>OCHN01000327.1_pt1 | contig 51578 bp, 37 predicted proteins | sample 1538911 | NCBI WGS metagenome assembly OCHN01 (sample SAMN04571736, study PRJEB22368) | human gut metagenome | biome: human gut; material: stool | host: Homo sapiens | place: Luxembourg | collected 2013-01-11 | reverse complement strand
TTTGACCCATATAACGCCATATAAATTGTTTATAAGGCTCTTTTTTGTAGAAAAACAAAAACTCGTTGTACATCCACATAAGAACGTACAACGAGTTTTTAGTTATTTATATTGGGAGTTTTGACACGCCCTCCATTGCCAGCTTTTCGTGAGTAAGCCTTTCTAAGCCTTCCTAAAAATAAGCCGAACTAAGCCTCTTTAGGCCTTTCTAAGCCTTGAAGAACTAAGCCTTCCTAAGCCCTCCCCGATGGGGATGGTTGGGAGGGGCTCTGGGAGGGGCTTTGGCTGGTGCTACTCCTCTTTAGGCTATAGTATCCGAAACGGCAGTGCAGACAGTCCTTTCGCTCGCAGTAGCGGTGCTGCAGCTGTATGAGTGCCTGCGTGTCGGCGGCGTTGCGTGCCTCCACGCCGCACTCCTTCCAGAGGCGTATGTAGGTGTTCTCCTCGGCAGGCAGCTCTTCGAGCCAGTCGAGCGCACGCTGCACGAGGCGTTCGTCGTCGCGGTAGCAGCCCCAGGCGTGCAGCACGGGCACGGCGGCGTTGATGGCGAGCAGGTTGAGCGAGGCTGTGGATAGTCGCTTCTCGTTGAGGCTGCTCTCCTTGCCGAACGTGTAGTGCGTGCGCCAGTAGTCGCTCACGCTGGTCTGCAGCACGGCGTGCAACTGCTTCACACTCTCGCACGCCGTTATCTCAGCCAAGCCGGCACGTCGTGAGCAGTAGAGCTGCGCCAGCTGCGACATGCGTATATACGGGAAGTTCTGCGGGCGCAGACGCAGGAAACGCCACGCCTGACGCGCCATCGGTTCGAGCCAGAACTTGCGCGAGAGATAGCCGAACTCGCGCTTTAGGCTGAGGAAGTAGGGGTCGGCGAGGGCAGCCTCGCGCGTAGCGGGTGTCATCTGCGCCTCGTCGAGCAGTCCAGCCATGCCCATGAACATCGCCTCCACCTGAAACGGGTCGTCGCGGTGGTGGGCTATCTGCATCAGTGGCAGTCGCTCTGCCCACTGCTCAAACGCCTCGCTGTTCACGCCGAAGCCGAAGCTGCGCGCCATGGTGGCGAAGAACGCAGCCTCCCACGAGCCCTCGAACAGAGCTACGCGGCGGCGTATCGCCTCCGTCTTCTCGTTGAGGCGCTCGGCAACAAGCGCACTGAGCCACGAGCGTTTCTTGATGGCATCGAGCGGAAGCACCGCCTCGCGGCAAGGCGGATAGCGGTCGAAGGCGAGCAGACGGCGGTAGTTGCTGAGCACCTGCTGCGGCACTGCGAGCTGCACCTGCGGCAGGTGGTCGCCACGTTCGGTCACAACGTCGGCATCCACCACCGCTGCCACGTGCAAGACCACGTTGTTGTACGCCGCATCCGTGTCGTGACCATGCAGAAACCAGTCGGCAGAGCGTTCGTGAATCTCCACATTGCCCACCCACATCACGCCGTCGATGCGCACCTTGGCATTGAAGAAATCGGGTCCGGCGTGCATGTTCAGCAGCCCCGGGTCGATAACCTCCACGCTGCGCCCGTCGGTGGTGCGCAGCTCGCTGAGCGGCAGTATGCGATGTTTCCAGATATAGTGCAGTAGCTTTTCCATAGACGTTCGGGATTTAACGACCTCAAAGTTACGTTTTTTTTACATCAAAAGTAGTTTTTATATTCAAAAAATAAGTAATTTTGTAGGCAGAACTTGTAAATATGTCAATCTGTAAAATTGTCAACCCGTTAACTTCTCAATTATAAAAGAATGAAACGCTATTTACTATCAGCTGCTGCGCTCTGTTTCGCAATGGCAATGAGCGCACAATCGCTCTTCGTGGGATCGTACAACATACGCTATCACAACAACGGCGACGACCGCAAAGGTAACGTGTGGACAACACGCTGCAAGGTGATTTGCGACCAGGTGAACTTCGAAGATCCCGACATCTTCGGAGCGCAGGAAGTGCTGCACGCGCAGCTCGACGACATGCTCGGCGCACTCGACGGCTACGACTATATCGGCGTGGGTCGCGACAACGGCAAGAAGAAGGGCGAATATGCAGCCATCTTCTACAAGAAAGACCGCATAAAACTGCTCAACAACGGCAACTTCTGGCTGAACGAGACCCCCGAAAAGCCGAAACTCGGATGGGATGCCGCCTGCATACGCATCTGCTCGTGGGGCGAGTTTGAGCAGGCAGCAACCGGTTTCCGCTTCTACTACTTCAACCTGCACATGGACCACGTGGGCGTGGTGGCGCGTCGCGAGGCAGCGAAGCTCGTAGTGAAGAAGATTGGCGAGATAGCCAAGGGTGCACCAGTGGTGCTCACCGGCGACTTCAATGTCGACCAGAACGACGAGATATACGGCATCTTCGCTTCGTCTGGAATACTCAATGACTCGTACACACACGCTCGTCTGCGCTTCGCCGAGAACGGCACGTTCAACGACTTCAAGCCTGACGTGAAGACGCAGTCGCGCATCGACCACGTCTTCGTGTCGCCGGAGTTCAACGTCGACCGCTACGGTATGCTCACCAATATGTACTGGACCGACGATGCCCCGACCGATAACCAGAAGAGCAACCAGGCTCCTACGCAGCTCGAGTTCCGCAAGATGACACTCCGCATACCAAGCGATCACTACCCAGTGTTCGTGAAGATTAATTACAAGAAATAAGTTGATGTGTTGAGGTGTGATGTTGAGGAATGATGTTGTTGTGTTGTTATGTTGAGATGTTGACATTAGTGCATATCTCACCACAACACCATCACACAACATATCTCAACACCTCACCATCTCACCACCTCAACACAACACCATAACACCATCATAACATGACCAACATTCATCCAGTAGGCGTTAACGACCGCCACAAAACACTATTTGAAGGTCTTTGGCCTTTGCCTTACGGCGTGAGCTACAACTCATATATCATCGACGACGAGAAGGTAGCACTCGTCGACACAGTAGAGGTAGACTTCTTCTCGCAGTTCATAGACAACGTGCGCCGCGTCATCGGCGACCGTCCTATCGACTATATCATCGTCAACCACATGGAGCCCGACCACAGCGGCTCGCTCGCACTCATCAAGAAGTACTACCCCGACGCAAAAATCGTGGGCAACAAGAAGACCTTCGACATGATGCGTGGCTACTACAACGTGGGTAACACGGAGGACGAGATAGTGGAAGTGGCGAATGGCGACACGCTTTCGCTCGGCACACACGAGCTGGTGTTCACCATGATTCCAATGGTACACTGGCCCGAGACGATGGTTACGCTCGACGTCACAGAGCACGTGCTCTTCTCGGGCGACGCCTTCGGATGCTTCGGCGCACTGAACGGCGCATTCGTAGACAGCGAGATGAACTGCGACATTTATTGGAACGAGATGCAGCGCTACTACTCGAACATCGTGGGCAAGTATGGCGTGCCCGTGCAGCAGGCACTGAAGAAGCTTGCCGGCGTGCAAATCGACTACATCTGCCCGACGCACGGACCGATATGGCATGAGCACATAGCACGCGTCATCGGAGAGTACGACCGCATGAGCCGCTACGCTACAGAGCCGGGACTCGTGATCTGCTACGGCTCGATGTACGGCAACACAGAGTGCGCTGCCGAGAAGATAGCCAGCGCAGCAAGCCGTGCCGGCGTGAAGAATATCGTACTGCACGACGTGTCGCGCGAGAACCACTCGTTCATACTCAGCGACATCTTCAAGTACAGCGGTCTCATCCTCGGTGCACCTACATATAACAACGGTATCTATCCGGGAATGGAGATGCTGCTCTCCGAACTCGCCGGACGCTGCATCAAGAACCATTACCTCGGCATCTTCGGCTCGTTCACATGGGCAGGCCAGGTGGTGAAGAAGATTACGGAGTGGAACGAAACACAGATGAAGTTCGAACTCGTCGGCACACCGGTCGAGATAAAGCAGAGCCTCAGCGCAGAAACCGAAGCAGCCTGCGAGGCACTCGGCAAGGCTATGGCAGAGCGACTGAAGTAAGAAGGCTTTATAAAGCACTTTGCACATATCTACTATTGCGTGTTTTTTTTTAGTAGCAGCAACTAAAGAATTGATAAAAAGTTGCTGTTACTGAATAAAATATGTAATTTTGCAAAACATAATATAACAAAGTAATAGAAGGAGGTAAGTATGACAATAGAAGAAAAGAAAGCAGACTTCTTGCGCCGATTCAGAGCCTCACGATTGCGCAAAGAAGACTTTATTTCTAAAATGGAAAAGCGTATGCGTGAAGACTACCGCAAGCGCACTGGTAAGGAAGCAGAATCCTTTAATGTATTATAATGCATAGTCTAAATCTAAAAAGGATAAATGAAAAGGCTCCATATCTTGTTACATTAAACGAGAATGATGAGACTTATACATTTGTAACAGAATCTGGAGTAGAGTATTCCATTGGTTTTATGCCGGATGATTTGTTGCAGTCTGATGAGTCGTATGAGTTTGTGATAGCCAATTTGAATGATAAGAAGTCGCCTCGTGACAAGAAGGTGAAAGATACTGTTGTCGCAATTGTTGAGGAATTCTTTAATAGCAATTCGGCTACAATATTGTATCTCTGTTCTACAAGTGATGGTAAACAACTCACTCGAGGTAGATTGTTCAAGAATTGGTTTGATTCATACGAATATAGCAATCGCTTTACGATGGTCACATCAACTTTGGTTGATGAATACGGTATTGACAATATTGCTGCTTTGATAATTAGGAACGACAATCCTAAATTGGGAAAGATATTGGCAGAATTCGGTGAGACCATAGAGATGTTTAGTCACAAACCTACATTATAAACCAATAAACGCCCGTGTTTTGCACGGGCGTTTATTGGTTTATATGCTCTTTGCCTTAATCTTTTTACTCTTTTACTCTTTTACTCTTTTACTTTTTTACTTTTTAGTAACTTTGGATAAGTTACGCTGCATCTCAACAATAAAAATGAATGAATTCATTTTGTATTGTCTTCGATTTGCAGTAACTTTGCACCCGAATTCAGGATTTATATTTTACGGGAAGCTGCCCAAATGTCTTCAATCAATTTCTTATTCGCTAAAGATACGACGTTGTGACATGGCTGGGGAAGACACCGAGCAGCTACAGATTAGAGTTAAGTCCACCCCTTTTTAGTATTAAGAAGCTCTGCGAAGCCCCAGGCTTACGAGCATTAACGAACAACATTCACATTGAAGACATTTGAAGAATTGGGCGTAAGCGAAGAGATTCGCCGCGCCATTGAGGAACTCGGCTTCGAACATCCGATGCCGGTTCAGGAGGAAGTTATACCGTTTTTGTTGGGTAATGGTAACGACGTAATTGCGCTCGCGCAGACCGGAACGGGCAAGACAGCCGCGTTCGGCATACCATTGTTGCAGCGTACCGACCCGACAGACCGCACTACGCAGGCTATCGTCATCTCGCCCACACGCGAGCTTTGCCTTCAGATAGCCGACGACCTGAAGTCATTCTCAAAGTATATTAAAGGTATTAACATTGTTGCCGTGTACGGCGGTACGTCTATCGTCGACCAGATGCGCGCCCTGAAGCACGGAGCGCAGATTATCGTGGCTACACCGGGCAGACTTATCGACCTCATGCACCGCGGAGCCGCAAAGCTCGACGCTGTGCAGAACGTGGTGCTCGACGAGGCTGACGAGATGCTCAACATGGGCTTCTCCGACAGCATCAACGAGATATTCGACAACGTGCCGGCTGACCGCAACACGCTGCTCTTCTCTGCAACGATGAGTAAGGAGATTGAGAAGATTGCGCTCAACTATCTGCACGACCACAAGGAGATTGTGGTGGGTTCGCGCAACGAGGGCGCTGAGAACGTCAACCATATCTACTATATGGTGAACGCTAAGGATAAGTACCTCGCATTGAAGCGCATCGTCGACTTCTATCCGCGCATCTACGGCATCGTGTTCTGTCGCACCAAGGCAGAAACGCAGGAGGTGGCTGACAAACTCATACGCGACGGATACAACGCTGAGCCGCTGCATGGTGACCTCTCGCAGCAGCAGCGCGACATCACTATGCAGAAGTTCCGCCAGCACATCACACAGTTGCTCGTGGCTACCGACGTGGCAGCACGCGGACTGGATGTGGACGACCTCACGCACGTCATCAACTACGGTATGCCGGGCGATACCGAGAGCTACACCCACCGCTCTGGTCGTACCGGACGCGCAGGCAAGAAGGGCACATCAATCTCTATCATCCACACCAAGGAGCGCGGACGTGTGCGCGAAGTGGAGCGCGTGATAGGCAAGGAGTTCGTTGACGGCACGCTGCCTACGCCGCAGGAGATTTGTTCGAAGCAGCTCTTTAAGGCTATCGACGAGATTGAGAAGGTGGACGTGGACGACGAGCAGATAGCACCGTTCATGGAGGACATCAACCGCCACTTCGAGTATTTCGACAAGGAGGACATTCTGAAGAAGATAGTGTCGCTGGAGTTCGGCAAGTTCCTGAAGTACTACGCCAACGCGCCGGAGATACAGAAGCCGTCTACAAGCCGCGACCGCAAGGAGCGTGGCGAGGGTCGCGACGGCAGAAAGCGCGAGAAGCGTGCGCCGGAGGCAGGCTATCGCCGTCTGTTCATCAACCTCGGTAAGGACGACGGATTCTATCCGGGCGAGGTGATGCAGTTCCTCAACCGCAACGTGCATGGCCGCCAGGAGGTGGGACACATCGATCTGCTTGCCCGCATCTCGTACATAGAGGTGCCGGAGCAGGATGCCGAGAAGGTGATGCGTGCGCTGAACGGAGCCACATACCGCAACCGCACCGTGCGCTGCAACGATGCCGACGACACGGCTGCTGCAAGTGGCGACGGAAAGCGTGCCTCGCGTCGCTCTTCCGACCGCGACGGTGGTCGCACATCGCGCCGTAAGGACGCAGCGAACGATGCTAACCCATACGAGAAACGCTCCAAGCGCCGCAACGAGATGGAGGGACGCAACCGCTCGCAGCGTGGTCAGCGCGGACAGTCGCGCTACGAGAGCGGACGCAAGGACGACTGGCGCCAGTTCATCAACAATCCCGACATACAACTCGTGGGCGACGAACCTGACTTCTCTGAAGAAGGATGGGCACGCCGCAAGCCAAGAAAGAAAAAGTAAAGAATAGACAGCAATAATAAAATAAGGGGAGTCATCGCAAGTTAGTACGACGTGCTAACCAGCGGTGACTCCCCTTATAATGTTTAACTATATGCACTGAAGCATTCGGTTCTTACTTCAGTAATATTCGTTTACGCTTTGTACTATTTCGAGTTGGCATCTTATGCCAACTTCTTCTCCAAGCGTTCGCGGATGGCAGCGATGAAGCCGGCAGAGTTCTTGGTCTGCGGAGTAACGCCTTCCATGAGTCCAGCGAGGTCCTTCGTTACGATACCCTCGTTGAGAGTGTCGAAGCAAGCAGCCTCAAGAGCATCAGCGTAGCGTACGAGTTCGGGCAGGTTATCCATCTCGCCACGTTTGCGCAGAGCGCCGCTCCAAGCGAAGATAGTAGCCATCGGGTTGGTAGATGTCTCCTCGCCCTTCAGATACTTGTAGTAGTGGCGTGTAACGGTGCCGTGAGCAGCCTCGTACTCGTACTTGCCGTCAGGCGAAACGAGCACAGAAGTCATCATTGCCAATGAGCCGAATGCTGTGGAAACCATGTCGGACATAACGTCTCCGTCGTAGTTCTTGCAAGCCCAGATGAAGCCGCCCTTAGAGCGGATAACGCGTGCTACTGCGTCGTCGATAAGGGTGTAGAAGAACTCCAAGCCGCGCTTCTCGAACTCCTCCTTGTACTCCTCGAATACCTCGTAGAAGATAATCTTGAACTGTGCGTCGTACTTCTTCGAGATGGTGTCCTTTGTAGAGAACCAGAGGCTCTGGTTGGTGTCGAGCGCGAACTTGAAGCAAGAGTGTGCGAACGAACGAATCGACTTGTCGGTGTTGTGCATTGCCTGGAGCACACCGGCACCCTTGAATGTGTGAACCACAACCTCCTCGTGCTTGCCGCTCTCGCCGTCGAAGATGAGCTTGGCTACGCCCGGCTCGTCGGCGCGAATTTCTACGCTCTTGTAAACGTCGCCGTAAGCGTGACGAGCGATAGTGATAGGCTTCTCCCAGTTCTTCACAGCAGGGTGGATGCTTGGGATGGTGATAGGTGTACGGAATACTGTGCCGTCGAGGATAGAGCGGATGGTACCGTTCGGGCTCTTCCACATCTGATGGAGCTTGTACTCGTCCATGCGCTGGTGGTTAGGTGTGATGGTAGCACACTTAACGGCTACGCCCAAGCGCTTTGTTGCCTCGGCTGCGTCCTTTGTTATCTGGTCGCCAGTCTCGTCGCGTTTAACGAGTCCCAGGTCGTAATACTCTGTCTTGAGGTCAACGAACGGAAGAATAAGCTCATCCTTGATCATCTGCCACAAAATACGTGTCATCTCGTCACCATCCATCTCTACGAGTGGAGTGGTCATTTGAATTTTTTCGGTCATAGTTATTTTGATTTAAGAGTTTATTTCTTGTTCTTATAATAGTTCATCAAGCAACCGTCTGCCAGAATCTGACGCTCGTCGGCGGTGAGGTTCTGGAAGAAGAGGTGTATAGGCTTAACGCCGTCGCGTGCGATAATCTGTGCGTCGATCTCTTCCTTACCGGTGAGGATAGCCTCGCGGATGCCTGGTACGAAGAGTTTGTCGCCCGGCTCGAAGTTGAACTCAACGTCTTTAGCGATTGTGAACGGCACGATACCCCAGTTGATGCAGTTAGAACGATAGCGCTTTGTAGCGTACTCGTAGCAAACGTTAGCGTCGCCGCCGAGCACCTTCTGGCAAGAAGCAGCCTGCTCGCGAGCCGAGCCGTCGCCTGGGCGGTTAGCGAATACGCATGAACCGAACGATGTGTCCTCAGCCTTTGCGCCCACCTTAGCGAGAGCCTCTGCGATGTTCGCACTCACCTCACCTGCACGGCGTGCGAGGTCCTGCTTCTGAATCTCCTTGCTCAGACCTACGTACTCAGGCACGCGGCGAGAGAGGGCGAATTCAGAAAGCTTCAACGGGTTAGAACGGTAAGAACTTGTCTCGCCAGACGGGATGAGCTCGTCGGTAGTTGTAACCGGGTCGTGGATAACGGCTGCCAACTCGAGCAGCATGTTCTCCTGCATTGCATACATTGTAGGCCAGTCCTTGATGTTCGGACCATAGCGCAACTCGGTCTCAGGACGTGGTCTGCCGTAGCCGTTGTAAACGCGGCACTTGTATATCTTCTCGTCGTAAACGTATGGTTTGTGTGTGTTCTCGTACTCCACGTCGGTAGCAGCTGTGATTGCGCCACCGTTGGCTGCTGTAGCAGCGATAGAGCGTGCGTCCATAAGAGCCACGAGCGAGAGCTGTCCCTGACCAGGCTTAGAACCCTCGCGGTTGGGGAAGTTGCGTGTAGTGTGGCGGATAGACAGACCGTTGTTAGACGGAACGTCGCCTGCACCGAAGCACGGACCGCAGAATGCCGGCTTCATCACAACGCCAGCCTCGATGAGGTCGGCAGTGATGCCCTCGCGTGTCACAGCCATTGATACCGGAGTAGACTGCGGATAAGCCGAAGCCGTGAAGTAGTCGTTGCCGATGCTCTTGCCCTTGAGGATAGCTCCAGCCTCTGCGAGGTTGTCGTATGTGCCGCCCGAGCAGCCGGCGATGATGCCCTGGTCAGCGTAAACCTTACCGTCGACAACCTTGTCAACAAGATGTACGTCCACCTTGTCGCCGAAGCGCTTCTTCGCGTCTTCCTCGATGCGTGTGAGGATGCCCACCGGGTCAGCCTGAAGCTCATGGATTGTAACTGCGTTCGACGGGTGGAACGGCAGAGCAATCATAGCCTCCTGCGAAGAGAGGTCGATGCGAATCATCATGTCGTAGTAGGCAACGTCGCCCGGCTTCAGTTCCTTGAAGTCCTGCGGACGTTCATGTATGTCGTAGTGGTGCTTCACCTCTTCGTCTGTAATCCAGATAGAGCTCAAGCAGGTGGTCTCGGTAGTCATAATGTCGATGCCGTTACGGAAGTCGATAGGCAACTCCTTCACGCCAGGGCCTGCGAACTCGAGCACCTTGTTCTTCACAACGCCGCTCTCGAACGTAGCCTTCACGAGCGAGATAGCCACGTCGTGCGGACCTACGCCCTTCTTCGGTTTGCCCTCGAGCCATACGAGCACCACCTCAGGTGCGTTGATGTCCCAAGTATTCTTGAGCAACTGCTTCACGAGCTCGCCACCGCCTTCGCCAACACCCATGTTGCCGAGTGAGCCGTAGCGTGTGTGAGAGTCGGAACCGAGAATCATATTGCCGCACTTCACCATCATCTCGCGTGTATACTGGTGGATGACAGCCTGGTTAGCAGGCACGTAGATGCCACCGTACTTCTTAGCTGCCGACAGACCGAAAACGTGGTCGTCCTCGTTGATAGTGCCACCAACGGCACAGAGTGAGTTGTGGCAGTTGGTCATTGCGTAAGGCAGCGGGAACTCCTCCAGTCCGCTTGCGCGTGCTGTCTGTATAATTCCTACGTAAGTGATGTCGTGCGACATCATTGCGTCGAAGCGGATGCGCATCTTCTTACCCTTCGATCCGTCCACGTCGTGCGAGCGGAGGATGCCGTAAGTGATAGTGTTTTCGCGAGCTTCGTCAGGTGTCAAACCTTCATAATTGTCGCAAACTTTGGTACCATTGAGGAGATAGACTCCGTGATTAATAAGTTCTACCATAATGTCAAGGTTTTTAGTTATTAGATTGTTAGAATTGTATTCTTGTTTGCAGGTTGAGGGTGTATGCTTCCAATGAATATGGTGAGCGATAGCATGTCAGCAGCTCCGCCTGGTGATATGTTTCGGGCTGTGTAGTGCCGATCCATGTCTTTTAGAGCAGCCTTCGAGAAGCTGTCGAGCAGTGCTCTGGCTTCCTGCTTCACCTCCTCGGCTGTGGCTAAGTTGGTGCGATAGATGACATTGGTGTCATCGATGTCGCACATGATGCGTAGCAGTGTCTTGTGCAGCGTGTACGCATCGTGCTCCTTTCTGCGTTCGATGTAGAACGGAAGCCACTCTGCGAACAGCATCTCGTAGCCTTCGCGAGCGTTGTCGAGTGCTCCTTTTATTGCTGTGGTGCCCTTTGAGAGCAGTTTCGCCTTGCTGCCGTGCGTGCCATTAGTGTCGGGGAAGCTGGCAGCGAGAGCTTTTATTGTGGTTTGTAGGGAGTCGGTATTCTTTTCGTGAGCAGCTGCTACAACCGCCAGTCCCATTGAGAAGAGTGCCCCTTTGTGGGTGTTCACGCCGTTGGTAGCGCTGAGCATAGCCCTTTCCGCTTCAATGCCTATGTCCCTTATGGAGATGTGCGTGGGCAGAGCATCGGCGCAGCCGAGCAGTGCGAGCTTCACGAAGTAGGGGTGTAGCGTGTGGATGCTGCGTTGCATCAGCGCATAGTCCATGTCGCGGTGCGCTCCGTTGTTGTCCTTGTCTACGAGTCCGGGCTTCGGCGTGGTGTCAAGCTCAGCCTGCAGTGCTTGTGTGGCAAGGTGTGCTATTATATAAGGTAGGGTGGTGGGTGGCACGAGTTGCCTGATTGTGCTCATGTCACCTTGCTCCATTGCCTTGCGCACTCGCGATGCGCTTACAGCGTTGTCCTCCTTCTCCAGTCGGACTATCTCTCTGACATCGGCAAGCACCTCGTGCATCAGTTGGTTGTAGCGGCGTGTGAGTCGGTCGGTTGGCTCTGTGCCTACGAAGCGCACGGTTGCACCGAGTGCGGGCGCTATGTGTCGGCGGAAGAGGTCGAGGTCGAGCAGCATCTGCGTGTCGGCTGCGTCGTCGAGACGTTTGAGAAAGTACGTGGGGAACGTAGCCTGACTGATGGCGTACTCGCTTCCGTCTATCACCGTGACGTTCTCAAGATGTGCCACGCCTTGCTCCACCATTGCCTTGCGCTCTGCGTAGGCGAATAGTGAGCAGTCCTCCCTCACTACCATCACGAACAACCGTTCCACTTGCTTTGCTGCCTGTTCTATCAAGTAGCGGTGACCGAGTGTGAAGGGGTTGCAGTTCATTACCACAACGCCTCGGAGAGGCGTTGTGGTGGTGAGGGGTTGAGGCGTTGTGGTGTTGTGGTGTTGAGGTGTTGAGGTGTTGAGATTTGTTTTTTCTTCCTTTTTACATTCTTGATTATTCTCTTTGCATACTTCACCTTCCTCTTTTATCTTTTTCAGTTGCTCAACCATATTATTGATTCCTCCTATGCCCGTCTCCATGAGTACGGCTTCGGGTGCTTCGGCGAGCAGTCGGAACGACAGACTCTCGAAGAGTTGTCTGTTCTTGGGTTTTGTGAACAACATGACGTTGCTATGTCCCTCCTCGTTAGCGTGTGCTATGAGGTGTGAGATGAGTGTGTTGGCGATAGCTTCGCCCTTATGCGCATCGTCCACAGCCACACACTTTATTACGTTGCCCTTCAGTCCGCCACCAGCTATCATCTCTCCGTCGTCGTCTGTTATGGCAGCGTAGTAGTGCATGTCGTCGAAGCGCAAGCCGTTGCGTTTGAGGAACGCCTCTATGCGTTGTCGTTGACGGGGTGTTGTGGGGTTAAGGGTTTGTATCTCCATAGATTGTTTAAGGTCGTTTGTTATGTTTTTTTGCCTTAGTGTAAAGGTCTACCATCTCGTTTATCTTCGCCCATATCTCCTCCTGCGTGTGCCAGCGCATCCTCATGCAGTAGCGTGCTTCGTGTTCGCAGACGAGACAGCGGCGCGGTTTTTCTCCGATATCGTTTCTTGCGACAGGTATGCCGTCGGAGTTTATGACATCTATATCGAAGAGTCTGCCCAGCGGGTGCGTGTCCTCTATTGTTACCGCTATGCGCTTGGCTTCGAGCAGCGGCAGCGGTGTGATGAGATAAGCCTCGTAGCCCGTGTCGAGGTCGCGCTCGGTGAGCACAGCCTCGCGTTCTGCGTCGCTCATGTCGTTGAGATGGAACGCCTCACGCATAGCCTCTACGGCAGCGTGTGCCGCACAGAGCGACTGATGATTGCGCTTCACGCTTCCTGGCATGACAACGGTGAGGCACACCAGTGTCTTTCCCGAGTGTTCAGCCAGCAGCTTCTGCTGTGTGGCATGGCGTGCGTCACGGCTCGTCAGAAGTTCGTGGAGCGTAATCGGCATAATGGTATGATGTTTTGATATTTTGTTATGTTAATAGTAGCGGTTGTAAGTTTATTCTTGTCTGTGTCCGCACAAAATACATAGGCCACGCGGACTTCTCTTTCACGATGTAAAGATACATAATTTTATAATACAAGCAAACTTTTTCAGCGGAAAATTTTTCGTTGGCACGAACTATATGAGGGCATGGCATCCCTGCCATACCCTCATACATAATGATACTATTTAGCCACCTGGGACTTCCTTGCTGCCTTTCGCGCTTTCGCGGTCAGCGACTTCAGGAAGCGCACGTCGGCCTCATCGTCCACAACAATTGTCTTCACCGGACTATCAAATCCGGGATTGACAGACAGAAGGTTGCTGCTCTCAAAGCCAAGCTTGCACTTTGTCCGTCTTGAGAAGTCACATTCATCTTCATCCTCGCCCATCTCAGAGGCAAGCACGGTAATTTATGTCGTCGCGATTTTAAACGTATTGCCCGACTTTGTTATCTTCAAGGTGCCGGAAGAAAATTCCCCTTGGTCCGGCGTAGTGTAGGAGATGTGGGTGGAGGCAACCGGATACTTGCTGTCGTCATCGTCATCGTCATCATCCAAGCTGACATCTCGTTTCAGATTGCAGTCATAGTTTATCCACAAATCAAACTCCGTAATTTCCTTGTTCAAATCCTCCACATACAGGTCGGTTGACATATAAGAATAAAACATATTGTCCTTGGCCTTGTCAGGATGCTGGCGATAATACAGCAAATCCTCTGTAGATGCATCCAGCTCATACATAGCCACATTCTTCGTATCAAATTCGTCCTCGTCATTCAGCGGAACGACATAGAGATACTTGTAGTTGACCGTCCTGCCGTCAACAGTTGTGAAAGCGCTGCCTCCGGTGCTGCGCCGCCGTCCTTGTCATCGTCGCTGCTGCATGCAGAGAATGAAACGCTCGCGAGAATGGCGAACATCGCCATTACGAAATACTTAAGATTCTTCATAGTCATGTTAGCTTTCTTTATTTATTTTCTTGCGTAGATGTCTCCACCCTTGTCTTGAAGATAGCTGCCATAATTGGTAAGAACCAAATTACCGCCCGATGCATAAAACGGATAATTGTGAAGAGTGATTGTGTTCCCGGAAACGGAATAAGAACAAGATTTTGTCTCATTGAAGTTGTTCTTCTTATACCCACTCGTATACCATATCCAGTCATATCCCCAACATTTCACCTCGCATGTTGAGGAACTTTTAAATGTCAACCTGACATGGTATTCCTCAGGATTGCCATCACCATCAACACTTATGTCATCACGCTGATAACTATGGTTTTCCACGCCCTGCGCAGAGTCATCGTCATCACTGCTGCAGGCAGTGAATGAGACAAATGCGAATATGGCAACTATTGCCAACATCAGATATTTTATATTCTTCATACTTCAATGTTTGCTATTAGAACACGGCTATCATACCTACACTAAAATAGTCACTTGTATAATCCTTATTAAACTTGAACTTTATAAAGTCCCAATTATAACCGGCGAATAATCCATAGCCTTTGGCTATATTCACACCTATACGTGGCTGAAAGAAACATCCGAACTCCCCATTACTGTCTTTCTTTTTTGAATATTTAGTCGTCGTATAATGACCGAGAGCAACAGAATAATGGTCATTCACACCATCCTCATACCTCATCTCTACTGTGCCATGATAATATCCTACACCAGCCTGTCCTTCAACAAAGAACATTTTGTTAAACCAATAACGATAACCATAGCCGATACCAATGTTCCATCCCTCATTTTTCGTTATGTCGCTATTGGTTTTTCCACTTGTAAAGGCACCCTTTAATACCAATCCTCCATTCTTGCCACCACAAGAAATATTCAGTCCATACCCGCTTCCGCCATCTATTGCTTGGTATTCGGCATCCACTACAATGTTTCCGGGGATTTCAGTCTGTGAAGCATTCTTTTCTTCAATTTTTTCCTGCGCAGCGACACTGACAGAAACGCCCAAAAGAATCGCCGCAAAAATAGTGTTCTTAAACATATATTTTGTTTTTGTGCCTATAGACTCTTCAGATTCAGCTGTTTTAGTTTTTGAGTTGAGATAATCATATACGAAAAAAGGCGCAGGAGTCTGTTTCTTGCTTATCCCAAGGACACAGGCCTTCGCATTGCCTACCCAACCGAGATAAGCAACGCAGCCAGCCCACGCCCATGTACGTATATATACAGCCATAACTGCTGACATCAATATACGTACCAACCGTGCCTGTACATGACATACAGACACATGTGCATACGACAATTGATGCAGACCATAGCCTACAATAATCGTACTAAACGCAGGCGTTTCTCGTTGCCTAATCTTCGGTTGGATTGGAAGTTGCGAAGTTCGTGTCCCTAAAGATCAGCGTCTGAAAACGCCATTTCCCATAAAGATGCCTACCACTTTCCCCACTGGGACTGGCATGCACGTGCAAAGTTAAGAAAATATTTTAATCCCACAAATAAAAAAGCACGCAATCCGTGCTGTTTTGCCGATTTTTTGCACTAAGCCAGTACAAAACATGGCAAAACAGCACGAAATGCGTGCAACAAGCGGGGGCGCCCCTCTCCCTGTTATTCCTCAATGTTCTTTATCACGTCAAGCACAGATCCGTCGCGGTTCATCACCACGCCCACCACCTTGTCGCCGAACGGCAGCGGTGCCGGGTTGCCGATTACGGAGAGTGCGCGGTCGCGAAGCTCCTCGAGCGTTACGATCTTCAGTCCGGCAGCCTTCAGGCGTTCGGCTATCTCCGGTCGGGCAGGGTTGACAGCTATGCCGTACTCGGTGACAACAACGTCTACGGTGCGACCCGGAGTGATGAGCGTTGTCACTTCGTTCACCACGCACGGTATTCTGCCACGGAGCAACGGGCAGACGATGATAGAGAGTGCTGAGTCTTCGGCTGTGTCGGGGTGTCCGCCGATAGCACCGCGTATGATGCCGTCGCTACCTACGAGCACGTTGACGTTGAAGTTTACGTCCACCTCAAGAGCCGAAAGTATCACGATGTCGAGATAGTGCGTAGCCGCGCCCTGCTCGTGCATACTTGCGTATTCGCAAGCCGACACCTCCTTGTGCTTCGGGTCGTTCTTGAGCGACTCGGCAGCCACCTTGTCGAACGACTGCACGTCGATTAGACGCTCGATGAGTCCCTCCTCGTGCATCTTCACCATGTGAGCCGTGATGCCGCCAAGGGCGAACGAAGCCTTGATATCCTGGTCGATCATGCTCTGGCGGATGTACTTAACGGCAGCGAGCGAAGCACCGCCCGAACCGGTCTGTATAGAGAAGCCGTTCTTGAAGTAGCCACTGTTCACGATCACCTTCGCAGCCTGCTGAGCGAGCAGTATGTCGCGTGGGTTCTTGGTGTCGCGGATAGCACCCGAAGCAATCTTCGACGAGTCGCCTACCGACTCAACCTCCACCACGTAGTCTACGTCGTGCTCCGAGATAGAGTTCGGAGTGTTAGGATAGGGCACGAGGTCGTCGGTGAGGATGACCACCTTGTCGGCGTAGTGAGCGTCGGGCAGCGCGTAGCCGAGCGAGCCGCAGATGCTCTTCGCGTTCTCCGAGCGCGAGTAGCCGCAGGCGTTGCCGAGCGGGTCTGAAGAAGAAACGCCGAGGAACGCCACGTCGATGTGCAACTCGCCCGAGGCGATAGCCTCGCCGCGTCCGCCGTGCGAGCGGAATACCACCGGCTTCTCCATCAGTCCGTGCGAAATCTCCTTAGCCAGTTCGCCGCGCAGACCGGATGTCGAAATCTCCGTGATCACGCCGTTGCGAATGTGCTCGATGAGCGGTTCGTGTACGTCCTGCAAGCTTGAAGCTGCGAGGTGCAAATCCTTAAATCCCATCTCAGCGAGTTTGTCCACAACCATGTTCACCACCTTGTCGCCACCGCGGAAGTGGTGGTGGAACGATATTGTCATGCCGTCCTTCAGTCCCGAGTGGCGTATAGCCTCTTCGAGCGTCATGAGCTTGGGGCTCTTCTGCTGCAGTTCGAGGCGCGGAGTGATGTCCTTGTGTGCCTCTACATTATTATATACGCTCTTTCCCATAGCCTGAGCCACCTGCTCGGCGAGGGTATGTCTTTCGTTCAGTGTGCTCATGCTATGTCCTCCTGTTTAATTACGCCCGAAGCCAGTGCCAAGTCGATGACGCGCTGTGCGCGTATCACCACTGGTCGGTCAACCATTTTACCGTTCACGGCTATTACGCCCGAGCCTTTCTTCTCAGCCTCCTTGATGGCTGCGATAACGGCGAGAGCCTTGTCGATAGCCTTCTGTGTCGGTGTGAACACCTCGTTGATAATCTCGATCTGGCGCGGGTTGATAATCGACTTTCCGTCGAAGCCCAACTGATGAATCAGCTCTACCTCCTTGCGGAATGTCTCCATGTCGTTGAGGTTAGAGTAGACGGTGTCGAGCGCGTCGATGCCAGCCGCACGAGCTGCCACCACGATGGTCTGGCGTGCCATGAGCAGCTCCATGCCTTCGGGTGAGCGTTGTGTCTTCAGGTTGGCGCAGTAGTCCTCCGCGCCGAGTGCGATGCCCATCATGCGCTTGGAAGCGGTAGCTATGGCGTAGGCGTTCACCACGCCGAGCGTGCTCTCCAGTGCAGCCATAATCTGTGTGCGACCCACGCAACCCAGTTCCTGCTCCACCTTTTCAATCTCGCGCTCCACCTCGATTACTTCCTCTGCGGTCTCGGTCTTTGGCATACGTATCACGTCGACGCCAGCCTTAACCACAGCCTCGATGTCCTTCTTGCCATACGGCGTGTTCAGCGGATTGATGCGCACCACCATCTCCGTCGTGCCGTAGTCAATAGTCTTCAGCGCGTTGTAGACGAGCAGGCGTGCAGCGTCCTTCTCTGCCATTGTCACAGAGTCCTCAAGGTCGAGCATTATTGAGTCGGGATGATATATATAGGCATCCTGCATCATACCAGGGTTGTTTCCCGGTACGAACATCATAGTTCTTCTTAGTCGTTTCATAGGTCAAAAAGTTTAGGGGTTAGTCTTTCCACACGTCTTTGCCCGTAGCTCTCACGGCAGCCGCGGTGACGCGTGCGCGGATAGTGCAGTCGAGCGCGCCCTTGTCTGTGGCGTGCACCTCAGCACGGGTGATGCCGAGTCCTTCGAGTGTCTCAACAATCACCTTACGAATCTGGTCGCCAAACTGGTAGGCAACCGAACTTTGCAAATCAATATTCAGACCCTCTTTCTCGCAGGGGGCAATCTGAATCATGATGTCGCCGGACTCCATAGTGCCGGCAGTAGCTTGTTTTAGTTCCATAGGTGTAGTATTTTAAAGTTTATGGTCTTCTTTGAGGGGCAACCTGCGGTGCTTTAGCGAAGAAGAAGCGAGGAGTTGTGTAGAAACGTAATAAAACAAAAATCGCGTAAATACAACAACACTTCCTCCGTCAAGAACACCGAAGAGAACCGAGTTATACTTACGCTCGCGCGAGCAGTATATAGGAAATATATAATGTCTGTGTACGCACAAAACTTATTCAGTGTGCGGTTTCTAAATTCACGGGGTAAAGATACATATTAATTATGAAACGACCAAGTGTTTTTGCTATATTTTTTTCGCTTTAACAACGTTGCGCTCGTGTTACTATAAGCATCCGCGCCGGTCGGTGCGGACATCTGCGTCGGTCGGTGCGGACATCTGCGTCGGTCGGTGCGGACATCTGCATCGGTCGGTGCGGACATCCGCATCGGTCGGTGCGAGTCGCGCAAACGCCTCTTTAAGACGATTGCTGTTGCAAGTAAAACACGCCAAAATGTCCGCCTGGGCTGACTATTTGTCGTCAAATTGCCAATATTACTTACTGTTTATTGTTTTTATGGGCGATTTCGGCATTGGTACGTAAGTTGCATTATGAATAGTGCAAGCCGATGGACGGAAGCCCAAAGGCAAGCAAACGATAAACGTAAAAATTAAAATATAAATAGGAGGTATTTGATATGTTGCCAGTAATGAGAAATGCATGGATGCCAGAAGTTTTCAACGACTTTTTTGATACCGACTTTATGCCGCGTACTAACGCAACCGCCCCAGCTATAAATGTTAAAGAGACAGAACACGATTATACAGTAGAGCTCGCAGCAGCCGGAATGAAGAAGGACGACTTCAACATCAACATCGATGCCGACGGCAATCTGCACATCAAGATGGAGAAGAAGAACGAGAAGAAGGATGAGAATAAGAAGGAGCATTATCTGCGCCGCGAGTTCTCTTACACCAAGTTCGAGCAGACACTTCTCTTGCCTGATGATGTCGACAAGGAGAAGATTGCAGCCAACGTCAGCGATGGTGTGCTCACAATCGACCTTCCGAAGGTTGAGCAGAACGTGCAGAAGGCTGCTCGCCAGATTGAGGTTAAATAACCGTTGATTTTGGTTAGTACTAAATGAAACAAATTGTTGTTGATATAAATTTTTGATTAGGTCTAAATGAGAAAGTCCTGCTCCGTATTCGTACGAAGCAGGACTTTCTTCATATAATAATTAAGAATTAATAATTAAGAATTAATAATTACTTATACTCGTGTACCGGCAGTTCGCCGTTCAATGCTCCTAAGGCGTTGAACGCTAACGACTCCATCTCGCCTTCGCCTGGCATCACGATGACCGGAGCGAGGAAGTCCACCTGCTTTTTTATCTCCTCAACGCAGTACTTGCTGTAGGCGATGCCGCCGGTGAGGATGATAGCATCAGCCTTGCCCCACAGCGCAACCGCCATGGCACCGATCTGCTTCGACACGGTGTAGAGCATAGCCTCGAGCACTTCGTGGAACGGCTCCTCGCCTGCCTCTGCGCGGCGCGATATCTCCTTCATGTCCTTCATGCCGAGTAGTGCCTGGCAGCCACCGTTGCCTGCTAACATCTTCATAATCTCTGCCTGGGTATGCTTGCCCGAGAAGCAGAGTCGCACGAGTTGGTCGGCAGGCAGCGTTCCGGCACGTTCCGGCGCGATAGGACCCTCACCGTTGAGCGCGTTGTTCACGTCGATCACCTTGCCCTCGTGGTGAGCCGACACGCAGATGCCGCCACCGAGGTGGGCCACTACGAGGTTCATCTCCTCATACTTGCGTCCGATGCTGCGCGCATAGCGGCGCGAGGCTGCCTTGGCGTTGAGCGCGTGGAAGATAGACTCGCGCTTCATGAACGGCAGACCCGTATAGCGTGCACGTGTCATAAACTCGTCTACCACCACTGGGTCAGCCATGTAGGCTGGGCAGTGGCACATCTGTGCGATGTCGTCGGCAAGGATCGAACCGAGGTTGCACACATGCTTGTGCTTGGCGTTGATGAGGTCCTGCTTCATCTGCTCGTTAATGGCATACACACCGCCGTGCAACGGTTTCAGCAGACCGCCTCTACCGATTACAGCATCGAATTCCAAAGGTATTCCTGCCTCCTCTAATAGTTTCAGAATGAAGTTCTTGCGGTACTCGTACTGCTCCATCTCGGTTGCGTACTTGTCTACTTCCTCCTGCGGATGCAGTCCGTCGGATGTCCATACAGCGTGTTCGTCTTCATACACAGCCACCTTTGTAGAGGTGCAGCCAGGGTTGATCACAAATATTTTTTTCATGAATATGTCTTGAGTTTACTGTTTGTTAATCGCTTTCAAGCAAGCAGTTGCTAAAGAGTAGAATTTGGAGTCGGCAGTGTCGGCGCGCGATGTCACCACCACGGGTGCTGTCGTACCTACGAGCATACCAGCCACCGTAGCACCACCGAAGAGAGTTATTGTCTTGTAGAATGTGTTGCCAGCCTCTATGTCAGGGAAGATGAGGCAGTTGGCGTTGCCCACCACTGGCGATGTGATGCCCTTGATGGCTCCGCTCTCTGCGTCGCAAGCCGTCTTCACGTCCATCGGTCCGCCTATCTCCACCTCGCCGTAGGCTCCTGCGGCGGCGTTCGCCTTCAGTTCCTCGTAGCTGAGCGTGAGCGGGAACTTCTCCGATACCTTCTCCGTGCAGTGGATGAGTGCCACACGTGGGCGGTCGCCACCCGTTATGCTGCGGTAGGTGTCGGTGATGTATCGTGTGATGGCATCGTATTGTTCGGTAGTGGGGTAGGGAATGACGGCTGCATCCGAGAAGAACAACAAATGATTAAGGCTCGGCACATCAGCAACGGCGATGTGTGTGAGTACGCTACCCTTGATGAGTATGCCCTCCTCTTTGTTGAGCACTGCGCGCAAGAGGTTGTCAGTGTTCAGCGAACCCTTCATTAGCACGTCGGCTCTGCCCTCGCGCACCTCCTTAACGGCATGGCGCGCTGCGTCGTCATCGTCGTCAGCCACGATGAGTGTAACCTTGTCGGGATAGTCGGCAGCCAATCGGCGTGCGATATCAGCCTTTGCCGTGTTGGCTACAAGGGTGAAGCGTGCGAACTGTTCCGCGATGCTTCGTTCGATAACTTCCTCTGTGTGAGAGTCGGCAGGACATGCCACTGCTACAGTTACGACTCGCTCGGCTGAGCGCAGACGTGCGGGTAGGATTGAAAAGTCAACAATAGGTTCCATACTTTAGGGTATTATGTTTAGTGGTTGCTCATTTTGTTGTCTTCTGTGCAACTTTTGCAAAGTTACAGTAAGTTTGTTATACTGCAAAGAAAATAGGTGAAATTTATTTACATTCATTCTGATGTAGTTATTTAATCGGCTAAATATGTTAACTTTGCAGTCAAAAATAACAATGATATGTCTATGACTACTGCAGAATTTATACGCGAATATCGCGAACGTGATATCCGTCAGCTTGCGCTTCAAGCAAATCGCTTTCCGGATGTTGACATGCCCTACGCTCTCGATCAGATACAAGGCTGGCAGATAGCGCGTCGTAAGCTCCCCAAATGGGCTGCGTGCGATGGCGTAATATTTCCGCCGCACCTCTCTATGGAGCAGTGCTCGTCAGAACCCACAGCGCAGTATAAGCTCAACTTGGCGATGGAGTGGGCGGAGAGAGTTGGTCATGCGTCCCGCATGACCGACCTGACCGGCGGCTTCGGTGTCGACTTCTCGTTCACCTCATGCGCCTTTGCTGCGGCTACGTACGTGGAGCGCAACGAGCAGCTCTGCCACATCGTTGAGCACAACCTTCCGTTGCTCGGTTTGAACAACGCCACGGTGGTGTGCGCAGATGCCGTGGAGTATCTCTCAACTGTTGAACCGCAGACTATGCTGTTCCTCGACCCGGCGCGTCGCGACGAGCACGGCGCCAAGACCGTCATGCTTGCCGATTGCACGCCCGATGTTGTGCAGCTCCTGCCCAAGCTGCTTGAGAAGTCGCGCTTCACGATGCTGAAGCTCTCGCCTATGCTCGATTGGCATAAGGCTATGGACGACTTGCAGGGCACGGTGCGCGAGGTGCACATCGTGTCGGTTGGAGGCGAGTGTAAGGAGCTGCTGCTCGTACTTTCAACGGTGGTAGAGAGCGAACTGAAGGTGTATTGTGCGGATCTTTCTATCGCTTCAGACCCTTCCTCCCTCTTTGTCTATACGCCAGGCTCCTCGGCTCCAGTCGCCAACTCAAAACTCAAAACTCAAAATTCAAAATTCGTACACGAGCCCAACGCCTCAATCATGAAAGCAGGCTGCTTCGACGAGCTGGCAGCAGCTTACGGCGTGTCGCCCGTGAGCCGCAACAGCCACCTCTTTCTTTCCGACGAACCCATTGAAGACTTTCCAGGCAGAAGCTTCGTTGTGGAGCGCGTGACGACGATGAACAAGGGCGAGCTGCGCAAGGCGTTGGTAGGCATAGAGAAAGCCAATATAGCTACGCGCAACTTTCCACTCACAGTCGCAGAACTGCGCAAACGCCTCAAAATCAAAGACGGCGGCGACGTGTATATCTTCGCCACAACCACCGCTGAAGGTGAACATCTGCTGCTAATTTCTCGTAAATATCGCTAAATGTTACCCAGTTTTTCGTTAGTTTAAGCATTTTTCCGTACTTTTGCATTTTAAAGGCTTTATTTATAAAGATGTATTGCTTGCCTAAAGAGGCAATCATACAATGTGTATCAAACAAAAGTGAAAGAATAAAACAATTAAAATGTCAGCAATAGAGATTAAGAAAGTTGAGTCGCGCCGCGACTTGTGCAAGTTTATCGATTTCCACAACGAGCTCTATAAAGGTAATCCTTATCACGTGCCAAACCTCTACTTCGATGAGATGAACACCTTCCGTAAGGACAAGAATGCAGCCTTCGACTTCTGCGAGGCTGAGTACTTCATGGCATACCGCGATGGTAAGGCTGTGGGTCGTGTGGCTGCTATCATCAACCACAGTGCCAACAAGAAGTGGGAGCGCGAGTCGGTTCGCTTCGGCTGGATCGATTTCGTTGACGATATCGAAGTGTCTAAAGCACTCCTCAAGGCAGTAGAAGACTACGGCAAGTCGAAAGGTATGAAGGAGATTGTCGGTCCGCTCGGTTTCACCGATATGGACCCCGAAGGAATGCTCCTTTACGGTTACGACCAGCTTGGCACTCAGGCTACGGCATACAACTACCCCTACTATCCGGAGCACATGGATCGCATGGGCGGATGGGAGAAAGACAACGACTACGTGGAGTATAAGCTCTACGTGCCGGAGGAAATGCCGGAGAAGTATGCTACCATCGCAAAGATGATTCAGAAGCGCTACAACCTGCAGGTGAAGAAATTGAAGCGCAATGAGATATACGGCGAGAACGGATACGGCAAGAAGATATTCGATGTAGTGAACGAGACCTTCAAGGACCTCTACGGCTACTCGAAGCTCACCGACCGCCAGATAGAGCAGTACGTGAAGATGTACCTGCCGATGGCTGACCTCGACCTCATCACCATCATCGAGGACTGGAACACACCCGACCACAAGGTGGTTGGCGTAGGCATATCTATCCCGTCACTCGCCCGCGCTTTGCAGAAGTGCGGTGGCAAGCTCTTCCCGTTCGGATGGTGGCACATCCTCCGCGCGTTGAAGTTCCACAAGACCGAGGTCGTAGACCTTTTGCTCGTAGGCGTGTTGCCGGAGTATCGTCAGAAGGGTGCCAACGCATTGCTCTTCTACGACCTCATACCTCACTACCAGCGTCTCGGCTTCAAGTGGGGCGAGACCCACGTCGAGATGGAGACCAACATGAAGGTTCAGGGACAGTGGCAGTATCTCAACCGCGAGATACACAAGCGCCGCAGATGCTACAAGAAGGATATTTAAGTCGGATAGCATCCTCAAGATACGATGATAATACTTGGGATGCTGTAAGATATTAAGAAATAAAATGGAAGAAAACATTCAACCCACAGTTCAATATACCGACGACAACATACGCCACCTCTCCGACATGGAGCACGTGCGTACACGTCCAGGTATGTATATCGGTCGCTTGGGCGACGGACAGTTGCCCGAGGACGGTATCTATGTGCTGCTGAAGGAGGTCATCGACAACTCTATCGACGAGTTCAAGATGAACGCCGGCAAGCGCATAGAGGTAGACATCGACGACCGTCTGCGTGTGTCGGTGCGCGACTATGGTCGTGGCATACCGCAGGGCAAGCTCGTTGAGGCAGTCAGTGTGCTCAACACCGGCGGCAAGTACGACTCGAAGGCATTCAAGAAGAGCGTGGGTCTGAACGGCGTGGGTGTGAAGGCGGTGAACGCACTCTCGGCACACTTCGAGGTGAAGTCGTATCGCGACGGCAAGGTGCGTGCGCTCAAGTTCGAGCGCGGCAACCTGACATCGGACATCACCGAGGACTCTGCCGACGAGAACGGCACCTACATCTTCTTCGAACCCGACCCGACACTGTTCGTCGGCTATTCGTTCCATGACGACTTCGTGGAGACGATGCTGCGCAACTATACCTATCTCAACTCCGGACTCACCATTATGTACAACGGTCGGCGCATCCTCTCGCGCAACGGCTTGGCTGACTTGCTCACCGACACGATGACCACCGACCCGCTTTACCCCATCATACACGTGAAGGGTGAGGACATAGAGATAGCCTTTACGCACACCAACCAGTACGGCGAGGAGTACCACTCCTTCGTCAACGGACAGCACACCACGCAGGGTGGCACCCATCAGAGCGCATTCAAGGAGCACATAGCCCGCACCATCAAGGAGTTCTTCGGCAAGAACTACGAGTTCACCGACATACGCAACGGACTCGTGGCTGCCGTCGCATTGAACGTAGAGGAGCCGATGTTCGAGAGCCAAACGAAGATTAAGCTCGGCTCGCTGCAGATGGCACCCGGAGGCGAGAGCATCAACAAGTACGTGGGCGACTTCGTGAAGCTTGAGGTAGACAACTTCCTGCACATACACGCCGACGTGGCGGAGGTGATGCAGCAGAAGATAACCGAGAGCGAGCGTGAGCGCAAGGCGATGGCTGGTGTCACGAAGCTGGCACGCGAACGCGCCAAGAAAGCCAATCTGCACAACCGCAAGCTGCGCGACTGTCGCATACACTACTCCGACGCGAAGAACGACCGCAAGGAAGAGTCGTCGATATTCATCACCGAGGGCGATTCTGCCAGCGGATCTATCACAAAGAGCCGCGATGTGAACACGCAAGCCGTATTCTCGCTGCGCGGAAAACCGCTCAACTCCTACGGCTTGACGAAGAAGGTGGTGTACGAGAACGAGGAGTTCAACCTCCTGCAGGCTGCTCTCGACATAGAGGACGGACTCGACACGCTTAGATATAATAAGGTGATAGTGGCGACCGATGCCGATGTCGACGGTATGCACATCCGCCTGCTCATCATTACGTTCTTTCTGCAGTTCTTCCCCGACCTTATCAAGAAGGGACACGTCTACGTGTTGCAGACACCGCTGTTCCGCGTGCGCAACCGTCGCACGAAGATAAAGGATAAGAAGGTAGTGACCGATGCCGACGCACGCCTCACCGGTAAGGAAAAGAAGAGCGACTTCATCACACGCTACTGCTACAGCGAGGACGAACGCCAGCAGGCGATACGCAACCTCGGACCCGACCCGGAGATAACCCGATTTAAGGGTCTGGGCGAAATCTCGCCGGAGGAGTTCGCGCATTTCATCGGTCCAGAGATGCGACTCGAACAGGTGACACTTCACAAGACCGACCAGGTGCAGAAGCTCCTCGAGTACTACATGGGCAAGAACACCATGGAGAGGCAGAACTTCATCATCGACAACCTCGTGGTTGAGGAAGACCTGCCCGACGAAGACTTGGCATAAAACAAACCCAGATAATGAAACGTATAAACAAACATAACACAACGCACCCGTTCTCATGGAAAATGGGAATGGGTGCAATGGTTTTACTGCTGCTGTGCGCAGCCGCTTTCGCGCAGCGTGTGAACCCACTCAAGAAGCTACAGATAGCCGAACTGGCTGTCAGCAACCTCTATGTTGACTCGGTCGACGAGCAGAAACTCGTGGAGGATGCCATACGTGGTATGCTCGAGAAACTCGACCCCCATTCCTCGTACACCACTGCCAAGGAGACAAAGTCGCTGACCGAACCACTGCAAGGCTCGTTCGACGGTATCGGTGTGCAGTTTAATATGATTTCGGACACTCTGCTCGTCATACAGCCCGTGCGCAAGGGTCCGTCGGAGAAGGTGGGCATACTCGCCGGCGACCGCATCATCACCGTCAACGACACTACGATAGCAGGCGTTAAGATGGATCGTGCGGACATCATGCGTCGTCTGCGCGGACCGCGTAGCTCTAAGGTGAAGCTCGGCGTGCAGCGTCGTGGCGTGCCCGACCTGCTGCAGTTCACCGTTACGCGTGCCAAGATACCCGTACACACGCTTGATGCCTACTACATGATACGTCCGCGTGTGGGCTACGTGCGCATCGGCTCGTTCGGTGCCACCACCTACGGCGAATTTATGACCGCTGTCGACTCGCTGCAGAAAGCCGGTATGCGCGACCTCATCCTCGACCTTCAGGACAACGGTGGTGGCTATCTGCAGTCGGCGGTGCGCATCGTAGAGGAGTTCCTGCAGAAAGGCGACCTTGTGGTGTACACCGAGGGACGCGCTCAGAAACGTCAAGAGTACAAGGCAGGTGGAGGAGGCAGACTGCTGAAGGGCAAGGTCTACGTGCTCATCAACGAGTATTCGGCATCGGCTGCCGAAATCGTTACGGGTGCCATCCAGGATCAGGATCGTGGCACAGTGGTAGGTCGTCGCTCGTTCGGAAAGGGACTCGTGCAGCGTCCTATCGAGTTCGATGATGGTTCAATGATACGCCTCACCATCGCCCACTACTATACGCCATCCGGCCGCTGCATACAGAAGCCGTATGCGAAAGGCGAAAAGGATGACTATGCGCAGGATATAGAGAAGCGTTTCAAGCATGGCGAGCTCTACTCGGCTGACTCAATCCACTTCAACGACTCGCTGCGCTGCTACACTCTGCGCAAGCACCGCACCGTATATGGAGGTGGAGGCATCATGCCCGATGTGTTCGTGCCGCTCGACACCACTCAATATACAGCGTTCCACCGTCAGCTTGTTGCACGCTCACTCGTCATCAACGCCACCTTGCGCTATGTTGAGAACCATCGCGAGGAGCTGAAGGCGGAGTACACGAAGTTCGACGACTATATGAAGCACTTTGAAGTGCCGCAAGCCATGGTCGACAGTCTTTTTGCTGAGGCTGAACGCCAGAAGGTGAAACCGCGCGACGACGAAGAGCGCAACAACACGCTGCCTATGCTTCGCGTACAACTGAAGGCACTCATCGCTCGCGACATCTGGGACATGAACGAGTACTTCCGACTGATGAACGAGCACAATCACACCGTAAGCAAAGCCGTTGAGCTGATTAGTGGCAAATAAATGCGGTTGAAACAAAAGCAGAAAAACGCGGTTGGTATAAAAGCAACTAAAAGTTGTCTTTATTTCCTTACAAGTGTTGACAGACATTAAATATTAAGGCAAATGGAAAACTTTTGTAATATAAAAGTTTTCACATTTGCCTTTTTTGTATATCTTTGTGCCGAATGATACGGCTTTTTGCTTGTTATTCATGTTTTTGTAGCACACAATATATAATCATAAGTATATGAAACATTTTATGTTCAAATCGTGCATTGTGACAATGCTTTGCGTTTTCTGTAGTCTTTCTGCAAATGCCGAAGGAAAGTTCGTCTTGTTCAAGTATGGCAATTTCGATACTTGGGTGACGCGCCAAATACACGAGTCGTCAGTAATCGGTGGTAGCAAGAAAACCCTTTACGAGATAGGACCCAACAAAGCCCTCACGGGCAACAACCCATACGTAAACCTCGGCGGATCGCCTTGGGGCACGAGCAACGTGATGGCTAAAGTGTCGGGCATCACAAAGACCAACAACTCGGTGTATCGCGACAACCGCGGTTCGGGACATTGCGTCAAGATGACCACCCATATCGAGACCTGCAAGGTGCTTGGTCTTATTAATATTAAAGTGCTCGCCGCTGGCAGCATCTTCCTCGGCGACATGAAGGAGCCTATCACCGGCACAAAGGAAGGTCCGAAGGCACTCAACTTCGGTATCCCGTTCACTCTGCGTCCGAAGGCTCTGCGCTTCGACTATCGTGTGCAGGTGCCAGGCAACGCCAAGCGCATCCGTCAGACCGGCTTCTCGGCAGTGACCACTGTTCCGGGCAAGGACTACTGTGTGGCTCTGCTGCTCCTCCAGAAGCGCCATGAGGATGCTAAGGGAAACATCACGGCGCAGCGCGTGGGCACGGTGGTAGTGAAGTACGGTAAGTCGACCAACGGATGGGTTGAGGATGCTACGTATGCGATTCACTACGGCAACATCACCGGCAAACCATTCTACGATGCGTCGACGATGGGACTGCGTTCTACCGACTACGCACGCAACTCCAAGGGAAAGAACGTGCTGGTGAAGGAGACCGGCTGGGCTGATGCCGACGCCAAACCGACGCACATCGTGCTGCAGTTCTCGTCGAGCCACGGCGGTGCTTACGTGGGCACCGTGGGCAACACCTTCTGGGTAGACAACGTAGGACTGGTGTATTAAGATGGTGAGGTGTTGAGGTGTTGTGATGGTGAGATGTTGAGGTGTTGAGATATCCTTGTCAACTCTATTATTAATTAAAAAATGAGATTATGCGCCCCTTTAAAGCGATATTATTTCTGTTCTTAATAGCTCTGCAGCCTGTTTGGGCTACAGAGCCGTTCGGTTTTGATACCACTTTTGTAGCGAGTGCAGCAACCAGTGAGGTTGCTGCTGTTGCTGACACCATTGCTGCAAAGCCTGCAAAGAAGAAAGACATCTTCAGTCGTTTCCTTGCCTACTTCAACGATGCCAACAAGGAGAAGAAGAACAAGCGTTTCGACTTCAGTGTCATCGGCGGACCGCACTACAGCTCCGATACCAAGTTCGGCATCGGACTCGTGGCTGCCGGACTCTATCGCTCCGATCCTACCGACTCGCTGTCGGCTCCGAGCAACGTGTCGCTCTTCGGCGACGTGTCTACCGTAGGCTTCTACATGCTCGGCGTGCGTGGCACGCATAAGTTCCCACGCGACACCCACCGCCTCAACTATACCGTCTACTTCTATTCCTTCCCTTGCTACATCTGGGGATGGGGCTACGACATGGGCAATGTGGATGGCAACAAGAGTAAGATGAAGCGTTGGCAGGCGCAGTTCAAAGCCGACTGGCTCATACGCACCGCCGACAACCTCTTCATCGGTCCTACCGTCGACTTCGACTATGTGCGCGGTACTAAGTTCGACCGTGTCGACTTGCTTGGTGGCGAACGCACAGAGACGCTCAACTTCGGTGCCGGCATGACCGCCATATACGACACGCGCGACAACCTCACTGCGCCGAAGCGTGGCATGTACATACAGTTCATGCAGCTCATGCGCCCGAAGTTCATCGGCAACAAATACAACTCCTACACCATCGACTTCCGCATCGACGGCTACACGCATCTGTGGAAGGGTGCCACGCTTGCTGCCGACTTCCGTACGCAGTTCAACTTCGGCGATGTGGAGTGGTCGATGCTCGCGCAGCTCGGCGATAGCTACTCGATGCGCGGCTACTACCAAGGACGCTATCGCGACAACCATAAGATAGAGACGCAGGTGGAGTTGCGTCAGCATGTGTGGAAGCGCAACGGTGTTGTGCTCTGGGCTGGTGCCGGAACCATCTTTCCGAAGTTCAGCAAGATACAGCTGAAGCACATACTGCCGAACATGGGCGTGGGCTACCGCTGGGAGTTCAAGAAGAATGTCAACGTGCGACTCGACTACGGCTTCGGTAAGTCGGGACAGCACAGCTTCATATTCAATATCAACGAAGCGTTTTAGTTATGAAAAAGATATTAGCCCTCCTCACCTCTCCCCGTTTCCTCTTTATATACATAGTGCTCACGCTCGCCATTCCGAACGTGGCACTCTGCTTCACCGAGCATATGCCCGTGTTGGCTTGCATAGCCAACATCGTGCTGCCCGTGTCGCTCTATGCGCTGCTGATGACACTGTCCGCGAAGACGGGTCGCCAGGTGTGGTGTATGTTCCTTATCATCTTCTTCGCAGCCTTCCAGATAGTGCTGCTCTACCTCTTCGGACGTGGCGTGATAGCCGTCGACATGTTCCTCAACCTCGTCACCACCAACCCCGGTGAGGCGATGGAACTGCTCAACAACCTTGTGCCAGCCGTGGCTACTGTCTTCATCCTCTACCTGCCGCTGCTCGTGCTCGCCGCTATGTCGTGGGCACGCCACCGCACCGAGGACAAGGCGTTCCTGAAGCGCGTGCGCCGCTACTCCTGCTATGGCATGATTGTGGGCGCAGTGTTCATAGCGCTGAGCTATGTGGCTTATCCGAAGGACAGCGACTTCGACTATCGTGCCGAGGACCACGTCTACCCAGCCAACATCTTCTATAACCTCTACCTCGCCTGCCACGAGAGCAGCCGCATAGCCGACTATCGCAACGATGTAGCCGACTTCCGTTTCAATGCACGTTCTGTGCACGCAGCCGACTCTGCCGAGGTGTATGTGCTCGTGATAGGCGAGACGGCACGCGCCGACAACTTCCAGCTCTACGGCTACGGGCGCGAGACCAATCCGCTGCTCTCAAAGACCGACGGACTCAGCGTGTTCCGCCACGTGCTCTCGCAATCGAACACCACGCACAAGAGTGTGCCGATGCTCCTCGCCGCCGCTTCAGCCGAGGACCACGCGCGTCTGTACCGCGAGAAAAGCCTTATCACGGCGTTCCGCGAGGCTGGCTTCCACACCTCGTTCATCTCCAACCAGCAGCCCAACCACTCGTTCATCGACTTCTTCGGCGACGAGGCTGACGACTTCGTGTTCATCCGTTCGGCTGTGAGTGTTGTCACGGGCGACGTCACGGCGCAGACCAGCGACGAGCGGCTGCTGCCTTACGTGCAGAACATCCTTGCCAAGAAGCGCAAGAAGGAGCTGATAGTGCTGCACACCTACGGCTCGCACTTCAACTACCGCGACCGCTATCCGCGCCATCGCGCCAAGTTCCTGCCCGACACGCCCACCGAGGCAGAAGCCAAGAACCGCCCGTCGCTGCTGAACGCTTACGACAACACCATCTGTCAGACCGACTTCGTGCTGCACAGCATCATCACGATGCTCGGCAAGAGTGGGGCGCAGGCGGCAATGCTCTACACCTCCGACCACGGCGAGAACATCTTCGACGACTATCGCAAGCGTTTCCTCCACGCCTCGCCCACGCCCTCATGCCACGGCATACACGTGCCGCTCATCGTCTGGACCTCCGCGTCGTACCGCGCCGAGTATCCTGAGGTGGTGTCGGCACTCAACGCCAACCGCGAGAAAGATGTGCAGTCGAGCGTGTCGGTATTCCCGACGATGCTCTCCATCGCCGGCATCAGTGCGCAGTGCGTCGACGACGTAATGCCACAGTCGCTTGCCAACCCTGCGTTCCGCAGCAGCAAGCGCCACTACCTCAACGACCACAACCGCTCCGTAACCTTGCAACAGGCAGGCTTCGCCGACGTCGACCTCGAGCAGCTGAAGCAGTGGGGCATCAGTCTGCATTAGTACTGCTGAAGCATAGGAAGCGTAGTGTTATAGTTATACTTTAGCGGTCTGCGCCGACCGATGCGGACGTCTGCGCCGACCGATGCGGATGTCTGCGTCGACCGATACGGATGTCTGCGCCGACCGATGCGGATGTCTGCGTCGACCGATACGCACCCTTAGGGGAGGGTGTGTCAAAACTAAAATATTTGGCAAATTGAATAGCAAACGGTTCTAATCGTAGGAGGCTACGGCATTCCTGCCGTAGCCATTAGTAACTGAAATACAACTGTTTGCAATGACTACGGCAAGAATGCCGTAGTCTCCTACAGTTAGCCATTCATCACAATTCTATAGTTTTGACACACCCTCAACCAATTAATCAGTGCACCAACCAACCAATCAGTACACCAACCAATTAATCAGTGCACTTGTCTATCTGTTTTTTTTATTGCTGTAGCAGTCTTCTTTCTGATTGGTACACCCTCCTTCTAAAAAATAATCAGTAAATTTGCTGCTGCAATGTCACCTTTCACCCGTGTCGCTTGTTATATAAATGAACTGGTTCAGCAAGAAGCAACAGAACAAACAACAAGTATAACAATTAAAAACGACAGAAAAATATGTTAGTAGAACTTTTAATCCCGTTAGGAGTGGCAGTAGTGCTCCCTATCGCTATTGTAGCAATCGTGTTCAAGAGTGTTTTGGCATCTGAGCGCAACCGCAAGGAGATAATCCTCGCTGCGTTGGAGAAGAACCCCAACCTCAACGTCGAAGACCTCGTGAAACGCATGAAGAAATCGGAGAAGCTCATCAAGGAGAAGCTGCTCGCCAGACTCGAGCACGGCTGCCTCTGCTGTCTTATGGGCGTAGCCTTCGTACTGCTCTCTTTCTTCCTCAGCGTGCAGAACGAATTTCTCATCATTACTGGCGTAGCACTGATAGCCATCGGCATCGCCTTCCTCGTGGGCTACTTCGTAGGTCGCCGTATGCTCGCCCAGGAGATACTGGCAGAGGAGCAGAGCATGAACAAAGAGTAAAAACAGCGTATGACGAGAGAACAATTCATAGCACTGGTGAAGAGCGAGCAGGAGGCATTGCGAGGCTTTCTGCTCGCCCTCTGCTGCGGCAAGCGCGACGATGCCGACGACATAGCGCAGGAGACGCTTGTCAAGGCATACCTCTCGTCGGCTGGCTATCGGGACGAGGGCAAGTTCCGCGCGTGGCTGTTCACGATAGCACGCAACACCTTCCTCAACCACAAGGCGAGTACACGCACGCTCGACGACCTCAAAGCACTGAGCACCATGCCCTCAGCTGCCACAGCCGACTCAGCCTTCCGCCATCAGGAGCTGTACATGGCACTCGCCACACTCTCGCCGAAGGAGCGATCGGCGGTGGTGATGTTCTACATGAGTGGCTATTCGGTGAAAGAGATAGCCGACATCACCGACTGCACCGTAGACGCCGTGAAGAAACAACTCTCGCGCGGCAGAGACAACCTTAAAACCATTTTGAACGTATGATGAAAGATAAAGCACTTGAGGAACTCTTCCTCGCAGCCCGACCCACCTTCGACGACGGCGACGCATTCATCCAGAAACTCGAGAAGCGCCTCGACGCAGTGGAGTATCTGAAGCAGCACGAAGAAGCCTGCATCAGACGCTATCGCTACGCCATGCTTGCCACCTTCGTGTTAGGACTCGTCTTAGGCGGAGGCGCGATAGCCATGATGCTCAATGCGCCTGCCGACCAGCCACTCTTCACGTTCGGTGCAGAGAGCGGTCTGCTGCTTCTGCTCGGACAGTACTCGCGCTTCGCTGCGGTCATACTCTGCTCGGGCCTCGTGTGCCTCACGATTGTAAGTATTGTGAACATTGTTGTAGATTTATTGAATATGCGCGATACCAACAAGGCTTATTTTGTTAAATAAACCTTTTATGCTTGTCTGTATACATATTTATATATATATTTGCAAAATAAATTCGCTTTAATCGACAAAGACATAATAACTTACATCAAATCCTATATTATGAACAGAAGAAACAGACGCTCTGTTGCCTCTGCGATAGCTGCTATAGCTTTAGCTATGGCAGCCTGTCCGGTATCGGCACAGACCAAAGCACAGACTGCGAAGTCGGGTGCTAATTTCCTCAGTCCGCTAAAGGCAGCAGCACGTGCAGCCAGCCGCAACCTCTGGGGCTATGTGAATAACGCTACGCAGTACCCTACAGCCAGCAAGCAGATTGGTTACATGGAGTTCGACGCAGCTACAGCGAGCAACTTCCGCGACCTCAAGACGGAAGATTTGGACAGTAGAATGTCGCCAAACGGCGGATGGTCGTACTACGATGGTAAGTACCATGCAGTACACTTCACAAGAAACCAGGCATCAAGCTCGCTTGTTGTTACCTACTATCAGTTCAATACCGAAAACAAATGGCATCAGGAGATTGCACCGGAGTTGGTTTCAAAGCTTGAACTAATCGCTACAACTACCGCTACAAGCCAGCTCACCGGCAAGGTGTATGGTCAGTTCTATACCAACGACCTTTCGTCATTCGAGTTCGGTGTTATCGACTACGACAAGATGCAGCGCACCACAATCGCTCCGTCTAAGCACAAGTTCGTGGCAATGGGTGTAAGCTCTGAGGAGCGCGTCTACGCTGTGGCTACCGACGGTGTGCTCTACGAACTGAACACCATCACGGGCGAAGAGACCGAAATCGGTCCGACCGGTGTGTACGTAGCACCGTCGTCGGAGAAGAGCTATACACAGAGTGGTGGCATCGACCAAGACGACGACACCTTTTATTGGGCTGCATACGATGCCGACAAGAAGGCTGCGCTCTACTCGGTAGATCTCAAGACCGGTAAGGCTACACTCATCGCCAACTTCCAATACAACGCACAGATACTCGGTTTGGCTATACCCGAGGCAACGCCCGACGCAGCAGCACCTGGCACACCGACAAGCTTCTCTGTTAAGTTCGAGAACGGATTGACAAAGGGATGGGTGTCGCTCTCTGCTCCGTCGAAGACATACGGCGGACAGACACTCAGCGGCGACGTTAACTATTCGGTACGCTCAGGAAAGACAGAGGTGCTCACCGGCACAATGCCTGCCAACTCGTCAACAACCAAGGAAATCACCGCTCCTGAAGGACTGAACAACTTCACCGTTACATTCTCCAATGCAGCAGGCAAGAGCAAGGCTGCCAAGACAACAGCATACGTAGGCTACGACGAGCCAAACCAGGTGTCGTACGCACGCCTGAAGATTGATGGCAACGGTAAGGCAACCGTCATGTGGGGCAAGCCTTCGGGCTCCGTACACAACGGCTACCTCGGCGACCTGCGCTACGACATCGTGCGCTATCCCGACGCTAAGACCGTAGGCACAAACATCAGCGGTACGTCGTTCTCGGAAACTATCAAGGACAAGCACCTGCGCAACTACTACTACGGCATCATACCAATCAACGGTACGAAGCGAGGTGCAGAGCGTCGCACTGGTGCTGTGGCTTACGGCGACAACATCGTGCCGCCTTATTATGAGGACTTCTCTCTTGAGGAGACACTTGATCTCTTTAAGATTATCGACGCAAATGGCGATGATAACACATGGAAGTGGCACGAGGATAAGCATAGCGCATACTACCCTGCTTCAAGTAGCAAGGATGCCAACGACTGGCTCATCACTCCTGCCATACAGCTCGAGGCTAACCACTCTTATAAGGTGGCGTTCACAGCACGCAGCTCAAGTGCTTACTTCCCCGAGAAGATAGAGGCAAAGTGGGGCAATAAGGATAAGGTGGAGAACCTTACAAATAGCTTCCTTGCAGCAACAAAGCTGCCAGCTACAAGCACTACATACGATGGCGAGATTCGCACCTCTGCCGCTCAGCAGTTCTTCCTTGGCATACACGCCATCAGCGACAAGGCGATGGACTATATCTATGTGGAGAACTTCTCTATCGTAGACAATGGTCACCTCAATGCTCCTGCTGCAGTGGAGAACGTAAAAATCACTCCCGACCCGACAACCGCACTGAAGGCTAACATCAGCTTCCGCCTGCCGACAAAGACTGTTGCAGGCAAAACACTTGCTACTGTTACAAAGGTTGTAGTAACTCGCGACGGCGTGACCGTTAAGGAGTTCGGCTCAAGCAAGTCGGGCGCAACACTCTCTTGCGATGACAACTCACCAGTAGCTGGTTTCAACAACTACACCATCACTGCTTACACCGCCGACGGTGCAGGCACTCCGACTGTTGTGGCTGCTTATGTAGGTCTCGACAAACCGGCTCCGCTCACAAACGTGAAGGCTGCTGACGTGAAGACTGGCGTTAAGCTGACATGGGACAAGGCTTCTACACAAGGCGCAAATGGTGGTGCTGTGCTCACCAACGACGTAACATACAACGCTTACCGCGTGCGCATCTCTGACGGCGTAACAAGCCAGCAGCTCCTCGGTACAGTGGCAGAGAACACATTCACCGAAAACTTCAACACAGCCGAGGGCGAGCAGGCTCTGCGTCTCTACTCCGTAGGTGCAAAGAACAGCAAGGGCGAGAGCGAGCGCGTAATGTCTTCGCCAATCGTCACCGGTAAGCCTTACGCTCTGCCGTTCCGTTCTAACTTCGTGACTGGTGAGAATGCACACCTCTGGTGGTCGCTCACACTCGACGAAGAGGGTGGCATCGGCTTCCTGCATAACACCCAGACCTCAAGCGACGGCGATAACAACTGCCGCGTGTTCACATCGTTCAGCAAGGGTGGCACAGCCGACCTCAGCTCCGGTAAGATAGCTCTCGCCGGTGCAAACAACCCGGCTGTGATATTCAGCCACAACGCTACAAGCGGAAAGAACTGCAGCATTGAGGTGTACGCACAGACTCCTGACGGCACACGCAAGCTCATCGGCACTGTCGACTACTCAAAGATCAGCGGTAAGGCAGAGGATTGGCACCGCTCACTGTTCAAGATTCCGGCAGAGATGGCAAAGGCAGACTACGTTATCCTCACCTTCGTGGGCAAGGCTGACACATACGGCGTAGTGCGTATCGACGACGTAAACGTACACAATATCTACGACAACAACCTCGCTGTAAGCATCTCGGCTCCTGCCAAGATGAAGCGTGGAGCTTGGAGTAAGGCTACCGTTACCGTGACAAACAACGGCGAGAAGGCTGCTTCTAACTACCGCGTGCAGCTCAGAAGTGGTAACGACATCATGTTCGAGCAGACCGTAGCAGAGGCTATACAGCCACTCGCAAGCAAGTCGTTCGTTGTGAATGTAAAGAACAACGCTACCAATACATCGAAGAAATTCAAGTTGTATGCTGACGTAGAGTATGATGCCGACCAGTATAAGGCTGACAACAGCACTGCATTGGCAGTAGAACTGATTGAGTCGGGCATCCCGATGCCAGAGAACTTCTCGGCTACAAAGGACGAGGCTACAAGCAAGCTCACCATGAACTGGAGCGTACCGACATCGGCAAGCATCCAGACTCGCGAGACATTCGAGAGCTACGACAACTGGACTATCAACCAGTTCGGCGACTGGACTACTTACTCTTCTATCAAGAGTGGTGAGACTGGCGGTCTGTGGGGATCGCAGGGTATGCCTTTCCCGCACGAGACAGAACTTTATAACTATATCGTATTCAATCCGGATGCTATCCAGGACGGTATCACTTCGCAGAACCTCACTCTTAAGCCTCACGGTGGCGAGAAGTGTCTGATTACTATGTTCGCTCGCGAGATTGTCAACAAGAAGTTCGTTTACTACGATGCTGACAACTGGCTCATCTCGCCGATGCTCTCTGGCGAGGCGCAGACCGTGCTCTTCTGGGCTAACAACGGTCAGCCTAACCCGTCGAACATCCGCTATCCGCAGACCATCGAGGTTTACTACTCTGACAAGACTGCCGACCACGCAGACTTCAAGTTGTTAAAGACCTTCACACACAGCGGCGGCAAGTGGGATTCTTACACAGTAGACCTCCCGGAGGGCGCAAGCTACTTCGCAATACGTTGCGCTACACCTGAGGCTGATGCTTACATGCTCATGCTCGACGACATCGTCTACAAGGCTGGCTTCGGCAAGCTTGAGGGTTTCCGCGTATATCGCAACGACAAGATGATTAAGGAGCTTCCTGCTACCGCAACATCTTACGACATCAACTTCGACCCGAAGGCAGAGCCTACACGCTATAGCGTATCGGCTGTGTTCACTGGTGGCGAGTCGGCGGCTGCTACATCTGACGAGTGTCAGACAGCTATCCATGGCATTACAATCGACGCTCAGCATCCTGCTGATGTCTACACCATCGACGGCAAGCTCGTGATGAAGAACGCTACATCGCTCCGCTCGCTGAAGCGCGGCGTGTACGTTGTGAACGGCGTTAAGATCGTGAAGTAACAAGGTCGGAAAGTAAACCGTTTTCGTAAAGAAAACTGGAAGATAACCAGAAAAGGCTGGAAGATAGGCTGGGAGATATCACGCTCCCAAGGCTTATCTTCCAGCCTTTATCGTTCTTATAATCTGTGGGTTACGGCAAAACTGGCAGATATGGAGGATTTTTTCGCATACAGACTTATTATAGAGGTTATTCAGGGGGTGCACTTGTCTCAAGTGCACCAACAATGCAATAAGCTCCCAACAAAGCATTTGTACATTTCTTGCTATGTTGGTGCACTTGAGACAAGTGCACCCCCTGAAGGCAGCCAGCTTCATATCCGACTTCCTTAAAACAAAAAATTGCCTCGCTTGGAGATCATCTCCAAGCGAGGCGATTTTTATTTGTTGTATGATTTCTCAGCTGCGTCGATACTCCGACGGCGACATGCCGGTGTGCTCCTTGAAGTATTTGCCGAGGAACGACTGGTTGGAGAAGTTCAGCTCTTGCGCAATCTCCTTAATGCTCTTCTGCGTGTTGCGCAGCAGCATACGCAGCTCGATAGTGACGTAAGAGTCGATCCACTCGTTGGGTGTGCGCTTCGATACGGCTTTGATTGTCTCGGAGAGATACTTTGGCGATATGCAGAGCTGCTCAGAGTACCAACCCACGCGGCGCTCCGAGCGGAAGTGCTTCTCGACGAGCTTAATGAACTGCGTGAATATCTCCTCGGCACGTGTGTTGCAACTATCGTTCTGCGCCTGCACGCTGTAGATGACGTTCGACAGCTCGTATGCCATGGCGAGGAACATCGCCTGCACCATCTCGCGGCGGAAACGGTTCTCGGGCTCGTCTATCTTTGTCTTCATGCGGAAGAATGTCTCGTGTATGAAGTCGGCGCGTTCCTTCGGAAGGCGGAATACGGGGTGGTTGCGTGCGAAGAGGAAGAGCGACGACAGCTCGTGAACGCTCTTTATCGTCTCGTTGAAGAACTTGTAGTCGACGAGTATGCCTATGCCGCGACAGTCGGGCGAGAGCGTGCAGTTGTAGACCGACCTGCCTTGGTTGATGATGATGAGGTCGCCGGGCTCAACGTTGTGCTTCACCGAGTCGACGTAGTAGCTCACGGTGCCACGCAAGCACATAGCAAGCAGCAGACACTGCATACGGCGTGGCTCGCGCGGAATGGGTATCTTCGCCACTTCGTCGAGTAGGAGTATGTCGTTGCCAATGTGGCTACCGTCGCAGAAGCGTACTGACTGGCTGACGGTGATATCTCTGAAATCGGGCATGATGTGTGGTGTTGAGATGTTGAGGGGTTAATATGTTGAGGTGTTGAGGTGGTGTGGTGTTGAGGTGGTGTGGTGGTGAGATATGTGGTGCTATTGTTGAGGCTTCTGCAGTCGCAGGTTGAGCTGGAACATGGAAGCACCGAATATCATCAGTGAGAAGACGATGGCGAGTGCCACGCGCTTCATGTCGCCACCGAAGAAATCGGCGAACTGCATGTCTGCCGACTGTGGCATGAGACGGTAGAGCAGCACGGCTGTTGAATTGTTCACCCAGTGGTAGACCACACCAGGCACGATGCTGCCCGTTCGCACGTACATCCAGCCGAGCAGCAGTCCGCAGAGGAACGCTCCGATGCCTTGCGCCATGTTGCCGTGAACGGTGGCGAAGAGTGCTGCCGAGAGAACTATGGCTACCCACTGGCGGTGTTTGCCCGTTATGTCGCAGAGTACGCGCAGTATGGCTCCGCGGAACACGTATTCCTCGGCGATGGGTGCTATGATGCCAATGGTGATGAAGCCAAGCTTATGCTGCATGATGCCCTTGAACATCTCGTTGTATGTGTCGGGCAGCGTTACGCCGAGCAGTTCGGTGAGGTATGCCAGTGGAGCTATGGTGCCTATGGTGAGGCATACCACCCAGAACATCGTGAACCACGGGCGTGTGTTGATGTATGCGCCCGAGCAGGGTGTCCAGTGCAGCTTGTAGAACAGTGCGATGGTGATAATGCTGCTTGCGAGTGTTGTGATGGTTGTGGCACCCGCCGTGATGCCATTCGATAGACTGAAGAGCATCGTTGCTGCTAAGCAGATTGCTTGTATTGTAAGGAAGGCGAAGAGGTACAACGCCACGTTCAGTAATTCTCGCTTTTTCATATTCTGATGTTGAGATGTTGTTATGTTGAGATATGATGTTGAGATGTTGTTATGTTGAGATATGGTGTTGAGATGTTGTTATGTTGAGATATGGTGTTGAGAGGTTGCTATGTTGTGGTGTTGAGATATGATGTTGTGATGTTGTTATGTTGAGATTTGTACTATTGTCACCACCTCACCACCTCACCATTACAACACCAACTCTCACCACCTCACCATCTCAACCTCTTTCTTATCAGCCTCGAGTTGCTTCTGCAGCGCTTCAACGCTCTCGAAGCGTTGCTCGTCGCGCAGCTTCCTGCCGAACTCCACTCGCACTTTCCGTCCGTATATGTCGCCCTCGAAGCCGATGATGTGCGCCTCGATGGTGGTCTGCTGCCGTTGGAACGTAGGGTTTGTGCCGATGTTTAGCATTGCTGGCATCCACTCGCCGCCCTCTACGCTCACTCTTGTGGCATAGACACCGTTTCCGGGCACGAGCTTCTCTGCACTTTCGGGCACGATGTTCGCCGTGGGGAACCCTATGCGGCGGCCCTCCTGAAAGCCGTGCGCCACGCTGCCCGTGATAGAGTAGGGGTGGCCCATGCAGTTGCTGGCTTCAGTGATGTTGCCCTCGACTATGAGACGGCGTATGAGCGACGACGACACACGCATCCCGTCGATGTCTATCGGCGTGTTCTGCAGCACCTTCATGCCCATCTCCTCGCCATAGCGCACATAGTCGGCGAAACCCTCGGCGCGGTTGTGTCCGAAGCGGTTGTCGTAGCCAGTGAGCAGCATCGCCACACCGTACTTCTCGTGCAGCACCTGGCGCATGAACTCGTATGCCGAGAGCTGCGCCATCTGCGCGTCGAAGTGGAGCACCTCTATGCGGTCGGCTGCGGTGGTGTCGAGCAGCTGCAGCTTCTCGTCTGTGGTGGTGATGAGCTGTGGCACGTAGTCGGCATGTACCACTTGACGCGGATGGCGGTCGAACGTGATGACGAGCGACTGCCTTCCTTGTGCGTGTGCCATGGTCGTAAGGCTGTCAATCATAAACTGATGACCGCGATGTACACCGTCGAAGAACCCGATTGTTGCGCAATATTCGTTTCTCATATATGCAAAGATACTGATTTTAAGGCGAATGGCAAAGGAATAGTGCCTTTTTATGTCGGCGCGAGCCTCTCCGGCGTTCGCCTACGCCTACCAGCGGTTGAACAGTTCGAGACTGAAGCGCACGGCTACATCCGTGAATTTCCACTTCTTCTGCGACGCAAAGACACCTATCGACAGTGCGCGTGTCTGCACGCCGTAGCCCCATTCTAAGTAGGGCGTGAGGTGACTCACGGAGAGCGCACTGACGTACACGCGTTCCTTCTCCAACAGACGTCCTATGTAGGGTAGCCAGTAGAGTGCGAGCTGCGGTGTCTCATACGTCACGTTGCTACGCACGTAGTATTGTGAGGTGTTGTACCAGTTGGAGTTGAGCAGTTCGAACGAGCCCGACCAGTTGTCGTTCCATCCGTTAGGTATGTTGTTCTCGCGGAAGTTGCGATAGTCGAGAAAGTATCTGCCCGTGCCGCTATGCGTGTAGAAGCCTGTGCCCAGACGCATCTGCAGGGAGTTGAGAGCCGACAGACGGTGGATGTACTGCGCGTCGAACTCTATGCGCTCGTAGTCGATGTTAGCCCCCATGAAGCCGTTTATGCTGCGCTCGTAGTTGGCGGTCAGTATCGGACCTGCATAGCCTATCGGTCGGTACGTCAGTTCCACCAGAGGTGCTACGGAGATGTATGTCGTCGGCATACCCACCTCTTCAAATCCCGTGTCCTGGATGGCAGTGCGGCGGTGCCCCATCACTCCCACCTCCAAGCCCCAACGCGGCGTAGGGTCGTAGTGTACGTATGCCTTCAAGCTGTGGTCGCGGAAGTAGGTCAGGTTCAGACTGTCCCAGTTCATGGCGTCGTCGTGCTTGTTCTTGATGGCGTCGAGCACCGACGAGTTGCGTATGCGCCTGCCGCTTGTCCACTCCGTCTGCACGAATCCGTTGTGGCGGTTGCTGAAGTAGTATGTGATCGGAATGTTGAAGTAGAACTGCTTCTGCTTGAAGGCATAACCAGCCTTTATGCGTGCCTGCATCTTCTGGTTGGCAGTGAAGTTGTACTGCGCCTGCACGTCGAGCAGGTACGTCAGACCGCGCCGGTTGCTGTAGCTGAACTGCAGAGGGTTCAGTATCGGACCGATGTTGAATGTTCCGCGCTTGTCCCTACCTATGTCGCCCCCGATGCGTCCCATCAGCGTCTCGCCGACGTTCGTCAGCAACTGTCTGTTGAATATGCTCCCATGCGTTTTGCTCGTTGAGTCGTTAAGAATATTGTCGTTGTAGCTCTGTTGGCAGAGATAAACCTCATGCTCGGTGAGCGGAATGGGGCGCACGCGAGCGAGTAGGGTGGTGTCGTCACGCTCTGCGAGCGAGTCGATACCGCAGTCGGGAAACCCGTATATCGTAGTGTATTCAGCCGTGATGTCGTTGCCGAGGAACAGAAAACGCGCATTCAGCGTACACTCCTTTGGCAGCAGCGTTCGTCCCTTCTCCTCGTCCATGGTCGTGGAGAGGTGAAAGCGCACCATGTCGTACTCGCCGTCGAGCGCAAACTCAATGATGCGTCCCGTCAGTTCGTCCACTTGTGCCCAACCGCTCACCAGCTGCGTGCTGCTCTGGCGCGGGGTGAAGTTCACGAGTGCCGTGCCCTGCGTGAAGCTCTGCGCCTTGTAGCGATAGTAGCGACGGTTGCGTTGGAAGAAGGGCGAGATGATACGCCCGTCGATAAGCATCTCTTCGCTGATGAGCGGTGTGAGGTAGTTGAGCACGGTAGGCATAGGCTGCGACTTGCGCGTCGTCGTCGAACTCTCAAGCAGTCGGGTGGCGGAAACCGTTCCCTCCGCATCAATCCTCATATGGTTATATGTCTCTCCGAACACCTCGCGCCTGCTCGCGTTTGCAATGGCAAACATCGACGGCACAGTGAGCAGCACGGCGTTGCGACGGTTCGTGCGGATGGCGTACTTTGTGTAGGCATAGCCCTCCTTCGGGCTGTGTTCTGTCGTGTCCACCGAGGCAGCATAACTGAACACGCGCTTCATAGTCTGAAGCGTGTAACTGCGATTGTCTGCTCTAACGCCACTTACGACAAACACAAATAGTATGGTTAATATGAATATTCTGCCTCTCACCCTTTCTGTTATGCTACATATCTTGATGAATTTCCTTTGTTTTCAGCATCCGCGCCGACCGTTACGAGCATCCGCATCAACCGCCGCGAACCATCAGCATACGCTTGCAAAAGTAGTTAAAATAATGGCAAACACCCCATCAACCCACCCGATACTCCCAAAAACATAACGTTTATTAATGATTTTTCAGCCCTTTCTCGCCTCATCCCCCTTGTTTTTTATATCAAACTTTCTGTTTTTTGTAGCAATATCCTTGTATTTTCGGTTCTTTCTTATTGTTTTATGCAGAAAAAGTTCCAAATATTTGGCGTTTCTCCCGAAAAACACTACCTTTGCAGTCGCAAACTTATCCTAATACATAGGTTAAGTCGGACTTGTAGCTCAGTTGGTTAGAGCAACAGACTCATAATCTGGAGGTCCCTGGTTCAAGCCCAGGCTGGTCCACGCTTCTATTACAGCGACTTACGCTTCGGCGTAGGTCGCTGTTTTTGGGTTTCTGCGTAAACAATGGGAGCCGTTTTGTGCAACTTGAAATATAACATATGATAGTCATGACTTGGGCTGTTTTAACTTGCCAGCAAGTTACTGGCAAGTTAAAACAGAATGGAACACATTTCAAGACAAATTCTTGTTATGTAGTTATTTTTTTGCGACGATATTTCTGATTTGGATCGTTAAGCCTTTCGGGAATTGTACGTTCAAGTACTCCGAGTTCTATTAAGGAATTAATATACTTCTGCCGATTTTTAGATTGATTGGAAATTTTCAATCTATCCATAATTTCCTGTGCAGTCCTCGGTACGGAACAAAAGTTTCTGACATCCTCTTCCTTCTTTGTCAGTTTACGAGTAACCAAGTTTACGTGAGGTTGGTTACTTTTTCTATCAGCTTGGTTACTTTTACGCTCATTAGCAGTCATAACTTGGTTACTTTCTGCTTGAGGTTGGTTACTTTTTTCGTCAGCTTGGTTACTTTTGCGCTCATTAGCATCTATAACTTGGTTACTTTCTGCTTGAGGTTGGTTACTTTCACGAGGTATGGTAATTACGAACTCGTTGGCAGCGTGGGTGATTTCTTTGTCCGCCACTCCATTGAAAAAAATGGCATTTGGATCATATTCAAGCGCACGACGTACACCACTTCCTGCTCCGGTGTAAGGCAACAGATAGTTGGCGTTCGTGAACAAGAACATATTGCGAGGCATTGATGTGCCTTTTTTTATATTTTCAATTGTCAACCCATTTGGCAAAGCTCCTGGACTGTGAATTTCTACACGATTGTCAAATATGAAAATACGAATCGGAGACTTAATATTCAACGATCGATGTACAAGTGCATTGACGACATACTCGGTAAGGCTTTCGTAGGGTATCTCTAGTTCACCGATTGAATTGAATTCCTTTTCGATCTGAATCTTACGTAAATTGCGAGTAAAGAAATTCATAATGGCACGAAACTGATGGAGTAAATTACCTTCTATTTCCATATCATGCATTTTATCACGGAATTGTGTACCACCAACAGAATTACCGATATAACTAATACATTTTGCAGTCATAACAGGTAGCCAACGCTGAGTGTATTTACCAAATAGCAGCATTGCCGCAACATTAATTTTGCCATCTGGACGAACGAAATGTAGATTTCTGAGCAATCTTTCGATAGTCGCTCCTTTTATAACAGTTTCAGCCATTGCATCAAGCGAATAATCTTTCATATTCAACTCATTGATATTTTTTCCTTTGAATACAGGTGCAAAACGGCTCATTAGATAAAGTTTGATAGTATCTGCATCCAAATCATCAATGGTAGCATTAGGTACAGCAACCTCATCAGGGGCAAAACTACCACACTCACTCATTATCTCTGCAAGTTCAGAATTGTCAAACACCTTACGTTTGTCTGCACCATTCTTCACCCATATTATCCCCTTATTGTCGTGATACGGTTTGTTCTTTCCTTCGGAAATCGTAGCAATAACAACTGCTCCTCCAGAAGTAGGCACATTATCCACATCTATCAATACATTAGGAATCACATTCTCAGACGCAATACTAGTCAACAAATTGGTTGTTTCCTGCAATTCCATATATGAAAGAGTATTGATTGCCCCAGACTTATCGTTTATTCCGATGACAAGTTTTCCTCCACGTGAGTTACTGAACGCCACCATCTCACAACCAATCTCATATCGGTCTGTCACACGTTCCTTAAACTGCACCTTTCCGTCCTCAGCCAAGTCACGTAATTGTAGTAGTTCTTGCTCTGTCATATTCTTTGATAATAATTCTTGCTTCTTATGTTTCAGCTTTAAGTTGGAATGTTTATTGCTCCTGCATAAATTTAATGTCGGCCTCTACTAAATCTGCTTCTTTTAAAAACCCTAATTTATATTTTAGAATACGTCTAAGTTTTACTTTTCCTCCTCCAGACAAAGAAAAATAATTACTAGTATAATCAACGTCTGAAATTAATGAAATGTATTTTTCAAATGAATTTTGAATGCCTTCATTCTCAATTATCGTTTTCAATATATCAAACAACACAGATATACCTATTGTCTTAGTAATGACACTATCTGCGGACGCATTTTTCCATAGAATTTCATTCACAGCATCAAAATACCTAAATATAATTTCGTATATTTCTTCGTCTTTATTTTCAATATACATGTTCCTTAATACAGAAGCATCTCGTTTACCATTACTTTCCATTTTTTTCAAATCAGAACGAGTACACGTTCCTGACCATAAAGAGCGTTTCATGGCAAGGAAATCCCTATCTTTTTGAGGATTAGAAGATATGAGGTGCATGATACCTTCTACCATAGCCGCCGTTGACAATAGCCATTTTGTTCTATCTGTAATTTCTTCTATCGATGAGAAAAGTGGGGCTAACTTTATCTTTTGATAAAGCGGAGAGTCTTTTCTAAAATTAAATTTTCGAGTAAGATAAACAGCCAATTTTTCTGGCGACCAGGTATTTGAAGGTTTGTCTTCAACATCATATCCGAAAAGTTCTAAAGCCAAACTTTTGTCTACTTTTTTTTGATTACCGTTTATTGTAGCGAAAAGATACGCTTGGTAAGGATTGGGCAAATCCAAAAATATGGAGCAGACCAATTCTATATCCTGAAATTGTTCTTCTGTATAAGAGAACGCATTAAGCCTATGTTGACCATCAATTATTAGTGATGAAACTCCTGACGGAATTTCTATTTCAAAGCAATCAGAAATAGAAGTTGGATGTATACTCCATCTTTTAGATTGCTCTTCTATAATATTTCCTTCATTGTCTACATTTGCGGCAACTAAGATAGAAGTAGGAAAACTCATCTCGGCTGATTTGATAAAATTCGCAATCGCCTTCAATCTCGGCAATTTAAGAGGTCTTTGATTCCCTATCAATTTTCCCTCTTTATTATAACGAGCAACAGAAGATGTTGAAATCTCAAGTAACTCTTTTGCTTTGATTTTTGCAATAAAGAAGTCTCCAAGAGGTTGGCTAACTTTTATTCCATATATTTTTTTCATACGATAATATAATTCTATATATCTCCTCCAAGTGGGCTTGTCGGATTTTTGAAAATATTTCTATTCCTATTCTGATACCACCACAACCAGCAATATAGAAAGTAAACTAGTATAGATATAATTAGAGCAGCAATCTCAGATCGTTTAAGAATGCCAACAACAATAATTGATGCCAATAATGGTACAACTAACCATGCGATACCGTAAAAGTCATCGTTGTCCTCTTTATTTTCTGGCTTGTTGTCTATCATTTCTAAGATTCTTTCCGCAGAAGCACATACAGAAGCAATAGCAATTGTAATTAATCCAATTGCCACGTCTTTATATCCTATATCTAAAAACAGAATAGACATCCATATACTGCTAGATCCACATATTAAGAAAAATAATATGAAGAACATCAATTTACGCTTATGCGATTTTATCCAATCCATGATTTTTTCTTAATTATTTTTCTTTCCAATACTGAACAACTTCAAATAAATCACCTTTCTGCAACTCTTTAATATTAGATACACATTGTCCGTTATCTAATTTTTCAAGATTTCGCATAGTCCGATATCCATCCTTTTCACTCAGACCAAGGAATTTGTTTATCGCTTTTATATTATTAAGGTCATTTATTGGCAATAAGAATGCTGTCTCACATTCTTGTGAGAAATCGAAATTGCCTTGATTGTACTCTGATATTCCTTGAGAGAGAAGAACTATAGAGACTCCATATGAGCGAATTTTTCTGAGTAAAATTTCCAAAATCTCCAAAGACTTCTTTTCACGGAATAAATCATGAGCTTCATCGATCATTAATACATAACGCATACTTCTGTTACCATCAACGACTTCTGTACCACCCATATTAGTAAACACATTGAAGATGTAGTTGATGATAAGAAAGATTGATGTAAATCGAACAGTACTATCCAATTCACCTGATAATGAAAAGTAATAATTGTTGTTTAGAAAGATACTTGGGTCATTGACTTTTGAAGCGAAGAGTTCATACTCACTCAGGCGCTCCATAATCTCTGTAAGAGTGTCACGGTTATCACCTACTGATTCTATCACTAAATCGTAAATTTCCTTTAACGAAGGGTGTTTTCCATCTTTATGTTGAACAAACGCTTCTTTCGTAGCATCTTTTAGGGTTTGCTGTTGTTTTTTGCCAATATTGGAGTATTTAGCAATAATATCAACGAATTTATTTATACCTACAAGTTTGTTCTTTTCATTAACATTATCAATGAATGAAACTGGATTTAATGGAAATGGTGTATGAGGCGCATTTATACATTTTGTGTGAGTTTCTGTAAAGAAATCACTCATTTTATTCCTATCATCTTCACTTAGTCCCTTAAAATCAAGGAAAAGGAAATTGACTTGACCTTGCGTCTGTGTATATAATTGACGAAGAAATTCAAGTGCAAATTGAGTCTTGCCAGAACCAGATTTTCCAGCTACGGCAATGTGTTGATTGTTGTAGCGAGTAGAATCGTTGAAACAACAATATATATCCTCTCTTGTCACAATATTATATCCCACTTTGATTTTAATAGGACCAGAAAACACACTTTTTGTGATGTGTTGATTTCTGTTCTCAACACAATCGAATCTTTCGGGAGTATCTTCGATCATATCAATTCCCTTTCTGAAATATTCAGTTAAGAAATCGAAAAAGGTATATTGTGGATTATTTTCAAACAGGTAATTTATCTTTTCTAATCCATGGTCAATATGTAGTTTTATATACTTGGGAATAAGCTCATCATTTTTAGTTATTCCATAAGCCTGACAAATTAAGGCAATATAGAAATCTCTATACTGTCCATCAAACAGAATATGGTCCTTGTATTCTTTTCCTTGTGAATCGTATGCAGAAAATTCCTGTTGGGTAAAGCGTTTACCCGTAGACAAAGAATAGCCTAATGCAATACGAGCTATCACATTCTCTTTTGTACCCCCAGTAAGTTTTTTAGTTAATTGGGTTACAATGGCTTGATTTTCGCCAGATGTTTTGATGTTAATTTGCATATCCGCTATTGTTATATTCTTCGAAAAGATTTTCAGGTTTCACTTCAACAAAGTGCGAACCATCCTTTTCATTGTTTATCAAATAGGATTTATTTACAATTGGCTGAATATATTGATATTCTTCTTCCGTCAATTCTTTTTTAAGAAGAGGAAATAGAATCACTTGTTTTGAAACATTTGGATAGAACTTCGTGAGTACATTTTTTGTATGTTGCGGGTCAAATTTCTGCATTGGGCTATCTATGAAAACAGGAAAGTCAATTTCTGTTTCATCAACCAAAGCACTTAATAGTGCTGATGCAAACATCTGGCGTTCTCCCATGGAAAGAATGCTATTGTCAATTTTCTTGTCATCATATCCAAATAGGCAAATGTCAACATCATCACCATTGCCATTGATGTCAACAATTACCTTTTTAACAAGATTAGTCTTGTGCAAATATGATTGAAGTTTTACTTCCAGTTTCTTCGCAAGAGCCTTTTTCTTTTCTTCCTTAAAGCGAATAAGGAATTTTTGTATTGTATTGATTAGACGCGTAGCTTCATTATCAACCGCGCGGTTCTGATCCGAAACATTTATTTTTTTAGAGAGTATTTCCTTTTGCTTTTTATGGGCAATCACTTGTTCTTTAAGAGAGTCTATTTCACTTTGTCTTTTCCCGATTTCTACACCTATAGAATCTATCTGACGGTCAATATCCTCTTTGCGGGTTCTCAATTCTTGAACATAATCACTCTCTGCTTTTTTCTCTGCCTCACGAATATTCTTTTCTATTGTGTATAATTCAGATTTGGCTTTGGTGTATTTGTTAATTAGATTTTCGAAAGAAGATTTACTCTCTTTGATTTTCGAAACAAGATGCATAAACTCTTCGATCTGCCCCTGACTAAAGTCATGCAATGTACTGAAATGCTCAAACTTACTTTCATCAGAAACATTATAAAAATGCTTCTTAATGAGTTGTCTGATTTGTTGTTCATAGAAGTCCCTGGTCTTTATATCAATTGAGAAATGGAGATTCTTCTTTGCTTCTTCAATATCACCAAGTATGACATCAGTTTTATCATTGACTCCTTCCAGTTGAAGTTTATTCTGTTTATACGCTTTTTCTGTTTCTAATTGTGTTGAAAGTTCAGACATAATACCTCCTGCCAAGCCAAATGGAATAAGGCTGTATAAATCTTTAAGGCTGTCATCTGCTTCCCTTAGCACTATGTCAAGCTCCGCCTTCCTATTATTTAATTTCTGCAATTCGTCTACAGACATAGTATCGCCTTCACGAATCAGTTTTGATTGAAGTTCGGCAGAATTATGACGTTCAAAAACTCTTTCTTCTTCCAAATTGCTAATTTCCTCAGTCAACCTGTCAATTTCACCTTCTTTGAAATCGATATCTGCTATTAGACCATTAAACTCGCGTTTCTCTTGGGGCTTAGCAGATGACTTTCTATAGTCATCCTGGATTCTGACTAATTCATTTTTCAGATCTTCATATTTTTGTATGCCAAGAACTTGGGAATACGCAAGACTTAAATCTTTTCGCTGTTCTGGAGTGTTTATTTGTGCAAATGACACAATCTTTTCTGCATCAAAGAAAAAGAACTTTGCAATTTCTATAGGAAGTATGTAATCCCGAATAAATATTTCCTCTTCTTTTGCAATTTCCTCTTTTGACCCCGTAAACAAATCGTTCTTCCGACCGTCAATCAGAATTTCTAACTCGTCATCATAATTCGTTGCACTATCATAGGAACGAACAATTGTTATCTCGGTGCAAGGCGTATCTGGAATTTCTACATCCGTAAATGTAACGGGCACAGAGAATCGAGTTTCGCCTTCTTTCTGTGGATCAAATAATATTGTTGTTTTTTTAACAATCCAATATTATTGTTTATCTTTGCGTCATGAATAGAACTCAGCCC
>OCHN01000325.1_pt1 | contig 51629 bp, 51 predicted proteins | sample 1538911 | NCBI WGS metagenome assembly OCHN01 (sample SAMN04571736, study PRJEB22368) | human gut metagenome | biome: human gut; material: stool | host: Homo sapiens | place: Luxembourg | collected 2013-01-11 | reverse complement strand
GCTGCCTTCTTTAGTTTAGGTCTTCAGAGTCAAACGACTTTGGAGACCTTTTTTTGTTTAGGAGGGTATGGCATCCTGCCATACCCACGCCGCCTCCTATGGTTTGTGATAGCGTGGGTATAGCAAGATGCTATACCCTCCTATGGATAGTATCTGCGTGGGTATAGCAAGATGCTATACCCTCCTATGGATAGTATCTGCGTGGGTATAGCAAGATTCGATACCCTCCTATGGTTCGTGGTAGCGTGGGTATAGCAAGGATGCTATACCCTCCTATGATTTGCTGGAAGATACGCTCAAATCCTGGAAGATGCAACCTGCATCTTCCAGCCCTTATCCCTTTGATACGCAACGCGCTACGCTGAAAATGGAAGATATGGTAGATATTTTCTGCAACCTATTTGTTTTGCAGATATTTAGTATAGTTTTATGTATTCGTATGTGTTGCCAACTATTGAGAGATAATTCTCGAAGTCGTGTCGAGAGATGACTACTGTGCCACGGCAGTCATTAGGGTGGAATGATAGTGTATCGGCTTGCTGAAGATTAGCATCGAGAAATAGATGTACGTGGTTGTCGGTGTCGTTGATGAGTCCGAACGGCGATACGCTGCCAGGTTCCAGTCCAAGAAACCTCATCATACGTTCGGGTGATGCGAACGAGAGTTTGCCGCATGAGGGCAGTCCTTTGCTCACCAGCGACTCTTTCAGCAGATGTTCCAAGTCGTGGATGGCGAGGTCGTAGTCGCAGTTGAAGCATACGAGATAATGGCGGTTGCCCTTATGGTTGCGGAAGAAGAGGTTCTTGCAGTGCACGCTGCCATCGTCCTTCCACCAGCGTTTCGCCTCCTCTATGGTTTTGCCCTCGGGGTGATTATAGCAAGAGAATGGGATGTTGTGTTCTTTAAGGTAGTTGAGAACCTTTTCTTGTCGTTCGGATATCTGTTCCATAGTTTCATCGAATTATTTCTTACAAAAATACAACATAATCGCGTATAAACAAAAGCTATTCGATAATAAATCTTTACCTTTGTAATTACTAAGTAGAATACAATCAATGAATCCAATCAAGCGTTATATCATCTGGCTTCGTCGCATGTCGTATAGTCGTGGCTTCGGAGTGCAATCGCCGTCGGCATATCGTTTCATACGTTATGTCATCAGCGAACACTATCCGTATTATGCCTACGCAGACCTGCGGAAGAAGTACCCTACGCTCAATTGGCTGACACGCAAGCGCATGGAGCTTTACTTTCGTTTGGCAAACTTTTGCAGAACGAAACAGATGGTTGACTACAGCAAGGACAGCAGTCTGCTTGCTGATTATGTTGCGCATGGTTGCAAGATGACGAGGGTGCGTAACGTCGTTAGCGAATTGTCGGGGGGTGATACAGTTGATGATTCGTTTGATGATGTGGTTATGCGATTAGTACGAATCTGCCCCATTGCTGGGTGTGAAGCGTTTTTGGAGAAGGCTTTAGCAGAGTCGGACCAGTCGTCGGTATTCGTCATTGAGGATATCTGTTCGGATGCAGTGGCTCACCGTATGTGGCAGCAACTTGTGGAGAGCGAGAAGGTGAGTGTGAGTTACGACCTCTATTACTGTGGCATCGCTTTCTTCGATACCGACCGTCATAAAACGAATTACGTAGTGAACTTTTAATGAAGTCTATCTAATTTATCTGTTAATATTAAACCTATGAAACTATACACAAGGCATGGCGACACGGGGCAGACCACCCTCGTAGGAGGTAAGCGCGTGATGAAGGACGACATACGTATCGCTGTGTGTGGCGACCTTGACGAACTGAATGCACATATCGGTATGCTCCGATCGTTCGGTGTTCCAGAGCGCGAATTGAACGTGCTCATCAGAGTTCAGCAGCTGCTGTTCCATATCGGTGGCGAACTGTCGAACCCCGACTTCGCTATGCCGTCGCACCTGACCGCTGCTGATATCGCCCAGCTTGAGCAATGCGTTGACACGCTGCAGAAAGAAACTCCGGAGCCAGAAACCTTTGTCCTGCCTGGTGGATGCACCGCAGCCGCCGAGTCGCATGTGTGTCGCACCGTGGCACGTCGTGCAGAGCGCAGCATTGTAGCCATGTCGCACGAATATCGTGTCGAACCACTTATCTTGCAATTTATCAATCGCTTATCCGATTATTTCTTCGTTTTGGCTCTCAATTTAAACTTTATTACATCTATAGACGAAAAAAAACTATATATCACTTGTAAATAACTCAGAATTTACTATTTTTGCATTTGGTTAGAGCAGGAGGGCAATCCATGAAGAACAGTGCCTCGCGGCTCTTAAAGAAAACATATTAAAGTACGACATTTAAAACTTAAAACTATGTATTGGACACTTGAATTGGCTTCCAAGCTGGAAGATGCCCCTTGGCCAGCAACTAAAGATGAGCTCATCGACTATGCTATGCGTTCTGGCGCTCCGCTCGAGGTGCTTGAGAACCTGCAGGAGATTGAGGATGAGGGTGATGTTTATGAAAGCATCGAGGACTTATGGCCCGACTACCCTACAAAAGAGGATTTCCTCTTCAACGAGGACGAATATTAATCGCTCAAACAGCTATATAGTATAGCTTGAAGCGTTGAATATAAGCGGTATAGGAGTTGTACAACATTTCTATACCGCTTTTTACGTTCTTTTGAACTTCTGTGTCAGTACTTGGTATCGTTTTGCAATAACTTGCAATAAGCATTTGTTGATGTAACCAATAAATTAAATCTTTGCATGTAGTAATAAAAATAAGTATATGGTAAAAAGACAAAGGAAGGGTATTATGATTCGTCTGTTGTCGCTCGTTGTGGTGATGCTGGTTTTGTCAGCTGCTGCGATACTGCGCGACGGCAGGATATTCGGGCACGACTTGCGCCAGACTCATGCTGCGGTGGCATCAGTAGCGCAGGGCAGCGATACACTGAGTGTGCAGCCCGATGGAACGTTTGTGGTGAACACCGGGGTGCTCGCGAAGGATGTGCAAGGCTACGGCGGACCGGTGCCGCTGAAGATACATATAGGTAAGGACGGGAAGCTGACCGCCATTGAGGCTGAACCAAACGCTGAGTCGCCCGACTTCTTCGACCGTGCGAAGGAGCTGTTCAGCCGTTGGCAAGGCAAAACCATTGACGAGGCGATGGCGGAGGACGTGGATGCCGTGTCGGGGGCTACGTTCTCGTCGAAGGCGATAATAGAGAATGTGCAGCGCGGACTGGCTTATGCTAAGCAGCGCAGTCAGTGGGGTGAGGATGGCTCGGTTGGTGCACTTGAGACAAGTGCACCCTCTATAATGGGGAGTGTGGGCAACTCGGTTGGTGCACTTGGGACAAGTGCACCCCCTATAGTGGCATTGGTAGCCGTACTGCTCGGAGCCATCGTTCCACTCTTCACCAACAACCGCCGTCTGCATCTTGTGCAGCTCGTGGTGAACGTCGTGGTGCTTGGTCTGTGGACAGGCACGTTCGTCTCCTACACGCTCTTCCTTCGACTCTTTGCCGGAGGCGTGAGTCTGTCGGCGATAGGTACGCTCGCTGCTCCGCTGCTGATGCTGATTGTGGCGTTGCTCTATCCGTTGGCTGGCAGGTCGGGTCACTACTGCGCTCATGTCTGCCCGTTCGGTTCGGCGCAGGAGCTTGCCGGAAAACTCAGCCGACGCAAGCTGCGCATCACGCCGCGTGTGCTCCGCGTGCTCACCGCTTTGCGCAATCTGCTCTGGGGCGTACTGATGGCACTGCTGCTCACCGGTACATGCACCGCATGGATCGACTATGAGCTGTTCACGGCGTTCATCTATTCGTCGGCATCGGTGTGGGTGATAGTGCTTGCGATGCTGTTCCTTGTGCTGTCGGTGTGGGTGCCGCGACCATATTGCCGCTTCGTGTGCCCAACGGGAGCACTTTTGAAGAGTGTTTAATGTTGAGTTTTGAGTGTTGAATTATGCGCTGCGCGCATTGTGAGTTATTGAATTTTGAATTAAGATTTTTAAATTATGAATTTACAGAATAAGTCAATAGTGTTGAACGTGGTGCTCGCCATTGCCGTCGTTGTGCTTGGTGTGCGCTTGGTGTCGGGCGTGGAAGACAGCGTCGAGTCGCAAACGCAAGAGCAGGTAGTGCTCAACAATATTGCTACGCGTACCAGCATACGCGACTATGAGGCGCGTTCCGTGGAGAAGGAGAAGGTGGAGAAGATGCTGCGTGCGGCTATGGCTGCACCTACGGCTATGAACAAGCAGCCGTGGCACTTCGTGGTTGTCGATCAGCGCAGCGTGCTCGACAGTCTTGCTGGTGCTAATCCTTATGCGAAGATGCTGCTCAAGGCTCCGCTCGCTATCGTGGTCTGCGGCGATATGGACAAGACGATTGAAGGCGGCGGACGCGACTTCTGGATTCAGGATGCGTCGGCAGCAACGGAGAATCTTCTGCTTGCGGCTCACGCTATGGGGCTCGGTGCCGTATGGACGGGTGCCTATCCTTCCGAGGAACGCTGCAAGGCGATTGGCGCAACGCTCTCGCTGCCCGATAATCTCATTCCGCTTAACATGGTGGTTATCGGCTATCCGGCGGAGCATCCGCAGCCGAAGGATAAGTTCAAGGAGGAGAACATAACTTTTAAAAGTAAAAAAGTAAAAGAGTAAAAAGTAGGAGGTATGGGCATCTTGCCCATACCACGCACCCACAAAGGCATATATTTTAAAAGTAAAAGAGTAAAAAAGTAAAAAAGTAAAAGAGTAAAAAAGTAGAAGAGTAAAGCAAACTACAATGAAGAACGTTCTATTTTCTCTCGGCATGTTGCTGCTCACCGTTGCAGCCTACGCTGATGGCACTGTGCTGTTCAGTACGGCGAAGGGCGGCATCGATGTTCCGCCTTATCGTATCCCTGGCATCACCTGCGGCAATGGCGGCAGACTCATAGCGAGTGCGGCACGCCTCGTCTGCGGCACCGACCCAGGTTACGGACGTGTCGACTGCGTGGTGAAGCTGAGTGACGACAACGGCAGAACGTGGAGCGAGCGTGAGATTGACGTGGCTTGTGGCGACGCATCGCTCATCAACAACGTCAAGACACCGATGGCTGCTGCCTATGGCGACCCTGCTATCGTGATGGATCGCGAGCGCAACGAAGTGCTCATCATGACTGTTGCCGGCTGCACGGTGTACGGCAAGGCGAGCACCAACCGCCGGAACCCTAACCTCATCGCCGCAATACGCAGCACGGACGGTGGCTTGACATGGCAGAAGCCCATCGATCAGACCGAAGCGATATATGGCTTGTTCGACGGGGGCAATCCGCTGGATGCTGCTTTCATCGGTGGCGGAAAGATATTCCAGAGTAGGGTGGTGAAGGTAGGCGACTACTATCGCATCTACGCTGCACTCGCAGCGCGTCCCAACGGCAATCGCGTGATCTATTCCGACGACTTCGGGCGCACATGGCACGCTCTCGGCGGTGCGGCTGCTCTGCCCGTGCCCGACGGCGACGAACCGAAGTGCGAGGAGTTGCCCGACGGTCGTGTCATCATAACAAGCCGCGCCTCTGGCTGCAGACTGCTTAACATATACACCTATAGCAACGCAACTACGGGTGAAGGCTCGTGGGAGAAGCAAACGAAGGCTACGATGAGCGGATTGGCTCTCGCGCCGAGTACCAACCCCACGAACGGCGAGATGCTCATTGTGCCAGCCGTGCGCAGCAGCGACGGCAGACAGCTGCACGTTGTATTGCAGTCGGTGCCAACAGGCACGGGACGCAACAACGTGAGCATATTCTATAAGGAGTTGGCTGATGAAGCGGATATGTGCAACGTGAAAGCCTTGGCCGAGGGTTGGGACGGCTGCTATCAGGTGAGTACTACGGTATCGCTCTACAGCAGTATGGATCTGCAAGCCGATGGCAGAATAGCCTTTTTCTATGAGGAGACGCTCACGAAATGGGGCACGAAGCCCAATCCCGTCTGCACAAGTTTTCCGCAGGGCGAGGGCGAACACAACTACGATGGTTGCGAACTCGTGTATAAGGCGTTCGACCTGGAGACAATAACCGGCGGAAAGTATAAAATGTAGGGGTGTGGGTATGGGCAAGAATGCCCATACCTCCTATAACAACTCTGGAAGCTCGAACAGGCGTGTGCCGTTGCTGCCCTTGATGAGGATGTAGCGGTCGTGCGGCTTCTCAGAAGCAATTGCTTCCTTCACTCCTGCTACGTTCTCAAACTTGCGGAACGTGGCAGGAGTTGTTGTATGCTCAAACTCCGGACCCACGAGCCACACCTCTTCGAGTGTCATGCGGCTGAGCTGGTCGACGATGCGCTGATGCTCGTCGTGGCTCACGCTGCCCAGCTCCTTCATGTCGCCGATGATAGCCATCTTATGGTCGGCATTGATAGCCTCGAAGTTGTTCAGTGCCGCAGCCATGCTCGTCGGATTGGCGTTATAAGCGTCGACGATGAGACGGTTGTCGGCAGTCTGCTCAAACTGCGAGCGATTGTTGCTCGGCGCATAGTTCGTCAGTGCTGCGTCGATGCGCTCTGCCTCCACGCCGAAGTATGTGCCGATGGCGATGGCAGCGAGCATGTTCGTGATGTTGTAGGCACCGATGAGCTGACTGTCTACGTGGTGCGCAGCCTTTCCCTCCGCTGTCCACGAGAAGCTGAGCATAGGTTCGCTCTTCACGTTTGCGGCTGTAACGTACAGGTTGTCGGCGGCGTTGATGCCGTAGCGTACGAGGTTCAGCCCCGTAGCGATGCCGTTGAGGTGTGGGTTGTCGTTGTCGATGAACACGCAGCGTGGGCGTTCCACCTCGCGTATGGCGTAGGCATCGTTCTCGCCTGCGGCAGCCGAGCGCACGAAGTCGTACAGTTCGCCCTTGGTACGTATCACGCCCTCGAACGAGCCGAAGCCCTGCAGATGCGCACGTCCCACGTTTGTGATGAGCGCATAGTCGGGCTCAACTATCTCCACCAGCGTCTTGATGTCGCCAGGGTGCGACGCACCCATCTCCACCACAGCTATGTCGTGCTCGGCGTTCAGGCGCAGCAATGTCTTCGGCACGCCGATGTCGTTGTTGAAGTTGCCCTCGGTGTAGAGCACGTTATATTTCTGCAGCAACACCGCAGCCGTCAGTTCCTTTGTCGTTGTCTTGCCGTTGGTGCCGGTGATGCCGATTATCGGTGTGCCGAGGGCACGGCGGTGATAGCGTGCCAGCTGCTGCAGCGTGTGCAGGCAGTCGTCGACGAGGATGAAGCGGTCGTCGCCCTCAACGGCATACTCCGCCTCGTCAACCACGGCGTAGGCGCAACCCTTCTCCAAGGCTGCTGCTGCAAACTTGTTGCCGTTGAACGATGCGCCCTTCAGAGCGAAGAACAGCGAACCGGCAGGGCAGTCGCGGCTGTCGGTTGTCACAACGGGGTGTTGCTTAAAGATTTCGTAAAGTTCGGATATTTCCATTTTGCTTCTTGCTTTTATAGATGCATTTATCGGTGCAAAGGTAATGCAAACCGAAGAGAATGCAAAATAAGCTTGCTGTTTTTTATTGTTGAGGTGCAGCTTGTGGGATGGTAGGTGTATTAAAAAAGAGGAGCGTGTGCTCCTCTTTCCGTTTATGATTATGTGTGTATTTGTTTAGAACTTGTATGCAGCACCGAGACTGATGACGCACTGGTCCAAGTCGCTCACGAGACTGTACTTCACCTCGAAGTTGAGCATGAGGTTGTCTGTCAGGTCGTACTGAGCACCGCCACCGAGGTTCACGCCAAACTTGCCAGTGTTGTAACTCTCGTTAACGGTTATCTCGCCGTTTGCCTTTCTCATAGGAGCACCCCAGCCCCAATCGCCATCACCGAAGTCGCCACCGCCACCTACGCTGTATTTGTTGCTCCAGTGTCCATGTACATATGTCAGACCTACGAGCGGATATACCTTGAACTTGTCACCAATGTTGAACAGGTAGTGAGCGTTAGCGTTAATCTCCCACATTGTGAAGTGGTCTTTCGGGAAGAAGTAGTTGAACGAAGCCTCGCCACGAATGTGGTCTGTGAAGCAGTAAGAACCCTTGACACCAAGGCCGAGAGACTCGATTGATGTACCATAGTTAAGGTTAAGACCGACTGCAGCAGTCTTTGCCTGCGCTGATGCGAACAAGCTTGTCATCGCACAAGCGAGTGTTAATAATAACTTTTTCATAATTGTTTGTGTTAGTTTTGGTTAAAGTATAGTGGAAAAATTACACTAAATAATCCAAACTTCCAACTCTTTTTGTTAAAAATGTTTGGCTATTCGGATATTTATTGCGTATTTTGTGTTTTGTTATTAACAAATTATCAAGCATATATGCAATATACAATAAATGTGCGAGGCCGACTGCTCGACCTCTCACAGCCCTTGGTGATGGGCATACTGAACGCCACGCCCGATTCGTTCTACAGCGGTTCGCGCAAGCAGACGGAGGCAGAGATAGCCGATCGTGCCAACCAGATAGTAGCCGAAGGCGGACGCATCATCGACGTGGGAGCGTTTTCCACACGCCCTGGTGCCGACGAGGTGAGCCTTGAGGAGGAGACCGAGCGTCTGAAGCACGCCCTGCAGATAGTGCGCCGCGAGCATCCCGACGCCATCGTGTCGGTAGACACCTACCGCCCGCTCGTGGCTCGCAGGTGCGTGGAGGAGTTTGGTGCCGACATCATCAACGATGTGTCGGAGGGCGGCATAACGGGCATCGTGGGCAAGGAGATACACGAGGAGGGCGACATGTTCCAGACCGTGGCGCAGCTCGGCGTGCCGTACATACTGATGTCGGTGCAGCCCACATTGGAGAAGATGATGCAGAACTTCGCGGCGGAGGTGCAGCGCCTGCGCGACCTCGGTGCGAAAGACATCATCCTCGACCCCGGCTACTGCTTCGGCAAGACACTCGCGCAGAACTACGAGATAATGAGCGAGGCGGAGCGCCTGCTCGAACTCGACCTGCCCGTGCTCGTCGGCGTGTCGCGCAAGAGCATGATATATAAGCTTATCGGTGGCGACCCCACGACGGCACTCAACGGCACCACCGTGCTGCACACCGTATCGCTGCAGAAAGGTGCTTCGATACTGCGTGTACACGACGTGAAAGAAGCCTTTGAAGCCATCCGAATTGTGCAGCAATTAGGATAACACTCAACATTCAAAACTCACAACATGTTCGACTTCGGAATCAAAGACATCATCGACATATTTCTTGTCGCATTGATACTCTACTACATCTATCGTCTGATGAAGGAGAGCCGCTCGCTCAACGTCTTCATCGGCATCATCGTGTTCGTGCTCGTGTGGCTCTTTGTGAGTCAGGTGCTCGAGATGCGCCTGCTCGGAGCCATTCTCGACAAGCTGGTGTCGGTGGGTGTAATCGGCATCATCGTGCTCTTCCAGGAAGAGATACGCCGCTTCCTCTACTCGCTCGGTGCGCACCAGCGTTTCCGTGCCTTCGCCCGTTTCTTCGTGGGCAGCAAGGAGAAGGTGGTCGACAAGGAGACCATCATGCCCATCGTCATGGCGTGCATCGACCTCTCGCGCGGCAAGGTGGGCGCGCTCATCGTCATAGAGCGCGGCATACGCCTCGACGACATCGTCGACACGGGCGACGTGATCGACGCACGTATCAACCAGCGACTCATCGAGAACATCTTCTTCAAGAACTCGCCCTTGCACGACGGAGCCATGATTATCGTCGGCAAGCGCATACGCGCTGCTGGCTGCATCCTGCCCGTGTCGCACAGCCACGACATACCGAAGGAACTCGGTCTGCGCCACCGCGCTGCGCTCGGCATCTCGCAAGACTCCGACAGCATCGCCATCGTGGTGTCGGAGGAGACGGGCGGCATCAGCGTAGCCATCAACGGCGAGTTCCAGCTGAGGCTCTCGGCAGAGAAACTGGAGAACATACTATCGAAGGAAATGAACCTTTAGGTTCAAAAAAGCAGCGTTTTCTTCGAATAATCAACGCATTATTCGTAATTTTGCATTTATTAAGGAGAAGGCATACCGATGTCCTGCAACCTGAAAGTGCAGGTTGTGTCATCGTGCACCGAACGCAACCCGATCAGGTGGCGAACGCAATCCGATCAGGTGGCGGACGCAATCCGATCAGGTGGCGAACGCAATCCGCCATTCTCCCCTCTACTTTTATATACGAAAATGGAAACTAAAGATACAAAAAACGCCTATGTACGCCAGGTGGCAGAGCAGAAGTACGAGTACGGCTTCACCACCGACGTGCATACTGACATAATAGAGAAAGGACTCAACGAGGACGTTGTGCGACTCATCTCAAGCAAGAAGGGCGAACCCGACTGGATGCTCGAGTTCCGTTTGCAGGCATTCCGCCACTGGCAGACGATGAAGGAACCGAAGTGGGGCCACGTGCACGTGCCCGAGATCGACTATCAGGCGATTTCGTACTACGCCGACCCGCTCGCAAAGAAGAAGAACGAGAATAAGGAGATAGACCCCGAGCTGATGAAGACATTCGACAAGCTCGGCATACCTCTCGAAGAACGACTCGCACTCAGTGGCGTGGCGGTAGATGCCATCATGGACTCCGTCAGCGTGAAGACCACCTTCTCGCAGCACCTTGCCGAGAAAGGCATCATCTTCTGCTCAATCGGCGATGCCATAAAGAACCATCCCGACCTCGTGCGCGAGTACTTGGGAAGCGTGGTTCCCTACCGCGACAACTTCTTCGCAGCACTTAATAGTGCCGTCTTCTCCGACGGCTCGTTCGTCTACATCCCGAAGGGCGTGCGCTGCCCGATGGAGCTAAGCTCCTACTTCCGCATCAACGCACGCAACACGGGTCAGTTTGAGCGCACGCTCATCATTGCCGACGACGACGCATACGTCAGCTATCTCGAAGGCTGCACCGCACCGATGCGCGACGAGAACCAGCTGCACGCCGCCATCGTTGAGATCGTCGTGAAGGACAACGCCGAAGTGAAATACTCAACCGTGCAGAACTGGTACCCGGGCGACGAGAACGGAAAGGGCGGCGTGCTCAACCTCGTGACGAAGCGCGGCGACCTGCGCGGTGTCAACTCCAAACTCTCGTGGACACAGGTGGAGACCGGCTCTGCCATCACATGGAAGTACCCCTCGTGCGTGCTGCGCGGCGACGGTTCGCAGGCGGAGTTCTACTCCGTAGCCGTCACCAACAACTACCAGGAGGCAGACACCGGCACGAAGATGATACACATGGGCAAGAACACCAAGTCGACAATAATATCGAAGGGCATCTCAGCCGGACATAGCCAGAACTCGTACCGCGGACTGGTGCGTGCCACAAGCAACGCCGACAACGCACGCAACTACTCGTCGTGCGACTCGCTGCTGCTCGGCTCCGACTGCGGAGCGCACACCTTCCCCTACATGGACATACACAACGACACGGCGATAGTGGAGCACGAGGCTACGACATCGAAGATTTCGGAAGACCAGCTCTTCTACTGCAACCAGCGCGGTATACCCACCGAGCAAGCCGTGGGTCTCATCGTCAACGGATACGCCAAGGATGTGCTCAACAAGCTGCCGATGGAGTTCGCCGTCGAGGCGCAGAAGCTGCTCAGCGTGTCGCTTGAGGGAACAGTGGGATAGCACGACTCACAATCGGCGCAGCCGACAACTCAAAATTCAAAAACTCAATATATGTTCCGCAGAATAATGACCGCCACAGCAGCTCTCGCAGTCTGCGCCGCCACAGCCTTTGCAGGCGACGACGACGTGTCGCACCGTTGGGCGGTGATAGCAGGCATGAACCTCTCGTGCCCCACGACGGCAAGCGTAGAACGCTCGCCGCGCGACGTAGGCAACACCGTAGTGTTCGCCTCACCGCAGTGCAACGTGCTGGTGGAATACTATCTGCCGCAGCAGCACTTTTCCGTCGTAGGCGGCTACAACGCCGAGACCGTACAATGGTTCGACAGCAAAGTGGACGCCACAATGCAGAACATAGTGCTCGGCGCACGCTACTATCCCCTGAGCAAACGCTTCGCCCTGCAGCCCTACGCTGCGCTGATGACCTACACCAATGTGGCACAGCGCCACGAGCAGCATAGCATGAGCGCATGGAACGGAGGCGACGGCTACGAGCGCAACAGCACAATAAGTCTGCCGCGTGTGAGCGTAGCGCCGGCGGTAGGAGTAGACTGCTACATCTTCTCGTCGCTCGCGCTCGAGTTCCAGTACGGCTTCCCACTCGCCATCGATGGCAAGGCGCACGTAACAACCACGTGCAACGGCAGACCCGACATATATCGGATGCGCTCCAATATGCACCGCCACAACATACAGATAGGTCTGAAGGCGACGTTCCCGTTCCGCTTCACATCAGCCGACGGCAACAACCTCTTCTCGCTCATCGAAATGGCACTCGGCATATACGACCCTGCCGACGAAAAGAAACAAGAAACGAAGAAGGAACGCCGCAGGATGAAGCTCGGACGCGTGCTCGATTCGTATTAATATAAAAACTCAAAACTCGATATGTTAGAAGTAAAAAACCTCCATGCCACTATCGCTGGCAAGGAAATACTGAGAGGCATCAACCTCACTATAAACGATGGCGAGATACACGCCATCATGGGACCGAACGGTTCCGGAAAGTCAACGCTCAGCGCCGTACTCACAGGCAATCCGCTCTATGAGGTGACAGCAGGCGAGGCATGGTTCAACGGCAAGAACATCCTTGAGATGAAGCCCGAAGACCGTGCACACGAAGGTCTGTTCCTATCGTTCCAGTATCCGGTGGAGATACCGGGCGTGTCGATGACCAACTTCCTGAAGGCAGCTGTCAACGAGAAACGCAAGTATCAGGGACAGCCCGAACTGAAGGCGGGCGACTTCCTCAAGCTGATGAACGAGAAGCGCAAGGTCGTGGAACTCGACTCCAAGTTCACACGCCGTTCTGTCAACGAAGGATTCTCGGGTGGCGAGAAGAAGCGCAACGAGATATTCCAGATGGCAATGCTCGAACCGAAGCTCGCCATTCTCGACGAGACCGACTCCGGACTCGACGTGGACGCAATGCGCATCGTAGCCGACGGTGTCAACAAGATGCACACACCGGAGACATCAGCCATCGTCATCACCCACTACGAGCGACTCCTCGACATGATAAAGCCCGACGTCGTACACGTGCTCTACAAGGGACGCATCGTGAAGACCGCCGGACCGGAACTCGCAAAGGAGATTGAACAGCGAGGATACGATTGGATTAAAGCAGAGCTTGAAGAAGAATAAAACTCAGAACAATGACTTCAGAACAACAATACATCGACCTCTACCGCGAATGTTGTGAGCAGATCTGCGCCCACAGCACCGACGTGCTGAACGCTGTGCGCGACGAAGCCTTCAACAGCTTCGAGCGTCTCGGCTTCCCTTCGCGAAAGGTGGAGCGATACAAATACACAACGATAGACAAGCTCTTCGAGCCCAACTACGGACTGAACATCAACCGTCTTGAAGTGCCGGTCGACCCGTACAAGGCGTTCCGCTGCGATGTGCCCAACCTCAGCACGTCGCTCTACTTCATCGTCAACGACCAGTTCCGCCAGTCGCTGCAGCCCAAGGAGAACCTTCCCGAAGGCATCGAGGTGACATCGCTTGCCGAATATGCGAAGGCGCACCCCGAGTTCGTGGCTAAGCACTACGCACGCCTGGCGAAGAGCGACGAAGACGCCGTGACTGCACTCAACACTATGCTGGCGCAGGACGGACTGCTCGTGCACGTGAAGCGCAACGTCGTTGTCGACAAAACCGTGCAGGTGATAAACATCCTGCGCTCGGACGTGGCTATGATGGTGAACCGCCGCGTGCTCATCGTGATGGAGGAGGGCGCCAACGCCAAGTTCCTCTTCTGCGACCATGCAGCCGACGACCAGCAGTTCCTCACTACGCAGGTGATTGAGGCTTACGTCGGAGCAAACGCATCGCTCGACCTCTACTGTATGGAGGAAACCCACTACAAGAACACACGCATCTCGAACGTGTACGTGGAGCAGCAGCGCGACTCGCGCTTCAACCATAACGTCATCACGCTGCACAACGGCGTGACGCGCAACCGCCTCGACGTGCAACTCAAGGGCGAGGGCGCAGAGTGCTGGTGCAACGGCTGCGTGATAGCCGACAAGACGCAGCACGTGGACAACAACACGCTGATAGACCACCAGGTGTCGCACTGCACGAGTCACGAACTCTACAAGTACGTGCTCAACGACAAGGCGACGGGAGCCTTCGCAGGCAGAGTGCTTGTACGCCATGGCGCACAGCACACCGTGTCGGAGGAGGTGAACCAGAACCTTTGCGCCACGAAGACAGCACGAATGTACACGCAGCCGATGCTCGAGATATACGCCGACGACGTGAAGTGCTCGCACGGATCTACCGTGGGTCAGCTCAACGATGCGGCTCTCTTCTACATGCGTCAGCGCGGCATCAGCGAGAAGGAGGCAAAGCTGCTCCTCGAGTTCGCGTTCATCAACGAGGTAATAGACAAGATACAACTCGAACCGCTGCGCGACCGCCTGCACTATCTCGTAGAGAAGCGCTTCCGCGGCGAACTGAGCAAGTGTGAGGGCTGCAAATTATGTAAGTAATTAGTTGAGAGTTGAAAGTTGAGAGTTATTATTACCTTTTCAGCAATCTCTTTTAGCTACAATAAATAAATCTCATTGCATATCATAACTCTCAATTCTCAACTCTCAACTCTCAACTGATAAAACTCTCACCATCTCAACTTAAAAACATCATGTACGATATAAACAAGGTTCGCGCCGATTTCCCAATCCTTTCGCGCACCGTCTACGACCGTCCGCTCGTCTATCTCGACAACGGAGCAACGACGCAGAAGCCGTTGTGTGTGCTCGATGCCATGCGCGAAGAGTATCTTAACGCCAACGCCAATGTGCATCGCGGCGTGCATTATCTCTCGCAGCGCGCCACCGACCTGCACGAAGCGGCACGCGAGACCGTGCGCCAGTTTATCAATGCGCCGAAGACAGAAGAGATAATCTTCACACGCGGCACGACGGAGAGCATAAATCTCGTGGCTGCATCGTTCTGCGAAGCGTTCATGGCGGAAGGCGATGAGGTGATAGTGTCCGTAATGGAGCACCACTCGAACATTGTTCCGTGGCAGTTGCAGGCAGCGAAGCGCGGCATCGCGCTGAAGGTGATACCGATGGACGACAGCGGAAAGCTCGACATGAAGGCATACGAGCAGCTGTTCTCTGAGCGAACGAAGATAGTAAGTGTGGCTCACGTGAGCAATACGCTCGGAACAGTGAACCCGGTGAAGGAGATTGTGCGCATAGCGCATGAGCATGGTGTGCCGGTGCTCGTAGACGGAGCACAGTCGACGCCCCACTTCGCTGTAGACGTGCAGTCAATCGACTGCGACTTCTTCGCCTTCAGCGGACATAAGATATACGGACCGACGGGCATCGGTGTGCTCTACGGCAAGGAAGAATGGCTCGACCGTATGCCGCCCTATCAGGGTGGCGGCGAGATGATAGAGAGCGTGAGCTTCGAGAAGACCACCTTTGAGAAGCTGCCGTTCAAGTTCGAAGCCGGCACGCCCGACTATGTGGCTACCCACGGACTGGCTACGGCGCTCAACTACGTGTCGGCACTTGGCATGGACAACATCGCCGCACACGAGCGCGAGCTCACCGACTACTGCATGACACGCCTTGCGGAGATTGACGGTATGCGCCTCTTCGGCACCACCGAGGGAAAGGATGCCGTGGTGTCGTTCCTCGTGGGCGACATACACCACTTGGACATGGGCACACTGCTCGACCGCCTCGGCATCGCCGTACGCACCGGTCACCACTGTGCGCAGCCCGTGATGGACCGCTTCGGCATCCAGGGTATGGTGCGTGCGTCGTTCGGTCTCTACAACACTAAGGAAGAAGTGGACGCTCTTGTTGCTGGCGTGAAGCGCGTGAGTCAGATGTTCTGATGCAGCGCAGTATCGCCCACAACGCCCATGCACATACGCCGAGATGCACCAGCAGCGAGTCGTATGTAGGGAATACGCCCATCAAGAAAGCCAATTGTGCGTGGACGTAGCGCAGAGTCTGACCAGTGGTCACCTCACGCTCAAGCACGCTCGAATAATACTGCCGTAACCACTCTATAGGGTTGGTTGCGGCTTTTTTTATTGTGTCAAGCATTGGTGTGGACTGCATCAGCTTAGTGTTAAACACTCGGATGTTGTTCTGCTGAAGGGTGATGTTCTTCTCCATAATCTATATATTATATAAGGTGATACATGTTGTTTCTTATCTTCGCTTGCAAAATTAGTTGGCTTTATGGAAATAATACTTCACTTTAAGTATTTCTTTGTTAAAGAATTCTTACGAATGCTTTGTGGTTTGTATTATAAAAGCTAACTTTGCAAACGGAAAAGAGTTGCACCCGTAAGCGGGTTTATTGCACATTGAAACAGACAACAATGAAAAAACAAGAAAGCAACACCCATTTGCTGCCCCATTACTATACCGACCTCGTTGAGGCTGGCTGCGACGAAGCCGGTCGCGGTTGTCTTGCTGGAAGCGTGTACGCTGCTGCCGTCATTCTGCCGCCCGACTACGACAACGCTCTGCTCAACGACTCGAAGAAACTCAGCGAGAAGGCACGCCGCACGCTGCGCGACCAGATAGTGCGCGATGCCGTGGCGTGGGCTGTGGGCGTGGTTACGCCCGAGGAGATTGACCGCATAAACATCCTCAACGCCAGCTTCCTCGCCATGCACCGTGCGCTCGACCAGCTCACCGTGCGCCCCGAGGCGGTCATCGTCGACGGCAATCGCTTCACACCCTACCGCGACCTGCCCCACACAACGATAGTGAAGGGCGACGGTAAGTATCAGTCGATAGCCGCAGCGAGCATCCTCGCCAAGACATTCCGCGACGAATATATGGACCGGCTTGCTGAGGAATATCCCTACTACGACTGGCAGAAGAACAAGGGCTATCCCACGAAGGCGCACCGCGAGGGCATACGCCTGCACGGTACCACGCCATACCACCGCATGAGCTACAACCTGCTTGGCGGAGGACAACTCGAACTGAAGTTTGAGGAAGAGGATTAAAAGTAAAAAAGTAAAAAGTAGGAGGTATGGGCATCCTGCCCATACCACGCACCCACAAAAGCATATTTTTAAAAGTAAAACTACTAACCTATAGAGAAAGCAAGCCGATAAAAACAAACCTAAAACCCAAATCTACTAAAATCGACAACAATGCGAATGGATAAATACGGTCGTGAACTCGACCTAATACTCATACTTACAGAGAATGCAAGTTATACGGCACAGCAGATAGCTGACCGTCTCGGCATCACGCGCCGCAACCTCTACTATTATTTCGACTATCTGCGCGATTGTGGCTTCAATCTGCAGAAGACCGGCACCACATACCGTCTCGACCGTTCGTCGTCGTTCTTCCGTCGTCTGCATGAGCAGATCTCGCTCTCCGAATACGAAGCAGCGTATATCTGCCGTCGCCTCGATTCCGACGACACACGCGACCACACCGCTGTGAACATACGTCAGAAACTTGCACGCTCGTTCAACCTGCCCGATGCCGTCAATCCCGAACTGCAGCGTCGCATGAACGACTGTGTGTCGAAGCTGCGCGAGGCGATGGCTACGCGCAAGATGGTGGTGCTGCACAAGTACGCCTCGCCACACAGCAACACCGTCACCGACCGTATCGTCGAGCCCTATCAGTTGATGAACGACGAGCGCGACGTGCGCTGCCACGAAATACGTTCGCATGAGAACAAGACGTTCCGCCTCTCGCGTATGGAGTCGGTGGAGATCATCGACGTGCCCTGGACTTTCGACGACCGCCACAAGCAGATGTACACCGACATGTTCATGTTCACAGGAGAGCAACGCTACACAGTGAAGATGCGCATGGGACTGCTCTCCTACAATCTCATGGTGGAGGAGTATCCGCAGTCGGCGAAATGCTTCACTGCCGATGGCGACACCGCCTGGATATTCGAAGGCGAAGTGGTGTCGTTTCTCGGCATAGGCCGCTTTGTGCTCGGACTCTACGAGGATATAAAAGTGATTGGCTGTGAGGAGTTTAAGGCTTATCTCGCCGGAAAAATAAAAAGCATGTCTTGCGCAGGTTGACCTCCGCAAGACATGCCCGAAATTTATTAGTTGTACCTAACCGTCCTATCAATATTCGGTCTTGTCGGCGCTCTCTTCCCACATGCGGAACGCCTTGAGTGCTTCCATACCCATCAGACGCTGCATCGTCTTGTGGCGCTGCTCGGGCTTGAGCGGCATCTCCTGGTAAATGAAGTCGTCGTCGAAGCCGATGGCGGCAGCATCCTTGCGGTCGTTGCCGTAGAAGATGCGGTCAAGATGCGCCCAATAGATGGCGCCCAAGCACATAGGGCACGGCTCGCAGGAGGTGTAGATGTCGCAGCCAGCGAGGTCGAACGTGCCTAAGCGGCGCGTAGCCTTGCGTATGCAGTTCACCTCAGCGTGCGCCGTAGGGTCGTTGTCGATAGTAACGCTGTTAGAAGCCTCGGCGATGATTTCGTCGCCACGCACGATGACCGCTCCGAACGGTCCGCCGCCAGTGCGCACACTCTCCTCGGAGAGCTCGATGGCACGGCGCATAAATTCATTTTTCTTGTCCATATCTTTATTTTTCTTTAAGGTTATAGGGTATTTATAGGGGGCGCACTTGTCTCAAGTGCACCAACAAAGCAAGTATGCACCAACAAAGCAAGTATGCACCAACAAAGCAAGTATGCACCAACAAAGCGCACACGCCGCATGGATTGAAGCCGCACAAGCGGCGGCAGAGCGCGGCGACGGTTCCCGTTCATGCAAATGTACGCATAATAAACGAATAACCGCAATTATTTCTTTTTTTATTATTTGTCAATTCGAGATAATTCGCTAAATTTGCTTATGTCTAACCCTATGCCAGATTATATGCTGGCATAACAACATAAGAAATAATGAGAAGTCTACGATTCTTTATGTTGATGGCAGTCGTGATATGCTCACTTGCCGTCAGCGCTCAAGACGCTATCGCCAATGACGACAGCTCAACCGCTACTTCGACGGTATTGGAAAGTTATGGTACAGATGTCAAGTCGGAGAACTTCACTTTGCTGCAACACAACGACACACTTGTGTCGGACGCCGAATTGCTGAAAAGTATCGCTAAAGACACTTCCGCCAAGCGATTGAAGAAGGCAAGAATATTTAAGTGGACAGCTTGGGTGGGTGGCAGCGTCTTCTTTTTAGCCAGCTTATATTGCTTATATGGAGCGGCATTCGTTGCATATTTTTCTGAAAACGGCCCCGGAGTTAATCCATTTGCCATCGGAGCAGCCGCCTCATTTGGAGCAAGTGTGATATGGACCACGTCATTCCTTATAGCAGCCCATCATCAAAAGAAATTGGCGCTTTCTGCCAATGTCAGTATGCTCAATGATGATCTGACAAACAGAAAAACATTGGGTGTAGGGCTAAGTTTCAAGTTCTGAATAACAAACGGGGCTTGCGTGGCTCTGAGGAACGTATCTCCTATGATTGCAGATGTTGCTGTGGAAAATTATACAAAAAAACAAAAATAATCGGCGATTGTTCGTTTATACCATTGAAATTGACTAACTTTGCTCACATATTACAATTTTTTTGATGTAAATTAAGATTTAGATGAACGTAATTACAAAGACAGTATCATTGCCTGATGGCAGAACCATCAGCATTGAGACCGGGAAAGTGGCAAAGCAGACCGACGGAAGTGTTGTACTGCGTATGGGCAACACCGTACTTCTCGCCACTGTTTGTGCCGCAAAAGATGCAGTTCCCGGAACAGATTTCATGCCTTTGCAGGTAGACTACAAAGAGCAGTACTCAGCAGCAGGCCGTTTCCCTGGCGGCTTCACAAAGCGTGAAGGCAAGTCGGGCGACAACGAGATCCTCACATCACGTCTCGTAGACCGTGTGCTCCGTCCGCTCTTCCCGTCTAACTACCACGCAGAGGTATATGTGCAGATTATGCTTCTCAGCGCCGACGGCGTTGATCAGCCAGATGCTCTCGCAGGATTTGCAGCTTCAGCCGCTATGGCTTGTTCAGATATACCTTTCGAGTGCCCGATTTCAGAGGTGCGTGTAGCACGCATCAATGGCGAGTACGTTATCAACCCTACCTTCGAGCAGATGAAGGATGCCGACATGGATATCATGGTTGGTGCTTCTGCCGAGAACATCATGATGGTAGAGGGCGAAATGAAGGAAGTGTCGGAGCAGGACATGATCGGCGCATTGAAGGCTGCTATGGCAGCTATCAAGCCGATGTGCGAGCTTCAGACAGAGCTCTCTAAGGAGCTTGGCACCGACGTTAAGCGCGAGTACTGCCACGAGGTGAACGACGAGGAACTCCGCGAGCAGCTCCGCAAGGAGACCTACGACAAGTGCTACGCTATCGCAGAGTCGGGCGACCACGACAAGAAGTCGCGCGAGGAGGCTTTCGACAAGATTCTCTCTGACTTCCAGGAGGCTTACGACGCAGCTCACACAGACCTCACCGCTGAGGAACTCGACGAGAAGCACGCAGAGATGGTGCGCTACTACGCCGACGTTATGCGCGACTCTATGCGCCGTTGCATCCTCGACGAGGGCAAGCGTCTCGACGGTCGTAAGACAACAGACATCCGTCCTATCTGGTGCGAGGTTTCTCCGCTGCCGATGCCCCACGGAAGCTCTATCTTCACACGTGGCGAGACACAGTCGCTCTCTACATGTACACTCGGTACAAAGATGGACGAGAAGTTGGTTGACGACGTTCTCGAGCGCGGCTACCAGCGTTTCCTCCTCCACTATAACTTCCCGCCGTTCTGCACAGGCGAAGCTAAGGCTCAGCGCGGCGTAGGTCGTCGCGAGATTGGTCACGGCCACTTGGCATGGCGCGGTCTGAAGGGTCAGATTCCTGAGGACTTCCCTTACACAGTGCGCCTCGTGAGCCAGATTCTCGAGTCGAACGGTTCGTCTTCAATGGCTACAGTATGTGCCGGCACACTCGCCCTTATGGACGCAGGTGTTCCGATGAAGGCTCCGGTATCAGGTATCGCAATGGGTCTTATCAAGAACCCAGGCGAGGAGAAGTACGCTGTGCTTAGCGACATCCTCGGCGACGAGGACCACCTCGGCGATATGGACTTCAAGACAACCGGTACACCCAACGGCTTGACAGCTACACAGATGGATATCAAGTGCGACGGTCTGAGCTTCGAGATTCTCGAGAAGGCCCTCATGCAGGCAAAGGCAGGTCGTGAGCACATCCTCAAATGCATGATGGAGACCATCTCTGAGCCGCGCAAGGAGCTGAAGCCGCAGGTACCGCGCATCGTTCAGATCGAGATACCGAAGGAGTTCATCGGTGCTGTGATTGGCCCTGGTGGCAAGATCATCCAGCAGATGCAGGAGGACACCGGCGCTACTATCACTATCGACGAGGCAGACGGCGTAGGCAAGGTGCAGGTATCGGCTCCTAACAAGGACGCTATCGACGCTGCGCTTGGCAAGATCAAGGCTATCGTGGCTATCCCTGAGGTAGGCGAGGTATACGAGGGCACAGTTCGTTCAATCATGCCTTACGGCTGCTTCGTAGAGATCATGCCGGGCAAGGACGGATTGCTCCACATCTCTGAGATCGACTGGAAGCGTCTTGAGACAGTTGAAGAGGCTGGCATCAAGGAAGGCGACAAGATCAAGGTGAAGCTCATGGAGATCGACCCGAAGACTGGCAAGTACAAGCTCTCACACCGCGTGCTTCTCGAGAAGCCGGAGGGATATGTAGAGCGTGAACGCCGTCCGCGTGGCGAGCGTGGCGACCGCGGTGAGCGTCGTCCACGTCGTGAGGGTGGTGAGCGCCGCGACGGTCGTCGTGAGAACCGCGAGCATCGTGAGCCACGCGACTTCAACGACTCGCTCGACCACAACAACGACTTCTAATAACTGAAGAATACATAGGTTAATACAGATAAGGCTGCATCGCAATTCGGTTTGCGTTGCAGCCTTTTTTTTGCGTTGTTGATACCGCTACTTGATACATTCGTTTTGCAGGAAGTCCTCGTACTCGTCGCGGTAGCCGTTGAACACGTTGATGTCCACCTCGGGTGTTATGCCGCGCACGTGTCCGTCGGGGCTTAGCTGCCAGTAGGCGAGTCGCACGTCGGGCTTGTACTCGCCGTAACGTGCTATCCACACTATGTAGTTGCGCTTCAGGTCGGGCGCGAGTGGCAGGTAGCGGTTCACGAACGACTGCGATATGTACAGTATGGGGCGTGCGCCCGTTGCCCTCTTCACCACGTTTATCCATTCGCGCACGTTGCGAAACATCACCTCCGCTCCGCCCATGGCGCGTATCTGAGCACACGTCGGTTCGACGTCGAGCACCGGTGGCAAGTCGCCCTTGCGGAACTTGCTGTACTTCAGGAAGTGACGCGCCTGCTTTGCGCCTGGCGTGCGAGTGGAGAAGAAGTGGTACGCACCGCACTTGATGCCGTGTGTGCGTGCTGCCGCGTAGTCGGTGCGATAGTAGCGGTTTCGCACGGTAGTGCCCTCGGTCGACTTGATGTAGCAGAACGACACGGGGTAGTCTACTGTTCCGGCTATGCGCTTGCGTGAGAGTTTGCCGAGATTGACGATGCGCATCTGCTTCCAGTTGATGGCGTAGCGTTTGCGCCCCTTCTCGTGCTGGAAGCGTGAGATGTCGATGCCGTAGATGCGGTCGGCGCGATATTCGATGCGTTCGCCCAAGAAGCGGTTGTTCTTCCACTCGCCCAACTGCAGATGCTTGCCAGCATTGATTGCCACGCCGAAGCCCGATCGCTTGCCGTCAGCCCATTCGCCTTGGTATAGCTCTTGACGGTTGGCGAAGGTGCCGTGTCCGTCGGCTATGCCGTCGCGGTTGAGTGTTCCGGTATATGTGCCCGTTGAGTCGCGCCATGTGCCGCTGACAAGTGTGTCGGCACGCCATGTGCCCACGATGCGTCTGCCTGTTGAATCGCTGCCGATGCCCTTGCCCCAGCGTTTGCCCATGCGCCATTCGCCGGCATACACCACGCTGTCGCCCACGGAGAGCACGCCGTAGCCGTCGTACTTCCCCTGTTTGGTTCCGCCGTAATATGTTGTTGCGCCCTGTACCTGTATGGTCTGTCCGTCGTGTGCAATGTCCTTGCAACCGCAGAGACAAAGTAGGGCGAAGCCTAATGCAAGTGTGTATTTTGTTATCTTCATTGTTGTGTTGTTTTTAACTATAAGGGGTAGTTGTGCCATACGCATCGGTCGGCGCAGATGTCCGCATCGGTCGGTGCAGATGTCCGCATCGGTCGGCGCAGATGTCTGCATCGGTCGGCGCAGACATCCGCATCGGTCGACGCAGATGCTCGTATCGGTCGACGCGGATGATACTACGTGAAGTTTTACGTTGTATAATGGCACCTCCTCCTTCTACCATTCAAAGTTCAAAATCCTTCTAATCGCTCTTCTTGTGGCTATCGTGTCGCCACACACCATGCCGATGAACCTGCCCTTAGTGCTGAACACCGGTGTGCCGTCGCTGCCTAACATTCGTGGCAGGCGGTGCTTTCTGCCTTGCTCCACCTGCGTTGGCAGAATTTGTGCCGACACCGTGTCGCACTCCATGCCCTCCTCGCCGATAGTGGGGAAACCCACGGCGCGTGCTTCGCAGTTGTCGTCTATGTTCCACGGCAGCAGACTCACCGCCGCTACGCCCTCCGGTGTCTTGCCGTCGGCGGTCTGCAGCAGTGCCATGCCGTCGACGGAGCCGACGAGTCGGAGCGGTGTGCGCACGAGCTTGCCCTCCGCAGAGCGGTATATCGCCGTGTACTCGTGGTGAGTCTTCACGAACACGCCGTGATTGCCGTCGGTGATACTGTCAATCAGTTGCAGCACGCGTTCCGCCTCGGCATAGGCGCGATTTACGCGGGTGTCCAACGCTGCCACTTCCTGATAACCGTAGTCCTGCACGTTGTGCACACGCATATAGTAGTTGAGCTCCGACTTCTGTTTTTTGATATCGCGCAGTCGGGCTGTCACCGCTTCGCGGCACAGACGTATTATCGTCGAGTCGGCGCTGCCGCGTAGCACGTCGCTCGGTGCGTGACTTATGGTTACGAGTCTGCCCTTGCACGACGGCATCAGTAGCCAGTCGTTCGTCCATACACCCGTTGAGAAACTGCGGTGCAGAGCCTTTTTGCGGTCGGTTGTTACGTTGTACACCGCCGAGTCGGCATCGCTCTCGGCGAAGTAGAGCAGCGGTTTCCCATCTACCGTCACCTCGTACCACGACGTGGCACTCACGACCACGGCACACCGCCGCATCTCGTCAGCAGAGGAGGGGAGAAGTCGCCATATTGTCCACGAAACTAAAGAAACGCCGAGCACGCAGGCTGCTATGCACATAGCTTTCTTGTATGTATCTTTCATAGTGTTTTCAGCTTTGTTTAATTTCGTGCGAATTTACAAAATATATCAATATGTTGACGCTTTTTTTTGCATATATTTTGTGAATTGCGATGATAGTCGTATCTTTGTACATATTTATATATACGAAAGAGTATGAACACATCAGAGTTTTTCAGCAAATTCAAGAGCCGTTATCTCTGGGGCAATCTCGCTGCAATGGTTGCAGTGGTGTTCGTCGTGTGCCTCGGGGTGAAGTACGGTCTTGATATATATACCCATCATGGCGAAGTGGTGTCGATACCCAACGTGCGCCACAAAACCTTTAGCGATGCCGAGTATCTGCTCAAACAGAGCGGCTTGCAGGTGGTGGTGAGCGATACGGGATACGTGCCGGGCATCAAGCCCGATTGTATTCTTGAGCAGTCACCCGCTCCTGGAGAGCGCGTGAAGACGGGTCATGTGATATACCTCACTGTGAACACTTCGCATACGCCTACTATCACCGTTCCCGATGTCATCGACAACAGCTCACTGCGCGAGGCGATGGCGAAACTCTCGGCTATGGGCTTCAAACTCACCCAGCCTGCGTTCGTCGACGGCGAGAAGGACTGGGTGTATGGTTTGAGAGTGAAGGGCCGCCATGTGGTGGCAGGCGAGAAGGTGTCGGTGAACGACTACATCACTATTGAGGCAGGAAGCGGACAGCGCGATGCCGACATGGACATCAACTACACCGATGCACCGATAGAGGACGCATCGGAAGACGAGTTCTACGAGTCGGGCGATGTCGATGAGTTCCACGAAGTACCTTAAAAAGTAAAAAAGTAAAAAAGTAAAAGAGTAAAAAGTAGGAGGTATGGGCATCTTGCCCATACCACGCAGCCAGAAAAGCCCCTTCCAACCCTCCCCGTCGGGGAGGGCTTAGTAAGGCCTAAGAAGGCTTAGTTCGGCTTAGCCTAAAAAGGCTTAGGAAGGCCTAAAAAGGCTTAGTTCGACTTAAACGCTGCCTAAAAGCAAGAATATGATAGAAGAAGATATCCTCACCCCCCCAATCGAAGACGACGACGAGACCGGTCAGCTCTACGAGCACTTCCGCTTTGTAGCCGACCCTGGTCAGGAGCCGCAGCGCGTTGACAAGTTCATGTGCGAGAAGCTGCCCCACTCGTCTCGCAACCGCATACAGAAGGCTGCCGACGCAGGCTTCGTACACGTAAACGAGCGCCCCGTGAAGAGCAACTACAAGGTGCGCCCCAACGATGTGGTGACACTGATGCTCGACCGCCCGCGCCACGACACAAGCATCGTGGCAGAGGACATACCGCTAAACGTGGTGTACGAAGACTCGGAGCTGATGGTGATAAACAAGGAGGCAGGCATGGTGGTGCACCCCGGAGCCGGCAACTTCACAGGCACACTCGTCAACGCCATAGCTTGGCATCTGCGCGACCTGAAGAGCTACGACCCCAACGACCCCGAAGTGGGACTCGTGCATCGCATTGACAAGGACACATCGGGTCTGCTCGTAGTGGCAAAGACACCGCAGGCGAAGACATCGCTCGGCTTGCAGTTCTTCAACAAGACCACACACCGCTCGTACAACGCACTCGTATGGGGAAACCTCACCGAGGACGAAGGACGCATCGAGGGCAACATAGCACGCGACCCGAAAGACCGCCTGCGCATGACCGTGATGTCGCCCGATTCGGGCATCGGCAAGGAAGCCGTGACCCACTGGCGTGTGCTCGAACGCTTCGGCTACGTCACGCTCGTGGAGTGCCGACTTGAGACGGGACGCACACACCAGATACGTGCCCACATGAAGCACATCGGCCATCCGCTCTTCGGCGACGAACGCTACGGCGGAATGGAGATACTGCGTGGCGAACGCTCGGCTACATACAAGGCGTTCATCAACAACTGCTTCAAAGCATGTCCGCGTCAGGCACTGCACGCACGCACACTCGGCTTCGTCCACCCGAAGACAAAGCAGCAGATGGACTTCACATCCGAATGGCCCGACGACCTCACACAGCTCATAGAGAAGTGGCGCGGATACATGAAGGGCACCACTCGCGACACCTTCAGCACTGCACAGCAGTAAGAGCATAGAACTGCGATAAGATTTCCATCAAAGGCTTAGAAAGGCTTAAAGAGGCTCAGTTCGGCTTAAACGCCGCCTTAGTTCGGCTTAGTTTAGTAAAAAGAATACTCACCCCTAAAACAATAATAACAATGAATACATTAAAACGCAACATTGCCATCGTTTGCGGTGGCGACTCTTCTGAGCACGATGTCTCAATGCGCTCAGCTCAGGGATTGTACTCCTTCTTCGATAAGGAACGTTATAACATTTATATCGTTGACGTGAAAGGACAGGACTGGCACGTCAATCTGCCCAACGGTACAACAGCACCAATCGACAAGAACGACTTCTCGTTCGTGCTCGACGGCAAGGCGGTGGTGTTCGACTACGCCTACATCACCATCCACGGCACACCAGGCGAGAACGGTGTGATGCAGGGCTACTTCGAACTGCTCCACATTCCGTACAGCACAAGCGGCGTGCTCGTTGAGGCGATGACCTTCGACAAGTACGTGCTCAACAACTATCTGCGTGGCTGGGGCGTAAATGTGGCGAAGAGCATCCTCGTGCGCCGTGGCGAAGAGTCGAAGTACTCTGACGAATTCATTGAGAAGGAGATAGGTATGCCGTGCTTCGTGAAGCCAGCAGCCGACGGATCGAGCTTCGGCGTGTCGAAGGTGAAGAACGTAGACCAGCTCGCACCGGCTCTGCGCGTGGCGTTCATGGAGAGCGACGAGGTGATGATTGAGAGTTTCATGAAGGGCACTGAGATATCAATCGGCTGCTACAAGACACGCGAGAAGTCGGTAGTGTTCCCTGCTACGGAGGTCGTGACAAGCAACGAGTTCTTCGACTACGACGCTAAGTACAACGGACAGGTGCAAGAGATAACACCGGCACGCATCGCTCCCGAGACTGCAAAGCGCGTGGCTGAGGAGGTGAGCCGCATCTACGACATCCTCCACTGCAATGGCATCATCCGCATCGACTTCATCATCTCGAAGGATGCCGACGGCAACGACAAGATAAATATGATTGAGGTGAACACCACACCGGGCATGACTGCCACAAGCTTCATTCCGCAGCAGGTGCGCGCCGCAGGACTCGACATCAAGGACGTGCTGACCGACATCGTAGAGAACCAGTTTAAGTGTTGAATTCAAAAGTCAAAACTTCTATCATGACACCTGAACAACTCCACAAATACGACTCTATCCGTCCGTTTGCGCCGGAAGAGCTCCCCGAAGTATTCGACCGTTTGGTGCAGAACGAGCAGTTCTGCCAAGTGCTGGCATACCTCTATCCCGGTGTGCCCGTTGAGGCTATACGCCAGAAGATGCACCAGTGCAAGAGCAATCTCGAGTTTCAGAAAGCGTTCTGCTACGAGTTTCTGAAGAACCTGCTCGCTAAGGCTTCGCTCGGCTGCGATGCCGACTTCTCTAACCTCGACCTCCGCAATCGCTACACCTTCATCAGCAACCACCGCGACATCGTGCTCGACTCGGCACTGCTCCATGTGATGCTCTTCGATGCCGGTTGCGACACAACCACCGAGATAGCCATTGGCGACAATCTCCTCAAGCTGCCTTGGGTGAATGATATCGTGCGCCTCAACAAGTCGTTCATCGTGCAACGCTCGCTGCCTATGCGCCAGATGCTCGCAGCGTCGAAACTGTTGGCAGAGTACATGCACTTCGTCATCGCTGAGAAGAACGACAACGTATGGATTGCGCAGCGCGAAGGACGCGCTAAGGACTCCAACGACCGCACCGCCGAGGCTATCCTCAAGATGATGACCATGGGCGGCGAAGGCTCTATCAAGGAACGCCTGCTCTCGCTCCACCTCGTGCCGCTCGCCATATCCTACGAGTACGACCCGTGCGACTTCCTCAAGGCGCAGGAGTTCCAGTTGCGCCGCGACGTGGCAGACTGGAAGAAGGGACCGATGGACGACGTGGTGAGCATGCAGACAGGCATCATGGGCTACAAGGGACACATCCACTACCACGCTGCGCCGTGCATCGACGAGTGGCTGCGTGCGCTGCCAGACGATATGCCGAAGACAGAGTTCTACGCTGCTGTTGCCGAACATCTCGACCACGAGATATGGCGTGGCTACCGCCTCTATCCGTCCAACTTCGTAGCACTCGACCTTCTGCGCGGCACCGCCGAACACGCCGACCGCTACACCGCCGAAGACCGCCAACGCTTTGAGGCTTATCTCGACGCACAGCTCAAGAAGGTGCAGCTGCCCAACCCCGACTGGGCGTTCCTTCGCAAGAGCGTGCTGACCATGTACGCTAATCCTGCCATCAATCAGCTCAGCGTGATTTAGAAGGTAACTAAGGGGGTGCAGTTGTCTCAACTGCACCAACCAACCAAGTAAGAGTTGCACCAACCAACCAAGCAAGAGCTGCACCAGCCAAGCAAGAGCTGCACCAACCAAGCAAGAGCTGCACCAACCAGGTGTAACAAAACCTACATACCCCTCAATATTAATAGTATAATGTCCCATTCCTTCCGCGAACATATCAAGCAGAGCCTTGCGGCTATCGCTTTTCCGATAGCCCTCACAGCCTGCACTTCCGAGGCATACGATTCGGGCGACGGTACGAACAGCTATCTCACCGCCGACCTTGTTCTGTTGCGCACAGCTCCCGACAAGTCGGTGCGTTCGGCGCAGCTCGACGATGGTCGCGAACTGCGGCTCTCCAATCCGTTCGCGAAGGACTGGATAGAACGTCCCGACACCGTCTATCGCGCACTGCTCTACTACGATCAGATGTCTGCGCGTTCAGACGCAGCGGTAGGGACAAATCCGAATTCTATCCCCGTTGTACGTGCGCGTTCCGTTCTTCCCGTGCCCGTGCTTCGCATATCCGCGGCTGCCGATGTCGACAACATACTCACCGACCCCGTTGGGTTTGAGAGTATGTGGGTGTCGAAGAATGGTAGTTATCTCAATCTCTCCTTGCTTTTGAAGAGCGGCAAGGCAGAGGGCGACACATCGCTTCACACGCTCGGCGTAGTCAGCAACGGCACAACCACCGATGCCGACGGACACCGCACGCTCCACCTCACGCTCTATCACGATCAGGGCGGAGTGCCCGCGTATTACACCGTGCAGCAATACGTCAGCATCCCCACGCCATTGCTTAAGGATGCCGACACTGTAGAGTTTACCCTTAACACCTATAATGGCAAGAAAGTAGTGAAGGTAGCCGTTAGCAATCTATAAACATACAATCTATGTAGTATTGTAAATCAATTCTCACAAGAAAAGCAAAATCTATGAAAAGAATTTTTGTAGCGATGGTTGCTCTGCTCGCATCTTTGGGCATGAGCGCACAGCAGAACATCTCGTTCCGCGAAGGCAAGCTGGTTTCGCCGCAGGTGAATAGTGACCGCACCGTTACATTCCGCATCAAGGCTCCGAAGGCCAAGAGCGTGAAAGTGCTGGCAGACTGGGAACAGAACAATGGTCTGGGCACTATGAAGAAGGGTAAGGACGGCGTATGGGAGTACACCACTCCGCAGCTCACATCAGAGATGTTCACATATCGCTTTGATGTAGACGGCGTGGTGTACTTTGAGCAATAATGCACTTGAAACAACAGGCAAAGCATAAAACAAAAATTAAAGGATTAGTACATATTTTATTGCTGTCAGCTAAAAGCTTCTTCTTTCCGAAGACTTTTGGCAGACAGCAATATTTTTTTAACTAAACGCTTGCTGCGTTTTTAAGATTTTTAGGAATATCTTCTTGTTGCGTATGTTTTTAACGCATATCTTTGCAAATAGTATATGAAACGTGTGTATGGCTTTCGTTTTTGCATCAAGAACAACAGAAATGATAACAAAAACACACATAGTTTAACCATTAATTGAAAAACCTATTGTTATGATCAAAAAAACTCTTGTCTCGTTTCTTATCGCTCTGGTAGCTTTTGGTTTTACAGCCTGCGACAGCGACGATAACAATGGACAGTTGGGCGTACCAGACAGCTCCAAGCCATCAAAAGAATTTAAAGTAGGTAATTGCGACAAGGAGAAGTATGCCGACGACGCCATCAAGCTGAACGTGAAGTCGTGGGGCAACAGCAGTATGGCACAGGAGTTCGCCTCAATCGAGCTTTTCGCCGACGGCCACTTCCTCATCACAAGTCCGAAGGTCGCCAAGATGTCTAAGGCCAAGGTAGGCGTGACACGCGCTGCCGACGGTTCTACACTGTTCAAGAAGTCGGGCGGCCAGCCGCTAAAGACACGCGCCGTTGACGCCAGCGGCACGATTGTCATCGACGGCGGTCTCTACATCTATGGTACATACACTCGCGTTAAGGAAGGCGTATATCAGCTGAGCAACAACACCAAGATAGAGATAAAGGACGGAAAGGTAACAGGAACAGCCACAGTGACATACACCAACAGTCTCGGCATGTCTATAACAATCACCGTCACCATCGATACAACCACCAAGCAGGACGACCTACTTCGCCATATCTGCCGCTCGTGGAGAATGGACAGCGCAGAAAACTGGCTGCTCGCCGGTGACGTGAAGATCGGTTACGGCAAGCAGTGGCTCGAGAAAGGCCGCGTTATGCAGCAGACAACGCTCACTACTGAGGGCAAGGGCATGGGCTTCGACGAGGATGACCTCGTTGACGACAAGGACGACTACTGCTACCGCGTGATCTTCTCGCCGTGTGGCACCTTCATGTGCTTCTACGTAGACGGCGATGTTGAAATCGGAACATGGGAGTGGACTGACCCTCATAACGGCGTATTGCGCTGCTGGGAGGCGTTCGACTTGGACGACGATGATGACGACGACGACGATTTTGCCGACATGACAGTGCGCTTCGATGGCAAGCAGATGCGCATCTACGGCGACTTCATGGACACTGAGCACAATGTTCTCTTCCGCACGTTGTTTGTATCTACATTCAGCGCAAAGTATTAAAAGATACATTCAACTTCTATAAATGAGGAGTGTGGAGTGTGTGGACAGGTTTCCGCACATTCCACACTCCTCTTTGTTTTATGCGCAAATCGCAGAAAACTACAGAATATGACAAGCTATATTTTGCCGTAAACCTGTGTTTTTGTAACTTTGCACATATCTTTATATAAGACAAGCGCACCCCGTCACAAATGTTTGTAAGACAAGCGACAATGGAAAATCAATTTGTAAAGCAATACCCCGAGCTTATGCGGGGCAAGAAACTCATGTATGTACACGGCTTCGGTTCGTCGGCACAGTCGGGTACGGTGCAGATGCTGCGCACGCTGATGCCCAACGCCACGGTTGTAGCGCGCGACATACCGCTGCATCCCGAAGAAGGTCTGCAGATGCTGAAGGCGATGGCAGCCGAGGAGCAGCCCGACCTTATCATCGGCACGTCGATGGGCGGCATGTACACCGAGATGCTCACCGGATTCGACCGCATATTGGTGAACCCAGCCTTCGAAATGGGCGACACCATGTCGAAGTTCACGGGCAAGCAGGTGTTCCAGAACCCGCGCGAGGACGGTGTGCAGGAGTTCATTGTCACGAAGGGACTCATCAAGGAGTACCAGGAGATGACTACGCACAACTTCGAGCACGCTGCCGACCCCGAGGAGCGTACCCGTGTCATCGGACTCTTCGGCGACAACGACCCCGTGGTGCACACCTACGACCTCTTCCATGAGCATTATCCCACAGCCATCGGTTTCCACGGCGAGCATCGTCTGACCGACAAGGTGGCGATGCACTACCTCATACCCGTCATACGCTACATCGACGACAGACAGGAAGGCCGCGAACGCCCCGTCGTCTACGTCGACATCGAGACGCTGCGCGACTCTTACGGCAACGCCACGGCATCTATGCACAAGGCTTACGAGATGCTCATCGAGCACTACAACGTGTACGTACTTGCGCCGTCGCCATCCGACAATGCGCAGCAGATGCTCAATGATGCGCAGTGGGTGGAGCAGTTTCTGAGTGCGCCGGCATGGGACCGCATCGTGTTCACCAACCAGCGCCAGATGCTCTACGGCGACTATCTTATCACGCCCACCGCACAGCCCAAGCCCACGCTGCAGGAGCAGCCCGAGTTCATGGGCACGCAGATAGAGTGGGGCAGCGACGAGTTCAAGACATGGGAGGAGATAATTGTGTTCTTCGACAGACTCGGAGGGCAGTAACATAGGGGGTGTCAAAACTAAGATATTGGGCAATTTGAATAGCAAACGGTTCAAATCGTAGGAGGCTACGGCATTCTTGCCGTAGCCATTGCAAATAGTTGTAATTTTAAAAAAAACAATGGCAAAAGAACAGACCGCCGTGCGCGACCGCACTCGCACCAACCTTCGCGAGCCGCGCCGCTACAAGGTGATAATCTACAACGACGACTTCACAACGATGGAGTTCGTGGTGCTTGTGCTCACCTCCGTCTTCTTCAAGTCGGCGGAGGAGGCAGAGGCTCTTATGCTCTCCGTACACAAGAGTGGCAGTGCCGTGGTGGGTATATACAGCTACGACATGGCGATATCGAAGGTGAGAAAGGCTACGATGATGGCGCGTGAGGAGAACTTCCCACTGCGCCTCGAATGCAAACCGGAATGAAATATGAACAACAGCAAGAATTTAGCAAACGCAATAAAGCAGGCAATCGAAGACTGCGACTTCTGGCGTCACGAGTTCGTGACACCGGAGCATGTGCTATACGCCTTTGCCTCACAGGACCAGTTCGCAAGTGCCTGCGAGTGGCTGCCGCACGATGCCTCGTGGCTCATCACCCAACTGGAGAAGGAGTTCCTCTCGATGGAGGTGGTGCCCGAGACGCAGAAGTTCGTCATCGAAGGCTCGCAGCAGTTCTCAGAGATGATGTCGCTCGCCATCAAGCAGGCGCAATACTCCGACCAAAACACGCTCGGCGTGCCGCACGTCGTGGCAGCCATGCTCATGCTCAACGACTCGCAGGCAGCCTATCTTCTCGACCAGTTCACGGGCGACGAGAAGGGTGAGTTTATGCAGTCGCTCGTGTCGGCATACGCCGTAGACGAGACGGGCGAAGGCGCAGAGGGCGATGACGATTCCAACTCCCCCGCACCATGGCGCAAGCTTGTCACCTGTGTCAACGACACATACGCTGCTCATAACCCGCTCATCGGTCGCGAAGCCGAACTGGAGCGCACCATGCAGGTGCTCTGCCGCAAGGACAAGAACAATCCGCTGCACGTGGGCGAGCCGGGCGTGGGCAAGACAGCGCTCATCTACGGACTCACCGCGCTCATAGAGCGTGGCGAGGTGCCCGAACGCCTGCGCGGAGCACACGTCTACATGATGGACATGGGCACGATGGTGGCAGGCACACAGTTTCGCGGCGACTTCGAGAAGCGCATCAAGATGGTGATGGAAGGACTCGCGCAGGAGGGCAATGCCATACTCTGCATCGACGAGATACACAACCTCATCGGAGCCGGACGCAACGGCGACGCATCGCTCGACGCGTCGAACATGCTGAAGCCATACCTCGAAAGCGGAGCGATACGCTTCATCGGCTCTACAACCTACGACGAGTACAACCGCTACATAGCCAAGCAGAAGTCGCTCGTGCGCCGCTTCCAGCAGATAGACATCGCTGAGCCGTCGGTAGACGACGCCATACGCATCGTGGAGGGTCTGCGCCCGAGCTACGAGAAGTTCCACGGCGTGAAGTACGCTGCAGGCGTCGTTGAGTTCGCCGTGCGCAGTGCTGCCAAGCACATACGCGACCGCTTCCTGCCCGACAAAGCCATCGACCTCATCGACGAGGCAGGTGCCTACCGCGAGACCCATCCGCTCACCACGCAGAAGCGTCAGACCGTAGACCGCCGGCTCCTCACCGACATACTCGCACGTGTCTGCAAGATTGATGCCGAAGCACTCAAGGAGCAGTCGAACGACGCGCTGCGCACGCTGGAGAGCGACATAAAGAAGGAGATATTCGGTCAGGACGAAGCCGTCGCTCGTGTGGTTGAGGCTGTACAGATGTCGAAAGCCGGACTCGCCGACGACACCAAGCCGATGGCAAGTCTGCTCTTCGTCGGTCCGACTGGCGTGGGCAAGACCGAGGTGGCGCGCGTGCTCTCCGAGCGGATGGGCATGAAGCTCGTGCGCTTCGACATGAGCGAGTACGCCGAGAAGCACGCCGTGGCTAAGCTCATCGGTTCGCCCGCAGGATACGTGGGCTACGAAGACGGTGGACTGCTCACGGCAGCCGTGCGCAAGACGCCCAACTGCGTGTTGCTCTTCGACGAGATAGAGAAGGCGCACCCCGACATCTTCAACATCTTCCTGCAGATGATGGACTACGCTGCGCTCACCGACAACCACGGCGAGCGTGCCGACTTCCGCAACGCTGTCATCATAATGACCTCCAACGCCGGAGCACAGTACGCCTCGCGTGCCAGCATCGGTTTCACGGGCAGCGTGTCGCGCGGCGACGCCATGCTCACCACCGTGAAGAAGACGTTCAAGCCCGAGTTCATCAACCGCCTCACCGACATCGTTGTCTTCCACGATATGTCGCGCCAGATGGCATCGCTCATCCTCGACAAGAAGCTCGCGCAGCTGCAGACCAAGCTCAGCGCGAAGAACGTGACGCTGCGCCTGAGCGCCGAGGCACGCGAACTGCTCCTCACAAAGGGCTTCACGCCCGAGTACGGAGCGCGAGAGCTCGACCGCGTCATCGGCTCAATGCTCAAGCCGCTGCTGATGAGAGAGATACTGTTCGGCGAACTAAAGAAGAGCGGCGATGCCGTTGTCGAAGTTAAAGACGGCGCGTTGCGACTTGCGTAACATTCAACATTATGATATACAGAATAGGCAAAGAACTGATATTCCCTCAGCCCGTTGACGTGGAGCCCGACGGACTCCTGTGCATTGGCGGCGACCTCTCCGTCGACCGCCTGCTGCTCGCATACAGTCACGGCATCTTTCCGTGGTTCTCGTTCCGCGACTATGACGAGCCGCTATGGTACTGTCCGCAGCAGCGCTTCGTCATCTTCCCCGAAGAGATACACGTGTCGCACTCGATGCGCACGCTGATTAACAAGGGCAAGTACGACGTGTCTATCGGCGACGACTTCGACGGCGTGATACGTGGCTGCCAGAAAACCGACGGACGCTACGACTCGGAAGGAGCGTGGCTTAGCGAGGATATAATAAACGCCTACACCGAGCTGCACCGCCAGAACCTTGCGCAGAGCGTGGAGGTGTGGGATGGCGACCGACTCGTGGGCGGACTCTACGGCGTGACGCTCGGACGCTGCTTCATCGGCGAGAGCATGTTCTCGCTCGTGCCCAGCGCAAGCAAGCTCGCTCTGATCTTCCTCGCCGAGTTCATGCAGGAGAACGGCGGACTGATGATCGACTGTCAGATAGAGACACCGCACCTCAAGTCGATGGGCGGACGCATCATCCCCTACGCCGAGTACATGAAGATACTCCAGCAAATATAGGAGGGTATGGCATCCCTGCCATACCCACGCACCCTACGTCTGTCGTTGCCACGCCCTCATGTTTGCTTATCCACGCCCCCACGAATACGAAAAGAGCAGAACCTCGCTACCGAAGTTCTGCTCTTTTCTATTTATATGTGCAAGTCAGACCGCTTGCACTTGTGTTTTAGAAGTTGGGTGCGTCAACGTCCCACCACAGGCGTTGCATCTGGGTGTCGGTAGCCGGCTTGTTGTTTGTGTCTTCGCTGAGTGCCGGTATGCCAGTATCATTGATGTCCTCCTTCGTCTGTGGGTCGTCAGGTACCCATGGAATGCGGCGCATGATGTTGTTTGCCGTCTGCACCTTCGAGTTGTCAAACTTTATTGTGCCGTCACCGTGCTCGGTGTTGAGGATAGGGAAGAGCTTCGGGTAGCCAGTGCGGCGGAGGTCAACCCACGACTCGTAGCTATACGGGAACGATGCAATGTACTTCTGTGTGATTATCTTCTCGAGTTTTGTCTCCTTAGAGTCGCCCTCGTTCCATTTCACGCCAATCTTCGTAACGCTTGGCATGTCGGGTGTCAAGCCCTGTGGGTCAACGTATGCGATGCCCTTCGGAGCATTCACATTGAGATACTGTTCTACATGCTTTGTGTACTCATTCTCCTTATAGTTGCGAACCTCAAGGTAGGCAGTGCGGATGCCTTGCTCGTAGAAGCTCTGTGCTGTACCACCCATGTTCCAGCCACGGAGTGCGCCCTCGGCACGAAGGAAGCAAACCTCAGACATCTTCATAAGGTAGAGCGGAGGATGGCACTCGCCGAAATAAGTCCTATCAAGCGTAGAATAGCCACAGTACGGGTTGTTGGATACTGCCTGCCCCTCACCAGGACTAACACCATTACGCATACCTACATATACACTTCCCTTAGGAGTAACGGCAGGAGCAGATGAATCAGAAAAAGCCTGCTTGCTCTTTTCCAATGCTATGCTGTTCTTTGTGAAGAGATACTTCATGTATGGGTGGTCGAGGTTCTGAAGCAGATTAATGAACGAAGCACCCATGACGAGATCATTCCACCCCATAATCTCAATAAGTGGATGAGCAATACCAATTTGGGATGGGAATAATCCAATCTCGTCAGTCTCATTCTCAATCACACCGCCTGCTACCGCTTCTTCTGCCCATTGCTTGGCAGTTGCAGGTTCCACCTTGCTCATGTGTATCGCCATACGGAGCTTCAAAGAGTTGGCAAAGCGGATCCATACACTGAGGTCTGAAGCGTCAGCATAGTCAGGATAGTAAGAAGAGAGTAACTGCACGCGATTTAGGATAAAACGTCCAATTGTTTTTTTGTAAGCATCAGAGCGGTGGTTTTTGTAATATTTGAAGCACTCGATAGCGACATCTATATCGGCTTTGACTTGATAGTAGATATCTTTTACCCTGTCGTATTCGAACGATGAACCTTCAAAATTTCCCTTGTTGTCATAGTAAGTTAAAGGTCCGAAGAGGTCTACATTCTCTATTGCTGCATAGTTGAACAGAGTGAGATAAATAGCCTTAATCTCTGGCATATAGTCAATCTTCTCTGCGTTCAGAGTAGGAGCCATATAGAGCTTCATCGCACTGAAACCTGCATCAGGACCACCGATTGAGTTCTTATACAAGTCATATGTAGAACGCAATGTTAAGTTAGAGTACGGAAAGTCATAGTGAGGTACGCAGAAATACTGTACGTAGCAGTCTGGACCGAATGTATAACTGAACTGATAACTAAATGGAGTAGGCGGGTTGCCGTTATTACCACCACGTAATCCATAGATAGCATTCAGCGCAGAACTCAGTTGGGTACGCATGTCTTTAACAGCCTGCTTTAGTTCATCTGCTGAAATTTCTCTCTTGTAGTTGAGACTGATGTTTCCAACTTCATGTGCAATCCAATCGAACGATACGTGGTCTACATCCGCGTATGTTTGTGGACTGGTTGGCCATGTGTCTGCGTACACATAATTCATTTTGTTTGATATGCGTTTTAAGCCAGCTTCTTCAATACTTGTCTTTGTGCCGTCCTTTTGATGTATAGTCACCGTTCCTTTGTATCTGGTTTGTTGTGCGTTTGCCTCTATTGCGCCCATTCCGAGCATGGCAGAGATGGCGATAGCGAAAAATGCAGATTTATTGTTTTTCATAATCATATAGGCATTTAGTTTTTAGCTATTTTTACAACATTCTTTCCGGCACGCACTATGTATGTGCCGTTGGCGAGATTGTCGAGTTCAATGACAACAGTGTCGCCGTCAGTCTTTACCACAGTCTTCACCTGCGTGCCGTCGGTGCGGAACACGCCCACAGCACCTTTAGCCCCACGCACTACGATGCGGTTGCCCTGAACGTTCATGCCCGTCTGTGTGTCGGCTACCGACTCAACATCTGTAGCCTCGTCAGAGAAGAAGTATTTCTTCACATTCTGTTTGTTGAATTTGAGATCTGTCTGTCCGGCTTGTGGGTTATTAAAACGCACATACAACATAGTTCTGGTTAACGATACGTCTGGCTCGGAACTGAGCAGCAAACTCTGCTCGCTGCCGTCAGCAAAGACAAGGGTCATGTATTTGGCTGCCGAAGCAGGCAGCATACACGATGCACCAAATAGTAGTGTTAGTAATAGCTTTTTCATAAGCAGTCTTTGTTTAATTATTAATAGTTTTTATGAGTTGTTGGTTTGTTATAGGATATGTTTAAACATTACATTAGTCAGATGCAAATATATATAGAATTATTTAAACATAGAACTTTTATTTTACTTTTTTTTGTGTTTGACGACTCAAGATTACATGTTTTTCAGTTCGCACCGACCGACGCAGACATCCGCACCGACCGACGCAGACATCCGCACCGACCGACGCAGATGTCCGCATCGACCGACGCAGATGTCCGCATCGACCGACGCAGACATCCGTATCGACCGACGCGGATGGTTTGTGGCGAACTTTTGACGTGCAGAAAACGGCTTTATATGATTAATGTTTTGTAACTTTGCATGTGTATAAAACCACTATAACTAAAAACAACCCCAATCGTTGTGATAAACCGCAAACTGTTTGCCCAATTCCTATAAATAATGTACCTTTGTAGGTTGATAGGAAACAAAAACAAACAGGAAATAAAAAATAAACAAGATATGGGAAAGATAATTCTTACGGGCGACCGTCCAACAGGTAAGCTCCACTTGGGTCACTACGTTGGCTCGCTCCGCCGCCGCGTCGAACTGCAGAACGCTGGCGATTTCGACCGTATGTTCGTCTTCATGGCTGACGTGCAGGCTCTCACCGACAATGCAGACAACCCCGAAAAAATTCGCCAGAACATCATCGAGGTGGCTCTCGACTACCTCTCGGCTGGTCTCGACCCCGAGAAGTGCACGCTCTTCATACAGAGTCAGATACCGGAGCTCGCCGAGCTTACTACATATCTGATGAACCTCATCACCGTGTCGCGCGTGCAGCGCAACCCGACCGTGAAGACCGAAATAAAGATGCGCAACTTCGAGGCTAACATTCCGCTCGGCTTCTTCTGCTACCCTGTGAGCCAGGCTGCCGACATCGCTCTGTTCAAGGCTACAACCGTGCCTGCAGGCGAAGACCAGGAACCGATGATTGAGGTGACACGCGAGCTCGTGCGCCGCTTCAACCAGACATACAGCGAGGTGCTCGTTGAGCCGGAGATCATGCTGCCTGAGAACGCTACGGCACGCCGCCTGCCAGGCACCGACGGCAAGGAGAAGATGTCGAAGTCGCTCGGCAACTGCATCTACCTCTCTGACTCGGCTGCTGAGGTGTGGAAGAAGGTGAAGAAGATGTCGAACGGTGCACCGCGTATGAGCATGGACGAGCCGGGCAACCTCGAAGGCAATGCCGTGTTCACATATCTTGAGGCGTTCAGCACACCCGACGACTTCGCCGAGTTCTGGCCCGAGTACAAGACACTCGAGGAGCTGAAGGACCACTACGTGCGTGGCGGCATCGGCGACGGCACAACGAAGAAGTTCCTCAACAACGTGCTCAACAAGATGCTCGACCCGATTCGCGAGCGCCGCGCAGAGTACGAGAAGGATATCCCCGAAATCTACAATATCCTGCGCAAGGGTTCGGAGGCTGCGCGCGAGACAGCAGCGCAGACAATGGACGAGGTGCGCCGCGCTATGCAGATCGACTACTTCAACGACGCTGCGCTCATTCAGCAGCAGGCAGAGAAGTTCCGCAAGTAAAAAGGAGAGTATGGCATCCTTGCCATACCCACGCACCCACGCTATAGGCGGCGTGGTTATGGCAAGTTTCCATATTCACGCACCCACGCTATAGGCGGCGTGGTTATGGCAAGTTTCCATGTTCACGCATCCACGCTATAGGCAGCGTGGTTATGGCAGGATGCCATAACCTCCTAAAATACAAAAAGGGCAAAACTCATCAATCGTGAGTTTTGCCCTTTTTCATGTCTTTATATATTCTGCTATGAGTGCATCCTTCTACGCCGAATCTCCTGCTTACGGCTGGCTCTCGCCCTCCACATACTCCTCAAGGAACATGTGCTCGCCGTCGAACACGGCGTAGGTGAACTGCGTTATCCAGTCGCCGAGAATCATCATGCGTGTCTTCTTCGAGAGGAAGAGGTCGAGCTCGATGTGTCGGTGTCCGAACATGAAGTAGTCGACATCGTTGTGTGTCTTCATGTACTGCTTCGCAAAGAGCACAAGGTGCTCGCGGTCCTCACCCATGTACGGCGGCTCCTTGCCGTCGGCACGCTTCAGACGCGAGTGCTTCGCCCAGGTGAGTCCGAACCACATAGCCCAGCGCGGGTGCAGCGTGTTGAACAGCACTTGGCACGTGCGGTTGTGGAATACGCGCTTTATGAACTTGAAGCGGCGGTCGGGGTCGCCCAGTCCGTCACCGTGCGCTATGTAGAACACCTTGTCGTAGATCTCTACCGTCTCGGGCTTGGTGTGCACGATAAGGCCACACTCCTCTTTGAGGTAGCCGTAGGTCCAGATATCGTGGTTGCCGGTGAAGTAGTGCACCTCCACGCCCATGTCGGTCAGCTCCGAGAGCTTGCCCAGAAAGCGCGTATAGCCCTTCGGCACAACGTAGCGCCACTCGCACCAGAAGTCGAACATGTCGCCCAGCAGATAGACGGCGCGCGCCTTTGTCTTTATCGAGTCGAGAAACCTCACGAGTCGACGCTCCTGAGTGCGACCGTGGTCGATGGCCCACGACCCGAGGTGGGCATCGCTAAGAAAATATACATTTTTCATGCGAATTCAAAACTGGATAATTCATAATGCGCATTGCGCATAACTCAACATTCAACACTCAACATTCCACATTGCCAACGGCAATTAGTCGAATCCAAGCTCAACCCTTGCCTCCTCCGTCATCATGCTTTGGTCCCAAACCGGCTCGAAGACGAGGTTTACGTTGGCAGACTTCACCTGCTCGAGCGAGTCGACCTTCTGTCGCACGTCCTCAAGGATGAAGTCGGCGGCGGGGCATGTTGGTGCGGTGAAGGTCATGTCGATGTCTACGTTGCCGTCGTCCTGCACGTCAATCTTGTAGATGAGTCCGAGGTCGTAGATGTTCACCGGTATTTCGGGGTCGTACACCGTCTTGAGTACATCGACGATGCGTTCTTCTATATGTGTTTTTTCTTCCTGTGTCATTGCTTTAAATCTTTAGCTTGTTATATACATATATATATTATTGCAAATTTAAGGAAAATAATCCGAATAACGAATTTTACGGCAGTAATAATATCGTATTTCTTACTCGGTTACGATAAAAAACTATACTTTTGCAGCGCATAACGTAACCAAAATAACTAAATAAAAATGATTACATTCCTAATCAGTCTGGCAGCCCTCGTGTTGGGCTACCTTGTCTATGGACGCTTCGTGGAGCGCATCTTCGTACCCGACGATCGTGTTACGCCAGCTGTGGCGCAAGCCGATGGCTTGGACTATGTCGCGATGCCTTATTGGAAGGTGTTTATGATACAGTTCCTTAACATAGCCGGTACTGGACCTATATTCGGTGCAATCATGGGCGCAAAGTTCGGACCTGCGGCATATCTCTGGATAATCTTCGGCTGCATCTTCGCCGGTGCCGTACACGACTACTTCGTAGGTATGCTCTCCATGCGCAACGGTGGTTGCGACCTGCCCGAACTCGTTCGGCGCTATCTCGGCGGAGCCGCATCTAAGGTGTTGTTGGTGTTCGCTGTCTTCCTGCTCATTATGCTCGGCACGGTGTTCGTGTATAGCCCAGCCGAGATATTGCATGGCATAAGCGGTTCGACAACCATGTGGATAACCATCATCTTCATCTATTACGTAGTGGCGACGATGCTACCTATCGACAAGATTATCGGTAAGATATACCCGCTCTTCTCGTTCTCGCTGCTGTTCATGGCTGTGGCACTGATGGCTGTGCTGTTCGTGAAGTGGCCTGCACTGCCCGAACTGTGGGATGGCGTGGGCAATATGGGTAAGGCTGCCGACCCAGCTTCGTTCACCGACAATATCTTCCCGTGTCTGTTCATCACCATCGCCTGCGGTGCTATCAGTGGTTTCCACGCCACGCAGAGTCCGCTTATGGCTCGCTGTCTCACGTCGGAACGCAAGGGTAGACCAATCTTCTACGGTGCAATGATTACGGAAGGACTCGTGGCACTCGTGTGGGCTACGGTGTCGATGTGGTTCTTCTACGACGCTCCGCAGCCTGGATACGCTCAGATTGGTGGAACCATGGCTAACGGACTGCATACGTCGGCACCCGTCGTTGTGAACCTTGTCTGCAAAGACTGGCTCGGCATCGTGGGCGGCGTGCTCGCCATGCTCGGTGTGGTTGCTGCCCCGATAACAAGTGGCGACACTGCGTTCCGTTCTGCCCGTCTTATCATCGCTCAGGCGCTGAAACTCAGTCAGCGTGCAAAGAAGAACCGTCTGTATATCTGCGTGCCGCTCTTCGCTGCATCGTTCGCCATGCTCGTTTGGCAGATGGAGAACCCCGACGGCTTCAATACCATATGGCAGTACTTCGGATGGGCTAACCAGACTCTTTCTGTCTTCGCCCTTTGGACCATCACTGTTTATCTCGTTCGCGAGAGAAAGCCTTACGTCATAACACTCGTGCCAGCCCTCTTTATGACTTGCGTCTGCACCACCTTCTTCATGGTGTCGAAGACTGCGCTCGGCTTGCCATACACCGTGGGCTACGGCGTCGGCGCAACCGCACTCGTCGTTGCCGCCGTGTGGTTTGTGGTGTGGATGAAGAAGTCGAACTGCAAAGGCTAATACTTTCTTTAACTAAAAAAACAAATGCTTCTATGTAACGTGCGTTTAGTGCTGTTACATAGAAGCATTTGTTTTATACATGAGCTGTCAAATCTTTCCCTCTTCAGCGTAGCTGTAGTAATTGCCGTCGGTGACGATGAGGTGGTCGATGAGGTAGAGGCGCATGGCATCGCACGCAGTCTTCAGTTTGTGCGTGATGCGGTCGTCGTCGCCAGATGGACGTGCGTTGCCGCTTGGGTGGTTGTGAATGAGCGTTAGCGTGGTGGCGTTGGCGAGTAGTGCCTCGCGCAGGATGACGCGCACGTCGACGGCAGTCTCGGTGAGTCCACCGTGCGAGAGCCGCACCGCCTTGATGAGTCGGAAACGCTGGTTCATCAGTAGCACCCATGCCTCCTCGGTGTCGAGGTCCTGCATCTTCGGGTGCATATACTCGTACACCGCCTGTGCCGACCCCATGTCAGGGCGTTCAGCAGCCTTCGCCGCCTGGCGTCGCTTGCCAAGTTCGCAGGCAGCAATGATGGTTATCGCCTTTGCTTCGCCGATACCCTTATACTGCATCAGTTCGTGCAGCGAGCGTTTGCCAAGCGTGTTGAGGTTGTTGTCGCAGGCACTCAGTATGCGTTGCATCAGTGCTACGGCACTCTCGCTCGTGCTGCCCGAGCCGATGAGAATTGCTAATAGTTCGGCATCGGAAAGAGCTTCAGTTCCGCGGTCGCGCAGCTTCTCGCGAGGGCGGTCGGCTTCGGAGAGGTCGGATATCTTTAGTTGAGAATTGTTTTTTAGTAGAGGATTGAGAGTTGAGAGTTGAGAGTTATGATTAGTTTTACTGCTTATGTCGTTCATAGGTTGTTTGTTTAATAGAAGGATAATATGGAAGGTTCTCCCACGGATAGTCAGGGTGTCTTTCAAGGGGGTGCAGCAGTCTCTGCTGCACCGACCAAGATGATAGTACCATCTGTTTTGTTGGTGCAGCGGAGACCGCTGCACCCCCTGAAGCTACATCTGTGTGCATCTGTGCAATCTGTGGGAGACTTGTTCTATTTATAGAACGTTTTCTCGAACGCAGCGAACTCCGACTTGCCGCGTACGCAGCGTTTCCACCATGCCTCGATGAAGCCGAATCCGTAGCCCATGAGCTGCACGTAGGCAGCAACGATGCTCTGCACACCAATCTTCAAGCTGCGGTTGAGGCGAGCCGAGTCGATGCAGATGAGGAGCGAGTAGAGCGCGAGCGGCACGAGTGGCAGCCACGCCAAGGTGGGGTAGAGTGCGAGCAGCACGATGCAGAGCGCGAGCATGGAGAGTACGCCCACGGTGAACACCATAGGCAGCATGTGCACCAGTTTCAGCGACTCGGGATATTTTTTGTAAAGATTGATGCGTGCGATGCCCGAGTTGTACACCTGTCGGAAGAACTTGTGCAGGTCGGTGCGGCGCTTGTGCCACACCCATGCCTCGGGGAAGAGTCGGCAGCGCAGTCCGGCTTTGAAGATGCGTATGGAGAAGTCGATGTCCTCGCCGAAGCGCATCTTCGAGAATCCGCCCAGCTCCATGTATCGGTCGCGTCGCACGCCCATGTTGAACGAGCGTGGGTAGAACTTGTCGAGCTTCTTCTTCCCGCCGCGTATGCCACCGGTGGTGAAGAACGAGGTCATGGAGTAGGATATGGCTTTCTGCGTGTCGGTGAACGAGGGATGCGAGCTGTCCGGACCGCCAAAGGCATCGGCAGGCTCGCGCTGCAGCTCGGCTGACACGGCAGCCAGATAGCCCTCGGGCAGTACAACGTCGGAGTCGAGGATAAGCACGTAGTCGCCCTGCGCACGCTCCACGCCGTAGTTGCGTGTCTGTCCAGGTCCGGAGTTGGGTTTAGTGAAATACTGGATGTTGAGTTGCTGCGCGTACTTCTCGCACACCTCCTGACAAGGCACGGCAGAGCCGTCCTCTACCACTACCACTTCAAAGTCGGTCTCCGACTGGTGTGTGAGGCTTTCGAGCAATTCGTCCACTTCGTCCGGACGATTGTAAACGGGAATAATTATGCTGTATTTCATTTCTTTATAGTTGACGAGTTGGCAAGTTGACGAGTTGACGAGTTGGCAAGAAACGAAAAAGAGTAAAAAAGTAAAGAGCACGATGAGGGCGCGTTAGCCGTTATCCCCAATGCTTTTTACTTTTTTACTCTTTACTATTTCTTATTCTGTTGCTCGATAAGGATTACTCCTTAACGCGCTGCAGGTAGCTACCGTCGCGTGTGTCAACCTGGACGAGGTCGCCTTCGTTAACGAAGAGAGGCACGCGAATCTCTACGCCAGTCTCGAGAGTTGCCGGCTTGAGAGTGTTTGTAGCAGTATCGCCCTTGATGCCCGGCTCAGAGTGAGTAACGCGGAGGTTAGTCTTAACCGGCATTTCGCCGAAGAGCACAGTCTCTGTAGAAGCGTCAGAAACGACCTCAACGATGTCGCTCTCCTTCATGAAGTCAACACCAGTGATGAGGTTGCCAGCGATTGGAATCTGATCGTAAGTCTCCTGGTTCATGAAGATATAGTCGTCGCCCTCCTTGTAGAGGTACTGGTACGGACGGCGCTCTACGCGTACGTCCTCAAGTTTCTCGCTGATGTCGAAGCGACGCTCCAACACGCGACCGTCAACAACGTTCTTCAACTTAACGCGCATGAAGGTGTTACCCTTACCTGGCTTTACATGAAGGAAGTCGATTACGAAGAAGAGCTTGCCGTCCATACGGATGCAAGTTCCCATCTTGATGTCTTGTGAGTTAATCATTGCTATTTTTATTTATATTATTGTATTGTTTCCCAAAAATCGTTGCAAAGTTACTGAAAATCATGCACAAAAATGCAAGCTTATCTGTTTTTTTTACTCTAACACATCTTTATTTGCTAAATCGGGCATGAAAACGAAGAAAACATACGTGTGGTATGACTTTTATGAGACATAGACGAGCTAATAAGGTGGAAAAGTGTAGAAAAAACTAAAAAATGCAGCTAAAAAACGCTCAACTCTTTGTTGTTTAAAAAAATATGAGTAATTTTGCAACCCAAAAGTGTGAATAATAACAAATAAATAAAAATAAGACAATGAAAAGAACATTTCAGCCGCACAATCGTCGCCGCGTAAACAAGCATGGTTTCCGTGAGCGTATGGCTACAAAGAATGGTCGTCGCGTATTGGCTTCTCGCCGCGCACATGGCCGCAAGAAGTTGACTGTATCTGACGAGCACCACGGAAAGTAGTCGGCTGCGCCCGTTAGGGAATGGCAGACTGCGCGTGTCGCACGCAGACTTGTGACGACAAAAGGCAGCAAGAACTCCGAAAGGAATGCTTGCTGCCTTTTAACGTTTTAAACAAAAATATTGCGAAAAATTTGGCTAATCAGCAAATAATCAGTAACTTTGCACCCGCTTTAGTGGTATAGTGCCACAGGTAATAATGTATAACTATTTAAATTAAAAGAAACAAAAATGATTATTGTACAGGTAAAAGACGGTGAGAACATCGAAAGAGCACTCAAGAAGTTTAAGAGAAAGTTTGAGAAGACAGGCGTAGTGAAGGAACTCCGCGCTCGTCAGCAGTACAACAAGCCTTCTGTACTTAAGAGACTCAAGATGGAGCACGCTATCTACGTACAGCAGCTCCGTGCTAACGAGGAGTAATCTCCCCATTTCGACTAACATTTAATATGACGCGCACGCTTTGGGGTGAGCGCAGTCGGATGAACCAGGAGGTGTACACACTCAGACATATAATCATTCAAAAATACACATGCTAACCCACTTTTGCTAAAAGTAGGACAAGCAGATGACGGCAATAGCAGTTCGTTAATGAGCAGCTATTGCCGTTTTGTGTTTGTCGTGAGTCTCACAGTAAAATTCGTTCTCTATTCAATCTGTGTGCACATCTGGCGAGGTAATATACACCCCGTGAGGCGCAAAGTGCGATGGATAGGTATCAAAACACCTCATAAAACGTGAAAAAACGAAAAAATACGAACGAAAACTTGCGAATAATAAAAATTCATCGTATATTCGTAGCGAAAAACAAAACGATATGCAAAAAGGTATTGACGGCTTTCTCGACTATCTGCGCTACGAGCGCAATCGCTCGGAGAATACAGTGGAGAGTTATCGTCGCGATCTTGAAGCATTCGAATGTTATTTCAGCACACTCGATAGCGAATTGACATTCGCAACGGTGGATACGGATATAGTGCGCGACTGGATGGAGTATATGCTCGAACAAGGCAATCGCGCCACATCAGTGGCACGCCGACTCAGTGCACTGAAGACCTACTACCGCTATCTCCTTGCAAGAGGATATGTAGAGCACGATCCGGCACACATAGTCTATCGCCCAAAGACCGACAGACCATTGCCACAGTTCGTCAGAGAAGAGCAGATGGATCAATTGCTCGACCATACGGAGTGGGGTGACACGTACGAAGCGCAACTCGAACGCACAATAGTGCTCATGTTTTACGAAACAGGTATGCGTCTTTCAGAACTCACCTCGCTCAACGATAGCTCGGTAGACTATGCACGCAGCGAGATACGCGTACATGGCAAGGGTAATAAGCAACGGGTCATACCATTCGGTAGTGAGCTTGCCGAAGCGCTTCGCTCATACACAGCATTGCGCGATGCGGAGGTGGCGCACAAAAACACCACAGCACTCTTTCGTACACAGCGAGGTGGACGCATGACTAACCCTCAGGTGCGCGAGATAGTGAGACGGCAACTCTCCACTGTGACCAATTTGAAGAAACGCTCGCCGCACGTGCTGCGTCATACCTTCGCCACCGCTATGCTCAATAATGGAGCTAATATCGAGAACGTGCAAAAACTGCTCGGGCACGAACGTTTGTCAACCACCGAAATATACACCCACACCTCGTTCGAGCAACTAAAGCAAGCGTATAGTGAGGCGCATCCACGAAGCGGTACACCGCAAGAGTGATACACCTTAATTATATATATATAGTAACACAAATGACCTTAAACAAAGAAAAGGAGGACACTATGAACGTAAAAATTCAGTCAATTCACTTTGACGCTACCGAAAAACTACAGGATTTCATCGAGAAGAAAGTTGCAAAGCTTGAGAAGACATTCGAGGATATTAGCAACGCAGAAGTGCAGCTTAAAGTAGTGAAGCCAGCCACTGCGCAGAACAAGGAGACAAGTCTTGAAGTAACCGTTCCAGGACAGAAACTCTTCGTTGAGAAAACATGCGACACCTTCGAAGAAGGCATCGATCTCTGTGTAGATGCAATGAAGGTACAACTTACTAAATTTAAGGAAAAAACACGCAAGATGTAAAAAAAAAAGCCGAAAAGTTTTGGCGAATAAAAAATAAGTCGTATCTTTGCAGCCGTTTTAGAACATGTCCTAAATGCAATCTTAAACGGCTGCAAGGATTTGCCTCTTTAGCTCAGTTGGCCAGAGCACGTGATTTGTAATCTCGGGGTCGTTGGTTCGAATCCGACAAGAGGCTCAAACAAACAGAAAACCTGAACGCAGTTTTTCTTCAGTATCTAAACGATACATTTACTAAAAGGATTGGGTGGTTACCAGAGTGGCCAAATGGGGCAGACTGTAAATCTGCTGGCGATGCCTTCGGTGGTTCGAATCCATCACCACCCACTTTCACTTCTTTTTGCGGAAATAGCTCAGTTGATAGAGCACTAGCCTTCCAAGCTGGGGGTCGCGGGTTTGAGCCCCGTTTTCCGCTCTCGCTGCTGTAATAGCTCAGTGGTAGAGCACTTCCTTGGTAAGGAAGAGGTCCCGAGTTCAAGTCTCGGTTACAGCTCTACGGCTTTTTTATTTTTTTTAATAGGAAGCACGATTAACACGATAATTCATTATAAATAATAAACTAAAGAAAAGCTATGGCTAAAGAGACATTCGTACGTACCAAACCGCACGTAAACATTGGTACTATTGGTCACGTAGACCACGGTAAGACTACTCTGACAGCTGCCATCTCAAAGGTTCTCAGCGAGAAGGGTTTCGGTTCAGAAGAGATTAAGTCTTTCGATCAGATTGACAACGCTCCTGAGGAAAAAGAGCGTGGTATTACCATCAATACTGCTCACATCGAGTATGAGACAGCTAACCGTCACTATGCACACGTTGACTGTCCGGGACACGCCGACTATGTGAAGAACATGGTTACTGGTGCCGCTCAGATGGATGGTGCTATCATCGTGGTTGCTGCTACTGATGGTCCTATGCCTCAGACACGTGAGCACGTGCTTCTCGCTCGCCAGGTAAACGTTCCACGTCTGGTTGTTTTCCTGAACAAGTGTGATATGGTTGAGGACGAGGAAATGCTCGAGCTCGTTGAGATGGAGATGCGTGAGCTTCTTGATCAGTACGAGTACGATGGCGACAATACTCCTATCATCCGTGGTTCAGCTCTTGGTGCACTGAACGGTGTTGACAAGTGGGTAGAGAAGGTTATGGAGCTTATGGACGCTGTTGACACATGGATTCCACTGCCTCCACGTGACTTGGATAAGCCATTCTTGATGCCTGTTGAGGACGTATTCTCAATCACTGGTCGTGGTACTGTTGCTACTGGTCGTATCGAGACTGGTCGCGTTAAGGTTGGCGACGAGGTTGAGCTGCTCGGTCTCGGTGAGGACAAGAAGTCAGTTGTAACTGGCGTTGAGATGTTCCGCAAGCTCCTCGAAGAGGGTGAGGCTGGTGACAACGTTGGTCTGCTGCTCCGTGGTATCGACAAGAACGAGATCAAGCGTGGTATGGTTCTCTGCCACCCAGGACAGATCAAGCCTTACAAGAAGTTCAAGGCTCAGATCTACGTTCTGAAGAAAGAGGAAGGTGGACGTCACACTCCATTCGGAAACAAGTATCGTCCTCAGTTCTACCTCCGTACAATGGACTGTACAGGCGAGATCTCTCTTCCAGAGGGAGTTGAGATGGTAATGCCTGGTGACAACGTAACAATCACTGTAGACTTGATCTACGCTGTTGCTCTGAACGTTGGTCTCCGTTTCGCTATCCGTGAGGGTGGCCGTACAGTAGGTGCTGGTCAGATCACAGAGATCATCGATGACTAATCAATAGTCTTCAGATAAATACAAGAGTTCCGTTTGGAATAAAGCGGAACTCTTTTTTACGGGAATAGCTCAGTTGGTAGAGCACTGGTCTCCAAAACCAGGTGTCGGGAGTTCGAGCCTCTCTTCCCGTGCTAATTCAATAATTATGTTCAAAAAGTTTGGAAATTATTGCAAGGTTTGTTACGACGAACTTGCGCATAAAACTACTTGGCCGACGCGGGGTGAGTTGACCCACAATGCTATGGTTGTATTATCTGCTTCCTTGATCATAGCACTTGTAGTCTTCGCAATGGACTCCGTGTTTAGCTTTGTCATGAGTGTGGTTTATCCTAACTAATCGTTTGAGAAAATGGCTGAAACTAAGAGAAACTGGTATGTTCTTCGTGCCGTTAGCGGAAAAGAAGCTAAGGTGAAAGAATACATCGAAGCAGAATTAAAACACAACGAATTGCTTTCTAAGTATGTTTTTCAGGTATTCATACCTACAGAAAAACATGCTACTTTGCGTAATGGTAAGCGTGTCGTGAAAGAGAAAATCGCTCTTCCGGGATATGTTCTTATCGAGGCGGAGTTGAAAGGCGATACCGCTCACACATTGAGGTTCATGCCAAACGTTTTGGGTTTTCTTGGCGGTTTGGATCATCCTACTCCTGTAAAGCAGTCTGATATCAACCGTATGTTCGGAAGCGCTGAGGAGTCTGAGATAGTGGATGAGGTTGCAATCCCATACATTGTCAACGACACCGTGAAGGTGACCGACGGACCATTCAGTGGTTTCACTGGAGTTATCGAAGAGGTAAATACTGAGAAGCACAAGCTGAAGGTTATGGTTAAGATCTTCGGACGTAAGACACCGCTTGAGTTGAGTTTTATGCAAGTAACAAAAGAGTAACTCGCTGTTACGGGTGTGTGACTCTTTTATAATAATCAATTTTTAATAAACAAAGAAATGGCTAAAGAAGTTGCTGGATTAATCAAATTACAGATTAAAGGTGGCGCTGCGAATCCTTCACCTCCAGTAGGACCTGCACTTGGTTCTAAGGGTATTAACATTATGGGATTCTGCAAAGAGTTCAACGCCAGAACCCAGGATAAGGCAGGTAAGAT
>OCHN01000319.1_pt1 | contig 52388 bp, 42 predicted proteins | sample 1538911 | NCBI WGS metagenome assembly OCHN01 (sample SAMN04571736, study PRJEB22368) | human gut metagenome | biome: human gut; material: stool | host: Homo sapiens | place: Luxembourg | collected 2013-01-11 | reverse complement strand
TGCACTTCTTGCTCTGGCAAGCGGCAAAGCCGAGCGGAGACAAGTGCACCCCCTAAGTTGGAATAATCGGTTGGTGCAGATGAGACATCTGCACCCCCTAATGATTAGTTGTGTACCAATGTGCCGATTTCCTCGCCCTGCATCACCTTCTTCAGATTGCCCACGATGTCCATGTTGAACACGTAGATAGGCAGGTTGTTCTCCTTGCACATTGTGGTGGCTGTGAGGTCCATCACCTTCAGACCGCGTGTGTAGATTTCGTCGTAAGTGATGTCGGTGAACTTCGTAGCTGTCGGGTCCTTCTCGGGATCGGCAGTGTAGATGCCGTCGACGCGTGTGCCCTTGAGCATCACGTCTGCCTCAATCTCGATGCCGCGGAGCGATGAGCCGGTGTCGGTTGTGAAGTAGGGCGAGCCGGTGCCGGCAGAGAAGATACAGACATATCCTGCCTCCATTGCCTCGATAGCCTTCCACTTAGAGTAGAACTCGCCGATCGGCTCCATGCGGATAGCTGTGAGCACCTTAGTCTTCACGCCCAGTGCGCCGAGCGCCGAGCTGAGTGCGAGCGAGTTGATGACGGTAGCGCACATGCCCATCTGGTCGCCCTTCACGCGGTCGAAGCCTTTCGATGCACCGCTGAGTCCGCGGAAGATGTTGCCGCCACCGATGACGATGCCAATCTGCACGCCCATTTCGTGTACTTCCTTGATCTGCTCTGCGTATTCGCCCAGACGAACGGGGTCGATACCGAAGCTCTGCTTGCCCATGAGGCTCTCGCCACTGAGCTTGAGGAGAATTCTCTTGAATTTTGCCATGTTGTATGTTTCGTTTGTTTTATTTGTTATTGTTGGGGTGTTCTCTCTGCTTGGTTGGTGCACCTTAGGGGGTGCAGCTGTCTCAGCTGCACCAACAGAGTTGTTGGTGCTATTCTTTGATTAGTGCACTTTTTGCTTTGTTGGTGCACTTGAGACACGTGCACCCCCTTATGTGCCCCCCTTATGATGCAAATGTACTGCTTTTTCGTGATGTAGCCAAACCATTATAGGATAAACCTCACTTCCTTCATCCAATACGTGCGTTCTTGCCCATTTGCGTCGGTGAGATGCAGGCATCCGTTGGGCGCAACACGGCTTATGCGTGCCTCGAAGCGTTCATGCGTGGCGCAGTCTTCGTAGTGGTGCAGCCCCTCGCGACGGAACAGCGCAGCGTTGTATTCGTGGATGATGCCACTGATGTCGCCCTCGATAGCACGCTGATAGTATTCGTTGAAGTTAAGAAGCACGGCATCAAGCACCTCGTTGAGTGGCGTCTCCCTACCTATTATATTATATAGCGACACGGGATTGGGCGCATTGCTGCGGAACTCGTGTTGGTTCACGTTCAGGCCGATGCCGTAGACACAACGCTCCAGGGTCTTCCCCTTCACGGTGGTTTCGATGAGCGTACCGCTTATCTTGCGGTCGCGCCAGTAGATGTCGTTGGGCCACTTCAGCGTGATGTGGTCGGTGTACTGGTCGAGTGCCGCCTTCAGCGCCAGTGCGCCAGCCATCGACAGCACATACTGGTCAGTCACGGCTATGTTCTGCGGACTGGTGAGTATGGAGAACAGCAGGTTCTTGCCTCGCTCGCTCTCCCATGAGTTGCCAGCCTGTCCGCGTCCTGCCGTCTGATATTCAGCCACCGCTACCACCATCTCCTTAGGCGAGGGAATTGGGTGAGCAAGAAGCACATCGTTCGTCGACGTGGTCTCCGTGAGTTTTAGTATATCCATTTTATGAGTTTTGTATTCAAAATGCCAAGCACGGGTTGAACGCATTGACGATGTGCTCGACCTGCGCCGTCTCCTTCGTGCAGCCGATTACGGAAATCACGTCGAAGCGCAGTTCGTCGAGCACGTTCAGCATCTTCACATACGAGTCGGCAGCCATGCCGATGTTGCGAATCTTGCGTCTGTCAACCGCCTCCTCGGGCTTTGTAATGACATCCGTAGCTCGCGTCTTCACCTCCACGAACACGATGGTGCGCAGGTCGGGCGACCGCGCGATGATGTCAATGTCGCGGTGTCCGTCGCGCCAGTCGCGCTCGATAATCTCGTATCCCGAGTTGCGCAGATAGTCGGCAGCCAGGTCTTCGCCCCATTTTCCCGTGTCGTTATGCTTTGCCATGTTGTTCGTTTTGCAGGCAAAGGTACTGCTATTTGAAGAGACGACAAAGCAAGTAGGCTTGTTTTTGTTTAATTCGACCTCTACCACGTTACGGAGTACGGCTACTTTGTACTTCTATGTACGGCAATAATAGTCGTTTAAATGTTAAAATTGGATGGTATTGATATATTTTTCGTGTAAACCTTGCTTGTTATGATAAAATATCATTAAATTTGCAGTGGCTCTCAAGTCTGTGTGTCAAATTGGGTTCGCTCAATGTCGATACGCAGACAGCCAACGCCGAGCTGAAAACTGAGAAGTCCAAACAACTTTCTCGGTAATAAGCGGGCTATGGGTGGGAAGAGAGTCAAGACATATAGAAGGCGTTTATCTTACGCTGTGTTTGAGACGAACTGGAATCTTGCAAATGAAAGTTTATTATAGTCTTGAACGTAGCCAACGGTAGATGTCCCGGGTGTGATTTATCAATTCCCGTGGAGACCTTGTAAGCATAGATTGCACCATTTTGGCGCAGTCTAATGTATTATATAGGTCTCTTTACGGTAATGGTTTTCATATCGGCGTGGGCTCTGACGTTGTCTGTTCAACTATAATAGGCAATGCAAGAGCCTCAGTTCGTGGAATAGACAACAGGACGATTCCACGCTTTTTTGTGTCAAATAGTTGCTAATTTAATGCAAGCACAAAAACGATATGAACGCATTGCTTAATGCGCATACCCAACATGATGACCAAATGTCTCCCTGCATCGGATTTGTCTCCGATGTTCTCCCCGAAGCTCAACGCTCACAAACTGGGGTGTCCTCGGACTATGTACAAAAGGCAAATCACGAGTGGTTCGTATTGCGAGTGACTTACAACAGAACACAGAAAGCTTGCGACATCATATCTACAGCCAATGTGCAGTCATATATGCCTATGCATTATGTAATAAAGAAAGAGATTGGGAAGAAGAAGCGAATATTACAGCCTCTTCTTCCCAATCTCTTTTTTGTATATGCTACAAGGGAGACCATAAACTCCATTATCAAGAAAAAGGGAGAAGAGACATCTGTTTTAAAATTTTATCTTGATAAGACAAAACCGTTGGAGGACAATGGTAAACATCCCCCTCTCACAATTCCATTTACATCAATGACGAACTTTATCAAAGCCACAAGTACAGACAGAGAGCATGTACGGATAGTGTCCGCGGAGCAATGTCACTATAAAAGTGGTGACATAGTAAAGGTGATTGATGGAGAATTTAAGGGAGTAACAGGTCGTGTAGATCGTATTGCAGGACAGCAACGTGTTGTAGTGGAAATATCAGGGCTATGCTTAGTCGCAACAGCTTATATACCAACAGACTTTATCAAGTTTATCAAATAACGCCGAAAGGCATATTGTTTAATTAAATTCAATTTATTATGAAAAAGAATGAAAAGAAAGAAGAACTCCAGTCAAGAAGAGAGTTCTTCAAGAAGGCTGCAAAAGGTGCACTGCCTATCTTAGGAGCAATACTGCTCTCAGGTGCGCCGCAGATTCTTAATGCCGCAGAGAAATCCCCAATGGGATGTTCTCGTCAGGACGGATGCTCTGCAACATGTGCGTCTTCTTGTCAACGTTATTGCAGAGGTAAATGTGATGCATTGTGTAGAGATTCATGTTATAATGACTGCACAGGTAGTTGTAAGAATTCTTGCTATGGTAGTTGCAAGGGAAGTAGTAGATAATAATTTTTAATAACCATTACTTACTCAGTAGCAGTTTAATCGCTATACTGAGTAGGTATTATTTGTATTTTAGTATGGACAATAAAGAACTACAGTCTCGTAGAGATTTTTTCAAAAAATCGTTATGTACCGTACTTCCTATAATAGGTTCAGTCGTTTTAGCCAATCCTCTGTTATCTTCTTGTAGTAAGGATGACGACGAGGATGATTATGGTGGCGGATCTTCAAGCGGAGGTGGCAGTTGTAAAGGTACATGTACTGCAAATTGTAGAAACAGTTGTAAAGGCAATGCTTATTGGAAACCAGCATCATGTAATGGCAGTTGTAAAAGTGCTTGCTTTTCAGGCTGTAAGACATCATGTATAAATTCAACAACAGCATCGGGTAGCTCAAATGGTTGCTCAAATTGTACTGCACATTGTTACAATGGATGCACTTCATGTACGAGTACGTGTACAGGTAAATGTGGTAGTGGATGTTCTTCAACATGTAAGGGAGGCTGCAAAAGAGCTTGCACAACTACATGTAGTGTAAAGTGTTCGAAAGGAGCATACCGATGAAAATTAAAGATTTAGACAAACAATGGGAAGATGGTGTTGCCAAATCGATAACCTTTATCGTCACCAAAGACTGCCAACTTGCCTGTAAGTATTGTTATCTTGTAGGTAAGAATACTAAAGAGCGTATGACTTGGGATGTGGCAAAGCAGGCTATTGACTATATCCTTGACCACGAGTCTGATATGAGCGAAGAGAGTGTGATATGGGATTTTATTGGTGGTGAACCATTCCTTGAGATTGACCTAATTGATAAAATCTGCGACTATCTTAAGGTTGAAATGTTCCGCCGAAACCATCATTGGTTCAACTCATACCGTTTCTCATTTTCTACAAATGGCATCAATTATGCTACGGATAAGGTGCAGCATTTCATTAAGAAGAATCATGAACATCTTTCCATTGGCATCACTATTGATGGTACAAAGCGTAAGCACGACTTAAACCGCATTTGGAAAACGGCAGAAATGGAGCAGGGCATCATGCCAAAACCAGAAGAAGAACAAGGATCGTATGACGATGTGGTCAAGAATATTCCTCTGTGGTTGGAACAGTTTCCTGGCGCAGGAACGAAGGTTACAATAAGTAGTGCAGACATTCCATATATAAAGGAAAGTGTGCTGCATCTCTACTCCCTTGGCATACATGAGGTGAACATCAACTGTGTGTTTGAGGACGTATGGAAAGATGGCGACGATAAGCTATTCGAGCAGCAACTAACAGAACTTGCTGATGCCATTATCGATTGCGGATATTACACAGACTATGCTTGCTCGTTCTTTACCGAACATATGGGTAAACCTATGGACTGTCAATCAGAGAACCAGAACTGGTGTGGTGCTGGCAGAATGCTTGCTGTTGATGCCGAAGGCAATTTTTATCCATGCACCCGTTTTGCCCAATATTCACTGCGCTCAAAGAAAGCGTGGATAATAGGCAATGTGCGTGATGGTATAGACAAGAATAAGTTACGTCCTTTCTTTACACTTGATCGCTGCACACAGTCCACAGATGAGTGTATAAACTGTGAGGTGGCAAGCGGATGTGCATGGTGTCAAGGCGAAAATTATGATGCTGCAGATACACCAACAGTCTATCAACGTAGTACAGCTATCTGTAAAATGCATAAAGCGCGCGTTAGAGCCAATAACTACTATTGGAACAAACTCTATCGTAAACTCGAGAAAGAGGGTGAACGCGAAGCTTTCGAGAATAGAAAAAAAGTAGAAAGTCCTAAATGTTAAGCGGATATGATACAGTACATTGTGATTTTATTGGATGATACTTCTACGTCATTCTGCCATTACACGAACGAGAAGGCTGATCGTAGGCTGATTCCTCTTCAGACTCTTAAGGATGGTATATGCTACGCAATGAAGGAGAATCTAAATATACAGTTCGTATACCCTAACTATAAATTGCCTAAAGAGTATCTGGCAGCAATAGATTCTATTGACCATACCGACATCTACCCAGCAGAAATGGCTGATAATGCGGATGTCGTGGTGTTCGATTCATTGATTGCAGCAAAAGATTACGTCTTTAAGGAAGAGGAGGCATACTTGATACGTACAGACAAAGTAAGTCTGTTTAATGAGTATAAGATTATAGGAGAAATACTTGATAAGGTAACACGTCTTAATATCGTGATAACTGATATCGAGACATTCACCGAGGATGATTTTATGGCTTACAAGTCACTGCTATCGAATTTGGCAGAACGTGTTGAACAGATTTATGTATCTGGCAAATCGCCACAGTTGAATTTGCTAACAGACCGCATTATGCTTGAGAAGATGAACAACTGTGGAGCTGGTGATACGTCTGTGACGCTTGCGCCCGATGGTAAATTTTATGTCTGTCCTGCGTTCTATCTTTCAGCTGATGGCTATACTATAGGTGATTTGGTAAACGGACTCGAAATCAAGAATAGTCAGCTTTATCGACTCGACCATGCTCCTTTGTGTCGCAGATGCGACGCGTGGCAATGTAAGCGTTGCATTTGGATGAACCGAAAAACTACGCTCGAAGTAAACACACCGAGCCATGAACAATGTGTAGTGGCTCATTTAGAGCGTAATGCAAGTCGTAAACTTCTGATAGACATACGAAAACATGGCAAGTTTATGTCTGGTAGTGAAGATATTAAGGAAATTGATTATTTAGACCCTTTTGATGTAAAAGAAGAATGGTAACAAGAAAAAAAGTAGGACAGGTAACTGTCGAAGAGAAAAAAGAGATACAGCAGCTTTTCGAACGCCGTAATGGTCTCAATGAGCTTGCACGAGTAGTAACAGTTGACAATACGGATCTTTACGAAAAACTTGTGAAGGATCTCGGCGAAACTGGAACACGTTTCCAACAATGGTGGGACAGCATGGCCCAGAAATACCATTGGGAAAGTAGTGATAATGGCAGTTGGGAGATAAACTTCGATACATGTGAGATTATCCTTGTAACTGAATAACAAAATGACAAATCTATTATTTATAACTCAGTTGCTATTCATCGGTTCTACAGAGCTGTTGCTTATTGGTGGCATAGCCTTACTCTTGTTTGGCGGTAAGAAATTACCAGAAATGATGCGAGGCTTAGGAGAAGGTGTCCGTGAGTTCAAAAAGGGAGTCAATGATGCCAAAGAAACCGATGAAAATCCTAATAATGAAGAAGTCGAAAAGAAGGAGTCAGAAGAGAATCCATCAAAAGATGAATTGAAAAATGACTAAAGAAAACGATTCTAACTTAATGACATTCGGCGGACACTTGGAAGTGCTTCGTCGAATGTTATTTCGTATTATAGCAGTTGCTGGTACGCTCTCTGTAATCGTTTTTACTTGCAAAGAAACAATTTGGAGGATATTGTTAGCTCCGAGTGAATACAGCTTTACTACATATACACTTATTGAAAATGCCGTTTCTTTATGTGGGTATGATTTTCATTTTGAGAAATTTCATGTCGATTTGATAGCAACGGACTTGTCCAGTCAGTTTATGACCCACGTCACAACATCTGTCTATTTGGGTCTGTTAGGGGCTTCACCTTACATTCTTTATGAACTATTCAGATTTGTGTCGCCTGCTCTTTACGAAAACGAAAAGAAGTATTCGGTAAGCGTAGCAATTGTAATATACTTGTTGTTCATAGTTGGAGTCCTTATGAGCTACTATGTATTATTTCCAATATCGTTCCGTTTCTTAGGAACTTACAGTGTTTCTGAAACAATTCGTAGTACAATAACGTTGGATTCGTACATAGAAACATTTACAACTCTGACATTTGTTATGGGCGTTGTGTTTCAATTGCCAGTCATCATGTTCTTCTTGGCAAAAATGGGATTTATATCCTCTCAACTTTTGGCAAAGTATAGGAAACATGCTTTAATCGTTATTATGATTGTTGCTGCAATTATAACACCTCCTGATTTGATGACACTTGTGTTGGTAACGATTCCTTTATACCTGTTGTATGAAGTGAGCGTTAGAATCGCTAAAATTGTTGAAAGTAAGTAGGTTGGTATGCGGTAGTGGTACTTATATTATAAAAAAATAAGTACGCTTATTTTGTGTTGTCTTTCTTTTGCATTATCTTTGTATTCACTTTTTTAGTTGCCTAGTATCTACGATGTATACATTAAGTATCTACGATGTACTTATTAAGTATCCACTTGAAGACATAAAACGACATGGAGAATACAGAACAGCAGAAGAAGGACGAGCAGTTTATGCGTCGTGCTCTGGTGGAGGCGGAGGCGGCACGCGACGAGGGGGAGATACCCGTGGGCGCGGTTGTCGTGGCTGGCGACCGCATCATTGCGCGTGCGCATAACCTCACGGAGACACTTGGCGATGTGACGGCACACGCCGAGATGCAGGCGATAACATCGGCTGCTAATCAGCTCGGTGGCAAGTATCTTGCCGATTGCACGCTCTACGTCACCGTAGAGCCTTGCATCATGTGCGCCGGTGCCTTGGGCTGGGCGCAGGTGCGGCGTGTGGTGTATGGTGCTGCGGACGAGAAGCGCGGTTTCCGTGCCTTCGCTCCAAAAGCTCTGCACCCGAAGTGTGAGGTGGTGAGTGGCGTTCTGGAGGAGGAGTGCCGAACGCTTATGACCGAATTCTTCAAGTCGAAACGCTGAAATAAGAAAACCGTTTAATAACCCTTTCTTTTAGATATTAGAATGAACAACAAATCAGAAACAAAACACACCTGTTGTGGCGGAAGGCAGAACTTCTGGCTGTGGCTTGGCGCATTGGTCGTGGGCTCGTGCCTCGGATTGCTCGGCGTGGAGTGGGTGAACACGATGGCTAACTTTGTGGCTACCATCTTCACACGTCTCTTCCAGTTTATAGCTGTGCCGACCATAGCACTCGCCGTGACAACAACACTCGCAACGTTCGGTATGCAGCGCGAGACACGTCGCATCTTCCGCCATACCATCAGCTACACGCTGCTCACCACCATCGCTGCAGCTGCTGTGGGCATGGTGCTCTATATCATCATCTCGCCCGACAACTTGCCGATGGAGATGGTGAAGAGTAGTCGTTTGGGTGACGGCGTACCGCAGGAGGTGACCAATGGGTCATACTTCGACTATATGATTGGCATCGTGCCCGACAACTTCCTGCGTCCGTTTATCGAGGGCAATGTGCTGTCGGTGCTGCTCATAGCCGTGGCTGTGGGCTTGGCGTTGGCGAAGATGCCCGAGGGGGAGAACAAGGTGCTGCTTATGCGCGGACTGAGTGCGCTGCAGGAGGTGGTGTCGCGACTCATTCGCTGGCTCATCGCTGTGCTCCCCGTGGGCATCGTGGCGTTCGCTGCGCAGCTGTCGGCAGAGGTGTCGGCAGGCACGGTGGTGGCGTCGATAGGCAAGTACGTAGCCGTGATATTGGGTGGCAATATGCTGCAGTTCTTCGTGGTGCTGCCACTGTTTCTCGTGGCTCGCGGACTCAACCCCGTGCACGTTATGCGCCGCATGATGCCGGCTGTGCTCATGGCTCTGTTCACGAAAAGTTCGGCTGCCACGCTGCCCGTGACGATACAGACCTCGGAGGAGCGACTCGGCGTGGACAGCAAGGTGGCGCGCTTCGTGCTGCCAATCTGCACAACCATCAACATGAACGGTTGTGCTGCGTTCATCTTCGTGACATCGCTCTTCGTGATGCAGAACGGCGGTGTGGAGCTCTCGCTGCCCGTGATGCTGCTTTGGCTGTTCATCTCCGTGGTGGCTGCCATCGGCAACGCCGGAGTGCCGATGGGCTGTTTCTTCCTCACGCTCTCGCTGATGTCGGGCGTGGGTGCGCCGGTTGCGATAATGGGTGTTATACTGCCCGTCTTCACGGTGCTCGATATGATTGAGACCGCCGAGAATGTGTGGTCGGACTCGTGTGTCGCGGCGATGGTGGATAGGGATATGAAGAAATGATGGGCGGTGTTTTCCGTTGATGCTGATAAAGCAAAAAAGGAGTCAACAATCGTTGACTCCTTTTTGGTTATTGTTTGTTGGGGCTAAGCCTTACTAAGCCTTCTTAAGCCTTTCTAAGCCTTTCTAAGCCTCCAGAACTAATCTTTACTTGTTCTCCTCGTCGATAGCCTTAATCTTCTGGCGAACCAGTTCGAGGTCGTCGCGTAGGTGCTGTACCTTGCGGTTCATCTCGTCGATGAGGCTGTTGCCCTTCTTAGAGCTTGCGTTGAGGAAACCGAGGTTGTTCTCGTAGGTCTGTATCTCCTGCTTGAGCTGGTCGAAGCGGCGAACCAGACGTCCACGCTCGTTGTCGAGAGCCTCTTCGCCACGCTTTGCCACGTTCTTGATGTTAGCCTTGAAGTCGTTCAGACGGCGGCGCTTTGTAGAGATGTTCAGCTCTTTGTAGATGCGGTCAAGCACTTCGTGATAAGCCTCGTAGAGCTTATCCTTCTCCTTGTACGGCACGTGTCCCACCTTGTTGTACTCCTCGGTGAGTGCCTGCACCTTCTCGCGTGTAGCTTCGGCAGCGTTCTCGGCGAGTGCTTTCAGCTGTTCGATGATGCCCTGCTTCTTCTCGAGGTTGGCGTGCTCCTCGTTGCGCTGACCGGCGCCAGCTGCGTTGCGAGCCTCGAAGAACTTGTTGCATGCGCCGAGGAAGTCCTGCCAGAGCTGGTCGCCGAGCTTCTTCGGAACCATGCCTACGGTCTTCCATTCCTTCTGCAACGCGATGAGCTTGTCGCTTGTAGCCTTCCAGTCGGTGCTGTCGGCGAGTGCCTGCGCCTTCTCTACGAGTGCCTTCTTCTTCTCGATGTTCTCTGAGAAGGTAGCCTTGAGTGCCTTGAAGTATTCTGCCTTGCGTCCGAAGAAGTCGTCGCAGGCAGCGCGGAAGCGTTCAAATATCTTCACGTTCATCTTCTGTGGAGCGAAGCCAATGGTCTTCCACTCGTTCTGTATGTCGATAATCTCCTTAGAGTGCTTCTCCCAGTCGGCAGCACCCTTGTTGTCGGTCTTGCAGAGTTCCTCTACCTTCTCGCAGAGGGCGGTCTTGCGTGCGAGGTTCTCCTCCTCCTTAGCGCGGAGATCCTCGAAGTGCTGCTGGTGGCGCTTATTGATTACGGTAGATGCAGCCTTGAAGCGTGCCCATACCTCCTCGCGCAGCTCCTTAGCCACTGGTCCGATCTCGCGGTACTGCTGGTGGAGCTCCTGAAGCTGGTGGAAAGCGCTGATTACGTCTTCCTCGTCGGCGAGCTTTTCAGCTGCCTCGCAGAGCTTTGTCTTCAGCTCGAGGTTCTTCTTGAAGTCGTACTCGCGAGCCTCAGAGTTGAGCTTGAGCAGGTCGTAGAACTGCTCTACATATAACTGGTAGTTGCGCCAAAGCTCGTTAGCCTTGTCAGCCGGCACGTTCTTGATGTCCTTCCACTGCTGCTGCAGCTCCTTGAACTCACCGAACGACTTGCCTGCCTCGTCGGGCGATGTAGCCATGGCTTTGATTTTCTCAATTATTTCGAGTTTCTTCTCCAGGTTGGCTTGCTTTTCTGCCTCCTGCTGCTGCATAATCTGCGCACGTTTCTCGCGGATTACAGCCATTTGCGCCTTGAAAGTTTCCTCGGTTTCGTCGGGCAAAACCTGATAAGCTTCTGGGTTACCACCGCCGTTGATGTATTCCTTCAGGCGTGCTTCACGCTCTGCGATGTGGAGTTTGTAGAATACTGTCTTTAAAAGGTCGATTTCCTCCTTAACTGGAGCTTCGTCGCTTGCGACGATTTCCTTCAGGCGGTCAACGACTTCTTGTTTAGTTTTGTAGACTTTTGTGTTCTCTACTTGCTGAACGTCGGCTGCAGCGGTCTGCTCTACGGCAGTCTGCTCCACGTTCTGCTCTTCTTGTGCACCTTGCAACAGGGCGTTTTCTTGAGAGTCCATCATTTAACTGTTTTAAGTTTATGATAAGGGTAATTCACACGAATGTGGCGCGAAGCCACATCCTCACATTATTTATTATAGACTGCAAACTTAAATAAAATATTTTGAATAGCGACAAAAAACGCAATTTATTTTTGCATTTTGCTTTAAAGCAGTCGCTTATGTCGCAGTATAATCCACGAAAGGGCTGATATTATCACCGAGATAAGTATCGCCACGATGAAGCCGAACGGGTATTCTTCCATGCCGTTGATGAGGTTCATTCCGAAGAACGAGGAGATGAGCGTGGGCAACATCATGATGATTGACACGGAGGTGAGTGTACGCATCACGGTGTTCATGTTGTTGTTGATGATGGATGAGTAGGTGTCCATCGTCGATTCGAGGATGTCGGAGTAGATGTTCGTCGTCTCACGAGCCTGTGACATCTCGATGTTTACGTCCTCGATGAGGTCGGCATCCAGTTCGTCCACCTGCAGCTTGAACTTCAGTTTGGCAAGCAATGTCTCGTTGCCACGGATAGATGTGACGAAGTAGGTGAGTGAGTCCTGCAGACGCGAGAGTGCTATGAGCGACTCGTTGTTCACGTTGTGGTCGAGGTTGTGCTTCGCTTTCTCGATGAGCGTGTTAATCTGCTTCAGGCGTTTTAGATACCACACGGCAGAAGAGAGGAAGAGGCGGAATGTCATGTCAACATAGTCGGTAAATCCCTCGCCGCGCTTCTGGTGGTAGGACACGAAGTCGATCATCATGTTCGTCTCGTAGTAGCACACGGTGATGGTCACGTCGCGTTTGTGAATGATGCCGAGCGGCACGGTGGTGTACGGCGTACGTGAGCGTATCTCCTTGACGTAAGGGATACGAAGGATGATGAGCATCCAGCCGTCGTCGTACTCGTAGCGGGCACGTTCGTCGGTATCGCTGATGTCGGAAAGGAAATAATCGGGTATGTTAAACTCGTCTTCCAGCAATTGCTGGTCTTCTTCTGTTGGACATGTAACTTGTATCCAGCAGTTCGGCTGCCACTCTTCGATTTGTTTGAGGGTAGAATTGGTGTTCCAGTATGTTCTCATAAAGCTGTCTCCTTGGATTAAACGATGCTTGGGAGACCGCATTGTGAGAGCGTCCTCCTGCATTACAAATTCGGGTTTTCCGCGTGATAGTCGTCCATAAATTAGTTACACTTTGATTTAACGCTTGCAAAGTTACGTATTTTTGTCGAATAAGTCTTCCTCGTAGCTGTGTTTTTTGCACAAAAGGATGCAAAAAACATAGCCGCTTTCGATTTTTATTAGTACTTTTGTCGTTAGAGTTAAATAAACGTTTCAATTCGATTGCTGCACCAACTTGAGCGTAGCGTAACAATAAAAGTACAACTATGAAGAAGCTAATCGTTATGTTGAGTCTGTTCTGTGCGTGCACGATGCAGGCTCAGGAGCAGAAACACTCCACATTCTATTATCAGCGTGCCACTCTGTTTGAGGCGCTGCCTACCAGCAAGAGCGACATCATCTTCCTCGGCAATAGCATCACCAATGGTGGCGAGTGGGCAGAGCTGTTGGGCAATCCGCACGCCAAGAACCGCGGTATCAGTGGCGATACAACCCAAGGCGTACTCGACCGTCTGAGCACTGTGACAAAGGGCAAGCCGGCGAAGATATTCCTGCTCATCGGTACCAACGACTTTGCGCGCGGCAAGAGCATGGACGAGATTGTGAAGAACGTGGAGAAAATTGTGGAGCGCGTGAAACGCGAGTCGCCTGCGACGAAGCTTTACGTGCAGAGTGTGTTCCCCGTGAATCCGAAGTTCAACAAGTTTTCTGGTCATATGGACCGTAAGAAGAATATTCCTGCGCTCAACGCAAAGATAAAGGCTGTTGCCGCACGCCACGGCGTTACATACATCGACGTGTACAAGTCGCTCGTAACGCCTTCTACCGACGTGATGAACCCAGAGTACACCAACGACGGACTGCATCTGCTCGGCAAGGGATACCAGAAGTGGGTGGAGGTGCTGAAACCGTATCTGAAGTAGTATTTGTAGACTCTTAACAGTATGAAGCATAAAAAGTTATTCGTCACCCTTGGCGCCACCCTTGCGCTCTTCCTCGCCATAGTTACGGCAGGGTCGTTCTACCTTGTCGACTATGCTCTTGTGAGTGCTGAGCGCGAGCGCAACTCCAACTTGGCACAGATAGAGAAGCGTTTCCCCGAACTGAAGTCGTGGGTAGACAGCTTGCAAGCCGTAGGCGCACTGCGCGACACGTTCATCGTGATGCCGCAGACCGGCAAGCGTGCCCACGCTTTGTTTGTTCGTTCGCCACGTGCGAAGGGGCGCACCGCCGTGCTTGTACATGGCTATTGTGACAACGCCACACGTATGTTGCCCATCGCACGCATCTACAATCGTGAGCTTGGGGCTAACGTGCTGCTGCCCGACCTCTATGCGCACGGACAGAGCGACGGCGACGCAATACAGATGGGATGGAAGGATCGCCTCGACGTGCTGCACTGGATAAGCCTGGCACCCGAACTGTTTCGCACCGAAGCCGACTCGATGCGCCTTGTGGTGCACGGCATCTCGATGGGTGCCGCTACGACGATGTGCGTCAGTGGCGAACAGACACCGCAGTACGTGAAGTGTTTCGTGGAGGATTGTGGATATACGAGCGTGTGGGATGAGTTCTCGAACGAAATATCTGCCCGCTTCTCGTTACCCGACTTCCCACTGATGTACACTGCCTCGTGGCTTGTGCAGGCAAAGTACGGCTGGAACTTCAATGAGGCATCGCCACTGAAGCAGGTGGCGAAATGTCAGAAGCCGATGCTCTTCATACACGGCGACAACGATACGTTTGTGCCCACCTGGATGGTGTATCCGCTCTACGAGGCGAAACCGCAGCCTAAGGCACTCTGGATAGCACACGGCAGCAAGCACGCCGATGCGTATGGCGACTATAAAGAGGAGTACACGCACAGAGTGCTGGAGTTCGTAAAGAAGTATATGTAAGAGTCTTTTTACTTTTTTACCTTTTTACTTTTAAAACTATTTCCTTCGCTGTGCGCTCCGACGGACTGTCAGCACCAATCTTTTGCCACACCTCATTGTAGCCGGCAAGCATCTGCTGGCGTGGCTCACCGTCGGGAAGCAGGCGTGTGAGTTGCTCGGCTACGTTAGCTTCTGAGAACGTGTTAGCCACTAATTCGGGCACCACCTCGCGGTCGGCGATGAGGTTGACAAGTGACACGTATTTCACCTTCAGCACCAACGGACGCAGCAGTCCCACCAGTTTGGGCAGCGCGGTGTTGTAGCACACCACCTGCGGAACGCGGAAGAGTGCCGTCTCGAGCGTAGCCGTGCCACTCGTGACGAGTGCCGTGTGGGCATGAGAAAGCAGTGCGTAGGTCTCACCGCGCACCACGCGCACGTTGCTTCCGCTGATGTGTGCGTCGTAGAACTCGGGTTCGATGCCCGGTGCGGCGGCGAGCACAAGCTGGTAGTCGGCGAAGCGCTGCGCAGCAGCAATCATCTGTGGCAGTGTGCCCACAATCTCCTGCTTTCTACTGCCGGCGAGCAACGCTATGATGGGACGCGCATCGAGCCCGTGCTGACGGCGGAAGGTGGCATCGTCTACGTTGTATGTAGCCTGGAACTGTCTTACCTCCTCCGCAGTAGGGTTGCCTACGTAATGGATGGAGTAGTGGTGCTTCTGTTCGAAGAACGGCACCTCGAACGGCAAAATAGAGAAAAGCTCGTCGACGTTGCGCTTAATCTCCTTGATGCGATATTCCTTCCATGCCCATATCTTCGGTGAGATGTAATAATAAACGGGAATGTGCGTGTTGTTGTGCACGAACTTTGCAATCTTCAGGTTGAAGCCCGGATAGTCAACAAGTATCACTACGTCGGGCTGCCACTCCACGATGTCGCGCTTGCAGAACGCCATGTTGCGCAGGATGCTGCGCAAGTGGAGCAGTACGGCGATGATGCCCATATACGCCAAATCGCGGTAGTGGCGCACACGTGTGCCTCCGACAGCCGACATCAGGTCGCCACCGAAGAAACGGAACTCCGCTGTGGGGTCTTCCTTGAGCAGAGCTTTCATAAGATGCGAGGCGTGGAGGTCGCCCGATGCCTCGCCAACGATTAAGTAGTATTTCATTTTTAGGTGATGTTTAAGCCGAGGGCAGGTGGCGTTTAAGCCGAACTAAGCCTCTTTAAGCCTTTCTAAGCCTTTGCTAACTAAGCCCTCCCCGATGGGGAGGGTTGGGAGGGGCTCAAAACTTGTTTTGCCAGTTGCGCAGCAGGTCATAATCCGTAACATCGATGCGTGTCGGTGTGATGGATATGTAGCCATGCGTGAGCGCCCAGTTGTCGGTGTCCTCCTTCTCCGGCTCGTCGTTGCGGTAGGAGCCAGTCATCCAATAGTAGTCGTAGCCGTGCGGATGGCGCTGTTTTACGCATTCGTTGTACCATGTGCCCATAGCCATGCGACATATTTTTATGCCCTTAAACTCAGTGAGTTTCGGGAAGTTTACGTTCAGACACACGCCCTTAGGCAGACCCTCGCTGAGCACCTTTTGCACAATCTGACGCACATACGGGCGCAGCGGCTCGAAGTCGGCATCCGAAGAGAAATCGCAGAGCGAGAAACCGATAGACGGGATGTACTTCATGCAACCCTCAAGTGTCACACCCATTGTGCCACTATAGTGAACATTTACCGAAGCGTTGTCGCCGTGGTTGATGCCGCCCAAAATCATGTCAGGTAGGCGGTCAGCGAATAGCTCCTGCAGCGCAATCTTCACGCAGTCGACCGGTGTGCCGTTGCACGACCACATCTGCATACCCACCTCGTCACGGCGCAGCTTGAGGCGTAGCGGAACTGTGGCAGAGAACGCCGTGGCGAAGCCCGAGCGAGCCGATTCGGGAGCGCATACGATGATGTCGGCAATGTCGCGCAGCATGTCAATGAGCGAGTTTATACCCTTGGCATGATAGCCGTCGTCGTTAGAAATCAGTATCAATGGCTTTTTCGTATTCATAATTTTGGTTTTATTTCTTATGCAAAAGTACGAAAAAAGGTTTAAACGAGCCTATTCTCATATAAAATATGTACCTTTGCCGAATAATTTTGACTTCAAATGGGAAAGATAATAGCATTGGCCAACCAAAAAGGTGGCGTAGGCAAGACAACAACAACAATAAACTTGGCAGCATCGCTCGCTACATTCGAAAAGACGGTGCTCGTGGTGGACGCAGACCCGCAGGCAAATGCGTCGAGCGGACTTGGTGTGGACATCAAGGAGATTGACTGCTCGCTCTACGAGTGCATCATCGATCATGCTGACGTACACGATGCTGTCTACACCACCGATATCAACGGGCTCGACGTCATTCCCAGCCATATTGACCTCGTTGGAGCTGAGATAGAGATGCTCAACCTGAAGAACCGCGAGCGCGTTATCAAGAATATGCTCGACCAGATACGCGACGACTACGACTATATACTTATCGACTGCAGTCCGTCGCTCGGACTCATCACCGTGAATGCCCTCACCGCAGCCGACTCGGTCATCATTCCCGTGCAGTGCGAGTACTTCGCACTCGAAGGCATTACAAAGCTCCTCAACACCATTAAGATTATAAAGAGCAAGCTCAATCCGGCGTTGGAGATAGAAGGCTTCCTGCTCACCATGTACGATAGTCGTCTGCGTCTCGCCAATCAGATATACGACGAGGTGAAGCGACACTTCCAAGAACTTGTGTTCAAGACTGTCATACAACGCAACGTGAAGCTCAGCGAGAGTCCGAGTCATGGACTCCCCGTAATACTTTACGATGCCGACTCGGCAGGGTCGAAGAACCACTTGGCACTCGCCAAGGAAATAATCAACAAAAACGAAAAAAGAGTAAACAAACAAGACGATGGCAGTACACAAGAAATACAATAGAAGCGTATTAGGACGCGGACTCGACGAGATAGAAGGCGGACGCGGACTCGACGCTCTTATCGACACCGGTGGTGTGCGCACGCAAGGTACGTCCACAATCAATGAAATTCCGCTCAGCCAGATAGAAGCAAACCCCAATCAGCCCCGCCGCGACTTCGACCCTGAAGCACTGCAGGAGTTGGCTAACAGCATCAGTGAGATAGGTATTATTCAGCCTATCACGCTGCGTCAGGTGTCTGACGACCGCTTCCAGATTATCGCCGGCGAGCGTCGTTGGCGTGCTTCGCAGATGGCAGGACTCACAGCGATTCCGGCTTACATACGCACCATCGCCGACGAGAACGTTATGGAGATGGCTCTCGTTGAGAATATACAACGCGAAGACCTCAATGCCATAGAGATAGCACTCGCCTACGAACATCTGCTCGATGCCGACGGAATGACGCAAGAGAAGGTGTCGGAGCGTGTAGGAAAGAGCCGCACAGCCATTACCAACTATCTGCGTCTGCTCCGTCTGCCGGCTCAGGTGCAGATAGCCCTGCAGAAGAAAAAGATAGACATGGGACATGCTCGTGCCATCCTGGCAATCGATTCGCCATCGTTGCAGATAAAGCTCTTCAACGAAGTGCTCAAGAACGGCTACTCCGTACGCAAGGTGGAGGAGATGGCGCAGATGCTGAAGAATGGAGAGGACGTGAACAGTGGCTCGAAGAAGATTGTGGCAAAGTCGAAGCTTCCAGAGGAGTACAACGCGCTGCGCACCCACCTCTCCGAATTCTTGCAAACGAAAGTGCAGATGACATGCTCGCCGAAAGGCAAGGGAAAGATAACCATTCCTTTCGCCAACGAAGAGGAGTTGGAGCATATCATGGCTGTGTTCGATAAGATGAAGTAAACGTTCTGTGCGTTACTTGTAGATAAACAAATCATAAAGAAGAACAGTGAAAAAGGACATTACATATATATTACAAACATTGACACTTACTGCGTTTCTGCTGCTGTTCGGTACAACAGCAAAGGCGCAAGAGCAGGTCGTAGCTGATAGTATGGATGTTCAGTTCACGTCTATAAAAGCCGATAGCATCTTCGTAGCCAGTGACACCATCATAGGTAAGCCTAAGCGCGACTGGAGCACGTGGCGACCCAACCCGAAGCGTGCAATGTGGCTCGCTATTGTCCTGCCTGGTGCCGGACAGATATACAACCGCAAATATTGGAAACTGCCGATCGTGTATGGCGGATTCGTTGGTTGCGCCTATGCCATGCGTTGGAACAACCAGATGTATTCCGACTATTCGCAGGCGTATCTCGACTTGATGGACGACGACCCGAACACGCAGAGCTATAATCAGTTCTTGCATCTCGGAGCGAAGATTGACGAGACAAACATACAACGCTATCAACAACTCTTCAAGAAACGTAAGGACAAATTTCGTCGTTGGCGCGACCTGAGCTTCTTCTGCTTGGTGGGAGTCTACGCACTCTCCATCATTGATGCCTACGTCGATGCATCGCTCTCCGAGTTCGATATCTCGAAAGACTTGAGCTTGAGGGTGGAGCCTACGATACTCAACAACGACCGCGAAAGAAATCCGTTCAAGGCTAATAGCTTGGGATTGAGTTGTAGCCTGAATTTCTAAAGACAAACAAACGAATATGAATAAATCACTGATACTTATAGCCGCAGCATTTTTCGGCTTTACCAGTCAGGCTCTCGCGCAGAGCGAGAATAATGACGACGAAATCGTTATAACCGATGCTCATGGTAAGCAGGAGGTTATCGACCTGCCCGAGGCACTTACCAACGATTATGATAGTCTGCTCAACAACTACAATAGCAAGACCTATCTGCATGTTAACTTCGACTGTAACATGCCCGATGTGAACCCCGTGTATAGTGCGGAGGTGTATAAAGAACGTCTGAGCCGTATGCCGACAATCATTGAGATGCCATACAATGATGTCGTACAGAAATTCATAGACCGTTACAGCGGACGCTTGCGCCGCTCGGTGAGCGTAATGCTCGGCGCACAGAACTTCTATATGCCTATATTCGAGGAGGCACTCGAGTCTTACGGCTTGCCGCTCGAACTGAAATATCTGCCAGTGATAGAGTCGGCACTCAACCCGAACGCCGTTTCGCGCGTTGGTGCCACTGGTCTGTGGCAGTTTATGATTACAACCGGCAAGAAGTATGGTTTGGAGGTGAACTCGCTTGTCGACGAGCGTCGCGACCCCGTGCGTGCATCGTACGCCGCAGCTCACTACCTGCGCGACCTCTATAAGATATTCGGCGATTGGAACCTTGTCATAGCAGCCTACAACTGCGGACCGGAAGCCATTAACCGCGCCATCCATCGCTCAAACGGCGAGAAGGACTATTGGCGCATCTATCCCTATCTGCCGAAGGAGACCCGTGGTTATGTTCCGGCGTTCATCGCCGCCAACTATATTATGAACTACTACTGCGAGCACAACATCTGTCCGATGCGTGCCGACTTGCCCGTGAAGACCGACACCGTGGTAGTCAACCGCGATGTACACTTCGAGCAGGTAGCTAAGGTGCTTGGTATGGATGTCGACCAGGTGAAGCAACTCAACCCACAGTATCGTCGCAATGTGGTTAACGGCAGAACGAAACCGTCAGCACTGCGTCTGCCCGTGGCTATGGTGGGCAACTTCATCGATAACGAAGACTCTATCTACGCCTATCGCCCTGACGAACTGCTCACAAAACGACTTGAGGTGGCTGTGAACACAGAGACCCCAACCGTGTCGTACCGCTCTAAAGGCAGAGGTAGACACAGCAAATCGAGAACACGTAGAGGCTCGAATGGTCGTAGTAGGAGCGTGACTATACGCCAAGGCGACACACTCTCTGAAATCGCACGTCGTAGTGGAACAACAGTGAGCAAACTGAAGCGACTGAATAAAATCAGCGGTACTAATATCCGTGCAGGCAAGAAGCTCCGCGTCAAGTAGTAATGATGCGGAAGTCTTCCTACTGCTGCATACATATATATACCTTATTAATATATAGGAGACCTAAATCATGGACGACCAAAATCTGAAAGACAAGCAGCGTGAGCTTGCTGATGACCAAATGATTGAACAAGCCTTCAAGGAAGTACTTGATATATACGTGGCATCGCGTCACCGAAAGAAGGTAGACATAATAACAAAGGCGTTCAACTTCGCACGACAGGCGCACAAAGGTGTGCGCCGGTTGTCGGGCGAACCATATATTATGCACCCTATCGCCGTGGCTCGCATCGCCGTAGAGGAGATGGGACTCGGCTCTACAAGTATCTGCGCCGCACTCTTGCACGATGTTGTGGAGGACACCGACTATACCGTAGAGGATATCTCGAACATCTTTGGCGAGAAGATAGCGCAGATTGTAGACGGACTGACAAAGATTTCGGGCGGCATCTTCGGCGACAAGGCATCGGCGCAGGCAGAGAATTTCAAGAAGTTGCTGCTCACGATGAGCGACGACATACGTGTCATCCTTATCAAGATATGCGACCGTCTGCACAATATGCGCACGCTACAATCGCAGCCTGCCAATAAGCAGTATAAGATTGCAGGCGAAACGCTTTACATCTATGCTCCGCTTGCCAACCGCTTAGGTTTGAACAAGATAAAGACCGAACTTGAAGACCTCTCGTTCCGCTACGAACATCCGGAGGAATACGATTATATAAAAGGAAAACTTGCAGATACGCAAGCGCAGCGCGATGTGCTCTTTGAGAACTTTACCGCTCCGATACGTGCTGCCCTCGACAAGATGGGCATCAAGTATGATCTGAAGGCGCGTGTGAAGAGTCCTTATTCTATTTGGAATAAGATGCAGAACAAGCACGTCACCTTCGACGAAATTTACGATATTTTTGCTGTACGTATAATTTATACGCCGAAGGAACGCTCGGAGGAAATCAACGAGTGCTTCAAAATATACGTCGCAATCAGTCAGATATACAAGTCGCACCCCGACCGTTTGCGCGACTGGGTGAACCACCCGAAGGCGAACGGCTATCAGGCTCTGCACGTGACGCTCATGTCGAAGCAGGGCAAGTGGATAGAGGTGCAGATACGTTCCGACCACATGGACGAGGTGGCAGAGCAGGGCTTCGCTGCCCACTGGAAGTACAAGGAGCAGGGACTGGAGTCGAGCGTAGAGACTGTTGATGACGATTCGGAACTCAACAACTGGCTCTCTACTATCAAGGAAATCCTCGACGACCCACAGCCCGACGCAATGGATTTCCTCGATACCATCAAGCTTAACCTCTTTGCAAGCGAGATATTCGTGTTCACACCGAAGGGCGAGATTAAGACAATGCCTGCGCAGTGTACGGCTCTCGACTTCGCTTTCCAGATACACACCTTCCTCGGTTCGCACTGCATCGGCGCAAAGGTGAACCACAAACTCGTGCCACTGAGCCACAAGCTGCAGAGTGGCGACCAGGTGGAGATACTCTCCTCTAAGTCGCAGCATGTGCAGGCATCGTGGATAAACTTCGTGTTTACGGCGAAGGCGAAGCAGAAGATTATGGCGATATTGCGTCGCGACAATCGCGAGTTGCAGAAACGTGGCGAACAGATACTTGATGAGTGGTTGCGCAAGAACGAGCTTGAGATGACTACCCCCGTGCTCAATAAACTCTGCGATCTGCATGAGGCGAAGAAGCATGAGGACCTCTTCTTGATGCTCGGCAAGCGTTCTGTCTTGCTCGGTGATAAGGATTTAGACGAACTGCGTGAACGTAAAACCGATCAAAATGGCGGTTGGCGCAAGTTCGTGCCGTTCCTCAAGAAGGGCGATAATAAGGAGGGTAAGAAGCCCAAACTGTTTGTTGTTGGCGAGGGCTTTAATAAGAAGAAGCCTGTCGTTATCAATGAGGAGAATATATCGCAATACATCTTCCCAACATGCTGCCACGCCATACCGGGCGATGACATCATGGGATACATAGATAACAAGAACCGCATAGAAATTCACCGTCGCGACTGCAGCGTGGCTTCAAAGTTGAAGGCAAGCTTTGGCAACCGCATCCTTGATGCGAAGTGGGATATGCATAAGGTGATGTTCTTCGATGCTACAATCGAGTTGCGTGGCATCGACCGCAAGGGTATGCTGCGCGAGATATCGGAGGTCATATCTGACAAACTCGATGTCAATATGCACCGCATCACAATCTCGAGTGAGGAAGGTATCTTCGACGGCACCATTGAGATTCGCGTTCACGATCGCAGCGAGGTTAGCGTCATCATGGATGAGCTAAAGAAGATTGAAGACCTCAAAGAGGTTTTACAGATATTATAAATATAAAATCCGCAATGCTTGTTGATTAGCATTGCGGATTTTTTTTGTTTTATGCGTTTTTGCCAGAGAAGGCATTCAAAGTGTACTTTCGTGACCTACTTCTCGCCGTTCACTTCGAGCGAGCATGTGATGCCACGGCGCATCATGTCCTTCATTGTTGGCTTCAGACGGGTGAGGAAACCCTCCCATGAGCGGTTCTGCTGCTTTGTCCAGCCGGCTTCGGCGAGAGCGATGGCGCGTGGGTAAGCCTGGTAGTAGATGCGCTCAACGGTTGGGATGCACTCGCTCCAGAGTGTGCCAGCCACACCGAAGAGGTTGTTCTGTTCAAACTTCTCGTCCATACCCCACGCCGGGTCGAGCGAGTAGGCATCCTTCAATGTCGTGGCAGGCATACCCCAGTTCACCTCCGGCATGTCGCCCTTCGACATCGGATAGTCGAAGTAGCAGTGCTCGCCGGGGCAGAGCATGATGCGTGCGTTGTTGCGCACGGCAGCGTCGAGTGCCTCCTGCGTCTGTCCGCTGCGCCAAGCGAAGGTTACGCAACCAGGCTGAATCTCCTTGAAGTCAGACTCGTACCAGAACATAGGTGTCTTGCCGTACTTGTCGCGCAGCAGTTCAATCATGCGGTCGAACAAGTAGCCCTGCAGACGCCAGTTCTCAGAGCGGTCGGTGGTCTTGATGCCGAGCTTCTGCTTCAGTGCTTGACACTTCGGGCAGTCGGTCCAGCAGTCGAGTGCCGGGTTGCCAGCCTCGTCACCACCGAGGTGTATGTACTTTGACGGGAATATGTCCACAATCTCCTTGAACACATTGCCAAGGAACTCGTATGTGAAGTCGTTGCCCGGGCAGAGCAGTTCGTTAGACACGCCGCATGTTGTGCGCACCGGCACCTGACGCTGGTGGCATGTCAGTTCGGGGAACACGCTGATGGCAGCCACCTCGTGTCCAGGCATCTCAATCTCCGGCACGATGTCCACGTGATACTCAGCACCCAGCTTCACGAGTTCGCGCATCTGCTCCTGTGTGTAGTAGCCCTTGTACGGCATCTGGATGTCGTCCTGACCCCAACGCGACGAAGCCTGCGCTGTGAGCTGTGGATATTTCTTTATCTCGATGCGCCACGCCTGGTCGTCAACCAGATGGAGGTGCATGGCGTTGAGCTTGTAGCGTGCCATCTCCGGCACAAAAGCCTTCAGATCCTCGAACGGGATAAACGTACGAGCAGGGTCAACCATCAGTTCGCGAACATGTGTGCGTGGCTTGTCGCTGATGAACAGCGCAGGGATAGCGTCGGCGCACTCTGTAGAGCCGTTGCCGCGCAGCAGTTGGTCGAGCGTCATAAGCGCGTAGAACACACCTCGTGCCGTCTTGCCCTTCGCCGTCACGCCCTTCGCGTTGATAGCGAGCGTGTACGCCTCGTCGTCGCTGAGTGAGTTGTCGAGTGCCAGCGTAATCTGTGTGCCACGCTGACGACTGTTCACGATGTTGCCGATGCGCTCTGTGAGCACGCGGCGCGCTTGCTCAGCCTCGTTCGAGAGTCCGTCGGCAGCTATGATGTTCCAGGCGGTTTTCACCTTCAAGTCGGCACCTTTCTGCAGTCGCAGTTCTGCGGGGAACGGCACGAGGCAGTAGGGTGGGTAGCTCACCTGATACTTCTCTTTCGCGTCGCTGAAGAAGAGGCTCCAGCCCGCAGCCTTGCGGTAGAGTTTCTCGCTGCCCTTCGGCACGACGAGCTTCACGTTCTGGCGGTTGATGCCGTAGAACGCCGTAGCGTCGGCCTTTGGCGGCACCTTCGAGTCGACGCGCACGGTCTTCAGCCCCGCGAGTCGTGCGAAAGCGTACTCTCCAATCTGCGGAGCGCCCTTGATTGTTATCTCCTCCAGCGCCGTGCAGCCCGAGAAGGCAGCCGCGCCGATAGTCTCTACGCCAGCCGGAATGGTTATCTTGCCCAACTTGTCGCACGCGAAGAACGCCTGCGAACCGATTGACTTCGCTACTGTTGGCAGCGTAATCTGTTCGAGTTGGTGGCGCGAGTGGAAAGCGTTGTTAGGGATTGCGGTGCTCTGTGCCTCGCTGAGGTCTACGGAGCGCATCTGGAAACAGAGATCGCGCAACTGACGGTAGTCGCTGTTGCCCGTCGTTGACAGTTCGCCCGTGAGCTTGAGGCTTACAGCCATCGACTTCTGTTCAGGTTTCAGGTCGTCCATACGTGCTACGGTCTGCGCCGAAACTACGGCTGAAAATAGCGTAGCGGCAGACAATAGGAAGAATTTTCTCATTGTTTTATTGTAGATTTAGTTTATAAATTAACGGTGTAAAGGGTGGGGTAGAAGGGGTGAAAGCTTTAGGTTTGTCATCGTGCACCGAACGCCACCCGATCGGATTGCGTCCGCCACCCGATCAGATTTCGAACGCCATCCGATTGGATTTCGAACGCTGTCCGCTGATAGTTGTAGTAGTTTTAAGGAAAGAAACATCACGTTTTACACGACTTAAACCATGCTGTCGAGCTGCTTCTTCAGCTCCTTCAGCTCGTCGCGCACGCTGATTAGTGTGGCAAGAATATCCGAACTCTTGTCCACGCCCGTGCGGTTCTTGTTGAGCATCTTGCGTGCTGCCGATAGCTTGAAGCCGCGCACCTTCACAAGGTTGTGTATCACGCGAATCTGCTCGATGTCCTTCTCCGTGTACTGGCGCACGTTCTGTCCCACGGTCTTGGGCTTCAGATGCGGAAACTCCGTCTCCCAAAAACGCAGCGTGCTCTCTCGTATGTCGAACATAGCAGCCACCTCCTTAATAGAGTAGTACAACTTCACGTTCTTATTGGTATTCAATGCCATATTATTTGCAATTTATTTGCAAAAGTAACCAAAACAAAGTACCTTTGCAAACGTTTTAGAAAGAAATTAAAAAACAAAACGACAATATTGTATAATATGATGACAGCTAACGAAATCCGCGACTCGTTCAAGAAGTTCTTCGAGTCGAAAGGACACACCATCGTGCCGAGTGCGCCGATGGTAATCAAGGATGACCCAACATTGATGTTTACAAACGCTGGTATGAACCAGTGGAAGGACATCATCCTCGGCACACGCGAGCCCGAACCGCGCCGCCGTGCCGACACACAGAAGTGCCTTCGCGTGAGCGGTAAGCACAACGACCTCGAGGAAGTAGGTCACGACACATACCACCACACCATGTTCGAGATGCTCGGCAACTGGTCGTTCGGCGACTACTTCAAGGAAGGTGCCATCGACTACGCTTGGGAGTACCTCGTAGACGTATTGAAGCTCAACCCCGCCGATCTCTACGTGACAGTGTTCGAGGGTTCGGAGGAAGAAGGACTCGCCCGTGACGACGAGGCTGCATCATATTGGGCGAAGCACGTGCCCGCCGACCACATCATCAACGGCAACAAACACGACAACTTCTGGGAAATGGGCGATACGGGTCCTTGCGGTCCGTGCTCGGAGATTCACCTCGACTCGCGCACACCAGAGGAGAAGGCTAAGGTGACCGGACGCGAACTCGTGAACAAGGATGACCCACAGGTTATCGAGATCTGGAACATCGTGTTCATGCAGTACGAGCGCAAGGCTAACGGCTCGCTCGTTCCGCTGCCGATGCACGTTATCGATACGGGTATGGGCTTCGAGCGCCTCGTACGTGCCATGCAGGGCAAGCACTCCAACTACGACACCGATATCTTCCAGCCTATCATCAAGGAAGAGGAAGCTATCACCGGCATGAAATACGGCGAGAAGGAGGAGACCGACGTGGCTATGCGCGTATGCGCCGACCACTTGCGTGCCGTAGCGTTCTCTATCGCCGACGGTCAGCTGCCTTCTAACGCTAAGGCTGGCTACGTAATCCGTCGCATCCTGCGCCGTGCAGTGCGCTACGCATACACCTTCCTCGGACAGAAGGAGGGCTTCCTCTACAAACTCATCCCCGTGCTCACACGCGAGATGGGCGAGGCATTCCCCGAGCTGAAGGCTCAGCACGACCTCATCATCCACGTTATAAAGGAGGAGGAAGACTCGTTCCTGCGCACTCTCGAGAAGGGCATCAACATGCTCAACTCGGCTATGGACGAGCTGAAGAAGCAGGGCAAGACAGAGCTCGACGGCGTGCAGGCGTTCCGTCTGTTCGACACATACGGCTTCCCGCTCGACCTCACCGAGCTTATCTGCCGCGAGAACGGATTCACCGTTGCCGCAGACGAGTTCGACGCCGAGATGCAGAAGCAGAAGGAACGCGCACGCAACGCTGCCGCTGTTGAGAACTCCGACTGGGTTGTCCTGCGCGAGGGCGAACAGCAGTTCGTAGGCTACGACTTCACCGAATACGAGTGCCACATCCTGCGCTACCGCAAGGTGACACAGAAGAAGAATACATACTTCGAGCTCGTGCTCGATAACACTCCGTTCTACGGCGAGATGGGCGGTCAGGTAGGCGATACCGGCGTGCTCGTTAGCGAGGACGAGACCGTTACAATCACCGACACAAAGCGCGAGAACGGACAGTCGGTACACATCGTGAAGGCTCTGCCGAAGAACCCGGAAGCCGACTTCATGGCTTGCGTAGACGTAGACGCTCGCGAGGGCTCGGCTGCCAACCACACCGCTACCCACTTGCTCGACTACGCTCTGAAGCAGGTGCTCGGCGACCACGTAGAGCAGAAGGGCTCGTTCGTATCGCCCACAACGTTGCGTTTCGACTTCTCTCACTTCACCAAGGTGACTGACGAGGAACTGCGCAAGGTGGAGCGTCTCGTCAACGACCTCATCCGTCAGGACCTGCCGCTCGACGAGCATCGCGACACTCCGTTCGAGGAGGCTAAGAAGCTCGGCGCTATCGCCCTCTTCGGCGAGAAGTACGGCGACAAGGTGCGCGTAGTGCGCTTCGGTCCGAGCTGCGAGTTCTGCGGTGGTATCCACGCACAGTCGACTGGTCGCATCGGTATGTTCAAGATCATCTCTGAGAGCAGCGTAGCTGCCGGCATCCGCCGCATCGAGGCAAAGACCGGCAAGGAGTGCGAGGAGCTGATGTACGACATCGAGGACATGCTGAAGGCTATCCGCGGTCTGTTCAACAACGCAAAGGACCTGCAGGGTGTTATCGGCAAGTACATCGAGGAGCACGACGCTATGAAGAAGAACATCGAGCAGTTCCAGGCTGCTGCCGTAGAGCGCACAAAGAACGACCTCATCGCTAAGGCACGCGAGGTGAACGGCGTGAAGGTCATCACAGCTGTCCTCCCACTGGAACCGGCTGCTGCCAAGGACCTCATGTTCAAGCTGCGCCAGGCTGTTCCGGCTAATCTGCTCGCCGTTGTAGGCTCGGTAGCTCACGAGAAACCGATGCTCAACGTCTGCATGAGCGACGACCTCGTGAAGGACCATTCGCTCAACGCTGGTCAGATGGTGCGCGAGGCTGCCAAGCTCATCCAGGGCGGTGGCGGCGGTCAGCCTCACTTCGCTCAGGCTGGTGGCAAGAACGTCGACGGACTCTCTGCTGCTGTAGACAAGGTTGTAGAGCTTGCACAGCTCTAATCAATAGGAGGTGCGGGCATTCCTGCCCGCATCACGCACACTCACATAGGAGGCTACGGCATTCTTGCCGTAGCCTTTGTTATATGCCCTTTTTCTATTCTTTTCTCTCCTTCGCATCAACCCGAATAGTTAACAAGTGTTTCACAACGTGAAATACTCTGCATATAATTCTCTATTCTGCAATTTTAGGAGTACCTTTGCAAAGATGTCCGGCACATTCGTAATATCATACCATATAATATGATGTACATGAAAACGTTTTCATGGCTTTTCGGACTATCGCATACGTAGACATAACAGATGAAAAGAGTTCTCGACTTCATAATAGCTGCTGTGTGCCTCGTTGTCTTTGCGCCGTTATTTTTGATTTGCATCGTTGCCATTTGGCTCGAAGACGGTGCGCCAACGATATATCGGCAGGAGCGCATTGGGTTGCACGGCAAGCCATTCTACATATATAAGTTCCGCAGCATGACGCGCGACGCCGAGAAAGACGGACCGCAGTTGTTGCTCGAAGGAGCTTTGAACGACCCGCGCCTCACGCGTGTGGGTCGGTTCTTGCGTGCCCATCATCTCGATGAGCTGCCGCAGTTGTGGAATGTAGTTCGTGGCGATATGGCGTTCATCGGTTATCGTCCCGAACGCAAATTCTACATCGACCAGATTATGGAGCGCGACCCACGCTATGAGCAACTCTACGCTATCCGCCCAGGCGTCACCTCCTACGCCACGCTCTACAACGGCTACACCGACACCATAGAGAAGATGTTGCGCCGCCTCGAACTCGACCTTTATTATCTTGAGCACCAGTCGCTTTGGTTCGACTTTACCGTGCTCGCAAAGACATTCATAAGTATCGTATTTGGAAAGAAGTTCTGATGGTACACGCATAGGAGGTTATGGCATCCTGCCATAACCACGCATCCTGCTATAACCACGCTCTTGTTATAACCACGCTCTTGTTATAACCACGCTCTTGTTATAACCACGCTCTTGTTATAACCACGCTCTTGTTATAACCACGCTCTTGTTATAACCACGCTCTTGCTATAACCATGCTCTTACTATAACCACGCATCCTGCTATAGCAATAACCACGCATCCTCCTAAGTTACATAATAACAAAAAACGCGCGCAACTGAATGGTTGCGCGCGTTTTGCTTTATTCGTTAGTTGTAAGTTATGATTCAACTTTCAACTTTCAATTCTCAACTATTTACTGCTTAGTCGCAGATAAGGTTCTCGCCAGTCATCTCCTCTGGCTTCTCCAGCCCCATGATGTGGAGGATAGAAGGAGCCACGTCAGCGAGGCGTCCGTCCTTAACGGTAGCCGAGTTGTTGTTAGTTACGTAGATGAACGGAACAGGGTTGAGCGAGTGAGCAGTGTTAGGAGTCTCGTCCTCGTTGATAGCGTTGTCAGCGTTGCCGTGGTCAGCGATGATGATAACCTCGTAGTCGTTAGCCTTAGCTGTCTCTACTACGTCCTTAACGCAGTTGTCGATAGCGTGAACAGCCTTAGCGATAGCGTTGTAGATACCGGTGTGGCCAACCATGTCGCCGTTAGCGAAGTTTACGACGATGAAGTCGTACTCCTGAGTGTTGATAGCGCCAACCAGCTTGTCCTTCACCTCGTATGCGCTCATCTCCGGCTTCAGGTCGTATGTAGCAACCTTCGGCGACGGAACAAGGATGCGGTCCTCGCCCTCGTACGGAGTCTCGCGGCCACCGTTGAAGAAGAATGTTACGTGAGCGTACTTCTCTGTCTCAGCAGTGTGCAGCTGACGCTTGCCCTGAGCAGAGAGATACTCGCCGAGAGTGTTTGCTACGTTCTCCTTCGGGAAGAGGATGTTAACGCCTGTGAACGATGCGTCGTACGGAGTCATGCAGAAGTACTGCAGACCCTTGATAGTGTGCATACCAGCCTCCTCGTGCTCCTTCTGTGTGAGCACCTCTGTAAGCTCCTTGGCGCGGTCGTTGCGGTAGTTGATGAAGATGACAACGTCGCCTTCCTCGATCTTGCCGTTAACGGTAGAGTTGCAGATAGGAAGAACGAACTCGTCGGTTACGCCCTCGTCGTAGCTCTCCTGCATTGCCTTCACCATGTCGTCCGACTGCTTGCCCTTGCCCTCAACGAGCAGGTCGTAAGCCTCCTTTACGCGCTCCCAACGCTTGTCGCGGTCCATTGCATAGAAGCGGCCTACGATGCTTGCGATGTGCGCACCGTTCTTGTCGCAGCACTCCTGAACCTGCTCGATGAAGCCCTTGCCCGACTTCGGGTCGGTGTCGCGGCCGTCCATGAAGCAGTGTACGTAAACGTCGTTCAAGCCGTACTCCTTGCCAATCTCGATAAACTTGAAGAGGTGGTCGAGTGAAGAGTGTACGCCGCCGGTAGAGGTGAGGCCCATGAGGTGGAGCTTCTTGCCGTTCTCCTTAGCGTAGCTGTAAGCCTTAACGATCTCCTTGTTCTGGAGGATAGAGCCGTCCTTGCAAGCGCGGTTAATCTTAACGAGGTCCTGGTAAACGATACGGCCTGCGCCGATATTCAAGTGGCCAACCTCAGAGTTACCCATCTGACCCTCCGGCAGACCTACGTCTTCGCCGCATGCGAGGAGCTGTGAGTGTGCGCTCACTGCTGTAAGGTAGTCGAGATACGGAGTCGGTGTGTTGTAGATAACGTCACCTTTGCCATGTTTGCCGATGCCCCATCCGTCGAGGATCATCAATAAAGCTTTCTTTGCCATAATTCTTTGTATGTTATTATGTTAAAATAATGTTTCCTATTTACGTGCAAAGTTACAACAAATAATCCATAAATTATCCACTCTTGATGAGGTATTCTTATGTTTTTTCGTTACTTTTGCATTGGTTTAAACTTTATTACTGACTAACGGTATAATACTCGAATATGATAAATAAACTATTGTTGTCGGCTGCTATCGTTCTTAGCGGTGCGACTACTGTTGAAGCCGCTCAGAAGAAGTCGGCGAAAGTGGAGAAGCAGTTGGCTGCGCAGTGTGATGCCGGCTTGCGTTCCATCACTGAGGATGCGGCTCGTGCGCATGTGTATTTCCTCGCCGACGACCTCTTGGAGGGACGTCGTGCAGGCGAGCGTGGCTCGCGCATCGCCAAGCAGTATATCATCTCGCAGATGCGCCAGGCAGGTTTGAAGCCTTTCTTCGAGTCGTATGAGCAGCCTTTTGAGGCTTGCGCTGTGCAGAAGCTGAAGCGTGGCGTGCGCTACTTCGTTGAGGCTGACTCGATAGCCGAGATAAAGAAGCAGGTGCACCGCACGATGCACCTTAGCAATGTGCTCGCGGTGCTGCCTGGAAAGAAGACCGACGAGATGGTTGTTGTGGGTGCGCATCTCGACCATGAGGGCGTGTACAGCGACCTCGAAGGCGACAAGATATACAACGGAGCCGACGACAATGCGTCGGGCGTGGCTGCAGTGCTGCAGATTATGAAGGCTTTCGTGGCGAGTGGTGCAACGCCGGAGCGCACTATCGTGTTCGCATTCTGGGACGGCGAGGAGTTCGGACTGCTCGGTTCGCGCTACTTCACCGACAACTATAAGGACATGCAGAACGTGAAGGGCTACCTCAACTTCGATATGGTGGGCAGCGGCACGGACAGTCGCTACCTCATGTATTTCTTCACGGCTGCACATCCGAAGTTTGGCGAGTGGCTTAAGGCGGACATGGCGAAGCACAACTTCTGCTTCGACCCCGACTATCGTGCTTGGGAAAACCCCGTTGGTGGCAGCGACCAGCAGTCGTTCCACTTGAAGGGTGTGCCTATCGTGTGGTATCACACCGGCGGTCAGCCCAACTACAACTTCCCGTCGGATGAGGCTGACACGGTGAACTATCCGAAACTGACGGACATCACCCGTGCGTCGTACCTCACCACGTGGCACTTGGCGAACGAAGCGGAATATTAATAAAAAAGCGTGATGGAGCACTGCAAACAGTGCTCCATCACGCTTTTTTATTCGTTGAGAATTAATATAGCAGCATGAGTCCTGCGAACGCAGCCCAGCTTATCATCTTCATCGGGTTTATCTTCACGAACTTCGTGCCTACGAATGTTGCCACGAAGATGGCGATGCTCACCCAGAAGTTCCACGGGTTGATAGCTGGCGACGAGAAGTTCTCGGGGGTCATAAGCAGAAGGGCTGCTGCAGCGATGAGTCCTACCACGGCAGGGCGCAGACCCGACATGATGTTCTGCACCGTCGGCGTGTTCATGTACTTCATAAATACACGGCAGATGAGAATCATAAGTATGAACGACGGCAGCACGAGGGCGCACGTCGCTGTCGCGCTACCCAAGATGGATGCCCATTCGCCCATGCCGGCTTTGTGTATGGCGGTGTATCCGCAGTATGTAGCTGCGTTGATACTTATCGGACCTGGTGTCATCTGGCTTATAGCCACGATGTTCGTGAACTCAGGTGCTGTGAGCCACGCATGGTTGTACACCGTCTGGTTCTGTATGAGCGACAACATACCGTAGCCGCCACCGAATCCGAAGAGTCCGATCTGGAAGAACGTAAGAAATAGCTGGAGGTATATCATTGTTGAATTTTGAATTTTGAATTTTGAGTTTTGAATTCACCATTGAATAACTCAATATTTACTATTCTGTTGGTTTGATTAGGATGCCGTACAGGTAGCCGCACATTCCTGCCACTACGAGCACGTAGATAGGGTTTACGCCCAGGAGCCATATCAGCAGTGCGCTGCCTATGGGTATCCAGCAGTTGGTGAGGGCGATGCGTGCCGACTTTGCCAGTGTGAACACGGGGGCGGCAATCAGAGCCACCACCGCAGGGCGTATGCCGTTGAATGCCGATGCAACTACCGCGTTGTCCTGAAACTGGTGGAAGAACATTGCGATGAGCAGGATGATGAGGAACGAGGGGAGTGTGACACCGAGCGTAGCGCAGATGGCACCGGCGAGCTTGCGCATACGATAGCCGATGAACACACTCATGTTCACTGCCAATGCGCCTGGACACGATTGCGCCACGGCGATAAGGTCGAGAAACTCCTCGCGCGTCATCCATTTGTGCTTGTTCACCACTTCTGCCTCTATCTGTGGTATCATTGCGTAGCCACCGCCGAGCGTGAAGATGCCTATCTTGAAGAACACGCGGAACGCTGCTAAGTAAAAGTTCTGCATACTGTTTTGCTATGAAATCGCCTTTATTGTTAGTTCTGTGAAGTGTCTTTCGGGCGTTATGCCCGAAGCGTACACTTCTGTCGTCTGCAAAGGTACATTATTTAAAGCAAACTCCCACAGAATTTTGCTAATTCTGTGGGAGTTTTTTATGTTTCGCGGTTGCGAAACGTTGTTAAGTTTGAGAGTTGTCGTTACTGCTTCTCAATCCACTGGCGTGCGTTTACGAATGCCTCAATCCACGGAGTCACGTCGTCCTGACGGCGGTCAGCCGGGTACCAAGCGTTCTGCCACGGGAAGATGGCGCGCTCCAGGTGCGGCATCATTGCCAAGTGGCGTCCGTCAGCCGAGCAGATACCAGCCACGTTGTAGTCGGAACCGTTCGGGTTGCCCGGATACTCGGCGTAGTTGTAGCGAGCCACCACGTTGTACTTGTCCTCTGACTCAGGCAGCGAGAACTTGCCCTCGCCGTGAGCTACCCAGATGCCGAGCTTGTCGCCGCTGAGCGATGAGAACATCACGCTCTTGTTCTGCGGAATCTCTACACCGAGGAAGTTGCTCTCGAACTTGTGCGAGTCGTTGTGCAGCATACGTGTGCGCTTCTCGTGGTCGGGGTTGATGAGGTTCAGCTCAACCATGAGCTGGCAGCCGTTGCAGATACCGAGCGAGAGAGTGTCCTTACGAGCATAGAACTTGTCGAGCGCCTCCTTAGCCTTCGGGTTGTAGAGGAATGCGCCTGCCCAGCCCTTAGCCGAACCAAGAACGTCAGAGTTAGAGAAACCACCGCAGAAGACGATCATGTTCACGTCCTCAAGTGTCTCGCGACCGGTGATAAGGTCGGTCATCATAACGTCCTTCACGTCGAAGCCTGCGAGGTAGAGCGAGTAAGCCATCTCGCGCTCGCCGTTAGTACCCTTCTCGCGGATGATGGCAGCCTTGATGCCCGACGGTGTGCGGCGGTCAGCCGAGATGCCGTAGCTCTCGAGTGAGCCCTTGAACGACGGGTGGAACTGCATTTCAACCGGCTGCTTCTTGTAGTTGTCGCGGCGCTTTGCAGCACAACCGTTGAAGCTCTGGTCGCGGTCGAGCAGGTACGATGTCTTGTACCATGTGTCGCGCAGTGCGTCGATGTCGAATGTATGTGTGTACTCGTCCTTCTTGATGACGATGGTGCGTTCTGTCGGAGTGGGGTAACCGATCTTTGCGTAGCCGATGCCGTTCTCCTCCATGTACTCCTTGAACTCCTCCTTGTACTTGTCCGAAACCTGAACAACAACGCCCGGGTTCTCGGCAAGCAGCATCTTGATGATGTCGTTGCCGGCAAGGTTGTGGAGGTTGACGTGCATACCGCCTTCAGTGTTGGCGAAGCACATCTCGAGCAATGTGGTAATCAGACCGCCTGCAGAGATGTCGTGACCTGCCATAATCCAGCCCTTCTCGATCATCTCCTGAACTGCGTTGAAGCAGTCGGCGAAGTATTCCGGGTTCTTCACGGTCGGTACGTCGTCGCCCACGAAGCCGAGGCTCTGTGCGAATGCGCTACCGCCGAGTCGCTGCTCGTCGAACGAGAAGTCGATATGGTAGAGTGATGAGTTCTTGTCGTTCACGAGTACCGGCGAAACAACCTTGCGGATGTCCGATACTTCGCCGCCTGCGCTCACGATTACTGTGCCCGGAGCGATAATCTTCTCGCCGTTCGGATACTGCTGGGTGAGCGACAGAGAGTCCTTGCCGGTCGGTACGTTCACCTTCAGAGCCAGGCAGAACTCGCTGAGAGCCTTCACTGCACTATACAGACGAGCGTCCTCGCCCTTCTGCGAGCGACATGGCCACATCCAGTTGGCAGAGAGCGAAAGACTATTGAGTCCGTCAGCGAGCGGTGCCCAGACGATGTTGGTCAGAGCCTCTGCTACAGAGAGTACAGAACCTGCCTCGGGTGATGCCAAACCAGCTTGCGGAGCGTGTCCGAGAGCTGTAGCGATACCCTTCTTGCCGCGGTAGTCGAGTGCTACAACACCGCAGTCTGAGAGCGGCAACTGAATCTCGCCCTGACACTGCTGGCGTGCTATCTTACCGGTTACGGAGCGGTCCACCTTGTTTGTCAACCAGTCCTTACAAGCCACAGCTTCAAGCTGCAGCACGCGGCTTACGTATTTGTCGAGAACGTCGTCCTTGCCGTTCTCCGAAGTCTCTTCGTGTGTATATTCTGCGTCGCGGTAGTGGCGCTCTACGGTCTCGTCGCGCATGATTGTCTTCGGCGAGTGACCGAACATCTGAGCCACGTCGAGGTCGAAAGGCTTCACGCCGTCGCCCTGCTTGAATGAGAAGTGGGCGTCGCCGGTTGTCTCGCCCACTACATACAGCGGAGCACGCTCGCGCTCTGCGATGCGACGTACGTGGTCGATGTGCTTCTCGTCGATGAGCAAGCCCATGCGCTCCTGGCTCTCGTTGGCGATTATTTCCTTTGCAGACAGTGTCTTGTCACCGATTGGCAGCTTGCTCATATCGATCTCGCCACCGCACTCCTCTACAAGCTCCGAGAGACAGTTGAGGTGACCAGCCGAGCCGTGGTCGTGGATAGAAACCACCGGGTTCACATCCTCCTCGCACAGGGCGCGAACGAGGTTGTATGCACGCTTCTGCATCTCCGGGTTGGCACGCTGAACGGCGTTCAGCTCGATGCCGTTAGAGTAGCGACCTGTGTCAACGGAAGATACCGAGCCACCGCCCAAGCCGATGCGATAGTTGTCGCCGCCTACTACGACAACCTTGTTGCCCTTCTGCGGTTCCTTCTTCAGGCAGTCGCGCTTTGTGCCGTAGCCTACGCCGCCTGCGAGCATGATTACCTTGTCGTAAGCGTACTTCTCTGCGCCTTCCTGATGCTCGAAGGTGAGCACCGAACCGGTGATGAGCGGCTGGCCGAACTTGTTGCCGAAGTCTGACGCACCGTTAGATGCCTTGATGAGAATCTGCTCCGGTGTCTGATACAGCCACTTGCGCACGGGCATGATGTCCTCCCAGTCGCGTGTGAGGTTGTCGTCGTCCTTAAGACGCGGATAGGCTGTCATGTACACGGCTGTTCCGGCGATAGGCCATGAGCCTACACCGCCACCCATACGGTCGCGAATCTCGCCACCCGTACCGGTAGCTGCACCGTTGAACGGCTCAACGGTAGTAGGGAAGTTGTGTGTCTCTGCCTTCAGCGAGATAACGCTCTCGATGTCCTTCACCTGGAAGTAGTCGGATGTCGACTGGTCGTGCGGTGCGAACTGCTCCACAACCGGACCCTGCGCGAAAGCCACATTGTCTTTATATGCAGAGAGAATCTTGTTGGGGTTCTCCTTTGTTGTCTGCTTGATCATAGCGAACAGCGACGACTCCATCTCCTTGCCGTCGATGATGAACGTACCGCCGAAAATCTTGTGGCGGCAGTGCTCAGAGTTGATCTGTGCGAAACCGAAGATTTCTGAGTCTGTCAACGGGCGACCCAGCTCTTTCTCTATCTTGTGCAGATACTCAATCTCCTCGGCTGAGAGTGCCAGACCCTCCTGCTCGTTGTATTCTTCTATGTTCTCCACGCGCTTGATTGGTTCCGGCTCGTGGTTCACTGTGAAGATGTCTTGGTCGAGACCCTCGTACATGCGCTGCAACATAGGGTCGTGGTCGGCATCTTTCGAGCTTACGGGGAAGTACTCCTCAATACGCGAAATGCCGTGGAGGCTCATATTTTGAGTTATCTCTACGGCATTCGTACTCCATGGAGTAATCATTTCGCGGCGTGGACCCACAAAGAAGCCCTCGACAGTCTCACCCTCGATGAGAGTGGCACCGCCGTAAAGCCAACACAGTTCATTGATCTCGTCTTGTGAGAGCTTGTGATCTGCTGCTGTAGCAATCACGCTCTTGCTTGGAGTCATGAAAAATAGAATCATACTGCTTGTATATTGTTTTGGATGAAAAACATTTTGTTGTCTGCAAAGTTACGACTTTTTAGCAAAATGAGCGCATGTTTGCATGGTTATTTTGATTATTTGATAGATAGATTGTGAATATTCTCGAGTGTGTAGGTAAAGGGCAGAGCATCCGCATCGGTCGGCGCAGATGTCTGCGACGGTCGATGCGGATGTCTGCAACGGTCGACGCGGATGTCTGCAACGGTCGATGCGGATGTCTGCAACGGTCGATGCGGATGGTTTAAGCTCTGAGTGTGAGCTCGAATCTAAGTCCTCCCTCCTCGTTGTTGTGTGCGCTGATAGTTCCGCCGTGCAACAGTACGGCGTTCTTCACGATGGCGAGCCCGAGTCCGGTGCCGCCCATCTTGCGCGAGCGTCCTTTGTCCACGCGGTAGAAGCGTTCGAAGATGCGTGACAGATGCTCCGATGGCACCCCCACGCCGTTGTCGGAGAAGGTGAAGTGCCACTTGCGGTGGTCGTCGAACAGCTCGTCGGAACTTAGCTCTGCGTCTATGGTTATCGTTGTGCCCACACCGGCGTAGGCGATGGCGTTGTCGGTGAGGTTGCGGAACACGCTGTAGAGCAGACTCGTGCTGCCGCGCACCACGATGTTCGGCTGCAGATGGTTGCAGAACTTCATCTCCTTCTGCTGCAGTTGCAGTGCCGTCTCCTTCTGTATGTTCGATACGATGTCCGAGATGTTCACGTTCTCCTCGCTCATCATCTCCGGTGCGTCGTCCATGCGGTTGAGCGTAGAGATGTCCTGCAGCAGCGAGGTGAGGCGTTGGCTCTGTGCGTAGCTACGCTGCAGAAACTGCTCGCGTGTGGCATCGTTGATGTTCGGGTTCTCGAGGATGGTCTCCAGATAGCCCTGTATGCTTGCCACGGGTGTCTTCAGTTCGTGTGCGATGTTCTGCGTGAGCTGTCGTTTCAGTACGTCCTGCTCGCGGCGTGTAGTCTGCAATCGCTTGTATATCTTGATGATGCGCTCGGCTATCTCGCCCAACTCGTCGTTGGGGAACACGGCGAGGTCTTCCGTTTCGAGCGACTCGTTGTGGTCGGCTCTTGAGGCGAACGTGCGCAGCGTCGTGATGTTGTCGCTCAGTCGGCTGATGAAGCGGTAGAGTATAATGGTGAGCAGCAGTATGGCTCCTATGGCGAACCAGATGTAGTGCTGGTCGGCTTGTAGCGAGCGTGCGAGGTCGCTCGTGTAGGGTAGGGCGGAGCGTATGATGAGCTGCTGCTTGGGAAAGTAGGTGGCAGAGTAGAAGAAGTCGCCGTGTACGGTCTCGCTATTGCGGTCGACGGTCGAACCGGCTCCGTGCTTCAGTGCCGATGCTATCTCTGGGCGTGTAGAGTGGTTGTTGATGTGCGAGTAGTCCTTCAGCTTGCTGTCGTAGAGTACATCACCGTTGGCGCGTATCAATGTCACGCGTATATTCTGTATGTAGTGAGTTTCTACATAGCGGTCGAGCGCCTCCTCCGAGAAGTCGGGGAAGAGGCGCAGATATTCCTCCATGCGCGAGTTGTAGTCTTGCAGCTTCAGGTTGAGCGTGTCAATCTTGAACTGTTTCTCGCGCTCCTGCTGGAACACGATGAACGCCACGGCGAACACAAGGAACACCGAGAGAATGCTGAGGTATAGTTTTTTGCCGACAGATATTTTCATAATTAGTAATTTAGGAGGGTATGGCATCCTGCCATACCCACGCAGGTGGTTTGTAGTAGGTAGGAGGGTATGGTATCCTGCCATACCCACGCAGGTGGTTCGTAGTAGGTAGGAGGGTATGGCATCCTGCCATACCCACGCCAATGGTTCGTAGTAGGTAGGATGCCATACCCTCCTATGCGTCAAAGTAATATCCAAATCCGAGACGTGTCACGATGCACTTTGCGAAGCGACCTATCTTCTTGCGCAGGCGTGTGATGTTCACGTCCACTGTGCGGTCGAGCACCAGCACGTCCTTCGGCCATACGCGGTCGATGAGTTCCTGACGCGAGAACACGCGTCCGCGTTCGTTGAGCAGCAGGTGGAGCAGTTCGAACTCGGTCTTCGTGAACGCTATCTCCTCACCGTCGATGGCTACGGTCTTCTTGTCGAGGTTCATCACGATGCCTTGGTAGGTGATGAGGTGCGCCTCTTCCTCCTCGTTCTCAGTGGCTGTGCGGCGCAGCACGGCACGCACGCGCACCATCACCTCACGCAGCGAGAACGGCTTCGATATATAGTCGTCGGCACCGAGGTTAAATCCCGTCACGGTGTCGTTCTCTGTGTCGCGGGCGGTGAGGAAGATGATAGGCACGCGGGCTGTCTGTGGGTCGTCCTTCAGCAGTCGGGCGAGGGCGAACCCCGACATGCCGCCCATCATCACGTCGAGCAGCAGCAGGTCGAACGATGCTATGTCGAGCGTCTGTGCCTCTTCGGCTGATGTGGCGGTCTGCACCTCGTAGCCTTCTGTTTCGAGATTGAACTTGAGGATTTCGAGCAAGTCCTGCTCGTCGTCAACAACGAGGATTTTCTGGTTTTGTTTCATAACTGCTATATCTTTGTTCTGCTTGCAAAGTTATATATAATTGTATTCACACGTACTACTAAACTGTTACATTTTCGTTACGCCAACAAAAAAGGCACACCGCTTGGTGTGCCTTTCATATCTTAAAACGCCTGCTTATCGCCAACGATGACGTTAGCCACGGTCTTATACATTATATATATGTCGAGCCATACGCTCCAATGCTCCAAGTACCAGATGTCGCCAGCCACACGTCCCTCCATCTGCGAGAGGTATTTTGTCTCGCCTCTGAAGCCGTTCACTTGGCTCCAACCGGTGATGCCAGGCTTGATGTAGTGGCGCACCATGTAGTTGTCGATGAGCTTCGAGTAGTCGTCGGTGTGCTTCACCATGTGCGGGCGTGGACCCACGATACTCATCTGTCCTAACAGTACGTTGATAAACTGTGGCAGCTCGTCGATGTTTGTCTTGCGCATTATGTTGCCCCACTTCGTCTTTCGCGGGTCGTTCTTTGTGGCTTGCAGCGTGTCGGCATCCTTGTTCACCTTCATGCTGCGGAACTTCAGGCAGTAGAACTCCTTACCGTTAAGTCCGGTGCGCTTCTGTCGGAAGAACAACGGTCCGGGCATTGTTATCTTCGTAACGATAGCCACAACGGCGAGTATGACGGGGAAGAGCGTGCAGAGGAATGTCAGCGACACCACGAAGTCGAACGTGCGCTTTATCAAGCGGTTCTCGATGAGGTTCAGTGGCTCGTTGTAGAGACTCAAGTAGGGTACGTCGCCCAACACTTTGAGGTGCATACGATGGTGTAGATAGTTGCTGACGTTGGGCATCGAATAGAAGTGGATGAAGTGATGCTCGCAGTAGTGTATCACTTCAAGGATTTCCTCGCTGTAGCGTGAGGGCAGACAGCAGTACAATTCGTGTACGTTGCTGTGCTCCTTCAGCACCTCTGGCATATCCTTCGGTGTGCCGAGATATGTGCACAGCTCGGAGAATTTCTCGTTGGGTTGGTGGTCGAAGTAGCCCAGCACGTTGAATCCTAAGTCGTTTGGTGTGGTCATCTGGCGGTACATGTTGCGCACGTTGCTGTTGCTTCCTACGAACACCACGTTGTGGGCGTGCTTCGGCATGCGTCGCCAGGCTGCAACAACCTGACGTGTTATGATGCGGAAGATGGAAACACCGACGAATGCTGTCATCCAAAACTCTATCATTCTGAATAACGGCATGTGCTGGAAGTCGCCGATGGCGAACATGAGAATGCAGCCGATAGCACCTACGAAGAAGTTCTGCATCACACGCATGATAATCTGGTGGTTGCTCACCTTGCGATGATGCAGCACTACACCATTGTCCATTGTGCAAGATAAATATACGATGGAACCTACCACCATCGTTTGGCGCATTGCATCGATGTTGGTGTCATATTTTAAAACGCAACAAAACAGCCAGTACAATAGGTTGATGATGACGAGATCACCAAGCAATACTGACATCTTCAATAGTTTGTTCTCGTGTGGGCTGTGTATTGTGTTACTCATTATTCTTCATTTTGGGGTTGTATGAATGCTAATTTATAATTACTTTCTAACTCTCTAAATATTATCCTCGTTGTAAGTATGCGTTTGATGTATCTTTATTGTTTGTGTGTGCATAACACAAGCGTTGCAAAGTTAGTCTAAATAGTTCATATTAATAATGCAAATGGACACAAAAGTGTTAATTAGTGTAAAAAAAAAACGCTAAAAGACCAAAATTTCTTTCGGAAGCAACGCCACGGGCGTGCTTCCGGAGGAAATATAGCGGATTGTATCCGCTGCGTAATTGCGTAAGATATATGGAACTCGTCGTGCGAAACTCAATAATTTTAAGTAACTTTGCACTTCGTATTTAATTTTAAAAACAGAAACAAATGATAGTCTGCATAGCCGAGAAACCAAGCGTAGCCAAGGATATAGCCCGCATACTGGGTGCCACAACCTCCCACAACGGATACATGGAGGGCAATGGCTTCCAAGTGACGTGGACCTTCGGTCACCTCTGCACGCTGAAAGAACCCAACGACTACACCGAGAACTGGAAGCACTGGAGTCTCTCGGCGTTGCCGATGATACCGCCGCGCTTCGGTATCAAGCTCATCGACGACGACGGCATCAAGCGCCAGTTCAGCGTCATCGAGCGTCTTATGCAGGCTGCCGACTGCATCGTCAACTGTGGTGACGCCGGCCAGGAGGGTGAGCTGATACAGCGTTGGGTGATGCAGAAGGCACAGGCGAAGTGCCCGGTGAAGCGTCTGTGGATATCGTCGATGACCGACGAGGCTATCCGCGAGGGCTTCAACTCGCTCAAGGATCAGAGTGAGTATCAGCCGTTGTACGTAGCCGGACTGAGCCGCGCCATCGGCGACTGGCTCCTGGGCATGAACGCCACGCGCCTCTACACGCTCAAGTACGGACAGAACCGACAGGTGCTCAGCATCGGACGCGTGCAGACACCTACGCTCGCGCTCATCGTCAACCGCCAGAAGGAGATCGACTCGTTCGTTCCAGAACCCTATTGGGTGCTCTCCACTATCTATCGCGACACACTCTTCACAGCCACAAAGGGCAAGTTCACGACGAAGGAGGAGGGCGAACAGGCGTTCGCCACCATCGCCAATAAGCCTTTCGAGGTGACGGGCGTGTCGAAGAAGAACGGTAACGAGGCTCCTCCGCGCCTCTTCGACCTCACCTCGCTGCAGGTGGAGTGCAACCGCAAGTTCTCATACAGTGCCGAGACAACGCTCAACCTCATACAGTCGCTCTACGAGCGCAAGCTCACCACCTATCCACGTGTCGACACGCAGTTCCTGAGCGACGACATCTACCCGAAGTGTGCCGGCATACTCACCGGTATGCGCGGTTATGAGCAGTATATACAGCCGCTTGCCGGCAAGAAGCTGCCCAAGTCGAAGCGTGTCTTCGACACATCTAAGGTGACCGACCACCACGCCATCATCCCGACCGGCGTGCCTGCGTCTGCACTCAGCGACATGGAGCGCAACGTCTACGACCTCATTGCGCGTCGCTTCATCGCCGTGTTCTATCCCGACTGCAAGTTCTCTACCACTACCGTGCTCGGCAAGGTGGAGGATGTGGAGTTCAAGGTGAGCGGAAAGGAGATATTAGAGCCTGGCTGGCGCACCATCTACGCTCAACAGCAAACCTCAACACCTCAACCCAACAACCCCTCAACCCAACAACCCCTCAACCCACAACCGTCGTCGTCCGAAGACGACGACAAGCAGGACGAGGAGCGCACTCTGCCCACATTCGTGAAGGGCGAGAGCGGACCGCACACGCCTACGCTCACCGAGAAGTGGACCACACCGCCGAAGTACTACACCGAGGCTACGCTGCTGCGTGCCATGGAGACCGCCGGCAAGTTCGTCGACGACGAGACGCTGCGTGCTGCGCTGAAGGAGAACGGCATCGGACGACCGTCTTCGCGTGCTGGCATCATCGAGACGCTCTTCAAGCGCCACTACATACGTCGCGAGCGCAAGAACCTCATCGCCACGGCTACCGGCATCGAACTGATCGATATCATCCACGAGGAACTGCTCAAGAGTTGCGAGCTGACCGGCATCTGGGAGAAGAAGCTCCGCGATATAGAGCACAAGAAGTATGAGGCTGCCGACTTCATCAACGAGCTGAAGCAACAGGTGACGGAGATTGTGTACGACGTTCTGCGCGACAACAGCAACCGCCGTGTCACCATCACCACCGACGAGGATCTGAAGAAGGCAAAAAAGAAAAAGACTGCTGCGCCGAAGAAAGCCGCAGCAAAGTCTGCTGCAACGTCGTCGACTGCATCAACAAAAAATGCTGCCGCCTCACCGCAGCCCGCAACAAGCGAGCCGTCGGCTGACGACAGCATAATCGGCACCACTTGCCCCGTTTGCGGCAAGGGTACAATCATAAAAGGTAAGACGGCTTACGGCTGCAGCAACTGGAAGAACGGCTGCACCTACCGCGTCGCGTTCAAATAGTTTAGAACTTCACCACGCGCGAACCGTCTGCAGTCTCTTCGATAGTAACCTTCGTGGCGTCCTCGGGCAGCAGGTCCTCTATCAGTTCGGGCCACTCAAGGAAGCACAGCGAACCGCTGTAGAAGTAGTCCTCGTAGCCCATGTCGTACACCTCTTCGAGCTTCTTTATGCGGTAGAAGTCGAAGTGGTATATCGCCTCGCCGGTTGTGGCAGAAGTGTATTCGTTCACGATGGCGAACGTGGGCGAAGTGATAACGTCGTCTACGCCCAAACACTCGCAGACAGCCTTCACGAAGGTAGTCTTGCCTGCGCCCATCTTGCCGTAGAAGGCGAACACCTTGCCGTCGCCCATATTCTCGACAAATGTCTTGGCAGCCTCGTTGATGTCTGCCAGAGAGTTGATTTTTATTTCCATAGTTTTTTCGTTTTTCTATTATTACAGTAAGCTGCTTGCAGCTTTTTTATTTCCTTCCCTTTAGTGTTATCAGTGGTATGAGCATCTCTTCGAGCGATATGCCGCCGTGCTGGAACGTGTCCTTGTAGTACGACACGTAGTAGTTGTAGTTGTTGGGGTAGGCGAAGAATGTGCTGCCGGTGGCGAACATGTACGACGTACTGATGTTCGGTGCGGGCAGCTGTGCCTCCTGTGGGTTCTTGATGACGAACACTTCCTTCGATTGGCAGTTGAGGTTCTTGCCCAGTTTGTAGCGCAGGTTGGTGTTCGTGTTGCGGTCGCCGATTATCTTCACCGGCTTCGACGCACGGATACTGCCGTGGTCGGTGGTGATGATGATGCGGCAGTCAATCTGCGAGAGTGCGCTGAGCAGGTCTGCCATGACCGAATGGCGGAACCACGAGAGCGTTATCGAGCGGTAAGCCGACTCGTTGTTGGCAAGCTCGCGCACCATCTTCGACTCCGTTCTTGCGTGCGAGAGCATATCGATGAAGTTGACCACGATGACGTTGAGGTCGTTCTTCGTCAGCTCGTTGAGGCGTGCGAGCAGCTTGTCGGCACCCGTCGAGTCGTTCACCTTGTGATACGAGAACGAGTCGCGGCGGCGGTAGCGTTCTATCTGCGTGCGTATGAGCGGTTCCTCGTTGAGGTTCTTGCCCTCATCTTCGTCCTCGTCCACCCACAGCTCAGGGAACATCTTCTCAATCTGCTCGGGCATCAAGCCAGAGAAAATAGCGTTGCGTGCGTACTGCGTAGCCGTCGGCAGGATGCTGGTGTACATGTCCTCCTCAATGTCGAACATGTTGCCAATCTCCTTCGACAGCACGCGCCACTGGTCGTAGCGGAAGTTGTCGATGACGATGAGGAACACCTTCTCGCCCTCGTTTATTGCCGGGAACACCTTGCGCTTGAAGATGTCCGGGCTCATTAGTGGGCGTTCGGTTACACTCGGTGCCACCCACGACAAGTAGTGCTTCTTTATGAACTTGGCGAAGCCGTTGTTCGCTTCCTCCTTCTGCATCTGCAGCATCTCGGTCATGTTGCTGTCCGTAGAGCTAAGCTCCAGCTCCCAGTGCACCAGTCGGCGGTACACATCCTTCCAGTCGTCTATCGTGTTGCAGTTCATTATCTGCATCGAGATGTCCTGGAAGTTCTGCTGATAGCCCGTCTGCGTCACCTCCGACACAATCTGCTTGCGGTGTATGTTCTTCTTCAGCGTGAGCAGAATCTGGTTGGGGTTGACCGGCTTGATGAGGTAGTCGGCTATCTTCGAGCCGATAGCCTGATCCATGATGTTCTCCTCTTCGCTCTTCGTCACCATCACTACGGGTGTGGCAGGCGACAGCTCCTTTATCTGTTGCAGCGTTTCGAGTCCGCTGATGCCGGGCATCATTTCGTCGAGCAGCACCAGGTCGAACTTGTGCTGCTTGCACTCTTCGATGGCATCTGTTCCGTTGCTCACGGTCACCACCTCGTATCCTTTGCTCTGAAGGAAGATGATATGGGCGCGCAAGAGTTCAATCTCGTCGTCTACCCACAGTAAATATCCGTTGCTCATAATGCTCTTTCTTTTTTTGTTAAAAACCGTCGAGGTCGTAATACTCATCGTCGTCGTAGCTCTCCGTCTGCTTGTTGTTCTGCTTCTTGCTCGGCGTGCCTTGCTTGGGCTGAGGATCTTCGCCGAAGTAGAAGTCGTCCTCCAGCTGCTTGGGCTCTTCCTTTACTGTCGGCTTGGGCTCTTCCTTAACCTCCGGCTTCGGTTCCTCTACAACAGTCGTTGCAGACTCCTCCTTAACCTCCGGCTTCGGTTCCGCTACAACAGTCGTTGTAGACTCCTCCTTAGTCTCCGGCTTCGGCTCCTCCTCAACAACTGTTTCGGTAGCAGGCTCCTGAGGCTGTTCCTCTTCGATGTTCACCACGCCACCCTCGGTCGACGGCTCTTCTGTGGGTTGAGGCTCTTCGTCGAAGAATGTGTTCGTAGTGTTCTGGTTGTTCACAGGCTCCTCCTCGAAGTCGTCGCGCTGCTTTGTTGTCTTCTGTTCGTCTGGCTCAACGACTGGTTCTTCCGGAATGTCGAGCAGATCCTCCGTCGCTATCTTAAGCGGAGCGAAGTGCTTCTCGTAGAACTCGGCATAGTCGGCGTAGCTGAACTGCTTGCCGAGCAGCGGCAGGTTGACATCGCTTATCACTATCTGTCGACTCTTGCCCACGAGCTTCATCAGCTGCTTCTGCTTCTGCAGCTGGCGTGCGTACTGCAGTGCCTCGTCGTAGTTGCGGAAACCCTTCACGAGCATACGGTTCAGTCCGTCCACCTGCTCCACCTCTATGTCGAAGTTGCGTACCATGAACGATGTGAAGTTGTAGCGAGCCAGCTCGAAGAGCATACGGTTGGCGTCTATCGAGTCGGGTTGGTACGCAATCATGTATATGAACGCAGCGTTGCGGTCGTTAGAGAACTCGCGCACCGCCGTCGAGTCGCTTTCGTTGAGCACCTGCGAGCGTCGCTCCCAGATGTTCTCGAGGTCGAACTTGCCGCCTTGCAGCCGTCGGCCCTCGTTCACGCCCTTCACTATCATGCCTGCCATTACGGCTATAGGGCTTTGCGGATACTTCTTCACCACCGTGTTCAGGTCGTCGATGCAGCCCTCGTAGTCGCCGTCGTTCAGCTTGCCCAGACCACCGATGAAGAGGAACTTGTCGCGGTTGGCACCCAACGGGAACCGCTGTTCAGACACGCCGACATTGCCGCGCACCTCCTTATAGCGCGCTGCCTTGAACGCATCGTAGGTAGCGGCGTACAGCGAGTCTTCGAGGTGCACGCCGAGACGTGCGTTCTCCACGAAGTAGGGGTCGGTGAGCAGCGTTGTCCACTCGCTCTCGGGGTACTCCTGCTTGAGTCGTGCCACGTACGAGTCGGCGGTCTGTCGGTCGCCCTTGCGCATATATAATAGGTAGAGGTGATAGTAAGCCTCCGCCTTCTTCTCAAAGTTGGGATAGTCGCCGCCGATGAGTCGCATGAACTGCTTCTCGCTTCGCGGTAGGTTGTCGAGCTTGTCCTTGAAGATGACGCCCGAGTTGTAGAGTCCTTCGGCGATGATGCCGTTACTCTCCGCCACCTGCTCCTCCGTGAACGGTATCTGCGCCATGTAGTACTCGCGTTTGTGTGGGTCGTTCTGTGCGCTGTCAGCGATGAGTGCGAGCGAGTCGGCTATTGCTTCCGCCTGCGCTATGGAGTCCTGCTGCTCCTCGGTGAGTTCCGGCTCGTCGGTCTGGAACGCCACCACCGTCTTGTTCACGCGCTGCCAGTCGTCCACATTCTCGCGCTTGCCCCATTGCTTCTGGAACGCCGCCTTACCCTGGCTCACCGCCATCTGGTTGTAGAAGTACCACTGCGCGTTGCGCTGGTTCTGCTGGTTTTGCTGGTTCTGCATCGTCGTGTTGTTGCCGAACTGGTTGTTCTGCGCCATGTCGTTGCCGCCGTTCATCTGGTTCTGCGCGTCCTGCTCTGCCTGCAGTCGGCGTTCCTCCTTCTCTTTCTTCTTCAGTGCCTCGATGGTGCGGTCGATGGCAGCGTTGCGGTCGCTCTCGCTCATCTTGGCGAGCGACTGCAGCGAGTCCTGCAGGTGTATAGCGTCGGTGTATGGCACGAGGTCGTCCAGAATCTTCGAGCGGTTCGACAGCTCCTCGTAGTCTTTGCGCTCCTTGTCGAGCATACCGATAGCCTGACCGTAGCAGCGCTGCGCGTCGTTGTAGCGTTCCTTCTCCCAGTAGATGTCGCCCAGCTTCAGCAGCAGCACGCCCTTCTCTATGCCCGAGCGCGTGGCTTTAGCCGCTCCGCGCTCGTAGGCGTTGATAGCCTGCACGGTGTCGCTCTGTGCGAGGTATATGTTACCGATGGCGTAGTACACCTGGTCGAGATATTCCTTGTTCTTGTCCGAGCGTGCCATACGCTTCAGCCTGCCAATCATCTTCTTCGACTGACCCACGGACATCACCTCCGTCATGCAGATGCGTGCGTTGAACTCCAGCTCGTAGGGTGGGTTGAGCTTCGTCACGTGCTTGAACGCCTTCATCGCCTCCACGTTGTTGCCCAACGCTGCCTGCATCTGTCCCATGAGGAACCACTCGCGTGCGCGCTGTTTGCGTCGCATCTCGTGCTTGATGACGTTGCGCAGGTGGGGTATAGCTTTCTCGTATTCGCCCGTGTGCACGTAGTAGTCGGCGTAGGTGTAGTCCCACTCCTTGCGTGCCGACCAGTGGATGGAGTCGCGCTGCATGTTGCGTATCACGTCCTCGGCATCGTAGAGCCAACCCTCCTCGATGTAGCACTTGGCGAGCCATGCTCTCGACTTGGCGTAGATGGCTGGCTGCGTCTGGTACAGTCGGCTCATGTAGTTGAACGTGGCAGCTGCCTCGTCGAACGCTCCCTTGTAGAACTGTGAGCGTCCCATGAGCAACCACGCCTTCCAAAGGAACGGGTTGTACTCGCGGCGCGAGAGCCACTCCAAGTCCTTCGCCGTCTTCTTGCGCTGCTTCGTCCACTGCGGTCGGCGCTTTATGCTGTGCAGCTTGATGGCCTTCTGACACTTCTCGATGGCGCGGTCGTAGTTCGACTTGCCTATCTCTCGGCTGTTCTTGTTGCTCACGGTGTAGAGCGGAATAAGCTCTGTGAAGTTGTCCTTGTTGCCTTCCTCCTTCTCTAATGAGGCGTCGATATACGCTAACGAACCGTTATAATAGGTGTTATAACGCGCCTTGAACGAGTGCCACCAGCGTGTGCGCGCGGTGTTTTTCTGCGTAGAGCATCCTGTCGCAACCACCAATACAGCTGCGAGAAGGATGGGTACAATATGTCTTGTCTTAAATAGTTTCACGTATAAATAACTCTGTTTGTGGCGTTTTATTGCCTTAACCCTCCCTGAGCATGAATGTTTCGTCCTTTATCTGGTCGGGCAGGTTGATACCGCGCAGTGTCAGACTGCGGCACCAGTCGGCTATCTCCTCGTGGCGCATGGTGTAGAGCACCTCGCTGAACAGCTCCACCTCCTCGTCGGTGTAGCTGTCCGACGGTCGGCCTCTGAACGCGTCGAGCTCCTCGTCGTCGTAGTAGACGATGTCCTTCGTGGCAGCTTCCATCATGCAGTCCTGCTCGCACTTGTCGTTAGTGCCGTTGCATGTGGCGCATGTCTCCACCACGGTTATCTTCTCCTCGCCGTCGTGCTTGCTCAGCTTGGCGATCAGTGCGGCGATTACGCCGAGCACAATTATCGAAATTACTAATATTATCATATTCTCTTCAAAGTTTTATTAGGTGTCCTCCCATAGATTCCTCCTTAGGAGGGTATGGCATCTTGCCATACCCACGCCGCCTGCTATGGGATATTCTCCCACGGAATACGCCGAATTCACAGAACCTCCTGCTGAGATGTCCTCCCACGGATTTCACAGATTTACACAGATACTTAGGGTGCGCTGTTCTCCCACAGAATTCACAGAATTCACAGAATTTGGCAGCGTGTGTATTGCAGGGATGCCATACCCTCCTACATTTGTGAACATCCGTGCCATCTGTGGGAGTCCTTTCTCTGCCAGAAGTTTCCGTGCGTTCCGTGCGTTCTGTGGGAATATCTTTTCTCCCACGGATTTCACAGATTTACACAGATACTTAGGGTGCGCTGTTCTCCCACAGAATTCACAGAATTCACAGAATTTGTCAGCGTGGGTATGGCAGGGATGCCATACCCTCCTACATCTGTGCTCATCCGTATCATCTGTGGGAGGCTCTTCTCTGCAAGAGGTTCTGTGCATTCCGTGCGTTCTGTGGGAAAATCTTTCCTCCCACGGATTTCACAGATTTACACAGATACTTATGGTGCGCTGTTCTCCCACAGAATTCACAGAATCCACAGAATTTGTCAGCGTGGGTATGGCAGGGATGCCATACCCTCCTACATCTGTGCGCATCCGTGTCATCTGTGGGAGGCTCTTCTTTGCAAGAGGTTCCGTGAGTTCGGTGCATTCCGTGGGAGCTTCTTCACCGCTTGTTCGGTTGGTGCAGCAGAGACAGCTGTACCCCCTGGCGGAATCCACGGAAGTAGTGTGCACATCTCACCACCTCACCATCTCACCACAACAACATCATTTCACCTCGAACCCAGCCTTCTGCATGTCCTCCCAGTACTGTGGGTACGACTTCGTCACTACCTGCGGCTCGTTGATGCGCAGCCCAGGGAACACGATTGCCGCCGGTGCGAACGCCATCGCCATGCGGTGGTCGTCGTACGTGTCGATAGGCTCTAATGTCGGCTCGCAGCGCGTGCCGTCCCAGACGAGCGTGTCGCCGTTCTCGTCGCGCAGCACATAACCTAACTTGCGCAGTTCGCGCTTCAGCGCCTCGATGCGGTCGGTCTCCTTGATGCGCAGCGTAGCCAACCCCGTGAAGCGGAACGGGATGCCGCGCAGCGCGCACGTCACCACCACCGGCTGCGCCAGGTCGGGCACACTACTGAAGTCGTAGTCGAGGCGGGGCAGCATACACGGGTGACTCTTTATGCTCACCGTCGGGAAACGCTCGCCCTCCACCTCGCTGAACTTCGTCTTCACGCCCAGCAGCGAGAAGATATACTTCACGATGGAGTCGCCCTGACGCGACGCGTCCATGAGGCCCTTGAAGCGCACCTCTGACTCGTCGCTCCCCCGCAGCGCCAGCATCTCGTACCAGTAAGCCGCCGCACTCCAGTCGCTCTCTATCGTGTACTCGCGACTCGCGTACGGCTTCGCGTTCACCGTGATGGTGTCCGCGTCGCTCCAGTCGGCATCCGCCCCATACTCGCGCATCATCCACAGCGTGAGGTCGATATACGGGCGCGAGATGGTACCATCCGTGATGCGCAGTTGCAGTCCGTTCTTCAGCGTCGGCGCAATCATCAGCAGTGCCGAGATATACTGCGAGCTGATGTTGCCCGCCACCTCGATGTATCCGCCATCCAGCGTGCGCCCCTTGATGCGCAGCGGTGGATAGCCCTCCTCGCCCAAGTATTCGATGTCGGCACCCAGGTATCGCAGCGCGTTTACGAGGATGCTTATCGGGCGTTGCTTCATGCGGTCGGTGCCCGTGAGCACGTGCTCGCCCGGCGTGGCAGCGAGGTAAGCCGTGAGGAAGCGCATCGCCGTGCCCGCCCCCTTGATGTCTATCTCATACGGGCGGCGTTGCATCGCGTCGATAATCACCTCCGTGTCATCGCACACCGAGAGGTTCTGCGGCAGGATGTCGCCGCACGACAGCGCATGAATGATGAGTGCGCGGTTGCTGATGCTCTTCGATGCCGGCAGAGCGATTGTAGCGTTGATTGTCTGGGGTGCAGTTATGGTGTATTGCATGATGCTGTTTGTTTTTACTCTCAATGTTCAGAGTTTGTTTTCTCTATTATGCAAAGTTACTAAAACTATTCCAAACAATTGCGTAATGCGTTGAAAAGTAAAAAAGTAAAAGAGTAAAAAGTAGGAGGGAGGTGTGTCAAAACTCCCTTATTCTAAAAAAATCACAAAGCCCTGACTTTCACAAGCCAGGGCTTTGCTATGTCTAAAAGT
>OCHN01000316.1_pt1 | contig 52846 bp, 56 predicted proteins | sample 1538911 | NCBI WGS metagenome assembly OCHN01 (sample SAMN04571736, study PRJEB22368) | human gut metagenome | biome: human gut; material: stool | host: Homo sapiens | place: Luxembourg | collected 2013-01-11 | reverse complement strand
CTAGGGCTGGGTAATTTTTGTCGTTTTCTCTGGGGATAAATTTGTTCGCTTGACAATCATTTTGCGTGCCTCTTTTGCTGTTCACTAAAACATGAGCGAGCGGTGTTCTTTTTATAAACCGTAATATACACTAAACAGACACGAAAAGAGAAACTAAAACGGTGTAGTTTGTGATGAATGCTTGACGTAAGTCAAATATTTAGACAACAAAAAAGCCGCGAGCGCGGCTTAGATGGAACGGTGGAGGATTACTTGTGGTAAGTCAACTTACTACAAATTGTTGTAGGTTCACGCTGCTTACAAACTGTAAGCAACTGGTTTTCAATTGTGGCTAGGCGGCAGGCAAGAAGCTATTAGCGTTCTGCACCAAGGCAGAAAAGCTCATAGCTCGATAGGACGTAGAAATTAGCGCAATTTCCTTCTGTGCTGCTAAGTCATCTGTTTGATTATCTACAATGCCGAGGGTGCATCCTTTGAGATTAGCTAGATTGAAACTGGCGGCTTTTCTCATGAATCCCGCAGTCGACGTGGCGACAGGGGCGAAAACATCCACGAAACTAACCGAATCGTCCTCATCAACAGAAAAGTCAAATTCAAGTTGCATTCCATCGTAACCCTCAAGTCTGGGGTCGTCTTGAATATGTGCCTTTGGTTTCCAACGCTTAAACATCAGTTTCGCCGATTCAACTAGATTGTTTTTTTCGGGTTTGCGAGAGAATATATCCAAAACCCATCTATCAAGACCAACCATCGCAGAAATGAAATCACAAACAGTGTCGGTTGCCTTATCTGAAGGTCCGTATGCCTCAAACATTCCCAGTTCAGTAAAACTGACGTCATAGACTGACACAACTTCTTGAATGCGGTTAAAGCGACTTCCCTTCACAATGGAAGGATTGATAGACAAAAGATTATGATAAGTAAGCCCCTCATCCCAGACGTGGAAGCCCCTTGCGGTATCTTCAACAAAGATATCGAAAGGGTACTTGTCGGCCAACCTAAACCCAGTTTGAAGACGAAAAACTTCCGTTCCGTCCACTGTCTCGACAGGGAAAAGATTGAAACCTAATTGATCAAGTGATTTCATGGTTTTAATTCAAAACTATCACAGTCTTTTAACTCAGGCCTAAATTCGATGTTTGCGCTTCTTTCAAATATTTCAGCCGTTTCAGAGACGTCGACTTTCGCTATTGTCTTTTCTATGTTTAAATTCCAAGAAACGCTTCCGTAGTGAACATGTGGCCAATTTGAGCTTTTTTGTCCTTCTTCAGGGAGAGGGAGTTTTACCTCAACTTGGACTATTCTTTGCTGGTCAATCTCCTTGCTTCTGAGTTTATTATAGGTTAGCGTCAGCTTTTCTACACGAATTCGGGGACATTTGGTGTGAAGGCCGACAACGTTTAATCCAGGGATTGTTATGTTGTCCGCCCCGAATAAGATGCTGTTAAATTCTTTTGTTATCGAATCGCCAAGACGCTTGCTCTTGTTTCCTTTTGCTGGTCTAAATTTCCATTCTCCTGGGTTGCAATATTTCAAGTCTCTTGTCAGTTCATCGGCCTCTTCTTCGGTAACAAGACCTTGTTCATTGAAAACTTTTCGTCTGTTTAAACTCACCATGATTTAGTCCTATAAACCCTCAAACGCAGTCAACGTCAAACTTACCTCAACCTCGTGCGGCACTCGGTCACAACGCCCAACATGGATATTTTGTTTTCAGCCGAAGATAACGTCGGAAAGAAAGGATTGAGGGGGCGTAGCTCAAAAATGTCGCGTCCGTAAGCATCGATTCCTGTTACAGCATATTGCTTCATCGTCGCCTCGTTCATATCGGAGCTGTCGAGACGAACAACGACATAGTCACCTGGGCGAGGAGAGATGTTCGGATCAACGATCACAACTTGCCCTTCATTAAAGACCGGTTCCATTGACTGTCCTCGAATTCTCAGGGCATAAGCATTCTCGGGGGTGTCATCGGAGACATCAATCCATTCGTCGTGGCAACTTTGACCAGAGTCTGTCGGAAGGCCTGCCTGTACAAATGAGAGAACGGGAATCTTTTTTCCGGCTGCGAGTTTTGTCTTTTCTAAGTTCTGAGGTTCATCCATATAGCCGGACGGTAATTTGAGCGTCATCTCGATGTGACGGGCAATTTTCGATCCGAAAGATTTCTTGCCGGACAACATGTCGTTTATCTGTTGCGGAGAGCGCTTTAAGGCCCGAGCCAACTCGGCATTTGAGTTGAATTTCAAGCGAATTTTCTCAAGATTTTCGAGGCGAATTTTTGCAATATCAATCATTTAGTCCTCCTGTATGACGAATTATCCTCTTGCGATGAACTAAAAAAGTTTATAAAAGAAACACCATAACGCGTAGAATTAGTGTATAGTATGGTTTATCTAACGCAAACCAAAGAGGTGTATCCGATGGATAAGATTTCCAAAGATTTTTTTCGAAACTTAAAGAGCGAAGAAAAAAGAGCTGTCGCGAAACGCTGCGGCATCAACATCAGATACTTAAACAATCTGATCTACTGCACTGGGCGCGTACCTGGTGTGCGCCTTGCCGCAAAAATCGAAAAAGCGACAAATCACCAAGTCTCTAAAAAAATCTACGTCCTGACGTTGATTGGGCTCTCCTTTCGTGAGGCCAATATGTCCAAGTACGTGCCTGCAAAGTTTGCACCGGTCATTTATAGATCGTGGGCAAATCTATTCAAGAATCTCACGAGTGACCAAAAAGCAGAAGTGCTGATGGCTATTACGCTTTTCCCCGATTATGAGCCGACGATTGAAATCTTCGCGTGGGATTACATCAAAGCACAACTTGAACAAGAGTATGAAAAATTTCTTGCAAAAAAAGAGCAGGCAAAAAATGCTCGGGCGTTAGTTGACGAACGTCGACCAACGTCAACCGAGGGTGACGAACGTCGACCAGCGTCAACCTTGGTCGACCTAGTACCTGTACCTGTACCTGTACCTAAAAAAGAAATAGATAAAAAAAACGCATCCATCGCCTTCGGCTCAGGACGCTTCTGTCACTACGCCTCCGGCGAAGAAAGCAAAAAGGACATCCGTTTGCAAACCTGAAGATGTGCCTGAAAATCTGTGGTGCGATTGGATTGCTCTGAGAAAGCAAAAGAGGTTACCCCTGACAGCTCAGGCTCTTGCGCTTGTGCAGTCTGAAGCGGCTAAAGCAGGGAAGACACTGGCAGACGTTCTTCAGATTTGCTTACAAAACTCATGGGCAGGTTTCCAGGCCAGTTGGCTTACAAACGCTACTAACACCCAACAACAGCCTGAACGGCCTTTCTACACGCCTGCTCACGATTGGGAAGCTGAGCGAGAGGCAGCCAAAAAGAACGTGGTTCACTCCGATGCTTTGCAAGCCTTTTTGGGGAGAAAAGCATGAGGCTCGAAGACATCCCGAATGCTTTAGTGCCCAAAGAGGACGCAATGTTCACGGAAAGTTTTGCGATTCGTCACGTTGTCTTCGCGGACGAAGAACATCCGGAGAGGGAGGTTTACAGAACATTCCGTGATGATTTTGTTTACGACCTGACGCAACGGTTTGATTGGAAGGGCATTCGCCCGTGGGCTGAGTGCAAAGACGTCTTCGTTGATTTCTTCGAACAAAAGTACCGGCGCTATGCAGTCGCCTTTGCTCGACATCTGATTTCCAAAGACTACAGACCCGCAACGCTCCATGTGCGCGACATGGACGCGCTTCGCTTTTCTGTTGCTCGGTTTGATGGAACAGAAAAAGTCCTGATGGATGACCTAAACATTTTTTCGATGGAGGACGGTCGTGTTGTTACCTGCTGAAAACTTTTCGAGACTCTGGGAGGAGTTTCATTCTCAAGCGGAGATTCGTCCGGCTTCTGACTACGACATGGAAGTCGGAGCGATTCGAGACGGTCTCGTCAAGGGGTTTTCTTTACCGCTTCTCGGAAAGCGTGATTTCCAGATTCGCACAGGAGAACTGACGATTGTTGCAGGACAGTCAGGCCACGGCAAGAGCATCATCACAGGCCAGATTGCTCTTGAGTTTGCGAATGCACACGTCAAGTCCTGCATCATGTCCTTCGAAATGACGCCTGCTCGGACGCTCGATCGCATGATTTCTCAGTGTGTCGGAAAGACTGCGGACACGGATACGGCTATCGATGCTTTGCAAGCGATTGGCAAAGAAATCTACGTACTGGACAAGGTCGGAAGCGTTAAGCCCTCGTTCGTGTACGGAGCAATCATTAGCGCATGCCGAGACTACGGCTGTAAGCAAATCTTTGTCGACAACCTGATGAAATGCTGCGACGAATTCGGTGATGCCGGCATGAACGGAACGAAGAATTTCATCGACACGCTTTGCGAGCTGGCCAAGGCTCTGAAGTGTCACATTTGGCTTGTCCAGCACGTCAGAAAGTCCGATAAAACAACGGACACAATCGACAAATACTCAATTCGTGGTGCAGCGGTCGTGACCGACCAGGCCGACAACATCATTTTGCTTCAGCGCAATCAGGCCAAGGAAAAGGCATTCGAGGAGAAGGGCTTCAACCTCGTTCTTGACAACGACGAGCCGGACGCGGTCTTGACCATCGCTAAACAGCGTAACGGATCATGGCAGGGGAAAGTGCCGCTGTGGTTTAACTCGGACTATCTCGAATACTGCACAGAGCCGAATCGTCCGCACGCTTGCTTCAAACCCGTTCGCAGGGAGGTGTAGGTATGAGTCAGGCCGTCATCGATTCGATCCAGAGCTTCGCGATTCTGTGCATCGCGTTTGCCTGCATTGCAAACGCTTTGTGCCTTCCGAGATTAAAGGACTATGACGAGCGCTTCAGCATCGTGTATTGGGTTCGTCGTATAAAAAGCCATTTCCATCGGAACTCAAGCACTGGTGCTGGCGGATTATCGCAAAGCGGAAAACAGGCCAATGAAGAGGATTTGTCGTGCTCGCCGGAAGATGTCTCGAAAACGTCCGATAGCCAGCCTACCGCGCAGGAAGAATCGACGCAAAAAAACTCTCGGCTTCGTAAGCGGTAACCAGGAACTCGTATGTACTCAATCTTGCAACCTAAAAGCGAAGTCGAAATTGTGAATGAGAGATTCATGCACGATTCACCTTTGTCGGCGATGCTTCGAACAAAGCTAATGTTTTTAACGAATGGCATCTTTATCTGGGTTGCTGTAAGCGTAGCAGCGACTATTGCTGCAACAGCGCTCACGATTACAAAAAATATTTCCAAAGTTTCCTCCTTTGTGTCGGCAGTTTTTATTTCGCACAGCAATTCTGCCCCACAAAGGGGGAATTTTTCTTATGAGGCGTAGGTTTATGAAATCCGCGCTTTTCATCTGTATCACGCTGATTTTGATCATCATGTACACGTTATCTATCGCAGAAACAATTTTTGACGACCGGACGAAATCGAGCAAGTGGGCCGATGTCACCATCGTCGTCTTGGCTGTCGGATTCTTTCTTTCGTATTGGGTTTAAATCAAGGAGTGAACGCATTCGGATTCTTGTCGGTTGAGGACATATGCAGTCAGGAGACGTATCAATGGATGCTTTTTGGGACAAGGAGAAAACAGCATTTCGGGCCGGAACAGACGATGCCAGGCGAGGGGTGCTGATGGCTGAAGGTATCAGACGGTTTGCCAAGAGCAAAGAGTTGCGCACGGCATACGCACGAGGGTACGCAAGAGCGGTTCGAGAGATTGCGATGGAGGCAAAACGGGAAATTGAGGAGTCGAAAAATGCAAAACAGCCTTGAGAGCAGAAAATGAAGCAAGCATATCAAGACCTTGTTCGTCAAAGAGTTCGCTCTTCTGACAGAGCCTTTCAAGCAATTGATGAGTCGAGGAAGATTCTCTCACAACTGGAGAGGTTCGTCGTCGAAACGGTAAACGGAAAGTTTCCGAGTTCTGAATCTACTGCAAATCTAACTCATGCATTGCGCAGACATACTGATGAGATTCTTGTCGGCCTTATCGAAGCGCGAACAGCTCCGGATATCAACAACAAGGAAACTGAAGCATGACCATACCGGCCATATCGGGCAAATGGGTTTTTTGTGACCGTCGTAAAGCCGGTTCGATCCCGCCGCCACATCGCAAGGTGCGAATCATCAGCAAGCGCTGGACGCAATCGTATCGCCCTGCGGCCGTGCGCGTTTCGCCGGAGGAACTGATTGTCTACACGGGGAAGGGGAAACTTTTTATCGAACTTGAGGACGTCGTATGTTGGATACCTGTGCCGATGTAATGCGACAGTTTGCCGACCTGTTCGCCCATTTGATGGGGCGCAACATCGTTCGTCCGGTTTTGGATTTCACTGTCTGCGCTAAAGCGGTCGGTAAAGGTCGCCCTCGGCTTACGACAAGAGGCGGATATGTACACGCCTACACGCCGGCAAAAACGCGGGAATTTGAAAACCTCGTCGGTTGGTCGGCGAAGCGAGCGATGTGCCAATGCCTCCCAATCGCGTCAGGATGCCCGCTGTTCGTTCAGATAACGGTCTCCCTAGTTCCCCCATTATCGTGGTCTCGGAAGTGCCGCAGCGACGTTTTTGGCGCATTTTGCCCAAAAAAGCCTGACGTGGACAACGGCGCAAAGGCGATTTTGGATGCCATGAACGGGATTGTGTACGAGGATGACGCGCAAGTTGCCGGGTTGATTGTTCAGAAGTTTTACGCAGAAAAAGACGAGATAAACATCAAAGTTTTCTCAGTCTGAGGGAAAATGGCTTTAAAACCGAAAATTACGTACTTGTCGTGGACTTTAAGGTCGACCGGCATTTGTGGCGGATTCGAGAAAATCGTTAAATCCAAATGATTCAGTTTTGACTATGAATAATGATTTTGAGTTTTTGTGGTATTTCGATGACGAAGAAGAACTTGAGTTTTGGAAGTGGTGCCTGCATAACAGAGAACTTTTAGAACTGTTACAGCACAAAGAAATTGATTATGAGGAAGTCATGGAAGCACAAACCACGATGCTAACAAGTGGCAAGCGTCCCGACGTAAGTCTTGCGGTTCACTGCATAGATTTAGGTGCGTGTACGTTTCGCGCTGAGCGTTCTGAACAGGCAATGTATCAGATAATCGTTGATGCATTTGGTGGGAAGGTTTTAGGCGGACCTGGTCAGCCAGATTGTTTAGTAAATGGAATACCTGTTGAGGCTAAGAAAGATTGTTTCTCTAAATCTTCTTTGTCCCAACTCGAGAGATACATGTCTCGTTACAAGTCAAAGTATGGGATGGCCGCCGCTCCAAAACTTAAAATAAAACTTCCAGAGTGCGTCTTCTTTTTATGCGTTACTTTTTCTCAAGAAAGCAGAAGGTACAAAATCGAAGATCTTAACGAAGCCCTTCTTTGGTTCCAAGATTTACGCAAACGAAAAGAGGGTGATAAATGAGCGAGTTAGATGATTTCCGTCCCCAATTGCGAGACAGGTTCGAGTAAACGAAAACGCTTGCAAATGTACGCAAAAAGGATTACAATCCGAGTGTTACTTAACGGAGCTCAAGATGAAATATGCGCAATTCATCAAGGCTCTTAGGGACAAGGGAGTGAAGGTCGAAGACCGGACGCGGCATTTGAGACTTTCATTTGGCAAGCGTGTTGATCACGTAGCTAGACACCCGACGCATGATTACGATCCGAAGCTTTTGGCTAAGATCTTAAAAAAGCTCGGATGCTCTTAATTCCTAAGTAGCATGGGCGGGGAGAAATCCCCCGCCCAATCCTTCGGAGGAATAATCGTGAAATTAACTTATCCTTGTTTCCTGACCCGCGGTGAAAACGGCGACTACATTTTAGAGTGCGTAACGCCGTCGGTTTTTTCGTTTGGTAAAACGCTTGAAGCTGCATCAAAGGACATGCACACGATTCTCTTGGATTTGGTGAGTGAAGCACTTGAGAACAAAGAGACGTTCCCGTATCCGGACAACGAGACCAGGGCAGAAGGCGAGGAGATTGGAGTTAGCCTTACGCCAATCGAATCCATCAAGGTCATGCTCATTAATGCGATGATTGAGACAAAAACCCGTCAAGTCGATATTGCGGAAAAGCTCGGCATACCTCGTCAAGAAGTGACTCGCATTATTAATCCGCGCTATCGGACAAAGCTCGATACATTAGATCGCGCTATCGAGGCTACAGGGAAACATTTGCAGGTTTCTTTCGTTTAGAAATGAGGACAAATGAGTGAGTTAGATGATTTCCTGCCCCGAATACCGAGACAGGTTTGAGTAAACAAGGGAAAAATTTGCATCAACAATGTGGCGTTTTAGTTGTCTTATTTCTGTTTGCAACAACTAAAATCAAGTTTAGTTGTTAAGATGGCATTTATAACAATTGAAATACCATATCGGTTGAGACAAGACTATGACTGTCACGCCTTTCGAGCTACCTAGTCTCCCTCAAACAGGGGAACCAATTCCTTGGAATAATTACGGACAACTTGAAAGCCAAGCTCTTGCAACACTAGCAAGACTTGACGGGATGATGATTTCAAACGCCAAGGCAGATTTGTTTTGGGTAACGTGGTTGATTAAGGAAGCTCAATGCTCAAATGTCATTGAAGGAACCGTGACAACCTTCGATGAGGTTATTGGTGAAAACGCAGGAATTGTTGTTTCTGCTTCACGAAAAGATGATGTTCGAGAGGTATTAAATTACCGAGATGCCATGCTCGATGGTCTATCTGAGATTATTGACAAGAAAAGAACTATCTCTTTGTCGTTTGTGAAAGGATTGCACGCCAGGTTGCTTGACGGAACCAGAGGGATGCATAAGACACCAGGCGAGCCGAGAAAAGTACAAGTTCACATTGGTAGACCGGGGGACGGAATAGAAAAGGCAATGTACATTCCTCCGAATCCTTTCCATCTACAGTCGCTGTTAGATAATTGGCTTTCATTCCTTTCTCGAAACGACCTGAATCCTGTTGTTCAAGCTGCGGTGATGCATGCTCAGTTTGAGATGATTCATCCGTTCCTTGATGGTAATGGAAGAATGGGAAGGCTGTTGATTACCATGTTTTTAGCGGAAAAAAAGGTTTTGAGTACGCCGTGCTTTTACATGAGTGCATACCTTCAGGCCCATAGAGATATGTATTACGAAACGCTGAGAATGATTTCTAAAAAAGGAGACTGGAATCCGTGGATTGAGTTTTTCTTGAAGGGTGTAATAGAACACTGCACATCAAATGTTAATCTTTTAATTAACATGACGAAGCTGTACGAGGAATCTAAAGAAAAGTTTGTAAATGCTACAAATTCTTCGTTTGCAATAAATTCTCTTGACTACATTTTTACTACTCCGATATTTTCTATTCCTGGGCTTAGGAATAAATACAAGCAGACCTTGTCGCAACAGGTTGCCTCTCAACTAGTAAATAAACTTGTTTCAGCAAAGCTGATTGAAAGGATTTATTCTGGAGTTGGGAGCCGTCCCTCTGTTTATAGATTTCCCGCTTTGTTAAATCTGTTGGCTTAACAAAAGAGTTCATTTTGGTTGAGGAGAAAAATGATTGACGACTTGGACAACTTCCGACCGAGAATCCGCAATTGGGCGCGTGTGTATCGGGATAAGTTTGTCAGACAGGAAAGCAACCTGATGATGGGCATTCGCGCCCTGCAGCGCTACGGAGCAGAACACGGCAATCCCGGGCCCAAGGAAGAAAAGCCGACACCTCCGGATACGGCTGATGCACGCTTTATCGATGCTTGCATTATTCGCCTACGGCATAAGTCTCCCGACTTCGAACGCCTGTATCTTGTTCTTAAGGCTGAGTACCTAACTCGCCACCCGGTCGAGGATTACGAAGCGGTGAAAGATATCGACGAAGCACGACGTGTCCGCGCCAGATACGCTCGGGTCTTCGACCGCGACTACGACCCGAGTCTTCTTAAGGCCGAATCTCTGTTGTGCGAATACGCAACACGTTGTGAAAAAGACTTGTCTTCACCACGATAGGATGTATTTATTCGTATAATGCGAATAACAAAACCGAAAACCCCCAACAGGTGCGCCTAACGGCGCCTTTATCGTGCGCGGAAGGTTTTTTGGCATTGTCTCCTAAACTCCCGATCAACTAGATACATAACGGTATAGAGTCCTCGGGAGTTTTGTTATCCCGATAAGCGTGAGCAAATCACGGTAGCGTTTCGGAATGATTCCGACAATGAAAGCATCGGTTGTACGGTGCTTTCTTGCTTGTAGGCCCTGGAGTTGAACGATGAGCTTGCGAAGGGACTCTTCCGGCATTTTTAACTTCGGATTCTTTTGAACCGTCTCTGCAGCCGTGCGTAACATGCTCATGCGAATGGATTGCGCCAGAGAGAAAATAAAGAGTTTGCCGCGATACGTCGTTTCGGTTGCCACCAGGCGCGATCCGCCGACCTCGTTTTTCAGTTGATTAAAGCCCTGCTCAATGATGTCTCTTTGCCTGTAGATGCACAGTGCTTCAAAGGGATTGGAAACGGCATTCGTGCGGATGGCCCGACACCCCATAAATCGCACGGCTTCTCGGAGTTTTTCATCGCGAATACTCCAGACAGAATCCCCGTCTTTTGGGTGCTTATTCTCGTACAAGAACGGCTTGACGCGCTTCCAAAGCGTCTCGTCCAGACGTTTTATTTTTCCGTTCGGTGTTTTCTCTTGTTCGTTCTTGACTTTAACGGCATACAGAATGTCTCTGTGTAGTGCATCGGCATCTTCCTGAGCCGTTATCGCATCGCGATACAGGTGCAGATGCCCTTTAATCGTCACCGGACCGGCGTCGGTCGCCTGTGTCCACAGGTCCTCAACACTTAACGCCGAAATGAACAATTCCGGATCTCTATGCGCCGTTGGGTCGCTTAAGGGGAGCATTTTGCGCCGGAGTGCCTCTCGAACAACACCTTCATTTAAGGAAAGGAACTGAATGTATTTGAGGTCGAGGTTGATTGCCGTTTGCGTGTTCCAGATGCTTTGGAATCCTCGGTCCGTGACGAGAATGTTGTTGGCCAGATTGAGCCCGGCACTTTGCATCTGAAGGTAGACCTGCGCCAGGATGGTTTTGTCGTTAACGGAACCGTCATAACTGAAGGCATACACAACGTCTCCCGTGGCGTGATCACAGACGACAAGGTAGTTGACTTGACGCAATTGAGGATTTTGTTTGGCGTGACCCCAGGCGGCATCGACAATGCCGGACGAATACGTCGAGATGCTGGTGCTGTCAAAGGATAGTGTCATCCCGTCTTTGCTACGCTCGGATGCTCGGTCGTAGCGTCGTTTGTAGTAATTCTCCGTCAAGGAAACGGAAACCTTTGAGAGAAGTTCGGAAATGCGCCGTCCATTAAGTGGTTCTATCTCGGGTAACCAAACCTGAGGGAGCCAGTCTTCAAAGGTCATCATGGCACCGCCGCCGTCAAACTTGTAAACGGCAAGAGCCAGGAGTTGCCGCGCCGTCTTGTTTCCGAAGACAACCTCGAGATCTTCAAGAATTCCGCGATGAACGGCGGTTTCCCAAGCTGCCCATGTTGAGCCAAACCGGATGACTTCGTTGCTCCAAGACAGATCCGGAGGAGAGTCTTTTTGAGGAAACTGCTGACGGAACTCTTCCTCGGGCAAAAGAGCGTGGTCGCCCCAATACCAAGTCGTATCGGCAAAGGACGGGAAAGATTCTTTAAAGCCTTCGGATAAGGTCACGGAGCCGTCTGACCGGAGGCGGCCGACCTGAATCCGGCTCTTGACGAAAGATCGCTTTTTCTCGGCATTCCAAGCATTTTGGTAAGCACGGATGTAAGTGCGACTGGAAGAGTCCGTCGTCGAGAGCAGAGCCCACAGGGCGCCGGAAGAGTCTGCAATTTTCGTCATACTAGATATCCATAAAGAAATAAGTATCTGTTATACGAAAAAATGGAATCTAGCGCACCATCGACTCATAAAAAGTTTAAAGAAATCAGTACAAAAAGAAAAATATTCACACCATCTTTGATGCCTGTCAAAATGTTGTGGATCTAGTGGGGCGGGAGTTTAGGGAGCATACCCCGGCTTTCTTTTTGCTTGCGCAGATTTGCACGAGGCGCACATACTTCCGCGATGGTTCTTGTTGTTTTGCTATAATTTAATTTAGTAAAATAAGAGGAAGGAAGCAAACATGAAAAACCAATTTGCCTATCCCGCGAAAGTTGTTCAAGATGGCAAATTTTTTGTCATCACATTTCGTGATGTTCCACAAGCTATTACGCAAGCCGACTCGAAAGAAGAAATTATTTCGGCTGCTATTGACGTTCTGAAAGATGTCGTCTCTTTCTATATGGACGACGGCGATGCCTTCCCTCTTGCAAGCAATCGTCGCAAGGGTGAAGTTCTTATTGAGTTGCCTTTGAGTTTTGCAGCAAAAATTGTTCTGTATAACACAATGAAAAAGAACAAAGTCAAACAGGCTGACCTAGCGCGAGCGCTCGACCTTCCAACATCCGAAATTGCGAGAATCGTTAATCCTTGGAAGAAAATCAAAATTGATACGCTGGTTAAGGCTATCAAAGCGTCCGGCGGACAGGTGGCTCTTTCTTGTGCATAAAAAGCCTGCTTTCTATAACAAGCCCGGAATTTCGCCGGGCTTTTCTTTTTGCTTGCAGGATATGTGCAAAAAATGCACATACGACATCTTGAGTTGTCGGAATCAGTTGCTTACAGATTGTAGTCAACTCGAATCTCAATATTTAGGTTGGTCGTAAATTAATTTAGGTTGGTCGTAAATTAATTTAGGGCTCGTCCCATTCTTCGATAAATCAAGGGCTTAACCCTTAAACCTGTAGAATTCTACAGGTTTAAATTTGAGAGATTCCCTTGCACGGGTTTGCCATCTGCCGAGTTGGTTGTGTACCAATGAGTGCGCTCTCTTTCCTCTCGCTCCCATTGCGTGAATGGTTCGCCAAACTCATACGTAGGCACGTGAGCGATGCGCTCGGCGAGCCTGTACCATTCCTCTAAAACGTCGTCTGTCATTTCACAATCTCCGCTAGTGCGTCTTTTTCTCTTGCGATTCTTCCAGCCAAGTCGTTGCACTCTGCAAGAAGCTCTGAACCTTTAATGAGAAACTTTCGGCACTGGGCGTACTCAGCTCGGTAAGAGCGGTCGGGATTTGCTGACGCTCCGTCGGCACGGGCACTTGCGACGCGCAACCGACGCAACAAATCGTCACGCTCAGCACGAGCAACATCAGCCCGACGGCTTTCCAAAACCAGGCGGCTTGTTGCCTCGGAGAATCTTTTTTCATAGTATTTCCTTTGGTCAGAAACAGCGCTTGCCATTTGCGCCTTGAAATCGGCAATCTGCGCCTCACACTTGGCTTTTTGGTACGAGCTTCCCAGCCAGGCACACAAAGCGCACGCGGCGATGATTAGGAGTGCCGATGCGTATTTCTTGTAAGTAACAAGAAACGCGAACACAGTTTTGAAAAATGCAATCATAAGAATTTCTCTTTAAAGTTTTCTCTTGTCTTTTCTTGTCGTGTTGTGTATACTACACATCGTTGAAAACAAATTGACGAGGTAATAATGAATAGTCAAGAAGTTATCAACATCCTCAAGAAAAATGGATGGACTCTAAGCAGAATCAATGGAAGCCATCACATTTTTGAGAACGCCGATGGAACACGGCATACGACAGTTCCTCATCCAAGAAAGGATATGTCAAAGCGCACGCTTAGTTCCATCTGTAGACAAAGCGGAATCAAACTGAGGATTCGTTGATTGAGGCAGGGGATTTCCCCTGCCTTGACAACACAAAAATGGAGACCATATGAAATACCCTGTTGCCGTTTGGTTCGAAGAAGGAACATATACCGCTGAAGTTCCTTCTCTGCCCGGAGTCGTTACTGAAGCGGATAATCTTCCTGACTTAGAAAAAGCCATAAAAGAAGCCGCATCGGGCTGGATGGAAGCGGAGTTAGATTCAGGACGCCTTGTCCCCGAGCCTGATTCCATCAATCACTTCCGAGACCTTAAAGAATACAAAGATTGTTTTTGGATGCTCGTTGATATTGACATTGAATCACTAAGTGATAAAACAGAGCGAGTCAATATTTCAATTCCGTCGAGAGTTTTAAGAAGACTTGACTTTCTTGCCGCGAGTTCAGGAATGTCTCGTTCCGGATATCTTGCGCGAATGGTTCTCTGTAAGTCGGTATCGCAGAATCAAACGGGTTCTGTATAATGCGCGTTAGCAACTCGTCAATGTTGCTTTCAACCCTAAGCCTCGTGAAAACGAGGCTTTTGTATTCAAATACACGGGATTTCTTTTTAGGAATCTGTTCGTAAGAACAATTTCGCCTCTTTCTCGCGCCGACGCTTCAGACCTTCGACCGCGCGACCACCGGCTCGGCAGATATCAAGAAACTCGAGCGCCGCTTTGTCTTCTTGCCGACTGTTTAGATTGTGTAATAACTTCGGCGCTTTGCGTCTTAAATCTCCGACGTTGAACGACAGCGAGACAAGCGCGATGAATTGCCACTTCGTGACCGGCGCTTTGATGTACGAAGCCATACGTCCCGCGCAGTCAATCACGTCGGCTCGGAGCAATTCCTCGGCGTGCGCTTGGCTAATCGCCATGCCCTCGGTCACGCCTGCCGTGTGGCCGTAGCCGATTGTCCATACGCCTGCTGAACAGCGATAGGCTTTCAACTCACAGCCTTCCTCGTTCCTGATGACGTCAAGGGCAATAGTGGGGTTGTAGGAAGAAAAAGATGAGTATGTCATCTGCGGAATCCTCGTTTTTTAAGGCCGGAGAGAAAATGCTGAAGTGGATCGGGCACAAAATGCGGATGAACACGGCCGAGGTTTTCGAGCATACTGAGCAGTTCATTCAGCCCGAACGCACCGAGAAAAGCCGTTTGAACACATTGCGTGCCGATGATTACGTCAAGACCATGTGCTAGTGCGTACACCCACAAAATGCAGAACTTTTTGATAAGTCCCCGAGCGCAGACATCGGATTGATATTCGCCGAAATAGCACGCTCGATAGATGCCCGTTAAATAGTCGCTCGCCATCATCGCTAACAACCACGCAACGGGTAGCTCATGATTGCCGAACGCAACGCCGTAAACCCAACCAACCGCCGCGCCAATAGCAAGAACAATCCGCTCTAGGTACGTTGGAATTAAATCGTGTAGAAGATCTTGAAGCACGCACATTTCCCTCCAAAAGTTTGCAAATTTTTTACATAGCAAACAATGAACCGAAAACGTGCCGATAACGGCACACCTAAATTTGTGTAAAAAATGCTCAATATTTAAGCGCGACAAGCAACGAATTGTTTTGCCTGAGCGTTACCTTCTGCTTCTAACGATTTGATTTAAATTGTTACTTTGCCTCTCTCCCCGGGCACCATGATTTTCTCCTATGTGAAAGACGAAAAAGGGAACGCTCGCGTTCCCTTTTTTTACCGTCTGCGCACCTTTTATTCCTCGACACGCATACCCTTGACGGTCCATTGACCAGTGCTTTCCAAAACGGTCCGCCACAGTTCGCTCTTGGGATCCATCTTGCGGCGCTTTGCCGTGACAAGTTCCAACGGAACGTGCACGAACTCGTCCATGATGCGAGAGACGACAATACCGGTTCTTCCGGCCATGGCCGCATGAACGGCATGCTGACCGAGCTGTCCGCAGTAGGCGGCATCGGACGTGTTGGCGTGCACTGAGCGAATAATGTAACTCGGATCGATGTACTTGATGGTCAAATCCTGATTGCGTTCGGCAAAGAATTTCTTTAAGCGTTCTTTGAGGAACGTTCCGATATCGCTCAAAACGATGTTGCCCGACGGGTCGTACTTGCCGGTTCCTTGCATCAGGTGCTGTCCGGCGCCTTCGGCTGCTACGATTACGGCGTGGCCGCGGGCACGGATGCGTTTAAAGACCGCTTCAAGCAGGCCCTGAGGACCGTCAATCTCAAAGGGTAGTTCCGGCACGAGCACGAAGTTCACGTCGCGCATGGAAAGAGTTGCCTGAGCGGCAATAAACCCGGACTCGCGTCCCATGAGTTTTACCAGACCGATTGTGTTATGGCACCCCATGGCCTCGGCATGTGCGCATTCGATGGCCTCGGTGGCTTTCTCGACGGCCGTGTCAAAGCCGAACGACTTGGGCACATAGTTAATGTCGTTATCAATCGTCTTCGGGATACCGATGACGGAAATGTGCAACCCGCGCTTGGCGATCTCGTTTTTAATCGCGATTGCCGCCTTCATCGATCCGTCGCCGCCGATGAAGTAAAGAATGTCAATCCGTTCTTTTAAAAGACGGTCGACAACACGTTCGATCGGTTGCGAGCCGCGCGATGTTCCGAGAATCGTGCCGCCGAAGTGATGAATGTTGCTGATATCGTATGAACGAAGGACAAGGGGTGTGAAACCTTTTTCTTCGATAAATCCGGCAAGTCCGTACCGGAAGCCGAGAATGTCATCGGCTCCGTATGCGTAATGGGACTCCAAAACAATGGAGCGAATCACATCGTTTAAACCCGGGCACAAGCCGCCGCAGGTTACGATAGCGCTACGTGTGCGCGTGGGGTCGAAAAACAGGCGCTCATGGGGACCGGCGGCCTCAAACAGACAGTCGGTATGCCCGCCGACGTCTCGCGCAAAATCCGACGGTAGGTGCAAAAGCACCGTATGGGAGGACGGGAAAACGCCGCTCGCTAAATTCGAGTCAAATCGCGCTTGTCCCAGGATTTCCGTATTGATTTTAAAAATTTTCTCGGCAGTCATAGGTAGGAGAAATATTCTTGAAAAACGAACGCACTCTATCAAATCCGAAGAGCCTTGGCGAAGCCTTTACAAAAAATTTCACGTAAGAGGATCGCCTTGGGGTATTGCCGAGCGCGAAAGTTGCCCGGTGTTTCTTTTCTTGTTTGAGAAAGCGTTTCGGGAAAAAAAAGGAGGGTTTCCGCAGCCTATTCTTAGCGCACCTTCAAGCCGAATCGCCCGAGGTAAAAGGCGGCACCGATCAGAATCCAAACCACGAGGAGTAGGTACGATGGCGTGCCGAAATGTACGAAATCGAGTCCTGGAATCGGAATTAATTGCAAGGCGATAAAAAACGCGGAAAAAGCGGCGCCGAGTACGGAAACAATCGAAAGGAAACTATTGGATTCTCCGTTTTTCTTCATCGTGACGCGCGTGGCAAGGCAGGTGAAAAGAAAGCCGATGGAGGCGCCGATAGCGCACATATCGACAAACCAGCCGAGGGCTTCTCGACCGAGAATCGGACCGGAAAGCGAAATACCGATGCAAAACAAGAGCGCGTTTTTCGGAGTTCTGTGTTTGGGGTCGATGACGGCAAAGGATTCGGGAAGGTACCCGTCTCGGGCCATCGAATACATCAGGCGCGAGGAGGCCATGTAAAAGCCCATAATGCCCGTTAAGACAGCACTGAAGACGGCAATTCCGACGATGACTTTCCCGAAAACCCCTAAGAGGCGCTCGGAGGCCGCTAACAAAAGCCAAGGCGTATGCGAACTATTGATAATTAAGTCCGGCCAATTGGCAAGCGCTGCAGCCGTGATGGTGTTGTTGGCGATGTAGACAAAGCAGCCGAAGGAGATAGCCACAATCATGATGAAGCTCACCTTCGTCGGAGAGAATTTGTATTCTTCTGCTGCCTGCGGAATCGTGTCAAAGCCGACGTAGGCCCAGGGGGCAATTGCTAGTGTTGCGAGGACGGCGGCGCAGATTGAAACGGTGCCCGTATGGATAAAAGGCTCGATACCGTCATAACTTCCGGCTCGAAGGGCACTGGCGGCGGTCTCCTTATCAAATCCCCAAAGCGGTTCCATGTTGGCAAACGTTGCGGCATCGCTTGTCAGGGCGATTGCCGTGAGCGTTAAGACGGAAGAGCCGAGCAAGAACGCTAAAAGTGTTTGAATAGAGCCCGCGACCTTGACCCCTTGGATGTTAAAAAGGCCGAACAGCACGAGAACGGCCATGGCAAAGAGCATTTCTCCGGCATAGATGTCAAAACCGGCAACCGTATAGTGAAAGCCGAATTTAAGGATCGGACCGAAGAGGCCGTCGATGATTAGGCCTATGGCCGTCGAATTCATCGGGACATTTGTCAAATAGGCGGCAACGAGAAACCACCCGCACAGGAACGCCGGAAGCCGACCGAAACAAATCTTGGCGAAGGTAAATTGACCGCCGGCTTTGGGATATTTGGGGACCATGTAGGCGTAGTTAAAGGCAATCACCACCATGATGGCGGCTCCGAGGAGCATGGCAATTGCCGTCCCGGCGACTCCCGAGTTAAAGAGAAACTTTTTACCCGGATTAATAAACGAACCCCATCCGATGATGCATCCGAAGGCCAAAGCCCAAACATGCATCGGATTGAGGGCGCGCTTTAAGTGCGCAGGGTGTTTTGTGTCTGGTTTTTCCATCTAGCCGCAATATGCCTTGTCGATTTGTTTGAGCTCTCGGAAGGTGTCGATTTCAACGATGTCTTCCTGTGTGCACGGAAGAATTCCGACCTGGTACTTGTCTTTGAAAACACAGAGAGGAACTTGTTCCCAGTAGCGCTCTTTGCCTCCCGGTTGTTCATAGGCTTCTTTTAAGTCGGCAGAAAGTTTGGCTCCGTCTTGCGCATTCCAGTAAGAAATGCCGACCATTTGGTAGCAATTCAGTCCCCCGAATTTTTCTTCGGCAATAAAGCCGTTTTTGAGCGTAAAACACCAATCGTCACTGCGCTCTTTGGCAATGCCCAAAAAGTCCGACTCATAGTGGTATTTACGAAGAATGTTCGGATTATTAATCAACAGGTCGGACTCTAAGACATAGGCATTTGCCAGACCGAACCGGGCGACAAGGGCCGAGGAAATATTGTTCGATTCGTTGTAAATCGGGTTTTCCAGAAAACGAATCATCGGATATTTATACAAAAGCTGATCGAATTGTTCGCCTAAATACCCCCGAACGATGGTGATATCGGTAATCCCGAGGGCCAGAACGGCATCGATAAGACCGTCGATTAAACGCTGTCCGTTCACGCGCACCAGCGGTTTGGGGGTGTTGAGTGTGACGGGCACGAGGCGACTGCCGAACCCGGCTGCAAGAAAAACAGCTTTTTTGACGCGAAAGGGCTCGAGTGTTGCCAAGCCGCTTTCGGTAATTTGGTTGTCGGCAACAAGACCGCTTTGCGTTAATGCCGCAAGAAGTTTATTGGCCGTGCCCAAAGAAAACCCCGAACGGCGCGCCAGTTCGCGTTGGGAGAGCGACGCGTCGCAGGGAGCGAGCGTCGTCAGAAGATTGAACTCTTTGCGAGTCAGCGGTTTTGTCATAAAAAAGCTCTGAGGTTGTAACGCAAGCTTTTGTTGCAAAGGAAAAAATTACTTTTCGCAAGTATACCGAGGGAAGGGCGGTTGTTTAATTTTAAGAGGCTTTGATGCCGGAATGAACGCTTGCGAGCCTGCTTGATTTTCCGAGGAGGAGTTTTGCTTTTCAAATCGGCAGGTTTCGCGCCTCGTTCCTCGGTAAAATGCCGTACGCTTTTTTCCTTTAAGGGGAATGTATGTCGGTTTTTCAGCCGTTTGACGTGCTTTTGCCAAGTCGCAGGGTTTCCGTTTCTTGGCCTGTCATTGCCTGCGATCAGTTCACAAGCGAGCCGGAGTACTGGGAAAAGGTCTGTCGCATTGTCGGGACCGATGTCAGTACGCTCGCTTTGATTTTTCCTGAGGTTTGGCTCGGGAAGGACAATGCGTCGCGTATCGGAGCTATTGAAGCCACCATGCGCTCGTATCTGAAAAACGCCGTTTTGGCCTCGCATCCGGCAAGCTTCGTTTATGTGGAAAGAACGCTTTGCACGGGAGCGATTCGCCGCGGCGTAGTCGGGACGGTTGATTTAGAGGCTTACGACTTTTCCGAAAAAACCGATAAGCCGATTCGTGCGACCGAAAAAACCGTCCGTTCGCGTATTCCGCCGCGCGTGGCCATCCGTAAGGACGCCAGCTTGGAGCTTTCCCATGTGCTCCTTTTAGCCGATGACCCGACCGACCGACTCCTGTCCGGGCTCGAGCAAAAAAAAGCAACGCTTCCGAAACTTTATGATTTGGACTTGATGCTCGGAGGCGGGCACCTTGTCGGGTATCTTGTTTCAGGGAACGATGCGGCGGAGTTTTCCCAAGCCGTGGCCGACTACGAAAAAGAACGTGCCTCTGTCGGAACTCTTTTTTACTGTGTCGGAGACGGGAACCACTCTCTGGCAACGGCCAAGACCTGTTACGAGGATTTGAAGACAAGACTCCCGCCTGAAGAAGGCCAAGACCATCCGGCACGGTATGCGATGGTCGAACTCGGAAACATTCGGGACAAGTCGCTTGCTTTTGAGCCGATTCACCGTCTGGTTGTCGGAAAAAATCCCGAAACGGTTTTGTCGCAACTGGCAAAGACGGCAGGAGCCTTAGAGGGTCACCGTATCACGTGGGTTGCAGGCCAAAAGACGGGTGAAATTATTTTAGATCGCAAGTTCGGAGTCCTTCCCGTTGCGGCATTGCAAAGTGCCTTGGATGACTGCCTACCGGAAGTCGGAGCCGAGCTTGACTACATTCACGGAGAGGCCTCCCTGAGAAAATTGGCGCAGGAAGACAATCGCCTGGGATTTTTACTGACGGCCATTGCGAAGGAGGACTTTTTTACCGGAGTGGCCTTAGGCGGCGTCTTCCCGCGTAAAACCTTTTCCATGGGAGAGGCGACCGATAAGCGTTACTATACGGAAGCGCGTCGCATCGTCCGATAACGGGAAGGTGCTATTCTTTGCCTGACTGAAAAGCCATTTTGAGAAAAAGCCATGAAATTAGTCATTGCTGTCGTCAAACCTTTTAAACTCGATGAAGTGCGTGAAGCACTGGCCGAAATCGGCGTGAACGGACTGACGGTCACGGAAGTGAAGGGATTCGGCCGTCAAAAAGGTCACACGGAACTGTACCGCGGCGCCGAATACGTGGTGGACTTTCTTCCGAAGGTCAAAATTGAGGCTGTCGTGACCGATGACATCCTCGACCGCGTTTTGGAAGCGATTCAAAAAAGTGCTCGGACCGGGAAAATCGGGGATGGCAAAATTTTCGTTGTCGACTTAGAGCAGGTCATTCGCATTCGGACCGGCGAAGAAGGCGAAGCCGCAGTCTGAAAAGTCTGAAGGCAATAAAAAACCCGGCCTCGCGACCGGGTTTTTCGCTAGGTGCTCACGCGAAAATTACTTCGCAGCGCGCGAACCGAACACTTCGACTTCCGTACGACGGTTCGGGGCGAGGCACTTGATGAGCTCGTCCTTGCTCAGGTTCTTGGCGCATTCGACAACGGGGTTGTCAGAGCCCAAGCCGAGCGGCTGGATGCGATCTTCCGCAACGCCGTTGGCAGCCAAGTACGCCTTGACGGCTTCAGCACGTGCTTCGGAAAGCTTCTGGTTGGCGGCATCCGAACCGATCTTGTCGGTGTAGCCTGTGGCCAGGACGACGTCAATGTTGACACCGGCCAATTTGGAGATCAAACCGTTCAGAACTGCCTGTCCCTCATCGGAAAGCTTGGCGCTACCGAAAGCAAAGACCGCGTCGGCGTTAACCGTAACCTTGGCGGGCTTCTTCTTCTTGGCGGGAGCAGCCTTCTGGCACGGGGCGATGTCCTGATCGCACTGGCATCCGGTCGCATTGCCGGCCTTCTGAGCCAAAGCGGGTGTCCAGAAACCGGTGCGGATGCACAGGCCCGAGCCACTCTTGACAACCTGGTTGGCGCTATCCATGAGGTAGGGGACAGCATCCGCAGCCATCGCAGAACCGGCGGTAGCAACCAGGGCGGCTACCGCGAGACTCAATTTGAGAGACTTCATATTATTTTCCTTTGTTAAAGCACCGCTGTTGTACTTCCTGACTCACACACGAAAACTCGACGTGCAAATTAAAGAACAACGCTTCAATGCCTGCGGTGCAACTCAACACTGAAGCCGGTCTTGCTCCAAAGTGGTATGCCCGATAAAAGGCACAACACTTCATGTAGGCATGATAAACGATTTTCTCGGAAACAGGTCCTTACAGGGCAAAGGAAATTCCCTCACACGGTCAAAGAACGTGATTTGTGCGTTTTCTACGACAAAAGCCCGAAGTGAGTCTTTTCATGAGGCGCCCTCTCGCGCGCGTACGCGCTCGCGCCTGCACGTGCGCACGCAAAGAGGCGTACAATTAAACATCTTTAATCCCCGAAAAATTCGGGGCTAGCGATTTTTGTTGAGTATTGAAAAAAGACAATTCCTATTAAGCCATGAGTACCCAAGATAATACGACGACGGAAAGTAACGGCGAAAAGAACGGCATGCCGATTTCTTATTCTTATGAGACGCTTCCGGTTGCCCTGGAAAGCGAGATGCGGCAGTGCTACCTCGATTATGCGATGAGTGTGATTGTCGGGCGAGCGTTGCCCGACGTGCGTGACGGATTTAAACCCGTGCATCGGCGCGTTCTTTTCTCCATGCATGAACTGGGAAACGACTTTTCCCGTCCGACGAAAAAATGCGCTCGTGTTGTCGGGGACGTCATCGGTAAGTACCACCCGCACGGTGATCAGGCGGCCTATCAGACCTTGGTGCGCCTGGCGCAAGACTTTTCTATGCGTTATCCGCTTGTCTGGGGTCAAGGAAACTTCGGTTCGATCGACGGGGACGGCGCGGCGGCCATGCGTTACACGGAATGCCGCCTTGCGCAGATTGCCGATGCAATGCTCGATGATTTGGACGAAGATACGGTTGATTTCATTCCGAATTTTGATAACTCGGAAAAAGAGCCCGTGGTGTTGCCGGCCAAGTTACCGAATCTTCTAGTCAACGGTTCGGCCGGTATTGCCGTCGGCATGGCCACGAACATTCCGCCGCACAATTTGTGTGAGGTCGTCGAGGCCTGTCGCTTCCTTTTAAAGAACCCGGAAGCCACGATTGATGACGTGATGGCGCTCATCCCGGCACCGGACTTTCCGACCGGAGCGGTCATTTACGGTTTGGAAGGGGTTCGCGAAGGCTACAGAACCGGACGCGGTCGCGTCGTCATGCGCTCGCACACGCATTTTGAGGAACTTCGCAACGGGCGTCAGGCGCTTGTGGTCGACGATATTCCGTATCAAGTCAACAAGAAGGTCCTTGTCGAGTCCATTGCCCGGCTCATGCACGAGAAAAAAATCGAAGGGATTGCGGAGTTGCGCGATGAGTCCAGTAAGACCGTCCGCATCGTCATGGAACTCAAACAGGGAGCCTTCGGCGAAGTTATCCTCAATCAACTCTTTAAGATGACTGCCTTGCAGTCGTCCTTCGGCATCAACATGGTCGCCCTGGTGGACGGCCAGCCGCGCCTTTTGAATCTGCGTCAGATTATCGAGGCCTTCTTGCGGCATCGCCGTGAGGTCGTTAACCGTCGGACCATCTTCCGCTTAAATAAGAACCGGACACGCGGACACATTTTGGAAGGTCAGGCCGTTGCGCTTTCCAATATCGACGAATTCTTGAGAATCATTCGTGCAGCGCCGACCCCGCCGGTTGCCAAAGCCCAATTGATGGCGCGCGCCTGGAGGTCCGATTTTGTCGTCGGACTACTCAAAGGGGCGGCCTCGGCCGAAGATTACCGCCCGATTGAAATCGGCGCCGAATTCGGTTTGGATAAGGACGGTCTGTACCATTTAAGTTCCGTTCAGACCGACAAGATTTTGCAGATGGCGTTGCAAAAGCTCACAGGGCTGGAACAAGACAAGATTAACGACGAGTACCGTCAGGTTCACGACGCCATCACCGATTTACTTGATATCTTGGCGCGCCCGGAACGCGTGGTTCAGATTATGGATAGCGAACTCGAGGAATTAAAGACCAAGTACGGAGATGCCCGCCGCAGTGAAATCGATTACTCGGGCGATCCGAATTTCGACCCACTCGACTTCGTTGTCAACGAATCGGTCGTTGTCACGCTCTCGCGCGAAGGCTATATCAAGCGCTTGGCCCTAGATCAGTACCGAGAACAAAAGCGCGGCGGACAAGGTAAGAGAGCCTCTCAGACACGCGAAGGCGATGCCGTCGAGCGCCTTTTCGTGGCCAATTCCCACGACAAGATGCTGTGCTTTAGCGACAAGGGCCGCGTTTTCGAGTTGGCCGTGTACTTGGTGCCCGAGGCCGCAAGAACGAGTAAAGGGAAAGCCATCGTTAACCTCTTGCAGCTTCAAGACGATGAAAAGATTCGCATCGTTTTGCCGGTCCATAGCTTTGATGAAAATCGCTTTGTCTTTATGGCAACGCGAAACGGCTATGTGAAAAAGACACCGCTTTGCGAACTCAAGAATTCGCTCCGCAAGGGCAAAAAAGCCATTGAACTCATGCCGGGCGACGCCCTCATCGGCGTGGAAATCACCGACGGTCAGCACGACGTGATGCTCTTTTCCGATGCCGGTAAGGCCGTACGCTTTGATGAAGCGAGCGTTCGTCCGATGGGGCGCGCGGCGCGCGGCGTTATCGGCATGAGGCTTGAGGGCGGCTCCAAGGTCATCAGTATGCTGGTTGCCGGCGACGAGTCGCAGTACGTGCTCACGGCATGCGAAAACGGTTACGGCAAATGCACGCCGATTACCGAATACACGCGGCACGGCCGCGCCACGCAAGGCATGATTGCGATTGCCACCAGCGAGCGCAACGGTAAAGTGGTTGCCGCCGTTTTGGTTCGCCCTGAAGACAGCGTCATGCTGCTTACCGAGAACGGAAAACTGGTTCGCACTCCGGTGGCCGACATTCGCGTTTGCGGAAGAAGCACCCAAGGTGTGACGCTCATTGATATCAAAAACGATAAGCTCGTGCGCTTGTCTCGCGTTGCCGAGGACGATGCCGAATCCGAAGAGGGTTCGCAAGCGGCTTCGGAAGGCGAGAACAAGGGCCAGAAGGAGTAACGCATATGCATCGCGTTTATAACTTTGCCGCAGGTCCCGGTGTTTTGCCCGTTCCTGTTTTGCAAGAGGTTGCCGAGAACCTGGTTAACTACAAGGGTCAGGGCATGAGTGTCCTCGAGATGAGCCATCGAGGCGCAACAATCAGTGCTATTTGCGAGGAGACGAAGGCGTCTATTCGCACGCTACTTCAAGTTCCGGAAGATTTCGACATTCTCTTTTTGCAAGGCGGCGGTCACATGCAGTTTGCGATGGTGGCCCTTAATTTGCTCGGACAAAAGGGAAAAGCTGCCTACATCGTCGACGGTGTCTGGTCTAAAAAAGCTGCCGCCGAGGCCGCCCGCTTCGGCGCCGTGTCGGTTATCGGACAAACGACACCCTTTAGCGTACCCGATGAGGGGACGTTTATCGTCCCCGAGGACGTTTCGTATTTGTATTACTGCCAGAACGAGACCGTTCACGGATTGGAATTTAACTATGTGCTTAAGGCTCCGGCAGGTGCAGCTCTTGTCTCGGATATCAGCTCCAATTTCATGACACGTCCCGTGGACTTTACAAAGCACGATTTGGTGTTTGCCGGAGCCCAAAAGAACTTCGGGCCGGCCGGTCTTACGGTGGTCATCATTCGTAAGAGCCTACTCGGTAAAGCCTTGAGTATTTGCCCGACGATGCTCGATTACGCCGTTCACGCCAAGGCTGGCTCCATGTACAACACGCCGCCTGTGTTTCCCATCTATGTGGCAAGTTTAGTTTGTCGCTGGATTGCCTCCGAAGGGGGAATTGCTGAGATGAATCGACGTGCCCTCGAGCGGAGTTCTCTCGTGTACAGCGCCATTGACGCGAGTGACGGGTTTTACATCAATCAATACCGCGCATGCGAGAGAAGTCGCATGAACGTAGTTTTCACAATCAAAGACCCGAGTCTAAATGAGGCTTTCTTACAGCAAGCCGCTGAGCGTGGCTTAACGAACCTTAAGGGTCATCGCATTTTGGGCGGATTCCGTGCGTCGCTTTATAACGCGATGCCGGTTGCCGGCGCGAAGGCCTTGGCTGAATTTATGCGGGACTTTGCCCGCGAGCACGGATAAAGCGCTATGACGGAAAAAACCGAACAGATTGCTCGGCTGCGTGAAAGAATCGATGCCGTTGACGACCAACTCGTTGCACTTCTTGTCGAGCGGGCCTCTCTTGCACACGACGTCGGTGTTGCCAAGGGAACGGCGGCGGTTTATCGCCCCGAGCGCGAACGCGCGATTATCGAACGCGTGATTGAAAAGTCCCGCGCCCTCGGTGCAAGATTGGACGGCGCCTCCCTGGCTCGGATTTACCGAGAAATCATGTCGGCGTGCCGGTCGCTCGAAAAGCCGATGCGCGTGGCTTATCTCGGTCCGCAGGGAACCTTTTGCGAGATGGCGGCTATCTGTGCTTTCGGGCACGGCGTCCAAATGCTGGCCGGTCCGAGCATCGACGAAGTGTTCCGTGCCGCAGAGACAGGTCAAGTCGACTATGCGGTCGTGCCGATTGAAAATTCGGCGCAAGGGACCGTGACGCGCACATTAGATCTTTTGATTCGCACATCGCTTTGTATTGTCGGCGAAGTCAACGTTCCCGTGGTTCACAACTTGATGTCGCACGCAGCGTCTTTAAGTGACATCAAGCGCGTTTCCGCGCATCCGCAGGCCCTCGCGCAATGCCGTAACTGGCTTGCTGCGCACTTACCGGGAGTCGAACTCGTTCCGGCCGCTAGTAACGCCAAGGCGGCTCAAGCTGCACAAACGGACCGGTCGATGGCCGCGATTGCCGCAGCACGCGCTGCTGAGCTTTATGACCTGACGATTCTTGCCTCGGCCATTCAAGACGATGCGCGCAATCGCACACGGTTTTTCGTCTTGGGAAAAACGCCGGTTCAAGATGTGCCGACTCGCTTGGCAAAGACGTCCATTTGGTTTGTCTGCGCCAACGTCTCGGGCGGTCTTTGTCAGGTCTTGGAGCCCTTTAAGGAACACGGGGTTTCCATGGTCAAACTCGAAAGTCGTCCGGCACGTACGGGCGGTTGGGACTACACCTTTTATGTGGATATCGAGGGCTTTGAAAAAGATGCCAATGTGCGTGAAGCCCTGGACCAAATGAAGCAGTGCACGTCGGTCCTCAAAGTCCTCGGATCGTATCCGAAGGCCGTCGATGTGGTTTAAGTTAGCCGTGTGTTTTTGCGCTTTTACGGGCGTTAGCCCGCTTGTTGAAAGGAAATCACTATGCGTTTGGCACTGATCGGGTGCGGTTTAATCGGAACGTCGGCGACGTGGGCCATGAAAAAGGCCGGCGTCGTTGATACGGTTATTGCCTACAACCGACACATTGAGTCGGCCCGGCGGGCCGTTGAGATCGGTGCGGCCGATTCCGTGGCCGAAACGATGCGCGAGGCCGCTATCGGCGCCGATGCTGTTTTGATTGCCGTTCCGGTCTTGGCGATGCGTTCTGTCTTTGAGGACATCGCGCCGGTTCTCGCACAGACCACTGTCATAAGCGACGTCGGGTCCGTGCGCGCGACACTCGTGGTCGATGCGCGTCAGGCGTTCGGGAAAGCCTCTTGCAACTATTGCCCGGTGCACCCGATCGCCGGCGGCGAGAAAACAGGTGTCGATGCCGCCGTTCCCTCGCTTTTTGTCGGTGCCAATGCCATCGTGACGCCGCTCGAGGAGACAAGCGAGGTCTCACGAAGTATCTGGCGCAAACTGTGGGCTGCCACGGGAGCCAATCTTTTGGAAATGACTGTGGCCGAACACGATTCGATTTTTGCCAGTGTCAGTCACTTGCCGCACGTGGTGGCATTTGCTCTTGTCAATGCGGTTTTATCGATGGATAGTCCCGAGCGTCGCCTTCACCTAGCCGGTCCCGGCTTCCGAGACACGACGCGCATTGCCGCCTCCTCGCCGACGATGTGGCGGGATATTTGCCTTGCCAATCAAAAGGCCCTACTCGAAAGCCTTTTAGCCTACAAGGACAATTTGGAGGACATTTGTCGGGCAATTGAAAAGGGTGATGGCAAATCAATCGAGGAGTTTTTCGAGCGCTCTGCCAAGGCAAGAAGAGGGCTGTAACGATGATGCAAACCCGATGTGATGACGATGTGCTGACCGTCCCGGCTGTAACGCACGCACATGGCACGGTCAAACTTCCCGGTTCCAAATCGATTTCCAATCGCGCGCTCCTTTTAGCGGCGCTTTGCCCGCAAGGAACGCGTCTTACCGGATTGCTGCAGGCTGAAGATACCGAGCGCATGCTCGATTCCTTGCGGCTACTCGGAGCGACTATCGAACAGAAGGCCGACGAATGCACGATTGCGCCCGGCAAAGATTTCCCGTCGCGTGAAGCCAAACTTTTCGTCGGTAATGCCGGAACGGTCTCTCGCATGCTCACGGCCTTTCTCGCCTTTGCCGGCGGTTCGTACCGCCTGGACGGTGTCAAACGGATGCGTGAAAGACCGATTGCCGATCTTGTGGATGCCCTGCGAGAAATCGGGGCTCGCATCGAATACACGGGACAGACCGGGTGTTTGCCGCTTCGCATTTTGCCGGCGCGTCTTACTTCGGATACGGCGCGTGTGCGCGGTAACGTCTCGAGTCAGTTTTTGACGGCGTTACTTTTGGCATCGGCCGGTTGGGCACGAACGTTGAATCGTCCGTTTCATATTCAAATCCTCGGCAATCTAATTAGCCGCCCCTACGTCGAGATGACCGTATCGATGATGCGCTCTTTCGGGGCCGATGTCGTCAAGGTCTCGGACGGATACGTTGTCGGCACAAGGCAGATGACACCGCCTGAAACCTATGCCATCGAAGGAGACGCATCGGGCGCGAGTTACTTTCTCGCTCTCGGGGCGTTGACGGGCGGGCCCGTCCGCGTCGTCGGAATCGGACGCAACTCCCTTCAGGGGGATGTTCACTTTGCCGATGTGCTCGCTCAAATAGGCGCCGACGTGACCTATTTGGATAACGCCGTCGAGGTTTCCCGAAAGCCGGGTACAACGCTTCGCGGCATTTCTATCAATTGCCTGGCAATTCCCGATGCGGCGATGACGTTTGTGCCGATGGCGCTTTGTACTGAGGGGGCGGTGGAGCTGACGGGGATTGCCTCTTGGCGCGTCAAAGAAACTGACCGGCTTGATGCCATGGTCTGCGAGATGCGCAAATTCGGCGCCCGTGTTACGTCGGGTCCCGACTGGATTCGCGTCGAACGGGGAAGCGAAATTATTCCGGCTCGCGTCGCCACGTATAACGACCACCGAATGGCCATGAGTTTTGCCCTGGCGGCCTGTGCCGGCATCCCGGTACAAATCGAGAACCCGGCCTGTACGGCTAAGACGTTCCCGGATTTTTTCAAAACACTCTTCACGATGATCGGACGAAATCCGTCTTTGGCGTAAAGGTTAGGAGAAGGAAAATGGACGATAAGCCCGCGGTTCGCATTATTACGATTGACGGTCCGACGGCAAGCGGCAAGGGAACGATTGCCTCGGAAGTGGCCCGTAAGCTCGGATTTCACTATTTGGATTCGGGGGCGCTCTTTCGCCTGGCGGCTCTTTCGTGCCTGACGCAAAAAGTGGACCTTACCGATGAGGCGGCGTGCTCGGGGGTGACGCGTCAAATGCGCCCGTGCTTTAAAGACGGGAAGGTGTTTTTAGGCGACAAAGACGTTACCGATGCCATCCGCGAGGAAGCCGTCGGACTGGCCGCAAGTCGCGTGGCGACGATGGCCTCGGTTCGGACGGCGATTTTGGATTTGGAACGCGACTTTTGCCGAGCACCGGGTTTGGTGGCCGACGGACGCGATATGGGGACGGTTGTATTCCCGAATGCGTGTTTGAAGGTCTTTTTGACAGCCGGGGCTCAAGTTCGCGCTCAAAGACGCTATAAGCAGTTGATACAACGAGGAATTTCTGCTAACCTAGCAGACCTCGCGCGTGATTTACAGGAGCGGGACAAACGCGATCGGGAACGAGCCGTATCGCCGACACGTCCGGCTCCCGATGCTCGTCTTTTAGATAGCTCCGATCAGACGATCGAACAGACCGTTCGGTGTGTTCTCGATTGGTACTGCGCGCTGGAAAGCTGATTTTTTAACCCCGAATGTGACCGGAGACATTCGGGTTTTTACTCAAACTCCACCCGATCAATTCCGGAAGGGTGAGCAATTTTTTATTAACGAACATACATGTCCAACAACACTAATAACGAATCGTTTGCGCAACTCTTTGAAGAAAGCCTTGCTAAACAGGAGATGCGCCAAGGCGAAGTCATCACCGCTGAAATCGTGCGCGTCGACGGCAATTTTGTCGTGGTCAATGCCGGTTTAAAGAGTGAGTCCTATATCCCGGTGGAAGAATTCAAAGATGACCGCGGAGAAGTGACGGTCAAACCCGGGGATTTCGTCTCTGTTGCCATTGAATCCGTGGAAAACGGTTTCGGCGATACGATTCTCTCGCGCGATAAGGCCAAGCGCCTTGCCGCTTGGATGAACCTTGAGAAGGCTCTGGAAAGCGGCGAATTGGTTACGGGTACCATCACAGGCAAGGTCAAGGGCGGCCTGACTGTCATGACCAACGGAATCCGTGCCTTCCTGCCCGGTTCTCTCGTCGATACGCGTCCTGTGAAGGATACGACGCCTTACGAAGGCAAGACGATGGAATTTAAGGTCATCAAGCTTGACCGTAAGCGTAACAACGTTGTTGTTTCCCGCCGTGCCGTCGTCGAAGCGAGCATGGGCGAAGAACGCGCTAAGCTACTTGAAACTCTCAAGGAAGGCGCTGTTGTCAAGGGTGTCGTCAAGAACATCACCGATTACGGTGCGTTCGTCGATTTGGGCGGCATCGACGGCTTGCTCCACATCACCGATTTGGCTTGGAGACGCGTGCGTCATCCGAGCGAGGTTGTGAGCGTCGGTCAGGAAATCGAAGCCAAGGTTCTCAAGTTCGACCAGGAAAAGAACCGTGTTTCTTTGGGCTTGAAGCAACTGGGCGAAGATCCGTGGCTCGGAATTGCCCGTCGCTATCCGAAGGGAACGCGTCTTTTCGGCAAGGTCACGAACATCACCGACTACGGTGCGTTTGTCGAAATCGAACCGGGTATCGAAGGTCTGGTGCACGTCTCCGAAATGGATTGGACCAATAAGAACATCGACCCGAAGAAGGTTGTCACGCTCGGCCAGGAAGTCGAAGTGCAGGTTCTGGATATCGACGAAGAACGTCGTCGTATCTCTTTGGGTATGAAGCAGTGCAAGGCTAATCCCTGGGAAGAGTTCAGCCAGACTCACCACAAGGGTGATCATGTCAAGGGCCAGATTAAATCGATTACGGACTTCGGTGTCTTTATCGGTCTGCCCGGCGGAATCGACGGCTTGGTGCACTTGTCTGACCTTTCTTGGACGGAACCCGGTGAACAGGTTGTTCACAACTACAAGAAGGGCGAAGAGGTCGAAGCGGTTGTTTTGGCCATCGATACCGATCGCGAACGCGTCAGCCTCGGCGTCAAGCAGCTCTCGGGCGATCCGTTCGGCACCTTCACGAGCACCCATGAAAAGGGCTCGATTGTCAAGGGTACGGTCAAGTCCGTCGATAGCAAGGGCGCTGTGATTGATTTAGGTAACGAAGCCGAAGGCTACTTGCGTGCTTCCGAAATCAGCAGCGAACGCGTTGAAGATGCGACGACCAAGCTTAACGTCGGCGATCCGGTTGAAGCGGTGATTACAAGCATCGATCGCAAGAACCGTAACGTCCAGCTTTCGATTAAGGCTAAGGATGCCGCCGAAACGCGTGAAGCGCTCAACCGCGTCAACAGCGATGCGACAACCGGAACGACCAATCTCGGGGCCCTCCTGAAGGCTAAACTCGAGAAAAAGTAACCAAACCTAGGGAGCTTTTATATGCGAGCCCTGACTAAATCAGAACTGATTGATCGGATTTTTGCACGTCTGCCGAATCTGACGAGTCGCGAAGCGGAGTTTGCCGTAAACGAAGTTTTGCGTACGACCGTCAGCGCTTTAAGCCGCGGTGTGCGTGTGGAGATTCGAGGGTTCGGCAGTTTTTCCGTCAAGCATCGTGAAGCACGCAAGGGACGCAACCCGCGTACCGGTGAGGCCGTTCAGGTTCCTGCCAAGTACGTGCCGTATTTCCGCGCGGGCAAGGAAATTCGTGATGCCTTGAACGAAAGAATGAAGGTCGAGTCCGAGTCGTAAATCGTCTCTGCAATCGAACCGTCCTGCGGTGAGCGGGAAAAAACGGGGTTTTCGGGATTTCTCGAAAGCCCTGTTTTTTATCTGCGTGCGGATTCGGGGAAAGAGAGGCGGGTTTTAGCGTAAGCGCTGATAAAATCCGTTTGTTAAAAAAGTGACCCATGGGGTCGGGGAAGTTTGACGATGCGTTTGTCTCTTTTAGCCGCGACGCTAGCGGCGATTTCTTCAGTGGCCGGTGCGGCAGAACTCGGCTCTTTATCTCTGGTTTCTCGCTTAGGCGAGCCGTTTGATGCACGTTTGGACGTGCGCGATGTCAAGCCCGGGGAGATCATCGAAGTGACGCTCGGCGATCCGTCGCTTTACGAGAAAGTCGGACGGAAATTAGCTCCCGAAGTGACGACCTTTCGGATTGCTAACCACAAGGATGCCAAGGGGCGTTTTCGGATTCAGAGTCGCGAGGCCCTCAAAACGGACGCCTTTCCGCTAATCCTCGTGATGAAGGCCGACTCCAAAGTCAAGGCCAAGGTCTACAACATTAAGTTAGCGCCGCCGCGCTCAATCTCGCGTAATACACCGAGCAAGGCGCCTGTGGTCGTGGAGCACCGGGAAAACACGGCAGCATTACGTGCCCCGAAAGACGTGAAAAAGACAGTTGCAGCGCCCGTCGAACCCGTGGCTGCGAAAAAAGCGCCCCTTGCCTCCAAAGCGCCGATGACAGCGAAGGCAAATAAGCCCGTCCCGAGTCAAAAGGTAACTCAGGAGGAAAAAAAGCCCGCCCGAACGACCTTACCTGAAAAGCCCCATGCTCCGATTTATGTCACGCCGGGGATGACACTTTGGTCGATTGCCGGAAAAGTGCAGGCCCTGTACCCCCGGGCCAGTATCGATCGCATTGAGGTCGCGCTGGTTCGAGCCAATCCGCAGGCCTTTAAAAACGGTCGGGTGACGGGACTGAAACTCGGAAGTCGCCTTCGCATTCCAAGTGCCGAACTCATCAATAGCATTACGGAGCAAGAGGCTTGGGCCATCGTTCGTGTTAAGCCGTCTGTCAATGCCCTGAAAAAACCCACTGAGAAGCGCATGCTTACGGCAAAAAAGAAAATGCCGGCTTCTCGCCTAAAGACGCACGAGGTTTTACCGCCTAAGGCGCAAACCCTTGTTGTAAGTCCGGTCAAAGCCGCCAGACCGAAGACCGAGCCTTCCGAAAGCGCTTCCCCGAGTCTAGAGACACGGCTGCAGGGTAGTGAATCCGCTAAGCCGCAGGGAGCCGAGCCGGCGCCTCAGGGCAATCTCCCTGAAGCCGGTGCGACAAGGCCTCTTACGGCATCGGATAGCCCGATGCCGCAAGCTTCCGGAGAAAATAAAGACCGGGCGGCCCCGGCCCCTCAACCAGAAGCGCCTCAGATGGAACCCGAGGCGGCAACACAAAAGCCAACTACGACAAAGCCCAAGAAGTCGGGAATGCCTTGGGGCACGATTTTCGGTGCTTTGGCGGTCTTGGCTGCCTTGTTCGGAGGGGGTGTCTACTGGCGTCGCCGTCGCAAGACGCATGAGGACACGGAAGTTGAAAAGCCGCAAGAAAGCCCTGTTCGCTTTTGCCGCGAGCAACCGGAAACTTCGCCCGAACAACTCCGTGAGATTGACGAAACCGTCAGTCGCCGTATCGAATCGGACGAACGCGCCGCTCAAGGCTTTGAGTTAAAAGGCGAGGATGCCACTCAAGCGCGTCCCATAAACGAGCCTGAGTCAGTGTGTCAAGAGGAGATCTCCGAGCCTCAGACAGAGCATTCAGAAGCCGTAGTACCTGAGACGGCGGCAGAGCATCTCGGGACTTCGGAAACCGGACCTTCCGAGGTTTCTTTGCCGGCGACGAATACGCCAAGTGAGCCGAGTGAGGCGGAAAACAACGGGCCGGAGCAAAACGAGCCGGAACCTGTGACCGGACGGATCGAACCGACGCTCGGAATCGATTTGGGGCACGACGCGACGCAGGACAATGCCCCGACCGATGCGGGGACCTCCGCGGAACCCTCTTTTAAGATCGCTTCCGATGAATCGCTTGACCGGAAATTGGTTCAGGCAAGGTCGCTCTTGCAGTCCTCGCTTTCCGATCACGCCATCGAACTACTCGAAGAAATTGCGCTCAAAGGCAATGACGAGCAACGCGCCGCGGCCTTAAAGCTTTTAACGGAAAAGCAACCGTGAAGGATGGGGCGGTGACAGGAGTTCCGACACACCGGATGGCTCTCGGGATTGAGTACACCGGAACTCGGTTTTACGGGTGGCAAAAGCAGCCCGATCAAAGAACCGTGCAAACGGAACTTGAAAAGGCGCTTTCGCGTTTTGTGATCGAACCGGTTGCGACGATTTGCGCCGGGCGGACGGACACCGGGGTTCACGCGGTCTCTCAGGTCGTGCATATTGATGTGGCCTGCCGCCGAGGTGAAGCGAATTGGATTCGCGGCGTCAATATGTTTTTACCGCCCGATGTAGCCGTGCGTTGGGCTCGCGAGGTCGATGCCGATTTTTCGGCGCGTTTTTCGGCCGTGCGTCGCACCTATGAGTATTGGATTTACAACAATCCGATTCGCTCGCCGGTTTTCGATGCCCTTACCGGGTGGGTTTGGCGTCCGCTTGATGCCGACCGTATGCGTGAAGCCGGTTTGTCGCTTCTCGGCAAACACGACTTTACGAGTTTTCGCGCGGCCGATTGCCAGGCGGCAACGCCGGTTCGGACCGTGACGGATGTCTCGGTGGAGCGTTTCGGTCCTTTAGTTTGTATCCGCATCAGCGCCGATGCTTTTTTGCAGCACATGGTCCGCAATATCGTCGGATCCTTGGTTTATGTCGGAACGGGACGCGAATCCGTCGGTTGGATCGGCGACGTTCTCAAGGCCCGCAGTCGTGCCGTTGCCGCTCCGACGTTTTCGGCCTGCGGATTGTATTTGACGGGTGTACAGTATCCGGAAAAATACCGCCTGCCGTCTGTCGGCCAGTCGCCGTTGCGGGCGGCGGTGTCGGCGATTTAACACAATTTGTCGAATGATTTATTTTTTTTCAAGGAGACTCCTATGGCACAAACACAGCACGCTCCTGTTCTTATTATCGGTTCGGGACCTGCCGGCTATACGGCAGCCCTTTATGCAGCGCGCGCCAACTTGCATCCGGTTCTGATTACCGGCATGGAGCAGGGCGGACAGCTCATGACCACGACAACGATTGATAACTGGCCGGGCGATGTCGACGGAGTCGGCGGTCCGGAACTGATGAACCGTATGCTTTCCCATGCGGAAAAATTCGGAGCCAAGGTGGTTTTCGATGTCATTCAAGAGGCGGCTTTAAACGAAAAACCCATGCGTCTTGTCGGCGATTTGGGTCAGTACACATGCGATGCCCTCATTATTGCGACCGGGGCCAGTGCCCGTTATTTGGGATTGGAAAGTGAGACGACCTTTCGCGGTAAAGGCGTTTCGGCGTGTGCAACCTGTGACGGATTTTTTTATCGGAAAAAACCCGTTGCCGTTATCGGCGGCGGCAATGCCGCTCTTGAAGAGGCGCTTTATTTGAGCCAGATTGCATCGATTGTGCACCTGGTGCATCGGAGAAATGCCTTCCGCGCCGAACCGATTATGGTCGACAAGCTCATGCAAGCTGTTAAGGACGGAAAGATTGTTCTTCATACGCCGCGCGTCGTTTCCGAAGTTCTCGGCGATGACCGGGGCGTGACAGGTCTTGCTATCGAAGGCGAGGGTGTTCGGGAAACGCTTAACGTGGACGGCGTTTTCATCGCCATCGGGCATTCGCCGAATACGGCCGTTTTCGAAGGTCAGGTCAATCTCGATCACGGCTATATCGTTACGCGGTATCCGGGTAATCGCGCCTTGACGGCAACGAATGTGCCCGGGGTGTTTGCTGCCGGAGACTGTGCCGATTCGGTTTATCGCCAGGCTATTACGAGTGCCGCAACGGGCTGCCAGGCCGCTCTCGATGCGCAGCGCTATCTGGAAGAGCAGGCCTCTTAAAACGGCTATGGGTAACAATTTCGATGCGCTCAAGGGCATGGCCGCAACCTTGAAAGAGCAAGCACGCAAGAAGCAGGAGCAAAGTGAAAAAACCGAGCAGGCGCAAAAGCGGATTGCGCACGAGACGCTCGAATTTTTGCAGGCCATGAAAAAGGGCGGTGTCAAAAGTGCTCCGGATATTCGCCTGAAGGCGACGTGTCGCGATGCTTCGATTAGTTTTACCGAGGCAATGCGCGAAGCCGGCGTTGTCCCGCTCGGGACGGCGCCGCGCGCCACGCACCCCAAGAATGTTTCGTCCGAACCCAAACAGACGATTGCCGATAACAAGGCGGTTCTTGACGAATCCTTAAGCGACGAGGTCGATTCCATTGAATTTCTCGAAAGCGAAGACGGATTGTCGTTTCGCCGCCCGAGCGTCGGACCGGACGTTCCCCGCGATTTACGCCGGGGGCGTTGGGTCGTGATGGCGCAACTGGATTTACACGGGATGTTTGTCGAGGAGGCCAGAGAGGCCGTCTCGTCGTTTCTCAAAAAGTGTTTGGCGCACGAGTTTTACTGTGTGCGCATCATTCACGGCAAAGGAAACGGCTCGCCGCAAGGGCTTTCGGTCTTGCGCGAGAAAGTGCGGCGCTGGCTCAAGCAGCGCGACGAGGTCGTCGCGTTTGCTCAGCCGCCGGAACGAGACGGCGGGGCCGGAGCGACGATTGTTCGCTTACGACCGACCGCTAAAAAGTAAGAAAGCAAAAGAAAACCGCTTCCGTTCCCGTCAAGAACCGAAGCGGTTTTAATTTTTGACGACGGGAATTACTCGGCCATCGCCAGACCCGACGCAATGCGCGCCAGGACTTCCTTTTTCCCGAAAAGCGCGAGCGTACGGTCAATTTGCGGCGTCTTGTCGGCGTTGCAAACTAAGACGCGAAGCGGTGTTGCAATCGGTCCCATCTTGATGTTCTTTTCTTGCATCACGGCTTTAAGAGCTCCGTAAATGGCTTCCGGAGTAAAGTCCTCAATGGGTTCGATGGCTTGAACAAAGGCCGTCAAGGCTTCGCGGTTGCCGTCGGCCAAGGCGAGTTTGACAGCCTGGGGGTCGCGCTCTAAGGGCTTGTAAAAGAGCATCGCCGCATCAGCCAGGACCTCGAGCGTCGCAGCTCGGCTCTTTAATAGGTTGCACACACCGGCAAGGTCGGCACCGGTTTCCGGGTGTCCGCCGCGTTTTTCGATACGCGGTTTCACTAACTTGGCTAGGCGTGCGTCATCGGCTTCTTTCATATACTGGGCATTGAGCCATTCGAATTTCTTAAAGTCGATGCGAGCGGCTGCGCGCGAGCAGTCTTTAAGTTCGAAAACCTTCGCGAGTTCTTCACGGGTAAATTTTTCCATGTTGCCGTGGCCCCAGCCCAAGCGAGCCAGGTAGTTCACGACGGCCTCGGGCAAGAATCCCTGATCGCGGTATTCGAGAATCGAGACGGTTCCGTGGCGCTTGGAGAGCTTTTGTCCGTCCGGTCCGTTAATGAGCGGCAGGTGGCCGAAAACCGGAACCTCGGCGCCGAGTGCGTGGTATAGGTTAATTTGACGCGGGGTGTTATTGATGTGATCGGCACCGCGAATGACGTGACTGACTTTCATATCCCAATCATCGACCACAACGGCAAAGTTATAGGTCGGAATACCGTCGCGCATGATGATTAAGTCATCGAGTTCCTTGTTGGCTACGGTAATCGTGCCGTACACGGCATCGTCCCAGGTGACTTCGCCGTCATCGGGATTGCGGAAACGAATGACGGGTTGCACGCCCTCGGGAATGGGTTTCCCGACACAGTTTTCCGGACGCCAGCGACCGTCGTAACGGGGTTTGAGTCCGGCGGCTTTCTGTTCGGCACGCATCTGATCGAGTTCCTCGGGTGTGGCGTAGCACCGATAGGCACGCCCGTCGGCGAGCATCTGATCGACGATTTCACGATAGCGGTCCAAACGGTCCATCTGGTAAATCGGACCTTCGTCGTAGTCCAAATCGAGCCACTTCATCGAGTCGAGAATGACCTGGGTGGCCTGAGCCGTAGAGCGTTTCTGGTCGGTGTCTTCAATGCGAAGCAGGAACTTACCCCCGAAATGGCGGGCAACGGCCCAGCAGTAAATTGCCGTTCTGGCCGTCCCTAAATGCATCATTCCGGTCGGAGACGGTGCAATGCGAGTACGAATATCTTTCATGACAATCCTTAAAAAAGCGTTGTTGTCTTCAGGGGTTTTCAGGTTGCCCGACGAAGACACAGTGGACGAGATTTTAGCGCAAGGTGCCGACGCGTTTCTCGGAAAACTCGAGAGCAGTAGCCCTTGCTTTCCGATTGGTGTAGGTCAAAGGTGTTACGCAAAAACGCAACAAAATAGGGCTTTTTCGACCGCTGGGTAAGACTGATTCAGTTACAATCGGTTACGGAGGTGAGGGAAGAACAATTTCCTTAGGAAGGAGGAAAGTATGCGTTTTTCACGCACGCTTGCCGTTTTGGCAGGCTTGTCTCCCCTTGTGGCTTGCGCCTCGTCGTTAAACGGCGCTGAGTTATCCGGCTATTGGGCAATTCCCTTTGCCGGTATTTTGTTGAGTCTGGCACTTTGCCCGATGGCTGTTCCGAATTTTTGGCACCATCACTACGGCAAGGTCGCTGTCTGCTGGGCGCTCGTTTGTGCCGTTCCGCTCTTTTGCGTCTTCGGTTCTGATATTGCCGTTACGGAAATTGCGCACACGCTTTTAGCCGATTACATCCCGTTCCTTTTATTTGTCGGTGCTTTGTACATTATTGCCGGCGGTATTCATATTCGGAGCACGTTTGCCGGTCGACCGGTGTTTAACACCTGTTTTCTTGCCGTCGGTGCCGTTTTAGCTAACCTGATGGGGACAACGGGTGCGGCGATGCTTTTAATTCGCCCGCTGATTCATGCCAACTTGGGTCGGCGACATGCAACACACACGTTTATCTTTTTTATTTTCATTGTGGCCAATATCGGCGGCTCCCTCACGCCGCTCGGCGATCCCCCGCTTTTCCTCGGATTTTTGCGCGGTGTGAGTTTCTTTTGGACGGCCGAGCACTTGTTTTTACCGTGGATAACGACGGTCGGGATTCTTTTGGCGATTTATTTTGTCATCGATGAGTGTTGTTATCGTCGAGAAAAGGCCGAACAAACGTTTGTGGCGCATCCGGAAAAGCAGATACCCTTCCAAATCGAAGGGAGTATCAATTTTCTGTACCTTGCCGGCATGGTCGGCGCTACGCTCATGAGCGGCGTTTGGCAGCCGGGTATTGAATTTACCGTCCTCGGTGTGCATTTGCCGTTACAAGGTCTTGTCCGTGACGCGTGCTTTGTGACGCTGGCTCTTTTAAGTTATTTCACAACGCAGGAACAGGTTCACGCGGTCAATCACTTTAACTTTGAGCCGATTAAAGAAATTGCCAAACTCTTTTTCGGAATCTTCGTGTGTATCGTCCCGGTGCTCGAAATGCTCAAGGCCGGAACAAACGGCGTCTTTGCTCCGCTCGTTTCTTTGGTCTCGACCGCCGAAGGGGCGCACCACAACGGCATGTATTTCTGGATGACCGGGGCGCTTTCGGCTTTCTTGGATAATGCGCCGACGTATCTGGCGTTCTTTAACCTTGCAGGCGGCGATCCGGTAATTCTGATGACCACCTATGCCAAGACCTTAATGGCGATTTCGATGGGTGCGGTCTTCATGGGGGCTCTTTCTTACATCGGAAATGCCCCCAACCTGATGACAGTTTCGATTGTCCGTCAGCGAGGTATCAAGATGCCGAGTTTCTTCGGTTACATGGTTTGGTCCGTGGGTATTCTCTGCCCGACGTTCGCATTGGTAGTTTGGTTCTTCGTATAAGATAGTTTTTTCAAATGCCGACCGTCGGGCGCTCGGGCGCTCGGCGGTCTTTTTGTCTGCGTACTGTACTCGAAAAAAAGGGGGGGAGAGCTATGAAAGACGCAGCAGCAAATCGGGGAGCGCGGCCTCCCCGAAAGTATTTTCCAGTTAAGGTGTTCGGTTTAACGTGTGTCGTCGGTGCGTTTATCAGCGCTTCGGGGGGAGTGAGTGCCGAGTCGGTCTTTCCTATTGAACTGAGTGTCGAAAAAGATTCCGTGACCTATGAGACGATAGATGCGTCTATCCAAAAAGCGATAGACGAAGAAGACGAGCACTATGACTTCTATGGCATTCGTATCCTGGACAAGCGAAAGGAAGGCATCGCTTACAGCGTTGACAGTGGGAAGCAGACGGACTCAATTTTTAACTCGTATGACTTGTCCGATTTTTCAATCGAAGCAGAAGGTACCCGCAGCGTCGGGTTGCTTTTTACCGGCGAAATGCCGAAGGAATCTCCCAATTGTGACATTTCAATCAAGGCAGGAACGGTCGTGCGAGACCAGTCGGCGTTGGGGGCTCGATGGGAGTTTGCTGCAAGGAAAGGCGCAGACAGAACGACGGTTAACCTTATGGGTGATTTTGATTTCGGGCGGGGCTTTTTGGATTTTTCCGGCGTTAATGCGACACTAATCGGGCAAGGCACAATCGGAACATTGACCTTATTGGAGCCTCCGTCAGGGACGCCGGAGGGAACCTCAACGAAGGTGGTCATTCAGGACGACCCGTCTTTTCCACGTCGGTCTTTTCTTAACATCGGAAGGCTTGATGTAACAAGCGGAACATTCGAGATTAACGGTCGGCACGCCGGAACTATTGTGTCTGCGGGATCCCTTGAGCCGGAAGGCATTTCGGAGACGGAAGGCTATGCCGGCCTAAACACGCGAGGCACCGGCGGGACGATTCATGTGACGGGAAAGGCCGCTTTGTCGCTTATTCCGGCGGAGTCACAAGAGGATTTGAATTCACTTCAAACGAAAATTGTCGGCCTTGTTAACGATGCCGCGGTGGCTTGCGGGTCGGAACGGCCAAGCATTGTTCTGGAAAGTCTGGACTCCGTTTCATTTCCGGAAGGGCAAGGACAGAGCCTCTTAATTCGCGTCGGGGAGAATTTTGAGGGCACGGTCGCCTCCTCAGGAATCGCTGTCGGACAGGACGGTCGCATCATTTGGAAGTACACAAAGCCCGAGACGTCCGATCAAATACCGACTAACGCTCGTCGAATGCGACGCGCACCGGCACAAACGTCGGGGCCGACGATAATAGTTTCTGGGGGTTCGGAACTTGTTATTCATGGCTGGGACGGGAACAATACGGAAATCAACTTGTCCGGCCTAGCGAGCATTATTGAGAACGGTAATGTTCATTTGATTGGGACAACGGTCGGGCGCGGTGCGGTTATTTTGACTGAAAACGGGTTTCGCATTGAGCGTCATTTGATGCAAAACGCGGTAGGACTTAAGGCCTTCCATTGCGTTCAGGAAACGGAGAGAAGATGGTACTCGGGGAACTTTTCTGCCCCGGGCGAAGAATTTATTCGCACGGCTATCCAAGATACCCAAGTCGGTGAGAATGCTTTTGTGCAACTTGTGGACACGGCGGTTTTCCTCCCGTTCTCGTCTCGAACGCTGGTTTATGCCGAGCGTGCTTTTGACAGCACACACGATAGACTCCTTCAAAGACCCATTTTGCGTACGGCACAAGAAGATTACTGGTGGGTGACTTTGGAAAGTGAAAAACTGCGTCTCTCGGATGCGACAAATCGCTCAACACTCACAACCGTTCGCCTCGGGGTCGATACGGATCTGACGGACACGTGGAGTGCGAGTGCCGTTTTTTCCGGCACGAAGTTCGATGCAGACGACACAAGGGGAGACGCCATCAATACGGACGGGTCGGTTGCCTCATTAGGCGTGAGCCTAGAAAAACACCTTAACGAGAAAAGCGCTTTGCGTTTGGGGGCGACGGTCGCTAAGGCGCAACTGACGGCCAAGCAACTTGCTGCAGGACACCGTTTTAAAACCGAGCCCGAACTCCTTTTGGCCGCCTTAGGGGCACGCGTGGATACGACATTCGGGGACTCGGTTCTTCTCAAGCCTTTTGTCGGAGCGAACCTTTATTACGGCAAGATGTCCGATGGGGATATTCGACACCACGATCAGAACGCAGGACATGACGGCATCGGGTTTAAAACCGAGGCTAAGAAACGCATGTGGGGTAGCGTTTCAACCGGAGCTCAGGTTTCCGGTCGGTGGGATATCGCCGATTACTCGATTCAGCCTTCGTTCGGCCTAATCGGCAAGGCGTATTTAGGCGAGCGTAAATGGAAGGCGCATGCCGCGCTTGCAACCGGACAGAGGAACTCGGATTACGCAGACTTTACCTCGACAAGCTCTTGGTCCGTTCGGGCCGAGGCAGCGATTAATCTGGCGTCCTCGCGCGAAGTTCCCGTGACGGAAGGCGGGATTTTCGGATTCGGCGCCAAGCCTACGGGGAAGGTGACGACCGAAGACTGGCACGTGGATTTGACGGCCGGCATCGCTCGTTCGGAACGCTCGGAAAAGACCGGTTACGTGCGTATCGAATACAGGCAAAACTGGTAAAAGAAAACACCGAGCTCCTGCAAGAAGGGCTCGGTGTTTCGGACCGGCTATGAGCGGCGGTTACTTAGCCACAACGTTCACAAGTTTGCCTGTGACGTAAATGACTTTGCGAACCGTCAAAGTTCCGACAAAGCGTTGAACATCGGGATTGGCAAGCGCCGTTTTCTCGATGGTCTCACGGTCGGCATCGGCATCGACGAGAATCTGACCGCGCAGTTTGCCGTTTACCTGGACGACAATCTTGATTTCATCAGCGACAAGCGCGTTTTCATCAACGGTCGGCCACGGGGCATCCAGTAGGTCGCAACCGAAGGCAGCGGCAAATCCGAGCTCGTTCCAGATTGTCGTCGTAATGTGAGGCGCAATCGGATAAAGCGTGCGAATCAGAATACCGAACGCCTCGGAAAGCGCTTTTTTCGACATCTCATCATCGGCAGTAAATCCGTCGATCAGATTCATCATCTTCATCGTGGCGGATACAACGGTGTTGTACTGCATACGATCAAAGTCTGCCTCGGCCTGCTTTAAGTTCACATACATGTCGCGGCGGAATTCTTTGACCTTGTGAGAGGCGTGCGTAAAGTCAAACGCTTCTTTCGTCGGCGCAAGAACCTTTTGATGCGCATAGGCCCAAGCCCACAGACGGCGCAGGAACCGGTACGTACCTTCGGCACCCGAGTTGGACCACGCCGCGGACTGATCGGGGGGACCTGCGAACATCACAAACGTACGGGCCGTATCGGCACCGAACTTTTTGATGATGTCGCCCGGCTCGACGACGTTGTTCTTGCTCTTACTCATCTTTTCGATGCCGCCGGACATAACCGGCAGACCGTCGTCGTTGGCAATCACGCGCGAGGGGCGACCTTTTTCGTCGTACTCGACCGTGATTTCGTTCGGGTAGTACCAGCGCTTATGCCCGTCCGGAAGATCACGGTAAAAGCATTCGGCCGTGAGCATTCCTTGTGTAAAGAGCCGTGTGAACGGTTCGTCGAATTTCACAAGGCCTAAGTCGCGCATGACCTTGGTCCAAAAGCGCGCATAGAGCAGGTGCAACACGGCGTGTTCGATACCGCCGATGTACTGATCCATCGGGCTCCAGTAGTCGTTGCGCTCATCGACCATGGCCGTATGGCAATCGGGCGAGCAGTAGCGCATGTAGTACCAAGAACTATCGACGAAGGTATCCATCGTGTCGGTTTCACGCCGAGCCGGAGCCCCGCACTTCGGGCACGTGCAATTGAGGAATTCTTCGCACTTGGTCAGCGGATTGCCCGAGCCGTCCGGAACGAGGTTTTCCGGCAGGAGTACCGGGAGATCTTTTTCCGGAACCGGAACAGGACCGCACTTGGGGCAGTGAATAATCGGAATCGGAGTTCCCCAATAACGCTGACGGGAAATACCCCAGTCGCGCAGGCGGAACTGCGTTTGTTTGTGTCCGAGTCCCTTGGAAGAAAGCTCGGCGGCAATCGCATCGATGGCATCATGTAAATTCATGCCGTTGAACTTGCCGGAATTCACGAGTGTTAAGGGCAAGGTCTTATCGCCGTACCACTCCTGCCAAGCTTTATCGCTAAAGGTTTCTCCCGGAACCTGGCATGTTTGAACAATCTTGATGCCGAACTTCTTGGCAAAGGCAAAGTCGCGTTCGTCGTGCGCAGGCACGCCCATGACGGCACCTTCGCCGTAACTCATTAACACGTAGTTGCCGACCCAGACTTCGATGGGCTCACCCGTTAAGGGGTGCGTCACGTAAAAGCCCGTGCGAATACCTTTCTTTTCCATGGTTGCCATGTCGGCTTCGGACACGGAACCCTTGGCGCATTCGTCACAGAAGGCACGGATTTGCTCGTTGTCACGGGCAATGCGTTTGGCAATCGGATGCTCGGATGCGACGGCAACGAACGTGACGCCCATGAGCGTATCGGCACGTGTCGTGTACACATTCAATAGCTTCTTTTCCCCGTCAAGTTCATAGGGGAAGGAAATGTTCACACCCGTGCTCTTTCCGATCCAGTGGTGCTGCATGCGACGCACCTGTTCGGGCCAGCCCGTCAGCTTGTCTAAGCCCGCCAGCAGTTCGTCGGCATACTGCGTAATTCCGAGGTAGTAACCCGGAATCTCACGCTTTTCGACCTTGGCACCGGAGCGCCAGCCCTTGCCGTCGATCACTTGTTCGTTCGCAAGAACGGTCTTATCGACCGGGTCCCAGTTGACAATCTGCGTCTTACGGTACGCAATGCCGCGCTCGAGCATCTTTAAGAAAATCCACTGGTTCCAGCGGTAATACTCGGGCTTGCACGTCGTTACTTCGCGCGACCAGTCAAAAGCCAGGCCCAGCGGGCGCATCTGCTCTTTCATGTCAGCGATATTCTTGTAGGTCCACTCCGAAGGAAGAACCTTCTTACTTAAGGCAGCGTTTTCGGCCGGGAGCCCGAACGAGTCCCACCCCATCGGGGTCATAACGTTGTATCCGGTCATGCGACGGTACCGGTACAAGACATCGTTCAAGGTGTAGTTACGTACGTGTCCCATGTGGAGCTTACCCGACGGGTAAGGCAACATCGAACAGACGTAGTATTTGGGCTTTTCTTTGCCCTGTCCGTCCAGCGCATGCTCGACGGCGCGGTAAACGTCCCTTTTGAGCCAGTCCGATTGAACGGCGGCTTCGATTTCTTGAGGTGAATATGTTTCGCGCATGATGCGTATTGATTTAGTTAGAAACGAAAAAGCAAAAGTTAAGTATATTCCGCTCCCTATGTTTCTTCCTAGGGTGTATGTCGTAGTTTCCCCGACAACGGTGAAACTATCCGACCGAAATTTTCCGTGTGGCTCTCTGTAGAATCTGCCCGACTTTTTTTATTTTGTTGTTATGAATCTTCTTGAATCTCTCAATCCCAAGCAGCGCGAAGCCGTGGAGCTTCCTGCCGAACACGCCCTGATTCTTGCCGGCGCCGGCTCCGGTAAAACCCGTGTTTTAACAACGCGAATTGCCTGGCTTTTATCCAACTCAAAAGCCTATCCGAGTCAGATTCTCGCTGTCACCTTTACCAACAAGGCGGCTCGAGAAATGAAAACGCGTCTTGAGGCGATGCTCGGAACCGATATCAGCAGCATGTGGGTCGGGACGTTTCACGCCATTGCGCATCGCCTCTTACGAGCGCATGCCACGGAGGCGGGGTTGCCTAAGACTTTTCAAATCATCGATCAGTCCGATCAGCTTTCTCTTATTAAACGCGTGATGAAAGAGGCCGGCATCAATCCCGATGAAAACGATCCTAAGAGTGTTCAGGCGGCAATCAATCACGCCAAGGAGCGGGGATTACGGGCCTCGGACATTTCCGCCGGTTTCGGAAAAAACGAAGTGCTCAGAGGGATTTATGCGGCCTATGAGGGCCGGTGTCGGCGCGAAGGTTTGGTGGACTTTGCCGAACTCCTTTTGGCGTGCGTGGAACTCTTAGAGAAAAATCCGCTGCTTCGCGAGCACTATGCCAAGCGCTTTAAGTTCATCCTCGTCGATGAGTTTCAGGACACCAATGCTTTGCAGTACCGCTGGATTAAGGTCTTGTCGCACCCGGCCGAACACACGAGTGCCGTCTTTTGCGTCGGCGATGATGACCAGTCCATTTACGCCTTCCGCGGAGCACGGGTCGGAAATATGGCCGATTTCGTGCGCGAGTATCAGGTCAAGCACATTGTCAAGCTCGAACAAAACTACCGCTCGACTTCGCACATCCTCAATGCCGCCAATGCCGTGATTTCCCACAATAAAGACCGCATGGGTAAGAACCTTTGGACCAGTGCGGGACAGGGAGACCCTGTGGCTTTGTACCACGCCGGCGATGACCGCGAGGAAGCGCTCAGTGTGGTTCAGGAAATCATGAGTCGCCACAGGTCGGGGGCTCGGTATTCGGATTGCGCCGTTTTGTACCGCAACAATGCCCAGTCGCGAATCATCGAACAATATCTGACTGTCAATGCCGTTCCGTATCGCATCTACGGCGGATTGCGCTTTTTCGATCGTCAGGAAGTCAAGGACGTGATGGCGTATTTGCGCCTTTTAGTCAATCCCGATGATGTGAGTTTCCAGCGCGTCATCAACCAGCCGCCGCGCGGCATCGGGCAAACGACGTTGGCTCGAATCGTCAACCGTGCAAAAGCGACCGATACCGGGTTGTGGCAGGCCTTGGTTTCCGGTCTGGCCGAATCGACCGATGCCGGGTTGACGCGTGCCGCGGGCTTCGTGCACTTAATCGAAGACCTGAAACGTAAGTGCGAGACACTCCCGTTGGACAAGGTTGTTGCCACAGTCATCCAGGAGTCCGGGTTGAAGGATTATTACAGTCGGGCGCAAGATAAAGACATCCGTCTGGAAAACCTTTCGGAACTTGTCAGTGCGGCCTCGTCTTTTTGCCAGGAAAACGATATTGATCCGGAGGAAAGCGCCCTGCGCGTGATGCCCGGCTCGGAAATGTCTCCCTTGGACGGATTTATCGCGCAGGCGGTTTTGGAAAGCGATGCACAGGGCGATGCCAAAGTCGGCGATGCCGTGCAATTGATGACGGTGCATTCGAGCAAAGGTCTTGAATTTAACACGGTGTTTTTAACGGGTTTGGAAGACGGTCTTTTCCCGCATCCGGCCAAAGATCATGAGGACGCCGAGCGAGCCAATGACGAAGAGCGGCGGCTGCTTTACGTCGCCATGACGCGAGCGCGTAAATACCTTCGCATCAGTTGGTGCGAACAACGTCGTCTTTACGGAGATTTGCGGTTGACGGGAGAATCGTCCTTCTTAAAGGAAATTCCCGAGACTGAGACTCAGCGTATTCAAAGTCGATACGATGCCTTGTGTTCCGTGGTAAACAGGGGCTCTTCTCGGTATGGCTCGGACACCTCGTGGCGTAGTGCGCCGCGCGAGACCGTACGCGATAGCGCATTTACCTCAGTTAGCCGCACACCCGAGGCCAATCCGTGGAATTTTTTCCCGGGCGACAAGGTCCTGCACCGCAAATTCGGCGTCGGAACCGTCCTAAAGTTAGTCAACGCACAAAGCAAAACCGCCGCCAGTGCTTGGGTACAGTTCTCGTGCGGACGCAAGGAATTGCTTCTGATGGTCGCGAAACTCGAAAAAGTGAGCTAAGCGGAAACGACCGCTTTGTCCGACTTTATCATTGCGATAGCCCAAATCAATTGACTTCTTATTTACAATAGTAAATAACAAATAAGGAGCCACTATGAACGAGAAAAAAACGGATACGGTTGTCTTAGACAATTCCGAGCGTCAGCCCTGTGAGGTTTGGACGCGTGTGATGGGGTATCATCGCCCTGTTCAATCATTCAATGTCGGGAAGAAAGGCGAATTTGCCGAACGCAAGTATTTCCAAGAAAGCAAGTGCGGCCTGAATTCCTGCAAGTAAAAACTATTTCTGAGGAGTCCGAAATGAAATCATTGAAGGGAACACAAACTGAGAAGAATCTGCAAACGGCTTTTGCCGGAGAGTCTCAGGCGCGCAACAAGTACACGTACTTTGCCGGCGTTGCCCGAAAAGAAGGCTATCAGCAGATTGCGGCGATTTTTGAAGAAACCGCTGCCAATGAAAAAGAACACGCAGCGATTTGGTTTAAGGCCTTGGGCGGCATCGGGACAACCGAAGAAAACCTCAAGGCGGCTGCAAGCGGCGAGAACTACGAGTGGACCGACATGTACGACGGCTTTGCCAAGACGGCCGACGAGGAAGGTTTCCCGGAACTTGCCGCGCGTTTCCGTGCCGTGGCCGCTATTGAAAAGGCCCACGAAGAGCGGTATCTGAAGTTGCTCGGCAATGTTCAGATGAAGCGCGTTTTCGAAAAGAGTGAAGAAGTCATGTGGCAGTGCCGCGAATGCGGTCACCTCGTGATGGGTAAGAAAGCCCCGCTCGTTTGCCCGGTTTGCAGTCATGCCCAGGCTTGGCAGCAGATTCGCGCGGAAAATTATTAATTGAGTTTTCGGAGTGCTTCTAGCAACTCCGACGCGACGCACCCGGTGCTGTTTTGCCGGGAACGCGTCGCGTTTTTTTATTGGTAAAAAAAGAGGTCGGAGATTTCCGACCTCTCACGCACGTTAGTTTTCTTTTTTCTCGTGCGTTAAGTGCAAGGCTTGCAGTAAGTTCTCGACCGTATGCTCGAGGGCTGCAAACTCATGCCCTTGCTTTTCAGCGGGTTTCTTAATCTTGTCGTCCTGAACTTCGGACTCCTCGACCAAACTCATAATGACACACATGGTTCACTCCCCTTGCTTCTCTTTTTATAGTCAAAACGAACGGTCGCGCATCATACACGCTTTCGGTCTGTAAAACCAGAGCATTTTCGTCCAGTCGACACTTCTTCGTTGCTATCATTCGTTTCCGAGTCGGTGCACCGTTTCGGTCGGGGATTTTCTCCCGCTGTGCGTGCCCTTTTTTAACGCTTTAAGGACAGTTGCCGTGAAGGGAATAATTTTGGCCGGCGGGGCGGGAACACGCCTTTATCCGCTAACGCTCGTGACGAGTAAACAGCTGTTGCCCGTGTACGATAAGCCGATGATTTTTTATCCGCTCAGTACATTGATGCTTTCCGGAATTCGGGAAATTCTGGTGATTTCCACGCCTTCGGATTTGCCGAACTTCGAGCGACTTCTCGGAGACGGTTCTCAGTTCGGGTTAAAACTGTCGTATAAGGTTCAGCCGCATCCGGACGGCCTGGCCCAGGCCTTTATTCTCGGACGGGAATTTATCGGGGACGATGCGTGCGCCATGGTTTTGGGTGACAACATCTTTTACGGACACGGGTTTGTTAAGGCGCTGCGCCATGCAGCCGAGAATGCAACAACGGAAAATCGCGCTACGGTTTTCGGTTATTACGTCAAAGATCCGAAACGCTTTGGTGTCGTGGAGTTCGATCAGAATTGGAAGGCGCTTTCTATTGAGGAGAAACCTGCCAAGCCCCGGAGCAACTATGCCGTAACGGGGCTTTATTTTTATCCTAAGGGTGTCTCGCAGATGGCCGATGCCGTCACGCCTTCGGAGCGCGGCGAGTTGGAGATTACGACGTTAAATGCGTTTTATCTGAAGCAGGATCGCCTCGATGTTCAGCTTCTCGGACGCGGATTTGCCTGGCTTGATACGGGAACGATGGAAAGCTTAGCCGCCGCCTCCGAATACATCCGCATTGTCCAGGATCGTCAGGGCGTGGAAATCTCCGCTCCCGAGGAGATTGCGTTTAAAAACGGCTGGATTAATAAGGACGAGCTCTTGGCGGCGGCCGATCGGTACGGAAAGTCTCCCTACGGAGCGCATTTAAGAAACGTTGCACAGGGAAAGTTAAGTTATTAATTCAGAGGACATCGGTCAGTACTATGGGTCAGTTTCATGTTACGAAAACGCCGATTGAAGGCGTTCTTATCCTGGAAGCGAAAAAGTTCGGCGACGCGCGCGGTTACTTTATGGAAACGTATAACGAAGCCGATTTCAAACAACTCGGCATCACCAACACCTTCGTGCAGGACAATCAATCTTCGTCCGTTCGGGGTGTTTTGCGCGGACTACATTTTCAAAAAGAGCACCCGCAGGCCAAACTCGTCCGTGTTTTATCGGGCGAAGTGTTCGACGTGGCCGTGGACTTAAGAAAAGGATCGGCGACGTACGGTCGTTATGTTGCCGTGACACTGTCGGCAGACAATAATCGGCAACTTTATATTCCCCGTGGATTTGCACACGGGTTTTTGGTCTTAAGCGAGACGGCGGAATTTGCTTACAAATGCGATGACTTTTATCACCCGGAAGACGAGGGCGGAATTTGCTGGAACGATCCGACGATTGCCGTTCAGTGGCCCGAGGTTCCGAGTCTCGTTTTAAGCGAGAAAGACAAAAAGCATCCGACACTCAAAGAATGCCGTATGGAGTTTGCTCTATGAACGTATTTGTGACGGGAGGAGCCGGTTTTATCGGCTCGAACTTTATTTATCACTGGCTTAAAAAGTATCCCGAGGACCGCGTCGTCTGTTTGGATAAGCTCACGTATGCGGGCAATCTATCGACGCTCGAGCAGGCCCTCAAGAATCCGAATTTTCGCTTTTGTAAGATTGATATTTGCGATCGCCAAGCCGTTTACGACCTTTTTGAGCAAGAGCACCCCGATGCGGTCGTGAACTTTGCCGCCGAAAGCCACGTCGATCGCTCCATTGAAAATCCGGAAGTGTTTTTGCAAACCAACATTCTCGGTACAGCTTGCTTGATGGATGCGTGCCGCAAATACGGAATCGGACGCTATCATCAGGTTTCGACCGATGAGGTCTACGGAGATCTTCCGCTTGACCGTCCGGATTTGCTTTTTACGGAAAACACACCGCTACATACGAGTTCGCCATACAGCAGTTCGAAGGCAGGCGCCGATTTACTCGTTCTTGCGTATCACCGCACCTATGATTTGCCGGTCACGATTACGCGGTGTTCGAATAACTACGGTCCGTATCACTTCCCGGAAAAACTCATTCCGCTCATGATTATCAACGCGTTGGCCGACAAGCCCCTTCCGGTGTACGGCGAGGGTCTGAATGTGCGCGATTGGTTGTATGTTGAAGATCACTGCGAAGCGATTGATGCCGTCGTCCATAACGGACGGGTCGGGGCAATCTACAACGTCGGCGGGCACAACGAAATGCGCAATATCGACATCGTTCGTCTGATTTGCCGGGAACTCGGAAAGCCCGAGTCGCTGATTCGCCATGTTCAGGACCGTAAAGGACACGATAGGCGCTATGCCATCGATCCGACGAAGATTCACGACGAACTCGGTTGGATGCCGAAAACACGGTTTGCCGACGGCATCAAGAAAACCATTGACTGGTACCTAGCTAATCGTCCGTGGTGGGAGAAAATCGTCTCGGGTGAATACCGTTCGTACTACGAAAAAATGTACGGGCATCGCGCCGTTTTGTAAGGAGCAAGTCATGAAAGTGTTTGTCACGGGTGTGAATGGTCAGCTCGGGCATGACGTTGTCAATGAACTTAGTGCGCGCGGCCATACGGCAATCGGCTCGGATTTAAAGCCGGTTTATTCGGGCATTGCCGACGGCACGTTTGTGACGCGAGCTCCGTATATCTCGCTTGACATTACGCGAGAGGACGCTGTCTTTAAGGCTATCGACCAAGTTAAACCCGATGCCCTCGTTCACTGCGCGGCCTGGACGGCCGTCGATGCGGCCGAAGAGCCGGACAATCGAAAGACTGTTTTTGCCGTAAACGAAGAGGGTACACGCCACATCGCTCGGGCTTCTCGCGCCGTTCATGCCAAGATGGTGTACATCAGTACCGATTACGTGTTTGACGGTACGGGGACCGAGCCCTGGCAGGCCGATTGCACCGAGTTTGCGCCGCAAAACGTGTACGGTGAGTCCAAGCTTTCCGGTGAAAAGGCGGTTCGTGAAACGCTCGAAAGCTACTTTATCGTGCGCACGGCTTGGGTCTTCGGTCTTAACGGCAAGAATTTTGTTCGAACGATGGTCACGTTAGGTAAAACCCATCGGCAACTGCGGGTTGTCAGCGACCAAATCGGGACGCCGACGTATACGCCCGATTTGGCACGCCTTCTGGTGGACATGGTGCAGACCGAGCGGTTCGGCACCTATCATGCGACCAATGAAGGGGGCTTTATCAGTTGGGCGGATTTTGCAACCGAAATCTTCCGTCAGACCGGGCAGGACGTAGAAGTTTTTCCGGTGACAACGGCCGAGTACGGGCTATCTAAGGCCAAGCGTCCCTTTAACAGCCGCTTGTCCAAGGAAAAACTGGCGCAAGCCGGATTTGAAAGACTTCCGACGTGGCAAGATGCCTTGACGCGATACCTGAAGGAAGCAACGCTTTAATCGGAAAAGAGCCCCGGCGCATCGGGGCTCGGTTGGTTCTAGAAGGTGTACTTCAACCCGATTCCGGCTTCGATTTCCTTCGTGTATCCGTGACCTTGCTCACGCTCCACGTACCCATAGCAGCGCAGGTTGTCCGTCAGATTCGCGTTGTAGTTAAGACCGTAATAAAGGCGGTGCTTCTCAGGGGGTATGTTGCTCGGCTTCCTGACTTCGGCGATGCGCCTCCCTAGCGTGCCCAGAACTGTTCATCGAACAGC
>OCHN01000313.1_pt1 | contig 53040 bp, 33 predicted proteins | sample 1538911 | NCBI WGS metagenome assembly OCHN01 (sample SAMN04571736, study PRJEB22368) | human gut metagenome | biome: human gut; material: stool | host: Homo sapiens | place: Luxembourg | collected 2013-01-11 | reverse complement strand
GAGGAACTCCCTTGCAGGGTGCAGGGACAGCGTCCCTGCTGGGGTCAAGGGGCAAAGCCCCTTGGGTCTTCCAACGCCCTTGTCACCCGAACGGCGGCGGGGGGAATAGCGGTAAATCCGGACAAGTCGGCGCAGGGCTGCCGCACGCTTCCCATCGCGTCATGTAGGCTTCGACAAGCAGTTCAATCGTGCAATCAAACACAGGGGGACGGCAGTCATCCGCACACACAGGCGCGCCGCCGTCAATCAGCCGAACACACGGAAGCACCATCATCTGGTTGCGCCAGCATTCCGCCTGCACACAGCGAATCGGCAGCGCAACATCCGTTGTCAGCACACTTTCGCCGCGCAAAACCTGCCCGCACTCCGCCTGCACTTGGCAAACAACCGGAATATTCACCCGCAGAAGGCATGGCGAGGGTCGAGACGGTCGGCATCCGCGGCAGCCGCACGGGCGCGGTTCTTGGTACGGCGCAATCTCCCAATCCGCGTCACCGCACGCCGTAACGCCGACGAGCCGCAATCGCCCGTTCGCATCCTCCGGCAAACCGCCGACGTACAGCGCCACACACGCGCGGCGCTGCCACTCCCGCCCGCTGGCGAGGATTCGCGGCAATAAAACGCCCTTCTGCGTCGGCGGACAAGCCGGGCAACCGGGTTTCGGCGGGCAAGGCGGTCTGGACGGGCAAGGCGCTTGCGGCGGCATGGGACGGCAGCAATTCGGACGCTGATTCATGGCGATTCCTCCCATCGTGTGAGCTGTTCACTCCCAGCATATGCGCGGCGGGAAAATCGGGCACAAAAAAACCCGGCACGAAGCCGGGAATTTTGCGATTAGTTCAGGGATTCGGTCTCGTTCTCGATGGTCACATCTTCCACCGAGCGAATCGCCCAGCGCGCAACAACCATCGTCTGGTCGCCCTTGCCGACGCTCAGGGTGATGGTGTCGTCCCTGATGCTCTCGATGGTGGCGTAGATGCCGCCGATGGTGCACACGCGGTCGCCCTTCTTCAGGGACGCGAGCATGTCCTGCTCCTTCTTGCGGCGCTTCTTCTCCGGGCGAATCATCATGAAGTACATCAGGACGAAAACCAGCAGCAGCGGCAGAAGGCTGAAGAGAATACCGACAATGCCGCCAGCGGCAGAATCCGTGGTGACGGCGGCAGGGTCGGCAGCACCGGTGGTGGTTTCCGCGACGGCGGTGGCGATGCCCAAAAGCTTGGTCAGAAATTCCATGCGAATTAGCTCCTTTCAGTAATCCGGAATACTCTATCTATTGTAGCATATTTTTTCGCGCTTCACAAGAGGGGAAAGCGGGCTTTTGCGCCATTCACAGAAATTTTGCATGACGGCATCAAGCATTTTTCCGCGAAGCTGCGCTTTCAGGCGCAAATTTGCATCTTTGGGGCACGGAATTGTAAAACTTGCGCATATTCGCTTGCAACAGGTGTTTTTTTTGATATAATGGTAATGGAATGCTGAAAAGCGCACAAACGAATGTCAAGGAGGCTGACGAATGAAGAAGCTGCTTGCGATTCTGCTGACGCTGGCGATGCTGGTGCCGATGTGTGGTTTTGCGGAGGAAAGTGCGCCCGGCGCGACAAGGACAGTCATTTTCCTGAAAGACTTCAATGCGAAGGTGCTGGGGGCGGACATCGACGAAGCGGAGGAAAAAGCCGTAAATGACTTTCTGGATGCCCTGCGGGTGATAGTCTATCAGCAGGGGACAACGTCAGCCGCCTATGAGGTGACGCTGAACGACCAGCCTATTGTCGATTATGCCGTGCAGTTCAGCGGCGCGGATGTCTATGTCAGCAGTGACCTGCTGGGCGAGACGCTGTATCTGAACCTCGACGAGGACATGCAGCATTTCGGGGAGCTGGTGTACCGCCAGCAGCTCAGCCAGCGCGGTCTTACGGCGGAAGTCATCAACGAGACGGTATCCTCTGGGTACTACGCGGAGCAGATTGCGCAGGTGGGACAGATGGGCGCAATGACGGCGAAGGTACTCAAAAATCCCCTCTTCACGGAAAACGTGCAGGCGGAAGAAGTGCTGAATAGCCTTGCGGCGATTGACTTTACGGAGATGCAGCGCCGCTTGGCGGAATATCAGCCGTCCATGACGATTGACCCTGTGACGGAGCAGCTCGAAGGCTGTGACCCGGTGATACAGGTGTGTACGTTCACGCTGACGAACGAACAGCTGGTCAATCGGCTGGCGATTCTGCTGGAAACGGCGATGCAAGTGCCTGTCGTCCAGAACTTCGCGGATTTGGCGGCGGATTATGACAATCTGATGCAGTTCATGTCGCAGACGACGACGGAAGAGTATGTGCCGCAGGAAATCGACTGGGCGGCGCAGGTGCGTCAGCAGACGATGCTGTACAGCGACGCGCAGGTGACGCTGTACACGGATGCGCAAGGGCAGCTTGTCAAGCTGATTGTGAACTATTCCGCGCTCCCGGACTGGGCGGAAAGAATGTCCGAGGTGGAGCCGACCGAGGGAATCCTGAAGCCCGTCACGTTCACGCTGAACCGGAACACGCTGGCGGACGGCTTGCAGTACGACTGGACGCTGGAAAAGGAGGAGAACAGCACGACGGGACGCCTCACCATCGGTGAAAAGAATGCCGAACTGGTGCTTATGCCGGATGACCAGACGCAGACGACGATTTCGCTGACGGTTGAGCCGAACCGCAGGGGCGGGAGGGTCGATGTAGAAGTGCGCACGACCTCCGAAGCGAACGGGACGGACAGCGGCATACAATTCGGCGTGTTTACGTCTGGTTCGAGCAGCAGTGTATATCGGGAGTCGAGAATTCGGCTCTTGTCTGGCGGTGAAGTCGGCTTGACCATCTACACGACGACCTTTTCGTGCAAACCGCGCCCCCTGCTGTCCGACGGCGACGTGCTGGACTTGGGCGAAATCAGCAGCGCGCGCTTCAACGCCTACATGCTGACCTTGGCGACGAGCATTTCGAAGATTCTGCCGCGCATCCTGATGAATCTGCCGAACAGCGTGCGGCAGCTCATGGACGGTACGACGACGCTGCCGAGCAGCACCATCATTTTGGATAACGCCGACTAACATCAACCGAAAGCATCACTGCCCCGCAGTGTTCGCTATAAAGAAAAAGGGAAACCAAATAACAAGGAGGAAACCCCATGAAGAAACTGCTTGCGGTACTGCTCAGCATCATGATGCTGGCGATGCCCCTGACCTCGATGGCGGAAAACAGCGTGTGGGACAATGCCGCGCGTCAGGAAACCACCATCACCATCCACGACCTGAACGCTGACCTCGTGGCGGCGCTGGGCGGGGATGACACCGCGATGGTAGCCATCAACGACCTGCTGGCGGCGCTGTCCCTGACCGGCTATCAGCAGGGCGACGAAGCTGGCTTTGACCTCAACCTGAGCGGCAAGAGCGTGCTGGGTATGGCATCGCTGACGACTGCTGCGGAAGAAAACCAGCTGATGTATGTGTCCAGCGCGCTGCTGGGCGGCGTGATTGCTGTGAACAGCAAGGACGTGGAAGCCATCAGGGAAAAAGCCCTCCGCGCGACGATGAAGATGTCCGGTCAGAGCGACGAGGAGATCGACAAGGCGATTGAAGAATCGAAGGAACAGCTGAGCGGCAATGCGGAATACACTGCCCTGATGGAAGCATCGGCGAATCTGAGCAGCATGACGGAAGAGCAGCTCATGGAAGAACTGACGCAGGCGGACACCACGGCGTTCATGACCATGATGAACGAAATACTGTCCGGTGCAGAAATGGCAGAAGTGACCGAGCAGCCCGGCGACTGCGACGCGGCGAAGAACTACGTCAAAGTCACCGTTCCGCCGGAAAAGATTGCCGAGGTGACGAAAGCCCTGCTGGAAATGATCCACAGCGTTCCGAGCATCGGCGCTTACATGGATGCGCTTTTTTCCGCTGCTGACACGAGCTGGGACGACCTGCTGAAAGAGCTTGATGAAGCAGATCTCTATGCGGATGACATCGTTTACGAATACTGGATGACTGAGGCAGGCGAGCTGGTTCGCATGACGGCTTCGGTGAAGATCAACAACGGCGGCGAAGAACCCTTGCCGATCTCCTTCACGATGACCCGCAACACGGCGGACGGCGTGGCGACGTGGCTTGTGACCATCAAGAGCGCGGAAGATACCGCGGCGACGCTGACCTTCGCAGGCGACTTGGAGAACTTCACGGCGAACCTGACCGCCTATGCTGGCGAAGACACCGTTGAAATCAACGTCAGCGGCAAGGGCGTCGGCACGGACAGCAGCGTTGTTGATGTGGAAATCAAGGAAACGGTGGACGGTGTCGAGCAGGGCTTCGGCGTTGTGGTGACGACCGCTACGACGATGGACGGCGAACAGGGCGTCCGCAAGGTGGATGTGCTGGTGCGCTTCATGGGTCTGGACGTTGTGACCATCACGGCGGAAACCCGCACCTGCGACGCGAAGGACGCGCTGGACGTGAGCAAGGCGCAGGATTTGGGCGCGATGACGGACAGTGAGTTCCAGACGTGGTTCGTCAAGGTGATGAACAACCTGCAGAACCTGCCCATGAACCTGCTGATGAGTCTGCCGGAGAGCATGCTGACCCTGCTGATGGGCGGCAGCAACTGATACGATTTCCTGCATTCGCCTGTGCCATCTGCTTGCGCCTTTCCCATGCTGGCGTTTGCGTTAGCCAGAACGAATCATTTGCGGTGCATCTCGGCGCATTCTCATTTGGAAATAGTATCCGCATGGGAGGCTGACTGAAAAAGTCAGCCTTCTTTTCTATTGCCGGAACATGCTGATTTTCGACCAGAAAAGCAATCCAATTGTAAAAATATGCGCGGAATGGTTGACAAGTCGGGCGGATTGCTTTACCATAGTACATGGATTATTCTGTGACTTTACTCCGCACGGCTTGCGGATGATTCAGATGGAGGAACAGGCAAGATGAGGATGCTTGGCAAGCGATTTCTGTCACTCCTGCTCGCGCTGGGAATGCTGCTGATGCTGCTTCCCGCGGCTGCGGCATCGGAGCTGACGATGCTGCAAGTGGATTTTCTGGGCATGTATGCCACAAGCGCGGGAACGTATGAATCCCGGAAATTCACGGGCGATTTTACCGTCATGCAGAACGGGGAGGCGGTCGGCACGATTCGCCTGACCGACTTCGGCAGCGACCCGATTTCCGTCCCCGGCACGGGCAATGTGCAGCTTGTCCCGGTGGCGGAAACGATGCCGGAGGACGCCATCATGGCGGCGAGCTACACCGTGTCGATTGTCGATGGACGGCTGAACAAAGCGGTCATTGCTGTGCTGACGGACACGGGTCTGTTCACCGTGCACACGGAGAGCAGCTCCTCTTTTGACCTGATTAACGAGCGCGGCGAGACGATTCTCTCCTTCGACACCGACAGCCGGGGCGACTATGCCCTGCCGGCGGCGATTCATACGGGGCTGTATACCCTGCGAATGACGAAGGCTTCGCTGGCCATTGAAAGCTGGCGCGACAAGATTATCAACATTGAGCGCTACACGGGTGCGGATTCCGTGACGAAGGTGAACGCTTCCTATTATTATGTGCCGCCGACGATGGCGCCGACCGCCACGCCTGAACCCACGCCTACGCCGACGCCCACCCCGACACCTACTCCGACCCCGACGGCAACGCCTACGCCAACGGCAACACCTACGCCGACCCCGGCGGCTACCCCGACCTTAGCGCCGACGGAAGCGCCGACCGAGAATCCGACGGAGGAACCGACGGAGAAACCCACGGAAGCGCCGACGCCAACCCCGACGGCGACCCCGACCCCGACCCCGACGCCCACGCCGAGCCCGACGCCTACGCCTACGCCGACCCCCACCCCTGAACCCGTGGACGGCACGCTGACGATGCTCATGCGCGGCGTGAACGCGGCAGTGGCGTACCAGATTGTCAGCGAGGACGGCAAAACGACCCGCACGGGTTACCTGACCGATGGCGAGACGGTGCAGGAAGCCGACCTCTTCCACGGGACATACGCCGTCACGGTGACGCTGCCGGAAGGCACGCTGCTGACGGGCGTGAACGGCTGGCCGAACCTACAGAAGGGTCAGGCGCAGTGGCTGGTGAACATTCAGGCGATGCAGACCAGCCGTTATGAACTGGATCTGACGCTCAGCGGCGGCATGACCGGCAGCATCGACGACCTGTCTGCCCCGGCGGAAGTGACGATTTCCGGCCAGCGGATGAGCGAACAGATGACGGTCAGCGGCGCGTTTGCGCTGAACGACCTGTATCCTGATACTTATCAGATTACGGCAGCCCTGCCGCGCGGCCTGTATGACACCGAGGGCTGGACGCTCAGCACGACCGATACGGGCGTGACGGCGAGCATTCTGGTGGAAATCGGCGCGGGCGAAACCGTTGTGCTGCCGGCGCTGGCGAACCATGCCACCGGCGACGCTTCCGGCGTGGTGCTGGGGCTGGACGGTCAGCCGATGAGCGGCGTGCAGGTGCAGCTGGTCAATCAGGCGGGCGAAGTCGCGGCGGAAGCGGTGACGGATGAAAACGGCGCTTGGCAGGCGGAGTTCCTCGAATACGGGACGTACGTCGTCCGCTATGATGCGGGCGTGACCCTTGCCAACGGTGCGCTCGTCATTAGCGACGAACCCGCGACTGTGACCGCGAAGGCGGCGAATCCGGCGGCGCTGACCATCCACGCTTTCCGCGACAACGATAACAACGGTTCACGCGGGAAGTACGAGGAAGGCGTGTCCGGCGCGACGATGAGCCTCATCACCGAAGTCAACGGCGTGGAGGTTGTTGTGGCATCCGGCGAAACGGACAAGAACGGCGAAGTGTCGCTGGCTGTGCCGGCGGGGACGTACGTCCTGCGCAGCGAGCTGCCCGCGGGCTTCGGCCATGGCGCGCACGGCAAAAATGTCAGCGCGAACATGTCCATCATGGATGAAACGACCGAACAAGTGCAAAGCAGCGTGCCGCTGACCCTCGAAGCCGGTTCTGTGACCGACGTGGGCGTCGGCGTGATGACGATGGCGGCGCTGCAGGGCCTTGTGTGGCTGGATGAAAACGATGACGGCGTGTATCAGGACGGCGAACCCGGTCAGGCGGGCATCAAAATCCGCGCCGTCGGCGTGAAAAACGGTCTGGTGTACGAAACTGAGAGCGGCGAGGACGGCAAATTCTACATCGGTCAAATGCGCTACGGCACATACAATGTCGAATACAGCCTGCCGGACGGCTTGGTCTTTGCGCGCTACAGCCAGACGGGCGGTAATCGCCGCTCCATCATCACCAGCGAATTCAAGCGCTCCGAAACGGATCAGGTGATTCTTGAACGCGGTGACTTGGAGGAAGTCCTCCTTGGCGTGATGAAGGGCTCTGACATCAACGGCATCTGCTTCCTGGATGAAAACAACAACGGCGTGTACGACGAGGGCGAAAAGACGCTGGAAGGCGTGAAGGTCGTCCTGTATCGTCAGGCCATTGGCAAGGAGCTGCTGAACACCGTCTCCGACGAGAACGGGTGCTTCACCTTCGCCAACATCCGCGGCAGCACGTTCCGCGTCAAAGCGACGATTCCGCAGGGCTATGTGTACACCATTGCGGGCGATGGCGAGTACGGCAACCTGTTCGCGCCCGGCACTGACCGCCGCGAGTACACGATTTCCGACGTGGTGCTGGAGAATGACAGCGAGATGACGATGGCCATCGGCGCGATTACTTACGGCAGCATCTCCGGCACGGTGTATCTGGATGACGACTTCTCCGGCAGCCAGATGGACGCGGAAAAGATGGTCAACAACTTCACCGTCACCCTGACGGATGAAAACGGCAATACCCGCACGGCGAAAACGAACCGCAGCGGCGTGTATACCTTCGATGACCTTGCGCCGGGGCAGTACACCGTGAGCGCGACCGCGAACCGCGGCTTGGCGTTCACGCGCACGGGCGACGGCAATATCCTCCGCAACCTCTCCGGCGGCGCGGGCGAAAGCGAACCGGTGGCGCTGACAATGGGCGCGGATTTGACGGGTCTTGATATCGGCATGATTACCCCCGGCCATGTGTCCGGCGTGGTGTTTGCCGACAAGAACGACAATGGCCTGCGCGACGCGGATGAAGGCGGCTTGCTCGGCGCGGTGGTCCACCTGATGGACGAAACCGGTGACGTGGCGACCCGCACCATCGGCGCGGATGGCAGCTTCCTGTTTGACGCGGTGCTGCCCGGAACGTACCGCCTGCGCTACGAGCTGCCGGGCGACGGCGTGTTTGCTCCCCTGGCGGACGGCGGCAACACCATTGCGCCGGATTCCGACGGCACGACGGATTCCTTTACCATCGGCGTGGGCGAAGAAGTCACCGCGCCCCTGTGCGGCGCACTGGCTTTGGGCGACATTGAAGGCATGGTGTTTGCCGATCACAACGGCAACGGCGCGCAGGATGCAGACGAAGCGGCGCTTGCCGGCGTGACGCTGATTCTGACCCCCTCCCGCGAGGATTTGACGGAGCAGACCGTCCTCACCGATGCGACGGGCGCGTACAGCTTCACCGGGCTGCGGCCGGACGCCTACACGCTGACCCTGCGCTTCCCGGAGAGCATGGTGCTCTCCAAGCTGGACGGCAATGTGACCCTGCCGCTGATGCACGGGCTGAACGAGCAGCAGGTGAGCATCGAAATCGGGCTGGGCGAGGAATGGCTGAATCAGGCGCTTGGCGGCGTGATTCCGTCGAAGATGTCCGGTCAGGTTTGGGTGGATGAGAATGACAACGGGCGCATGGACGCGGGCGAAATCACCCCGGAAAACGAGACGCTGACCCTGCTGGATGAAACCGGCGCGGTGTTTGCGCAGGTGCAGACCGATGCAGATGGGCGGTTCGCCATCGACGGCATTGCCCCCGGCGTGTACAGCCTTGCCTACGACCTCAAGGAAGGTACGCAGGCGGCGCGTCTGGGCGACAGCACCTTCACCACCGAGGGCAGTCAGCTCGTCATGACCGAAATTGAAATTAGCGAAAACAACAACTATACTGCTCCGATGCTGGGCTTGAAGATTGACACAAGCATCGGCGGCATGGTCTGGTGCGACAACGCGGGCGAGATTGCGCCCCTGTCCGGCGCGGAGGTTATCTTGCTGGACGAAAAGGGCAGCGAACTGCAAAACGCGACGACGGGCGAGGACGGCATCTACCGCTTTGACGGCTTGATGCCGGGCAACTACCGTCTGCGTGTGACGCTCCCGAATGGCTACGTCGTCGTAGAAAAGGACGACACGCGCCTCAAGGACGGGCAGAACATCAGCGTGATGACGACCTACACCGCCCGCGAGGGAGAGAGCGACCTGATTGCCCTGCGCATGAGCCAGCATCAGCTGGAGCAGAACATCGGCGCGGTGCAGCCGGGCACGCTGGGCGACTTCTGCTGGCTTGACCTGAACGGCAACGGCCTGCAGGACGCGGGCGAGCTCGGTCTGGGCGACATGCGCATCGAGCTGTGGCGCAACGATCAGCTCGTCGCGGAAACGACGACCGACGCGTACGGCTACTACACCTTTGAGAACCTGTATCCCGGCGTGTACACGCTCAAGCCCATCTACCCGGCGGAGGTTGTGCCGACGCGTATGCGCACGGATATTCCGCTGATTGCGTCGATTCTGGGCGAAAACGGCGAATCGAACCCGGTGCAGGTGACCTCCGCCAGTACGACCTACACGGCGGATTTGGGCTTCGTGCTGGTTGATGACGACGTGCTGCCGGCAAACTACGGCATCGGCGAAAAGCAGGACTGGACGAAGAAGTAAGGGACAATGCGGAATGCGGAACTGCGCATCCGCGGATGGCGGGGTGCTGCGAGGGCGAAAGCTCTCGCGGTGCCCCGTTTTTTGTGAAGGGGGGGAGGGAAGCAAAGTCCGCTTTTACGGAAAGAATCAACTGTTTGTTTTGGTGAGAATTGAAAAGTAAATAAAAGTCACTTCACTCGCATTTTCCGAATGAAAATGGAAGCTGCTTCATTCTGAAATCCCAAATCCGCGCGAATCAACCGTTTTCCTGCGCGAAAGCGTATTGCAAAAGCGGCTTCCATTTGGTATCATAAATGTTACCAGATGTGGCTGTTCAATATGGAAAAAAATCAGCCGAATCATGCTGGAAATGAAAGGACGGAAACAAATATGAAGAAACTCCTTGCTCTCCTGATGGCGCTCATGATGTGCTGCACTGCCTTTGCGTTCGCGGAGGAAGAAGCGGAAGTGCCGGCAGTTGAAATGAATGTCAGCTTCGAGGCGCAGACGGTTACGCTGGGTGAAACGGGTCTGACGATGCAGATTCCGGCGGACTGGGCGGTTCAGGAAGTCCCCGCAGGCACGGAAAACGCCGAGAACATCCTGCTCTTCGCCGTCAACGCCGACCAGACGGTCAGCATTACGGCGCAGCTGTCCGCGATGAGCTTTGAAACGCTGCTGCAAGGCATTCAGGACGCGGGCGCGACGGAAGAAATGCTCGCTGAGCTGTATGTCAACGAAAACTATTGCCTGATGTACACGCCGGGCGACACCGTGCTGGCGCTGTATGCTTTCCTTGACGACGAGACGGTTCTCGCCGTGACGTTCCAGGTCGCCAGCAAGGAAGTGGGCGACGCGCTGGAAAACATGCCGCTGGAGATCTTCGGCAGCTTGGCGGCAGCGGAGTAATTCACTTCGTTACCATGATGCAGGACGAATGAGCGTCCTGCATTTTTTGTGTGCAAAAATGAACAGGGACTTGCAGAAAAACTTGATAAATGCAACAACTTGGACGAAAATATTCAAAATACACGAGAAAAACATAAAAAAACACAGCTTGTGCAACAAAACACTTGATTTTCTCCATACAGTGTTGCATAATAAAGCATCGACGCGGTGAAACCGGTTGGTTTGGCGTGTCGATGAACAAGAAACGCAGGCAGACGCGGCAGCGCCCCTGCCGGGAAGGTGGAGCGGATGAATTCCAAGATGCTGTTTTATATCCTCAAGCGCGTGCTGCTGGCGCTGCTGACCATCTGGATTGTTATCACGGTGACGTTCTTCGTGATGCACTCGATTCCGGGTGGACCGTTCGCAAGTGAAAAGGCAATTTCCGCGGAAGCGCAGGCGGCGCTGGAGGCCAAGTACGGGCTGGACAAGCCACTGGGCGAACAGTATGTGACATATCTGCGCGACGTGGTGACGAAGCTGGACTTCGGGCCGAGCCTGAAGCAGCGCGGCCGTCAGGTCATTGACATTATTCTGGATGGCATGAAGACCTCCGCGAAGCTTGGTCTGATTGCGGCGTTCAGCGCGGCGATTGTCGGCATCGTCCTCGGCGCGCTGGCGGCGCTGCGGCGCAACACCGTGCTGGATAAGATTATCATGGTGATTACGACCGCGTTCGTGTCCATGCCGTCGTTCATTATGGGGTCATTCCTGCTGATAGTGTTCTCAGTCAAGTTAGGCTGGGTACCCGCGAACGGCGCGACGGCCGAAGGGCTGATTCTCCCGATTATCACCCTTGCGCTCTACCCGATGAGCTACATTACGCGCCTGACGCGCTCCTCCATGCTCGACGTGCTGGGGCAGGATTACATCCGCACCGCGCGCGCCAAGGGCGTTTCGGGCAAGAAAATTATCTTCGGTCACGCGCTGAAGAACTCGCTGATTCCGGTTATCACCTATTTCGGCCCGATGCTGGCGTTCATCGTTACCGGTTCGATGGTCGTTGAGCAGATTTTCGCCGTGCCGGGCATCGGCCGCCAGTTCGTATCCAGCATCACCAACCGCGACTACACCATGATTATGGGGACGACCATTTTCCTCGCCTCTTTAATCGTGATTATGAATCTGATCAGCGACCTGCTCTACAAGGTGGTTGATCCGCGCATTGATTACGAATAAGGAGGCCTCTGCATCATGATGATGAACAAGAAAAAGCCCTTTAGCCTGCATCTGGATGTGGATTCCTTCATGCCCGCGACGGCGGAGGAAAAGGAAGTCATCTCCCGGATGCGGCCGTCCTCGACCTTTTTCCGCGACGGCGTGAAGCGCCTGCTGAAGAACAAGGTCGCGACCATCAGCCTGATTCTGATTGTGCTGATTACGCTGTCCTCCATCATCATCCCGATGTTCTGGCCGTATTCGTATGACCAGATGCTGGGACAGACGAAGGGTCGCCCGATGGACAACAGCTACAACAACCTCGCGCCGTTCCAGTACGGCAAGACGGAACTGAAGAAAATCGACAAAGGGGAATCTGTTTTCCCGCACATCTTCGGCACGGATGCGCACGGACGTGACTACTTCATCCGCGTCGTCTACGGGACGCGCATTTCCCTCGCCGTCGGCTTCTTCGCCAGCATCATCGTGCTGGTGATTGGCATGATGATTGGCGCAGTCGCGGGATATTTCGGCGGCAGGGTGGACTTGTTCATCATGCGAATCGTCGATATTATCTACTCATTGCCAGATATGCTGGTTATCATCCTGCTGGCGGTCGTGCTGGGGCAGGTGCTGCATGTGGAAGGCACCATCTTAGAGAAAATCGGCTCGAACATCATCAGCATGTTCATCGTCTTTGGTCTGCTCTATTGGGTGGGCATGGCGCGCCTGATTCGCGGTCAGATTCTGTCCCTCCGCGAGCAGGAGTACGTGCTGTCGGCGCAGGCGACGGGCGCGAAGGCGCGGTGGATTATCCGCAAGCACCTTCTGCCGAACTGCATCAGCGTCGTGATTATTTCGACCGCGCTGCAAATTCCGAACGCGATTTTCACCGAAAGCTTCCTGTCCTTCCTGGGTCTGGGCGTTAATGCGCCGATGCCCTCGCTGGGTTCGCTGGCTTCTGATGCGCTCAACGGCATCTATTCCTACACCTATCGCTTGATTATCCCCGCCGTGGTCATCTGCCTCATCGTGCTGAGCCTGAACCTGTTCGGCGACGGCCTACGCGACGCCTTTGACCCGAAGCTGAATGCGTGATGAAAGGAGCTGGACAAAATGGCATTGCTGGAAGTCAATGACCTGCATACATCCTTCTTCACCGACGCGGGCGAAGTCAAGGCGGTGGATGGCGTTTCGTTCCGCCTTGACCACGGCAAGGTGCTGGGCATCGTGGGCGAAAGCGGTTCGGGCAAGAGCGTCACGGCGTATTCCGTCATGCAGATTCTTGCGCCGACGGGCAAAATCGTCAGCGGCAGCGTGAAATTCGACGGGCAGGAGCTGGTCGGCGCGGACGAGAAGCTGCTGCGCTCCGTGCGCGGCAACCGCATCTCGATTATCTTCCAGGACCCGATGACGTCCCTGAACCCGACCTACACCATCGGCCGGCAGCTGATGGAAGCGATTTTACTGCACACCGACCGCAACCGCCATCAGGCGCGCGAACGCGCGGTGGAGATGCTGAAGCTGGTCAACGTCAACGAGCCGGAAAAGCGCATGAAGCAGTACCCGTTCGAGCTGTCGGGCGGTATGCGGCAGCGCGTGATGATTGCCATGGCGCTGGCGTGCGAGCCGGACATCCTGATTGCCGACGAGCCGACGACCGCGCTGGACGTGACGATTCAGGCGCAGATTCTTGATTTGATGCGCGACCTGCAGAAGAAGATGGGCATGGCGATTATCATGATTACGCACGACTTGGGCGTTGTCGCCCAGATGTGCGACGAGGTCATCGTCATGTACGCCGGTTCTATCTGCGAGCAGGGGACGGCGGATGAAATCTTCTACAACCCGCGCCACGAGTACACAAAGGGCTTGATGCGCTCCATCCCGACGGCGGAGAACAACGGACAGCGCCTGCAGCCGATTACCGGTACGCCAATTGACCTGCTGAACATGCCCAAGGGCTGCCCGTTCGCGCCCCGCTGCGAGGCGGCGATGAAGATTTGCCTGAAAGAGAAGCCGGTTCGGATGCTCATCAATGACGACCATATGGCAACCTGCTGGATGAACGTCAAGAAGGGCGTGGAGGACGGCAGCATCACGGAGGAAGGAGGAGTGCCCTGTGTCTGAAGCGCAGATGCACCAGCCGCTGCTGGAAGTCAAAGGACTGAAAGAATACTTTGACATCAACATGGGCTTCTTCCGCACCAAGCCGCTGAAGGCGGTCGACGATGTGTCCTTCACCATCAACAAGGGCGAAACGCTCGGTCTGGTGGGCGAATCCGGCTGCGGCAAGACGACCGTTGGGCGCACCATCCTCCAATTGTACAAGCCGACGGCGGGCGAAATCATTTACGATGGCAAGCCCGTCAAGACGAAAGCGGACTTGCAGAAGTTCCGCACGAAGGCGACGATGGTGTTCCAAGATCCGTACTCCTCGCTGAACCCGCGCATGACCGTGTCGGACATCGTGGGCGAACCGCTGGATGTGCACCACCTGTATTCCTCCAAGAAGGAGCGGGAGGAGCGCATTTTGCAGCTGCTGGGCTATGTCGGGCTGAACAGCGAACATGCCTCGCGTTACGCGCACGAGTTTTCCGGCGGTCAGCGGCAGCGCATCGGTATTGCCCGCGCGCTGGCGGTGAATCCCGAATTCATCGTCTGCGACGAGCCGGTGTCGGCGCTGGACGTGTCGATTCAGGCGCAGGTCATCAACATGTTTGATGATTTGCAGGATCGGCTGGGGCTGACGTACCTGTTCATTGCGCATGACCTGCTGGTTGTGCGGCATATTTCGGACAGAATCGCCGTGATGTATCTGGGCAAGATGGTGGAGCTGGCGTCGGCGGAGGAAATTTACAATCACCCGCTGCACCCGTACTCCAAGTCGCTTTTGTCCGCCGTTCCGCTGCCTGACCCGAAGGCTGCGCGCGCGAACAAGCGCATTGTCCTCTCCGGCGACATTCCAAGCCCCCTGAACGCGCCGTCGGGCTGTCCGTTCCGCACGCGCTGCCCCTACGCCACCGAAGTCTGCGCGCAGTCGATGCCGCCCTTCAACGAAGTCGAGAAGGGTCACTTCGTCGCCTGCCACCGGGTGAAGGAACTGGGGTAAAAGGGGAGACGCCAGAGGCTCTGCCTCTGGACTCCGGCAGGGGCGCTGCCCCTGCACCCTTCAAGGGACTTCGTCCCTTGAACCTTTCGCGCGATTGCGTTAGTGACACTGGCATAGAGTGTCCGCGTGTTAATCCGCGAAAAACGTGCTTCAAGGATGCGCTTCACGCATTTTTGATACAGACAGTCTACGCAAAGTAAGGCTGTCACAGAATATTAAGGGAGGTTTTTTCATGAAGAAGCTGACTGCTCTCCTGCTCGCCATCGCAATGATGGTGACCTGCACCCTGTGCGCTGTCGCCGAAGACGGCAAGACGTACATGGCTGTCTGCATCGCGTCCGAGCCTGATACGCTTGACCCGGCGCTGAACTCCGCTGTGGACGGCGCGACGATGGTCGCTCACCTGTTCGCAGGCCTGTCCACTTGGGCGCAGACCGACGACGGCAAGCTGGAAATCCTGCCGGACTGCGCGGTGGAACTGCCGGATCCGGTGGTCAATGACGACGGCACGGTGACGTACACCTACACGCTCGTTGACGGCCTGAAGTGGTCCGACGGCAAGGATTTGACCGCCAAGGACTTCGAGTTCGCGTGGAAGCGCGCTGCTTCCTCCGAGCTGGGCGCGGACTATGGCTACATGTTTGAAGTCATCAAGGGCTACACTGCGGACGGCTCCGACCCCAAGGCGGAAAACCTCGCTGTGACCGCCGTGGACGACAAGACCCTGACCGTTACCCTGAACAACCCCGTTGCCTACTGGAACGAGCTGCTCGCCTTCCCGGCGTACATGCCCGTCCGTGAGGACGTCGTCGCCAACGAAGCGTGGGCGACCGATCCTTCCACCTACATCGGCAATGGCCCGTACACCATGACCGCGTGGGAACACAACAGCAAGATCACCCTGACCAAGAACCCCTACTACCATGCGGTGGACAAGGTCACGATGGACGAGCTGGACTTCTACCTCTCCGACGACGCGAACAACATGCTGGCGAACTTCCAGAAGGGCGACTGGCAGCTGATCGACGACGTTCCCACCTCTGAAATCGCTTCCCTGAAGGAACAGTATCCGACGGAATTCGTTATTGCCGGTCAGATTGGTACCTACTATGTCTGCTGGAACATCAACGAAGAAATCCTGCCCGCTGACGTGCTCGCGAACATGACCCCCGAAGAAGCGGAAGCGGCGCGCGCAGAAATCCGTCAGGCGATTGGTCTGCTGTTCGACCGCAACTACATCGTTGAAGAAATCGGTCAGGCGGGTCAGGTGCCTGCGTCCAGCTTCGTTCCTATGGGCATGACCGATGCGGACGGCTCTGAGTTCTACAAGAACGCGGGCCATGTGGAAGGCATCACCGGCTACTACGACGTGACCGACGACGAAGACGTCTACATGGCGAACTTCGACAAGGCGGTTGAGACCCTGAAGAAGTACTACACCTACGACGAGGAGAACGGCGTCTTCACCAACTTCCCGTCCCTGACCTACCTCTACAACACCTCCGAAGCCCACAAGGCGATTGGCGAATACCTCCAGAGCGCGGTTTCTGCGGTCGGCATCACCATGAACCTGACCAACCAGGAATGGAACACCTTCCTGAACACCCGTAAGTCCGGCGACTACTCCATTGCCCGCAATGGCTGGATTGCCGACTACAACGACCCGATCTGCTTCCTCGACATGTGGGTGACCGGCTCCGGCAACAACGACGTGCAGTTCGGCAAGGGCGCGAATGCGGATCTGAAGATCTACAACCTCGACCTGACCCCCTACGGCTACGACGTGAAGGTGGAGAACGGCACTTGGGCGGAAACCTAAGACGTGCTGATTTCTGCTATCAAGAGCTGCACCAACAGCACGAACCGTTATGCCATGATGCACATCGCGGAAGATATGCTGATGAATACCGGTTGCATCGTGCCGCTGTACTACTACACCGACATCTACATGCTCGACGACTCCGTGCAGGGCTTCTTCTCCAACCCGCTGGGCTACAAGTACTTCATGCACTGCACCATCGCCAAGTAATTCCATCCAAGTTTGCACAAATCCACGGGCGAATCGGCTTCAAAACCGGTTCGCCTTTTTTTCGCATGTTGGAAAGATGTACTTTGCCATCCTTGGCAACCGATATTTCCTGCCTTGGAAAGGTGCATCCGGCGGAAAACATGCGCGAATTGACGGGAAAACTGCGTGAATGCAGGAATTTTCAGCAGGAAAAGGGCAGGGAAACGTCCAATTAATCCATTGAATGGCGGTGGCAAACAGCGCTTGTCAATGGTATACTGAAACCAGAAGGGCGATTTCTATGGGAAAAAAGCCCGCGGAAGCTATCAGCAAGGAGGAAGAAGCATGAAGCGAATCGCACGATGGAGCACCATTTTCCTGCTCTTATGCAGTATCATTTGGGCGGGTACAGCATCGGCGGCCATGATTGTGGAAAACAACATGAGTGCGCTGAACACACTGAACACCATCAACAAGAACCAGACACCACAGGGCAAGGACTCGGCGCTGGAGCGGCTGGCGAAAGAAATCGGCGCTGGCATGTGGGACAATACGGACTTGGATGACCCGGCGTTTCAGGAGAACATCAAGCAGTTTGGCATCACCGTGTTGAATAAGGACACGCAGCCGCCGGAAGCCTTCATCGGCGACGCGATTTTTGACCATCTGGGCGACACAGAGTTCAATGCGCCGGAAATGAACGGCAATCTGCTGGTTCTCGGCGGGCTGAACGCCAATCTGCCGTCCGGCAAAATCGACCGCCTGTATGTGCTGTCGGACGAGGACGTGCGGCTGAACATCGGCGCGGCGGCAGATGTTCAGGAGCTGATTCTGGGCGCATCGGGGAATGTGTCGCTGAACGGCGAGGGCAATGTCCGCTCCACCATCGTGGTGGACAAGCCGATGAATCTCGATATCGGGATTGCGACGAACCTCGTGAACCTGACGGATGACCCGCTGCCGACGGGCGATATTGTGCTGAATCCAGGCAAGAACGCGCTTGTGCCGGGGCAGCAGCTGCATATGGGCAGCGAGCTGAAGGTGGAGAAGAAAATCAGCCTGACCGTGCGCTTCCGCCTTGTTGACCAGAGCGCCAAGGACATGCAGCTGGAAACGGCGGATTGGGACGGCGCGCTGCTGACCGAAGCGACGGTGCAGTACACGGGCGACAGCTGCTCGATGGGCGCGGTCAACATGATGGACAGCATCGAGGCGGCGTTTGTGGAGAAGTATCCGGATTTGCAGGAGCAGTATGTGCTGCTGCCGGAAATGCGCAGCGCAGACCCGTGGAGCAAGGTCTACCGCCTGAATGGCGGCGAATCCTGCTTTGCTGTGGCGGAAAATTATGTCTATCTTTCCCGCGAGGGCGATGTTGCGTTCCCGCTGACGGATGACAGCACGCTGGTAGCGGAATTCCCGGTGTACGTCTACCGCTATGGCGAGCAGGACGGGCGCATCACCTACCGCGTTCGCATCAGCGGCGCGCGCCCGGATTACTTCACGCCGAGCCTGACCCTGCGCAGCGGCGCCGTGGCGAGCTTCACCTTCGATAAGGAGCGCGGCGAGTGGGTGACGCAGTTCAAGCGCAGCGACTTCGGCGCGGACGAGCGTGCCCTCATTCACCTGACGGGACTGCGCGGCGAGGAGACGGCCGCATTCCTGCCCGTAACGGGGCGCGAAGAAAAGCGCATCGTTACGCTGACGTGGACGGCGGACACGCAGCGCGTGACCATCGACGCGCAGAACGTCCTCTGGGGCAGCGACATGCCGGCGGAGGGCAACGACCTGCTGTGCCGCGCGGGTGAGCAGGTGACGGTGCAGATCGCGCCCGCAGCGGGCTATCGCGGCATCCACGTTTTCCAGAGCGACCCGGCTGTTTCCCTGAGTATCAGCGAGGGGAACGACGCGGCTTCCTTCCTCATGCCCTACGCGCCGCTGACCTTGACGCTGACGGCGGACAAGCTTTATACCGTCACGATGGACACGGCAGGCGGTGATCCGATCCGCCCCATCCAGTACACGGTGGAATCGGAAGCGTTCCAGCTGCCGATCCCGGTTCGCACGGGCTACATCTTCCTCGGCTGGACGGGCGAGGGCATCACCGAACCGCAGAAAACCATTGAAATCCCGCAGGGAAGCACGGGCGACCGCACTTACACCGCGAACTGGCAGGTGATTGAATACACCATCATTACGCTGCTGGAAGGGGGCAATGCGGGCTCGTCGCAAGTGTATTTCTACACGGTGGAGCAAACCGTAACGCTGCCGACCCCGACCCGCACGGGCTACACGTTCCTTGGCTGGACAGGCGAGGGCATCACGACGCCGCAGCCGAACGTGACCATCCCGAAGGGTTCGACGGGCGACAAGACGTATATCGAGAACTGGGAACTGACAGAATACAACATCACCATGGATTTGAACGGCGGCAGCGGTCAAGAAAAGGTGGTTTACACCATGACGGATGAGGATTTCGAGCTGCCGACCCCGACCCGCAACGGCTACGAGTTTGTCGGCTGGACGGGCGAGGGCATCACGACGCCGCAGACAAGCGTCATAATTCCGAAGGGTTCGACGGGGAACAGGACGTATACCGCAAACTGGAAGGTGATTGAATACACCATCACACTGGACACGAACGGCGGCCCAGCCGTGTCTCCGATAAAATACACCGTGGAGGATTCCTTCACCCTGCCTTACCTTCTCCGTACGGGCTACGAATTTGTCGGCTGGACCCTCGATGGCAGCGGTATGATCCCTGCCATGCCGCTCATTATCTACCATGGCACAACCGGCGACCTCCATTACAAGGCGGAGTGGCGTTTGGCGGAGTACACCATCACCATGGATTTGGACGGCGGCAGCGGTCAAGAAAAGGTGGTTTACACCATAACGGATGAGGAGTTCGAGCTGCCAACCCCGACCCGCAACGGCTACGAGTTTGTCGGCTGGACGGGCGAGCGCATCACGACGCCGCAGACAAGCGTCAAAATTCCGAAGGGTTCGACGGGGAACAAGGCGTATACCGCAAACTGGAAGGTGATCAGATACACCATCACACTGGTCACGAACGGCGGCGCAGTCATAGCTTCGATACGCTACACCGTGGAGGATTCCGTCACCCTGCCCATCCCTCCCGACCGTCCGGGCTACGAATTTTCCGGCTGGGTCCTCGATGGCAGCGGTCAGTTCCCTTCAACGCCGATGATTATCCCCGCAGGCTCAACCGGCGACCGCCTTTACAAGGCGGAGTGGCGTGTGGCGACGTACACCATTACCTACGTGAGCCACGGCAAAGCATATAATTGGGTTCAATACACCATCAACAACCAAGTTTATTTCGGGACACCGGAAGAAGACCCGTCCTACTACCTCCCGGGCTATACCTTTGTAGGCTGGAAAATCGACGGCGTGGAAGGAACGCCGCGCTCCTACATGCTGCCCAAGGGCTCGTATGGCAATCGAACGGCGACCATGCTTTGGGAGCCAATTCCGTAAGCGTAAACAAGGAGAACAAGGAGGGGCTGCGCATTGGACTACCTCAGCGTAAAGGAAATAGCGGAGCTGTGGGGCGTTTCCATCCGCATGGTGAATTACTACCTGAATACCGGGCGGATTCAGGGGGCAATCCGGAAATCGGGCGGGTGGCTGATTCCGGCGAATACGCCGCATCCGGCGGATTTGCGCAAGAGCGGGCAGCGCGGGCAGGAAAAAATCCCCCCGCGGATGGCCAAGTGCTATATGCCGCTGATTTCCCGCCCGTGCGACAACGGCTTCCAGAATCTCCTGCTGACCATGAACGACGAGGAGGAACGCGACATCGCCCGCGCCCTGCACCACTATTTCCGCGATGAACACGAGGAAGCCCGCGAAATCAGCGAGAAATACCTGACGAGCAAGTGCCCCGAAATCCGCCTGTCCGCGCTGATTACCAACACGATGGCGATGCTGCAGACGGGGGACACCGCCAAGTGCCGCCGGAATCTCGAAATGATTCAGCGGGACGGGCAGCGCGCAAACGATGATTCGTGGCGGCTGTACAGCAGCATTACCGACGCGCTCATCAGCGTGTTCTTCCACTCCGAGAAGCTCGACTTGACCCCTATCCGCCCCGCTATCGGTATTCTTCCGCCCGGAATGCAGTATTTCGCCATGTACGCCATCGCCCACGCGCTCTACATCCGGCGCGAATACGAACATGCGATGGGCATTGCCGAATCCGCCCTGCTGATGGCGGGCACGCGCTACCCCATTGACAGCATCTACCTCAACATCGTCCTGTGCATGATTTGCATGAGCCTGAAGCAGGATGAACGCGCGGAGCAGAAGTTCGATGCCGCGTGGAGCATCGCCAGCCGCGAGGGGTACATCCACCCGTTTGTGGAGCATCACGGCATTTTGCAGGGGCAGGTGGAGCGCGCGCTGCGCAAGCAGGAGCCGGAAACGTACAACAAGATTGTGCAGTCGGTCTACCGCTTCAGCCGCGGGTGGATGAAAATTCACAACCCCGTGTCGACGCTGCAGGTGACCGACGCGCTCACACCCTACGAGTTTTCGATTGCCATGCTTGCCGCGAAGGGTCGCAGCAACAAGGAAATCGCCGCGCTGATGGGCGTTTCCGTCAACACGGTGAAGTCGTACATGGAGAGCATTTTTGAGAAGCTGCAAATCTCCAGCCGGAATGAAATCGACGCGTATGTGAATCGGTAATATCAACAAAAGCACGCACTCCGAATGTGGAATGCGTGTTTTTGTATTCGGATTTTTCATTGCAGAAAAAATATGTGAAAATTGAGGAAAATGCTTGACAAATAGAGAAAAAACGGATACGATACACACAAGGAGGTTGAGAAACATGGGTTTTGTGATTGCTTTGGTTGCAATTGCAATCAACGTTGCATTTGCAATGTATGCGGGCGGCATTGCTGAGCAGAAAGGGTACAGCAAAGGGAACTGGATTGCCGTGTGCATTATCTTTGGCATCTTCGGCTACATCCTCATTGCTGCCCTGCCTGATTTGGAACTGCGTGCAACATTGGAAAATATAGAGAAAAAACTTGCAAAAGATAAAAACGACAACTATCTGCCGCGCAGTAGCAATAGCAGTAGCAATAGCAGTAGCAATAGCAGTAGCAGTAGCAATAGAAATAGCAATAGCAGTAACAGTAACTGCACAATCAAATCGCTTTCGGAAATGACGCCGTTAGCAGACTACTGGACATGCAAGTATTGCGGCTTAGAAAACCCGAAGGAAGCGCGCTACTGCCAACACTGCGGTGGATACAGGTGAATAAAAATCAGCCGCGACGAGCGTATTCACTCGTCGCGGTTGTGTTTATCTATGCGCTTCCTTATTCTGATACATCCGCGCGTCCGCCCGCGCCAAGGAATCCGCCAAATCATCCGTTGACGGATTAAAATGCGAACAGCCCACCGATACCGTCGGCAGAACCGGATTCTCCGCCCGCGCCGCATCCATCAGGTGCTGGAGAATCTCCGTCATGGTGTTGTATTGCGCGTTCCGCCGCGTCAGTATCACGCAGAACTCGTCGCCGCCGATGCGGAAGCACGTCCCGTAATTCCCGTACGCGCGGCGGATGCAGCCGGCAATCGTCCGCAGACAGGCGTCGCCCATCAAGTGCCCATGGCAGTCGTTGACGTCCTTGAAGCGGTCAACGTCGAACATCAGGATGGTAGCAGGAACGTGCAGGCGCGCCAGATAATGCTCGTAGCCTAAGCGGTTGACCAGCTGCGTCAGCCCGTCGGTTTGCAGTACCATGTCGCTGGAGAATTTCGACATCATCAGCGCACCGCAGCTGATGGTAATCCAGTCGATTTTGACCATCGGCAGGAACAGCTGCACCATCAGCCCTAACAGCACGAACAGCGTCGCGAGCAGCAGCTGTGTGCCGCCGGTGTACTGGTAGGCGCGGCAGGCGAACCAAATCTGCACGAGGAAGAACACCGTGCTGCCCCCGTAGGCGAGCATGTAGAGTGCGTAGAGCGCCCCGTGGTGGTAGAAATTCTGCGCATCGACATAGAATATCAGCCCCGTGAACGCCGAGAGCAGCACCAGCAGCGCGTGGAAGCCCGCAAGGCACAGCAGCCTGTGTACCACTTTCCGCGGGCAGGGATGGATAATGCAGCCCGCGAACAGCCCGATTAGCGGCGCAAGCGAAAGTTCGATGGTCTTGACGGCGATATGCAGCGGAATCAGCGCGGGCGGCGTGCCATCCATCTGCACGCCCGACCACTCACACAGCGCGCAAATGGCGATGGTGGCGTACAGGCCGCCGCAGAGCAGGTTTCGGATCTTGGATTGGCTGATGTCGCCGCGCAGGGAGAAGAGCATAATCGCCATGGCGAAGACGCTGAGAGCAATATTGGCCGTGTATAATTCATTCATGCTGATTGTGGAGGCGGTTGACAAGCAATCGCGGCAGATAAGTTTGAAAAGGGCAAATTCCCCCTTCTTATAATAATGATACCACGAAAAAAAGAGGATGAAAAGTGGGTTACATAGGGGGAATTGCAAATGTGGCAGATTTCAACAAATGCGGGGAAATGGTTACATGGGGCGTCTCCCATCCCCACAAGAAAAGGGACTGACCGAAGCCAGTCCCTTTGATGATTATTCGTATTCGCAAACGCTTGCCCAGCGGATGAGCAGGTCGCGCTCTTCGGGCTTGCCCTTGAGGGACTGGCTCGCGGCGACGATCGGAATCCACTGCTGGACGTACTGCTTGGCGGTGTCGCTCTTCTTGCAGAAGAGGGAGAGGTACTTCTCCGCCAGCGCTTCCTTGCCTTCGAGGACGAAGAGCAGGTAGGTGCGGGCAACATCAGCGGACGCGTTGCCCTGCGTGGCGTGCGACCAGTCGAGGATGTACCACTGTCCGTCGGGGGCGATGATGATGTTGGACGGGTTGAAGTCGCCGTGGCAGACCTTCTTGTGGACGTGCATACTCGCCAAGCGGGTGTGCAGCTCGTAGCGGGTGGTCGCGTCGAGGTCAGTGGCGGAAATCTTGCGCTGCATCTTCTCGGTCAGGCTGTTGAGCATCGGGCAGGTGCAGGCGTGAACCTTCATCTGAATGTCCACAAACAGGTTCAGGTACTCGTCTTCCTTTTCCGGATGCGCCGCCATCAGCGCAGCCAGCGTGTCGCCTTCAACGAACTCCGTCGTAATCGCCCACTGACCGTTCACCGTGTCAACAGCAAGGAGCTTCGGAATCGGCAGGCCCGTCTCTTCCACGCGCGCCGTGTTCAGCGCTTCGTTCAGAATGTCCGCCTTGCTGTACCCTTCGGCAAACACCTTGATGGCCTTGGCGCCGTCGCGGTAAATCTTCTTATTCTCCCGCTCGGCAATCACATGCGTCAAATCCATAGGGAAACCTCCTTCTATATGGTTCATGTTTATTGGGGGAGAGGCGCCAGAGGCTCTGCCTCTGGACTCCGCAAGGGAGTTCCTCCCTTGACCCTTCCGCGCGATTGAGTTGGTGACGACTGCTTACTTCTTCCGCGTGTTGATTGGGGGAGACGACCTCATCATGAAGTCGATATTTGTCCTAAATATCTATTCGCCGCCCAAATGCGACATTCCTGCAAGCAGACAAAATTTTTTTTGCTCAAAAATGCCCGGCCCAGCAGAAGCATTCCTGCCAAGCCGGGGAGAATGGCGCATTACTCGCCGTAGTACGCCTTCAGATACATTTCCTTGATTTCGCTGATGAGCGGGTAGCGCGGGTTCGCGCCGGTGCACTGGTCGTCGAACGCCTGCTCGGACATTTCGTCCAGCGTCGCGAGGAACTTCTCTTCGTCCACACCGTAGTCGCGAATCGTGTTCTTGATGCCGACGCGCTCCTTCAGGGCATGGATGTTGCGGATGAGGTTCTCCACCGTCTCGTCGTCATTCGCGCCCTTGAAGCCGAGGAATTCGCCGAATTCAGCGTAGCGGCGCTTCGTGTGCGGATAGGCGTACTGCGGGAAGGTGCCCATCTTCGTGGGAACTTCGGCGCTGTTGTAGCGGATGACCAGCTCAATCAGCAGCGCGTTGGCGATGCCATGCGGCAGGTGATGGAACGCACCCAGCTTGTGCGCCATGGAGTGGCAGACGCCGAGGAACGCGTTCGCGAACGCCATGCCAGCCATCGTGGCGGCGTTGCCCATCTTTTCGCGGGCAACCGGCTCGTTCTGACCGTTGTCGTAGCACGCGGGCAGATACTCGAAAATCAGCTGAGCCGCCTGCTTCGCCAGACCGTCGGTGAAGTCCGTCGCCAGCATGGAGGCGTAGGCTTCCAGCGCGTGGGTCAGCGCGTCGATACCGGAGGCGGAGGTCAAGCCCTTCGGCGCGGACATCATCATGTCAGCGTCCACAATCGCCATCTTCGGCAGCAGCTCGTAGTCCGCCAGCGGGTACTTCACGCCGGTGTCCTGATCGGTAATGACGGCGAACGGGGTGACTTCGGAGCCCGTGCCAGCAGAGGTCGGGATGGCGATGAAGTACGCCTTTTCACCCATCTTCGGGAAGGTGTACACGCGCTTGCGGATATCCATGAAGCGCATTGCCATGTCGAGGAAGTCCACTTCCGGATGCTCGTACATGACCCACATAATCTTGCCGGCGTCCATCGCGGAACCGCCGCCGATGGCGATAATGCAGTCCGGCTGGAAGGAGGTCATGGCCTTTGCGCCTTCCTTCGCGCAGGCGAGGGACGGGTCGGGCGCAACATCGTAGAACGTGGTGTGGACGATGCCCAGCTCATCCAGCTTGTCGGTAATCGCCTTGGTGAAGCCGGATTTGAACAGGAACGCGTCGGTGACGATGAAGCAGCGCTTCTTGCCCATAACTGCCTTGAGTTCATTCAGGGCGACAGGCAGGCAACCCTTCTTGAGGTAGACCTTTTCAGGCGCACGGAACCACAGCATATTCTCCCTCCGGATGGCAACAGTCTTGACGTTCAGCAGGTGCTTGACGCCGACGTTCTCAGAGACGGAGTTGCCGCCCCACGAGCCGCAGCCCAGCGTCAGCGACGGACGCAGCATGAAGTTGTACAGGTCGCCGATGCCGCCCTGAGAGGAAGGCGTGTTGACGAGAATACGGCAGGTCTTCATGCGCGCGGCGAAGCGGTCAATCAAATCCTTGCGGGTGACGGCGTTCAGGTAGATAGAAGAGGTGTGGCCGTAGCCGCCGTCAGCAATCAGGTGTTCCGCCTTGTCGAACGCATCGTCGATGTCCTTGGCGCGGTACATCGCCAGCACGGGAGAGAGCTTCTCATGCGCGAACTCTTCGGAAATATCCACGGATTCGACTTCACCAATCAGCACCTTGGCGGTTTCCGGCACGTCCACGCCCGCGAGCTTGGCAATGGTGTGCGCCTTCTGACCGACAATCTTGGCATTCAGCGCGCCGTTGATGATGATGGTCTTGCGCACCTTGTCCAGCTCTTCGCCTTCGAGGAAGTACGCGCCGCGCTTGGCGAACTCCGCCTTCACCGCGTCGTAGATGCTGTCCAGTACGATGGTGGACTGCTCGGACGCGCAGATCATGCCGTTGTCGAACGTCTTGGAGTGCAGGATGGAGTTGACGGCCACCTTCACGTCAGCGGATTCGTCGATAATCGCGGGCGTGTTGCCAGCGCCGACGCCCAGGGCAGGCTTGCCGGAGGAGTACGCCGCCTTGACCATGCCGGGGCCGCCGGTGGCAAGGATGATGTCGGCTTCCTTCATCGCCATGTTGGTCAGCTCCAGCGAGGGAACATCGACCCACGAGATGATGTCTTCGGGCGCGCCGGCAGCCACAGCGGCTTCCAGAACAACCTTCGCGGCGGCGATGGTGGACTTCTTCGCGCGCGGATGGGGAGAGATGATGATGCCGTTGCGGGTCTTGAGGCAAATCAGCGTCTTGAAAATGGCGGTAGATGTGGGGTTGGTGGTCGGGATGACCGCCGCGACAACGCCGATAGGTTCTGCAACCTTCATCATGCCGAATGCTTCGTCGCGCTCCAGCACGCCGACGGTCTGCGTGTCCTTGTAGGCGTTGTAGATGTATTCAGCGGCGTAGTGGTTCTTGATGACCTTATCTTCCACCACGCCCATGCCGGTTTCTTCCACCGCCATCTTCGCCAGCGGGATGCGCATGTTGTTCGCGGCGAGGGCAGCTGCCTTGAAAATCTTGTCCACCTGCTCCTGCGTGTAGGTCGCATAGACCTTTTGTGCCGCGCGGACGCGGGCGAGGGCCGCCTCGAAGCTCTCCACGTTATCGACGATCGGATACTCTTTCGCCATGATACTCTCTCCTTATGCTTCATCCGTCCTGCGGGGATGCGCCCGCGAACGGGGAATGTCGGTGTTTGTCGGGGTGACGAGAACAGTGTATCAGATTGTTAAGCTCTTGTCAAGTGGCTGACACGATTTTAACGATATTTTTTTCACAATTTAATACGTTTTCGGAACGGGATGAATGGAATGGCGGATAGATGGGCGAAGGGGACAAGAACGCGGATTCGCTATTTGGGGAGCGTCGGAGCAACGTCCTCGCGCCGCAATCAGGCGGAGGAAGTTCGCGCGGCATAAGCCATCATCATATAAATAGGTAGCAATTCAGGCACTGCATCATCCCCCCGAAAAAAATCCGAGAAAATTTATGCAGACCTATTGCATTTTTATTCATTTTGGTGTATAATCCATCTTGTCCGGCAGACGGACACAAAAATGATGAAAATCAGGATGAAGATAAAGGAGTCGATTGTTATGGCGAAGATGCGCGTATTGCTGGCTTATTCCGGTGGTCTGGATACCTCGATTATCGTGCCGTGGCTGAAGGAAAATTATGACTGCGACGTGGTCTGCGTTGCGGGCGACGTCGGGCAGGGCGAAGAGCTGGAGCCCCTCCACGAGAAGGCGAAAAAGTGCGGCGCGGAAAAGCTGTACATCGAAGACCTGCGCAAGGAGTTTGTCGAGGACTTCATTTGGCCGACGCTCAAGGCGGGCGCGGTCTACGAGGGCAAGTACCTGCTGGGCACGTCCTTCGCGCGGCCGCTGATTGCCAAGCGCCTCGTCGAAATCGCCCACAAGGAGAACTGCACTGCCATCTGCCACGGCTGCACCGGCAAGGGCAACGACCAAGTCCGCTTCGAGCTGACCATCAAGGCGTTCGACCCGAACATGCAGATTATCGCACCGTGGCGCATCTGGGACATCAAGACGCGTGAGGAGGAAATTGACTACGCCGAAAAGCGCGGCATTCCCGTCCCGGTCAAGAAGGATCGCCCGTATTCGATGGATCGCAACATCTGGCACATCAGTCACGAGGGCGCGGATTTGGAAGATCCGTGGAACGAGCCGCCGGAAGACCTGCTGCTGACGATGGTCACGCCCGAAAAGGCGCCTGATCAGCCCGAATACGTCACGGTGGACTTCGAGAAGGGCGTGCCGGTCGCCATCAACGGCGAAAAGCTGGACGCGGTGGATTTGCTGACGAAGGCGAACGAAATCGCGGGTCGCAACGGTGTCGGCTGCGCGGATTTGGTGGAGAACCGTCTGGTGGGCATGAAGTCCCGCGGCGTGTACGAAACTCCCGGCGGAACGATGCTCTACGCCGCGCACGGCATCCTCGAATCCATCACGCTTGACCGCGCCACCAGCCACTACAAGGAGCTGGTCGCGAGCAAGTTCGCGGAGCTGGTGTACGACGGCATGTGGTATACGCCCCTGCGCGAGGCGCTCTCCGCGTTTGTGGACAGCACGCAGCAGGCGGTCAACGGCACGGTGAAGCTGAAGCTGTACAAGGGCAACTGCATCAATGCGGGCGTGAAGTCGCCGAACAGCCTGTACATGGAGGAAATCGCTACATTCGGCGACAGCCACGACCTGTACAGCCACAAGGATTCTGCGGGCTTCATCAACCTGCTCGGTCTGCCGCTGAAGGTCAAGGCGATGGTGGAGCAGAAGAATAAGAAGTAATTTAAAGCAACACCGCACAACTCGGCGGCTGACCGCCTCATTTGTGCGGTGTTGCCGTAAATGTGATAACTGGGGTGTCCAGCAAGTCCTGCACTGAATTCGGGAGTAGAGCCCCCAATAGTATAAACGCGCTCGTCGGAAGGTCGGCGGGCGCGTTTTCTGTGCGAATTTGAAATTTGGAGGGGGTTGAGGCAGCTGATTTCAGAAAAAGACGATTTTCTGAAATGTGGTTACACGCCGACACGAAAGTCGTTGTGAAGATACACAACAATTTGCCATGCTTTTGTTAGAAATGTCAGAAATATATAATTCTTCAAGAAAACACTTGACTTTTTTCGAGGGAAGGGGTAAAATAGAAGAAAGAAATCGCGAGGGAAAGGAAAAACGGACAGTGATTTGCTATCAACAATCGCATGGCTGGGCAAATTGCTGGATAGCCGTAGAGAAAAGAAAAGAGCACAGCCGAAGCGATAAAATGGACAAACTGGAAAAGGAGAGAATACGATGAGCGTCATTAGTTTTTTGCTGCTGGTTGTTAGTTTGGCGGCCAATTGGAGAGTTTATCAGAAGATGGGCAGACAAGGCTGGGAAGGAATTATTCCGTTCTATAATATCTACGTTCAGTTTGAAGTGCTGTATGGTCAGGGGGCGAAAATGTTCCTGCTGCTGATTCCGTTTTATGGCATCTACATTGCTATCAAAGCAGCCATCGATCTTGCGCACGCATTCAACCAAAGCACGGGTTTCGGTTGGGGATTGGTGCTGCTGAACACCGTATTTGTCTGCATTCTTGGCTTTGGCAAGGCGGAATACATGGATGGCTCGCATGCTGTCACAAGTGACGATGCGATTAGCAGAACACTTGACAGTATTGCGAATGAGAAGAAATAATAACGCGGAATGCATGCAATGTCCGATGATACATACCCTTTGGACTGGTAACTAATACTATTTCCAAATTCACCTGCGCCATCTGCTCGCGCCTTGGCGCATTCTCATTTGGAAATAGTATAAAACGCTGTCCGCCTCCCATTCTCGGAGACGGATTTTTCATATCCATGCACATAAAAACGAGCCAACTTCTCACGAAACTGGCTCATCACTGTGAAATGACTCAAAAACTAATACAATTCCCGGCTATCGTTTTGCAATAACCCTTTCGTTTTACATTGGGTGCATTTGGGTGCAAACTGAGGCGCGGTGGGTACAGCAACAGGCTTTCGTTTGATCTTTAATTGTCAAGTCAAGTGCAACAGGTGGTTGAAGAAAACTTCAAAGGGAAATCTCCAGCCGAGGTATTTACGGGGACGAAGATTGATCTTGCTGGTATGCTGCCTTTATACAGACTCAATATGTCTGCGATGCCCTTGGGATACAGGTCAAGTACATTACAGACATAGAGAAGATCCGGGCCTACGTCGTGATATCCATGCCGGTCATCTCGATCAACGAGCAGGTGGCGGATTCGGGCGGGGCCCTGAAGCCTGCCAGGGTGGAAAAGCTGCTGTGCAAAGCAGGGCATGACATTTGCAGCGGATAGCGTTCATCTACGTCCATAACGCCTGCCGCAGCCAGATGGCGGAAGTCCTGGAGCGTCACCTGGTGTTGGACGTGTTCGAGAGCTGCTCTGTATGGACGGAGCGGAGGATCGCATCAACCTGGACACCGTTCGGCTGATGAAGGCACTGTACGGCTTTCAGGAAAAAGAAACTGCGCATACCGGGTTCGGTACGCGCAGGCCTGATCGTTACATTTTGTTGACGCCGCCCTCGGTCACGCCGTTTTCGTTATAGGCGTCAATGGCATAATAGTAGGTTTCCCCAGCATTCAGCGTCGTGATGAAGGCTTCTTCGCTGCCATACACCTGGTAGCTGGCATAAAGTTTGTCGGGCGCAATGCCGAAACGCACGTTGTAGCCCGTGGCGCCCTCCGCCTTGTCCCAAGTCAGGCGGCAGGTCATGGGATCCTCCATAACGGCATGGCCGCCTGCGACCCGCTGAGGTTTTTCGCCATTGCCGATGCCAAATACGCGCAGACCGGAAATGCTCACGGGGCTGTTGTAGGGCGTCTCCTCACAGGTGATGCGCACAAATCGCAGCTGCGTGTCCTGAGCCAGCACATGGTAGGGATGGCTGCGGTCGTCCTCCGTTGTCCGGGCATCCACCAGCGTTGCCCAGTTCTCGCCATCGAGGCTGCCTTCCAGCAGGTAGCGGGTGCGCAGTTGCTTGCCAGAGTCCACATAGCGCCCGCCCACTGCGCCGGGCAGACCGCACGCCTCAGGCGGCATCTGCATGACTGGGATGCCCTCTTCCGCAAAGTTGATCTGAATCCCATGCACACTGCACGGTTCGCCCAGATCCAGCTTCAGCCATTCGCCTTTGCTTCCCCTGGCTGTCCACCAGGTCTTGATGCTTTCATCCACAGACAGCTGGGCAGGATGCCCCTCCGCAAAGGATGACGCTTCCACCGGCTTGCGGTAGGAAAGCAGCATGTGGCGGGGCTTGATCGACCAGGGATCAAATTTGCCTTGGGGAATTTCCAACGGATAATCGGCGAAATTCTGATTGCAGAACAGCAGACCATCCTGATCCACGCCTGCGGGAAACAGGCCGACGCGGCGTTCAAAATCAGCGTTGACGCTGATGCCCATGCTGGCAACATGCCACAAATTTCCGTAACGATCCTCCATGGTGCTGCCATGGCCTGCGGCAGTGATGAATCCGCTCAGACGGGAGCTGAAGGGGGAATTCACGCCGAAGGTGAAGGGACCCAGCGGCGCATCACCCACCACATAGCCGTTACTGTAAATGGACTCTTCCGTGGCTGGCGCGCTATACTGCAGGTAATACCGACCGTTCAGCTTGCTCATGTAGGGGCCTTCCATGAACGGGTCGCCGCTGCCAAAAAAGATGTCGTACAGCGTCTGCTCAAGCTCAGGACGATCCTTTTTCTTTTTGCCTGGGAAGTTGAAACGCTCAAAGCCATGGCTTTTCTTGTCCCCATAGATGAGGGATTTGCGTTCGCCGATGGGCGTCATGGTGGCGGGATCCAGCTCGGTGCCATAGATGGGACGGTCGTTGGCACTGCCCCAGTACAGGTACACCCGGCCGTCATCATCCGAGAAAATCGCCGGATCCCAGAAATCAAAGGGTGCGCTGACCTTCTCAAACTGGTCGGACAGAGGATCCTTCGTCCGCCAGATGGTGCTGGATTCGCCCTTGCTGGACGCGCAGAAATACAGATAGTCGCCGATCTGCCTTGCGTCCGGAGCATACAGGTACATATCCAGATTGCGGTTCTCATGCCACTGCCAGCTGGCAAGATCGTTGGAATAGTAGAAGCCTGCGCTCATGCTGGCGAACAGGTAATAGGTGCCCTTGAAGAGAACCAGCGTAGGATCGGCAGCTTCCCGGTGGGCGGCTTTGCCGTAGTGCTGGAACTTGTACGCCAAATCAAGCGGATTGCAGTATTCCATAAGCAAGTTCCTTTCTGAAAAACCAGGCTACACGCAGCTTGAACCCGCGTGTAGCCTGCTGGGTGATGTGCTGTATTTTACCGAATCACATCCGCAAAATACACGTTGTTGCTTTAAGGTAATACCGCACAAATGAGGTGGTCGGCTGGCGAATGGATTTTTCGTCAGATGCAAATGCAAATTTCGAAGGTTTACTGGCGGTAAATCGAGAAATTTGCATGATGCAGATGGCGGAAAAGACATCGCCAGACGCGCCGCCGAATTGTGTGGTGGTGCCTTAATTCCCGGCACGAGCCGCAAAGCGCTCGTAAGCGGTCTGCTTGATGCTCAGGTACTCCTCCAGACCCAGTTCCTGCAGCTTCTGCTGATAAGCCTTGAAGGATTCGGGGGTCAGCTCGGCACGGCCCATGATGAAGTTGACAATCATGGGATGCGCATAGTCCTGCATATTGGTGTTGATGCGGTTGACCTTTTCCTGCTCCTCAGCAGTGAAGGACACCACATAGGGATACACGCTTGCACCGCCATACTTGGTCCACACTTCATCGCCCAGCACGTTGGGGTCGATGCCCTGCTCATTCAGCTCGCAGGTACGGGTGGCGTAATTCACCACGATGCCGGGCAGACGGTTCTGGGAAAACTCATACTGACCCAGATCCTTGGCCTCGTTCATTTCCTTGGTCCACAGAATGGAACCATTCTCGCGGACACCGTGCGTAATGCCCTTGTCCAGGTAGTCAGCCAGCTCGGCAGCACCCTGTTCCTCGCTCAGACCCATGCTGCGGGTGGCGGCGCCTTCGTCGGTGTAGAACCAGTCGATAGCCGTCAGGATGCGGGTCAGCTTCTCCTTGCTGCAGGCGGTGGAAATCGCCCAGCCGGAGTTGCTGGTGGCACGGGTCGCAGCCAGATAGACAGGGGTGGGAGTTTCGATACCATGCTCGGTATCAATGGGGGCGGCCAGCGGCATCACGTCCATCAGCAGGCCGTATTCCGGCAGGGACATAGCATCACCCACCTGCTGCACCAGACCGAACCAGATGCCCGCAGAGCCGCCGTAGGTCAGGGCAGTGTTGGGCAGGTAGAACAGATCCTGGGAACGGCCGGCGAAGTCGGCATAGATGTAGCCCTTCGCGTACCATTCCTTCATCTTGACCAGGTAATTATAGAAGTTGTCCTCCGCAATACCGTAGCCCACGGAGCCGTCTTCCTTCAGGTAATCGGTGCCGCCGATGCCGAAGCCGCTGATCAGCTCGCCCGTGGAAAAGTAGCCGGTCGCAGGCAGGATGAGGCAGGCATAGTCCGGTAAGCCAGCAGCAGTGAAGTACTGCTTCATCAGCTCCAACATGTACTCCCAGTCGGCGATGGTGGTGGGCTCTTCGCTGCCGCTGGGGAAGGCTACGTTGCCGCCGGTCATGGTCTCCAGAATGTCACGGCGATACACCAGACCGCCCCACTGCTTGGGATGATCCTGGATGGTGGCTGCCAGGTAGATGCGGCCGCTGTCGTCAAACAGCGCGGATTTCACATCAGGGTTAGCGTCCAGCCATGCCTTGTAGTTGGGCATGCAATCATCCAGATACGGGGTCAGATCATAGATCACGCCGTCGTCGCACAGGGTGCCCAGGTTCTCGGTGTTGAAGCCCATATCCATGATATCGGTGTAGTCGCCGGTACCAAGCATCAGGGACATCTGATCGGCTTCGCTGCCCTGGGGCGGAATCTGCCAGTCGATTTCGATGTTGAACATATCCTGCCAGTAATGGGTCACTGCGCTGTTACGATAGCCCTCTTCGGGATTGGGCACGTCGTCGCCCTGCTGGAACGCGGTGTAGGTCAGCTTCTTGTCGTTGTCAGCCAGTGCAGCAACTTGTACAAGGCTCAGCAGCATGATGGCAGCCAGGAACACGGAAACGATTTTTCTCATGGGAACCTCCTTATTATTCAGCGTGATGTCTTCACGCTTTAGAATCTTAATCAGCCCTTGACGCCGCCAAGGGTAATGCCCGTCACAAAGTACCGCTGCGCAAAGGGATAGGCCACCAGAATCGGCAGCGTACCCACGATGGTCACGGCATACTTCACCAGGTTGCCGGTCATGTTGACCACATGGTTGGCTTCGCTGGAGGAAGTCAGCAGCTTGGACACATCGTTCTGGATCAGCAGCGAGCGCATGATCAGCTGCAGGGGCCACTTTTCACGGACACGGGGCAGGTAAATGGATGCGGGATACCAGCTGTTCCACTGGCCAATCACCGAAAACATGATGATGACTACCAGCGTGGGCTTGACCAGCGGCAGCAGGATCTGGAACAGGATGCGGACGGGGCCCGCGCCGTCCAGCTTGGCCGATTCCTCGTAGGCGCCGGGCAGCTGCTCAAAGGCGGACTTCATCACAATGATGTAGTATGCGTTCATCAGCGCGGGCACGATGATTGCCCAGCGGGTATTGATGAAGCCCAAGCTGCGGATGACCATGTAGGTGGGGATCAGGCCGCCGCTGAAGATCATGGTGAACATGATGAACACGGTGAGCGGCCGGGCCAGCTTGAAATTCTTGCGGCTCACCAGGAAGCCGGCGATGGCCGTCAGAAAGGTGCCTGCCGCGGCGTTGGTCACAACATACAGCAGGGTATTGCCATAGCCCTCGATGATGGCGGAATTGCTCAGCACAATACGGTATCCTTCCAGCGTCGGCCTGCCCAGAGGCGCAAAGAGGATGCCGGAGGAAGCCATCAGCAGCCGAGGATCACTGACGGAGGCCATCAGGACGTGCCACAGTGGCATCAGACACAGAAAGCCAAAGACGATCAGCACGCCGTAATTGAAGATGCAGAAGATGATTCTGGATTTGCTTGTACGCTCAATCATATTGACACCTCCTTAAAGCACCGAGGTATCGGTGTATTTCTTGCTGAGATAATTCGCCGCCAGCAGCAATACGGTGTTGATTACGGAGTTGAACAGGCCCACGGCGGTGGAATAGCCGTACTGCGACTTTTCAATACCCAGACGCTGGACGTGGGTGCTGATGACGTCGGCGGTGGAATAGATGCTGGGGTTATACAGCAGCAGGATCTTCTCGAAGCCCACGCTCAGCAGGGAGCCGCAGCGAAGGATCAGCATGGTCACGATCGTCGGCATGATGCAGGGAATGGTGATGCTCCACACGCGGCGCAGACGGTTGGCACCATCAATGGCGGCTGCCTCGTGCATCTCCTGGCTGACGGAGGTGATCGCCGCCACAAAGATGATGGACGAATAGCCCAGGTTCTGCCACAGGTCGGACAGCAGGTTGATGGCCCAGAAGTAATTGGGGTTCGTCAGCAGGTTTTCTTTGGGCCGCCCCGTGAGCGCGCAAAAGATATTGGTCACCACGCCGTTGGAGGCGCAGAACTCAATCACCAGGCCGCAGATCACCACCAGGGAAATGAAATAGGGCATGTAGCTGATGGTCTGGATCGCCTTTTTGAAGCGCTTGCAGCCGATTTCGTTCAGCTGAAGGGCGAAGATGATGGCCATCGGGTAGGCAATGACCAGACCCAGCAGGCTGATGACCAGCGTGTTGCGCAGAATCGACGCGAAGCTGGGATTGGTGAAGAAGTCCACGAAGTTGTCAAAGCTTACCCACTGGCTGCCCAGGATACCGCGCTGCGGCTTGAAATCCTGGAACGCGATCACTAACCCGGCCATGGGCGCGTAATTGAAGATCAGGAAGAAGGCGATGATCGGGATGGACAAGAGGTACAGCCCCTTGTTCATGGCGATATCATGACGCCAACCGGTTTTCCTGACCATTGCCTGCACATCGTCAGTCTTTGCTTGCATGACTCTCGTCCTTTCTGTACTGGGACATTATTCATCTCAGGAAATCGACTGCAATTTCTATACTTAATTTATCCTTTTCTGTCCGTCAACTATATTACAATCAACGGAATTTTATCATATATTTCGTATTTTCAGCCATCCTTTGGTGACGCACCGCGCCGCGTCGTCGCAATCGGCGTCGATACCGCCCGCCGTGATTTTCCAGCTCCAGTAGAACCAGCCGAGACACTCGCTGAAGCCGTCTTGGAACAGTTCAGCCAGGGCACAATACAGCTCGTCCTTTTCCGATGGGGTCATCTCGCGCAGACCGTCGGCTGTGTTCTGGACATTCCACTCGCCCACGATCAGCGGGATCCGCCGCCCTGCCGCCCGCAAGCGCTTCCCGAGGGACAGCAGATAGTCACGGTACACGTCCAGGTTCCGCTGCGTGAAGAGCATCCGGTCAGGTGTCATCAGGTAATGATGCGTATCCAGGCATACGCCTTCCATGCCTTCGTTCAGGAGAAAGTCATCCCAGATATCCAGTTCAAAGGCATCGCAGAATACAATGCGCTTGTCCGCTGCCATATGCCTGCGCATCCGTGCATACGCGTCCCGGTAGAACTGCTTGAGAAACGCCAGCGAGTAGTTGGAGTTCCCTTCAGCCAGCTCCGGCTCCGCCGGGGTGTAGTAGCGGATGAATTCCTGAATGTTCAGGTACGCACCCGAGGGCGTATCGCTGCACATCGGTTCGTTCAGCGCCTCGATTCCCCAGAGTGCCTCCCGCTGGCCGTAGCGCTGGGCCAGCCGCTCCAGCACCCGCAAGGTGCAATCCACGCATTCTTCTTTGGTCGACCAGAGGCAGATGCCGCTGATGCCCGAGTTGTCCGTGCCGTTGTGTCCGCCGGGCACCGTGTGCAGGTCGATCAGGATTTTCAGCTGAAATTCTTCCGCCCATTCAAACGCTCTATCCAGATATTCATAGCAGTGAATGTACGGCCCAATATCCTCAAAGATGAAGAACGGCACCGGAATCCGCACCGCGTTGAATCCGTGATCGGCAATCTCCGCAAAATCACGGCGCTGAATGAAGGTATCCCGGAAGGTTTTCAGCCGTTCCCTGGCCCGATCTTCACCCAGATCATGGCAGAAATAGGTTTCATCCGCCGCTGTGGTGCCGTCAAACAGAGATGGCGTCATCCATTTTTCCAATACCAGCCAACCACCAAGGTTCACGCCCTGCAGCATCATGTCCCCTCCTTCTCTTCGTGGGTCGAGCGATGATGACATGCTGAATTTGTCCGTTGCAGCTTCCCTGCACTATCCATATCATATCGCACAACAGACCGATTTGATATATGAAGCATCGGTTTTTTGTCATATTCTTCTGATTTTCGACCTGTTTTTTCATGTCTGCGCGTTGAATCAGGCGATGATCCATGCTATAATGAAGCCATCATCCAGGGTAAAAGAAAGAGGGTGTCCGCATGATTGAGTATAATCATTATATTTATATGGCGGAAGGCTTGCGATCCTGCCTGTATGTCTGCATGGCGGACGGCACACAGGATGAGGTAATCAACCGCACGCTGATGGATGATGCGCCCGTTCTCCCCGACGATCTGCTCAAGCAGCTGAAGCAGATGGTGCCGCCGCAAGGAATCCGCACGGCGCTGGTTAACGGACGGTATACCTATTCCGTCTTCCGCACACCGGAGCGTATCCTGCTGATGGGACCGAATATCGTTATCAACCATCGGCCCTATCGGTATACCATCCATACAGCACAGCCCCTGCCCGTCCAGGATGATCAGCTGTACAGCATATCCATTGACACCTATCAGCTGGTGCTGCTGCCCTCCTACAATCTGTACTATGAGAATATGCTGCGGGAAGCGGAATACCTGGAGGACAATTTTCTTCATCCTTCAGAGGAAAATGTACAGAAGGACTACCAGAAGCTGCTGTTCACATCCCGGGAGGAGCAATTCTCCCATAACCCCTACAGTCTGGAAAAGCGGATGCTGTCAGCCATCGAGCAGGGAGATCTGGTGTTGCTGGAGGAATGCCGCCGCCAGGAGATTATTGACAAGGAGGGGCTACAGCGCTTCGGCAAGCTATCGGAGAATACAGAACGCAGCTACCGCAATCTGGTGATCTGCGCCATTACTCTTGCCAGCCGCGCAGCCATCCGGGGCGGCGTGAACCCGGAACTTGCCTTTTCCCTGTGCGACTCCTACATTCTCGAGGTGGAACGGCTGAAAAACCTGAACGAGCTGGAACCCCTGACCGAAAAAGCAAAGGTCAATTTCTGCACTATGGTCAAGGAAATCAAGGAACGTCAGAAGCACAACACTGGCAGCTATTGCAAAAACCCGCTGGTGGAAAAGGCTAAGGATTACGTCTACGCCAATCTACACCGCAAGGTGACCCTGCGGCAAACCGCTGAGATGCTGTATGTGAACCAGAATTATCTGTCGGAGCTGTTCAACAAAACGGAGGGGATTTCGTTCTCCGCATTTGTGATGACGGAGAAGCTGAATCAGGTCAAGCGGATGCTGATCCACTCCTCCGCGTCCTATGTGGATATCGCAAATTATGTGGGCTTTTCCTCGCAGAGCCACATGGGCAAGCTCTTCCGTGAGCACTTCGGCATGACGCCACGGGAATTCCGCAACCAGTACAGCGCAACGGAATATGAGGAATAATGCCTTATGAACATACAGGAGGCGCCCGTGAAAGCGCCCCCTGTTTCTTATTTCATGATGGTTTTCAGCATCCAGGATACGTTCTCCCGCAGCCGCCGGATGTCCAGGCGGCCTTCCTCCGCCGCTTTCTCCAGAGGCGCGGTGTAGGTATCGTCGCTGCTGCAGGGTGTGATCCAGGAGACACCCGCGTTGATCATCTGTACCGTATCCGCCGTCAGATAGCTGCCCCAGTCCGTCATTACAAAGCCTTTGAAGTTCCATTCTCTGCGCAGTACGCCCAGCACCAGCTCAGGGTCGGTGGAGGTATAGCAACCGTTGAGCAGGTTGTAGGAGGTCATCATCCCCGCCGGCTCATAGGCGCGCAGTGCGATCTCAAAGGAACGCAGGTACAGGTTCCGCAGCGTGCTTTCATCCATCACGCTGTCGTTGCGCTTGCGGGAGGCTTCCGCATTGTTGGCCACAAGGTGCTTGTAGCATCCATGCACGCCTGTGCTTTCAAGGCCCTTGGCAAAGGCTGCTGCCAGCATGCCTGCCAGATACGGATCTTCCGAGAAGTATTCCGGATTGCGGCCGCACAGCGGATTCCGCTGCAGGTTGAAGCCCGGACCCAGGATCATGGAAATGCCCAGTTCCCTGGCTTCCTCGCCGATCACGCGGCCCACCTCGCCGACAAGCTCCGCGTTGAAGCTGGCAGCATAGCACGCGCCGGAGGGCATGCCGATGTTGCGCTGCTTCATGTTCACGCCGCTATTTCCGTCAGCCACAACATAGTCCGGGATGGCCATGGCGGTGATTTTGGCGATCCTGCCGGCCTCGCCGGTGCCTTCCATGCCCCAGCCGTCGCCAGAGCAGCAGGACAGGCGGATCAGCTCCTTCACGGGAAGCTGCTCCACGCCGGGATACAGGGGCGCGTCGCTGTAGCCGGGTGTGCTGCGTTCGCCCGTCATATGCACCTGCGTCCTGCGTGTAACGATGGTGGCAGGAACCGTGAAGCAGCCGATCTTCCGCACGTTCTCCCCATGCTCGCCCAAATAGAGCGTATACACGCCGCCTTCCAGCAGATAGGCCTGATCCGCGGCACTGAAGACATCCAGACAGCGACCATCCACACAGAGCGTCAGGCTTTGCTCCTCGCCGGGCTGCAGCGTTTCCGTTTTGTTAAAAGCAAACAGTTCCCTAAGTGGCTTGTCGATAGTCGTACGGGGCTTGCCTACATAAAGCTGCACCACCTGCTTGCCGGGGCAGCTGCCCGTATTCTTTACGCGCACGGACACAACGGCGTCCGCGTTTTCCTGATAAGCAACAGATTCCACCGTTTCTGTGAACGTGGTATAGCTCAGCCCGTAACCAAAGGGAAAGGCGGATTTCCTGCCGCGGGTGACAAAGTACCGATAGCCCATGAACACCCCTTCGTCATAACGGGTGGTCAGATGGGGGCCGAAGTCCGCCGTATAGCGCTGCATCTCGTTGTGATAGCAGTCATAGAAGTTGCCAGCAGAGGGCAGGTCATCATAGGTTTTGGCCCAGGTGCTGGTCAGACGGCCGGATGGCGTAGTACGTCCTGCCAGCACGTTCAGCAATGCCTGACCGGCCAGCATGCCGCCGAAGCCGTTGTACAGGATTGCGGAAACATGGATGTCATCCGCGAAATCCATCGCGATGGGATAGCCCACGTTCAGGACGAGCACCACCTTGGCAAAGTGCCTGTTCAGTGCCCGGAGCAGTGCTTTTTCATTGTCCGTCAGCGCATACTCGCCGGGGGCGGTGCTGTTGTCCATGTTTTCACCGGAGGAGCGCACAAGGATCATCACAACGGTGTCGGACTTTTTGGCGGCACGTCGCAGGAGCGCATCCTCCGGCACGCCCTGGGGCTCCGCCTGGAAGAACGCCGCCAGCTCATGGTTCAGCGTATAGTTCGGGTCCGCGTCGACAGCCTGACGGAAATCCACCTGATACCGGGGATTGATCTTGCCCGCGCCCACCGCGCACGTCTGGAAGAAATACACACCCTCGCCCACCACATTCAGCGTGGAGGGCGGCACGGGCAGAGCATGACCGTCATTTTTCAGCAGCACAATGCCTTCCTCGGCTGCCTGCAGTGCGATTGCCTCATGTTCCGCATACTGGGGCAGCGGGCCGGTCTGCTCTCTGGTGATTACCTCAAACTCCGCTGGAATCATGACATTACCGTTCAGATCGGTGAAACCGCTGATGGACAGCCTGGCCCTGACGCCGTAGTCAACGAGCCGCCCGGCCAGCTGCACACCCAGCATGAACACCTCAAAGCCGGACATGATCTGGATTTTCTTCACCACATGAGGCACCTTCTGCCCGTCCAGCAGCACACAGCCGCTCTCCGGGATGACCTCTTTGGACACAGCCATGGTCACGCAGCCCTTGAAATCATGATCCAGCATGTACATGCTGCCCAGTTTGTCGTCAGGATCGAACGTAATACACCGGCCTCCCTGGGGATCCGCTATCACGAAGGGCGGATCCCCAGGGCCGTTTTTCCATGCGTTGCTCATACTGTCAGCCTCCTGGTTATCTCACCTCAATGGGAATGATCGCAGCGACCGTACCATTCATGATCAGCTTCAGTTCGGCCTTGCCCGGCTGCATGCCGCTGCGCACGGCAGCCATGACCCGGCCGTCGAAGGTATCCCAGGCTGTATCGGTATAGCTGCCCTCGCAGCTGGGGTTGGCGGAACCGAAGCCGGCCAGCACAGCCTCGCCCTCCAGCACGGCCTGAATCCTCTTGACGGCAAAGCGATTGGTATGACCCTCACTGTCGACCAAATCGGCGGTGATGAAGCACACGTCCCGACCGCCCTTTTCCAGCACGGTCTTGGAGGCTTCCACATGAAGGCCGACAGCTTCCCCGGCAGTCACGATGCTGTCCTCACCGGACGCGGTGCGCACCGTCAGCGTGCCGGACTGATAGGGCACCTCGAAAACCGCCGTCAGCGCTTCCACCTCTCCGACCTTCTTCCTGCCTAAGGAAACGCCGTTCAGGAACAGCTCGGCCTCGGGATCCTTCGTCAGCACATAGACCGTGGTTTCCGTGCCTTCATAGCCCGGATAGGTCCAGCTGTGAACGCCGTCATGGTACTTCCAGCGGTTCTTGTCATGACGCTGGCCCGCTTTGTCCACACGCCGGGCGAAGAGGTAGGGCTTCGTCCGCAGCCCGTAGGCGATTTCCCGCAGGTAGCTGACCGGACGGCGATAGCCATTCAGGTTGATATCGCCGCAGTAGGCCAGGCGGTCGGGGAACCAGCCCTGATAGCCGGATTCCAGCCTCGTGGGGTCATAATGGAAAATGCCGATACCGGCTTCGCCCAGATAGTCGTAGCCCGTCCAGGTGAAGTCGCCAATCACATGGCTGTTGTTTTCTACGATGTTCCACAATTCAGCGATCTCCGTGGGATAGGTTTCGGAGCCCACCACCACCCACTCCGGATGCGCCTTGTGAATGTATGTATGACGGGCGGTCAGGTAATTGTAGCCGGCTACGTCCACCGCTTCTTCAATCGGCAGGATGCTCTCGTTCAGCAGCGGGCTGCAGGCAAAGGCATCCATCATCTGCTTCTCCACATCGCTGGCCATGGCGTTCATCTTCTCGGAACCCTGCGCGTCATTCATCGCCTTGTCGTATTCCTGCCGCTGGTTCTCCACATGCTTCTCCATGTGATAGGCCACCGCCAGGAAGCCGCTGACAGCATTGGTCACATAGCGGGTGGAATCCAGCTGATGGAGGGCGTCCACCAGCTTTTTGTTCATTTCATGTCCGGAGGGGCAGCCGATCTCGGGAATCTCGTTGCCGGTGGAGTACAGCACCACACAGGGATGATTGTAATCCTTGCGCACCATGCGCGCCACCTCATCCTGCCAGACAAGAGGGAAATCCAGGGCAAAATCGTGGGCGTTCTTCTGCTCGCACCACATGTCCGTCAACTCGTCCATGACCAGAATGCCCAGTTTGTCGCAAGCCCGCAGCATGGCCTTGGAGGCCGGGTGATGGGCGCTGCGGATGCTGTTGAAGCCCGCTTCCTTCAGTTTCAACAGGCGGAATTCCTCCGCCGCCTCCAGGGTGGTCGTGCCGATGATGCCGTTGTCATGATGGATGCAGGCGCCCCGCAGCTTGACGGTTTCGCCGTTGATGCACAGGCCCTTTTCGGCGGAAAGGGACAGTCTGCGCAGGCCGACGCTTTCTTTGTGTTCGTCCAGAACCTGACCAGCGGCGTCCCGCATTGTCAGCCGCAGCGTGTACAGGAAGGGATGCTCCGGCGACCACAGCCGCACATTGGTCAGGCAGCAGTGCATTTCTCCGGCGGAATCCCCATTCAGGACATGCGCCTGCTCCTGTGCGCAGATCATCCGGTCGCCGTCCAGCAGTTCCATGGTCACGGAAACAGCGGCTTCGGTATCCTGTGCGTTCTTCATCTCATAAGTCACGCTGATTTCCGCCGCGCCCTCCTGGGCGGCGAGGGTGGTCAGCCGCACACCGTCGGGTTTAAAGGTCTGCCTGCTGCCTTCCCAGAGGATCACATCCCGGTAGATGCCGCTGCCGGGATACCAGCGGGAAGCAAGCTCCTGATTGACCGCAACGACCTTGAGGGTATTCTTCTGGTCAAATCGGAGCGCGCCGCTCATATCGATGAAGAAGCTGCTGTAGCCGTACTGATGGCAGGCCAGCAGGCGATTGTTCAGATACACCAGCGCCTTGGCCATGACGCCTTCAAACTCGACCAGGACGGTTTTTCCCATCCACTGGGCAGGAGCTTCAAACTCCTTGGTGTAGGTATAGGTCTTGGCAGGATAATAGCCCGCCTGATTCTTGCCCGCACAGTTTTCGTCCCGCGCCTCCAAGATCATCGCGTCCTGGGGCAGCGTCACCGGGCTGCCCTTGGGAATCGTTCCGAGAAAGATCGCGTCGAAGGGCTGATTGATGCCCTCCTTGATATACCAGTCTGTATGATAGCTGCTTGCCTTCACAGTATTTGTCCCCTTTCATTCATCATTCGTTGATGGCCCGGACAATCTGTTCAACCAGCGCATACGGGAATGCTCCGGCGGTCATATCCGCAACCTTGATTAGCGGCATATCCTGTCCCATGGCGGCGTAGTCCATGGCAATCTCCCGCATATCGTCCTCGTCGTTCATATAGGCCTCCAGCTCCTCCGGCGACATGGCGGGGGCGGGACTGGTGGACGCCATGGCCTGCAGGAAGGGCGCGGCCTTCTCCAGACGGGCCAGATCAGCCATGGTGATATATTCGTTGTACTTCTTCACAGGCGTTACGGAGGAAGTCACCTGCACGGATGCCCGCAGGCGGATATCATCGCTGGCGGATCCTACGAGGATCTCGTATTCGCCGCTCTCCGCGTACCAATCCGCCAGACCCACATGGTAGAAGGCGAAGCTGCGCTTGTTCAGCGTCACCGTGACACGCCTGCTTTCACCGGGCTGCAAATCAACCTTGACGAATTCCTTCAGTTCCTTCACTGGACGCGGTACGCTGGAGGCAACGTCCCGCACATAAACCTGCGCGATCTCCTTGCCCACGCGTTTGCCGGTGTTGGTGACGCTGAAGCTTACCTGAAGGGTATCCGTGTCCAGCATGGCGTCCCTGTCCAGATGCAGATCGGCATAGCTGAACTGCGTGTAGGACAAGCCATGACCGAAGGCGTAACGCACCGGAAGCTGCTTCTTTTCATAATAGCGGTAGCCCACAAAGACACCCTCGCTGTAGATGGCTTCCTCCCTCTGCGGATACGTCAGCGCGCAGGGGGCGTGACTGCCGCACAGGGGGTAGCTCTCTGCCAGTTTGCCGCAAGGATTTGCTTCACCCAGAAGCAGTCGGACAACGGCCTCTGCAACCGCCTGTCCGCCGGTGTGCATGCACAGAATGGACTGCACATCCTTCGCCCAGGCCATCTCCACTGGCGAGCCGGCAAAGAGCACCACCGTCATGGGCTTGTTCAGCTGGACGAGGGCTTCAATCAGGTCGTTCTGGTTATCCGGCAGACGCATGTGCTTGCGGTCGAAGCCCTCGGATTCCATCCCGTCCGGCAGACCGGCGAAAACCACGATGTGATCGGCATTCAGAGCCACCGAGGCAGCTTCTGCTTTGAAGAAGGGATCCACCACGTCCTTCTTCAGACGATAGCCGGGCGCATAAGCATAATCAAGCTGCGGATAATCCTCATCCAGCACCTGCAGCACGCTGCGATGCTGCGTGGGGATCACATGGCTGCTGCCACCGCCCTGATAGCGCACGAACCGGGCAAATGCACCGATCACCGCGACCTTCTTCCCCTTGCTGATGGGCAGGGTCTGGGCGTCGTTCTTCAGCAGGACGGCGCTTTCCTCTGCGGCCTGACGCGCCAGCAGGTGATGGGCTTGCACATCATAGGCTGCGTCCTCGCGCTTGTTTGCGATGCCTTTCTGAATCAGCTCCAGAATGCGCAACACCGTTTCGTCCAGCTTCTCCACAGGGAGCTTGCCGGATTCCACAGCCTTGACGAGGCGCTCCGTCATGACTTCGCCGCAGTAGGGCATACGAAGGTCGAAGCCTTCACAGATGCCCTTGGCCTGATCGTTCACCGCACCCCAGTCGGATACGACGACACCTTCATAGCCCCATTCACCGCGAAGAACCTCGTTGATCAGGTGATGATGCTCCGAGCAGAACTCACCGTTAACCTGATTATAGGCGGTCATGATCGTCCAGGGCTGGGCTTCCCGCACCGCCGCCTCAAAGCTGGCCAGATAAATCTCCCGCAGGGTACGTTCGTCCACAATCTCATTGACGGACATGCGGCAGGTTTCCTGGTTGTTTACGGCAAAATGCTTGAGCGAGGTGCCCACGCCCATGGACTGCACGCCCAGAATGTGGTGCTTGGCCATCTGGGACGAAAGGAAGGGATCCTCGGAAAAATACTCAAAATTGCGGCCGCACAGGGGGCTGCGCTTGATATTTGCGCCCGGACCCAGCAGGATGGACACCTGCTCAGCCAGACATTCCTCGCCCAGCGCCTGACCGATTTTCTCCAGCAGCTCTCTGTCCCAGCTGCTGGCCAGCGCCGCGGCAGAGGGGAAGCAGGTAGCGGGAACGCTCTTGTTGATACCCAGATGATCCGTCTCGCCGGTCTGTTTGCGCAGACCATGGGGGCCGTCCGTCATCATGATCTCCGGAATACCCTTGTCTGCGATTTCTTTCGTCAGCCAGAAGGTTGCGCCCTGGCAGAGGCTGGCCTTTTCCTCCAGCGTCAGGGTTTGCAGAATCTCACTTGCCCTTTTCATGTGGTTTCCTCCTCTTTCATCAGCAGCACTGCCATGCCTTCACCGCCCAGTTCCAGCCGGACATTCCCGTGCAGGCCGCCTTGAATCAACGTTTTCTCCATCCTCCAGGAATCGATGCGCCAGCCCGTCCAGCGTTCTTCCTCCGGCAGTTGAAGAATGCAGCGCCGACTTTGTCCACGTCCCATGTAGTGCAGCTGCCAGCCGTCCCCGCTGATGGCCGTGGGGGTAATCTCCAGCATGTAGGCAATGCGGTCAGCCTCGCTATAACGCATCATGGCGGCCACAAAGGGACTGACGTTGGCCTCATCCATTTTGGTGCCGTTCACGTCATAGGCCAGGGGTTGAATCAGCGGCGCGGGTGTGCCGGGCAGTTCAGCCAGCAGCTCCTTCAGAAAGCGGATACGCGCCGGCGCTTCGCCCTGCAGCTCGCCGCCCTTGGCCCACCACAGGTGCTCGTTTTCGTTCAACAGCGTTTCACCGTGGGTGGGCCATCCGCCGCTGCATACCGCCGTCCATGCGCGGTGGACAAATTCCCTGGCGGTCAGGTTGCCCCAGTTGAACTCGATGTCGCCCTCGTAGCCGAACTCATCCACAATCACGGGCAGCTGATACTGCCAGCGCATAGCCAGTGCCTTGCGGGGCGTACTGGTTTGGGTGGAAACATGGGTCATCCAGCTGCGCGGCGGATAAGGCGCGCAGCAGTGATGGATGGAACGCAGGTGATGCTTCGCGTCATCCTGCATAAGACGGGCTGCAAAGGCTTCCCAGTCCTCCTCCGGCTTGCTTAGAAGCAGGTCGAACTCATTGGCCAGGCTCCACCACACATTCTTGAACGCGCCCAGCCGCCGCACGCAGTAATTCAGATACGCAAGGCTGTCCGCCTGATTCATTGTAGCGAAGCCCCAACGGTCGTAGGGGTGGAACAGGATCAGATCGGCCTCAATCCCCAGCGCGTCCAGTGCCAGAATCTGCTGATCCAGCCTGTGCCAGAAGGCCTCCACCGGCTGGAAAACATCCCAGCTTTCATCCTCACGCCGCCGGAAGGGAAAAAGCTCCGGCTCATTCTCGCTGTAAATCATGTGCTTGGGGAACACACACATGCGCAGCTTGTTGAAGGGAGTCAGCTTCAGCGTCTCCAGCGTTTTGTGCTGTACTTCTTCCGGCTGATGGTTCCAGGCGTAGCAGGTGGTGCCGAAGGGCTGGAAGGACGTGCCGTCAGCATAAACAAACGCCATATCCCGCGCCTGAACAGGGCCATGGTTGCCTTCCTTCGCCGGAAGGCATTCCAGCTCGCCGGTTTCACACCAGTCCCCGGCGCGCAGGGTGTAGCGCCAGATTCCCGTGCGCATCGGCATCCAGCGGAGCAGATGGCTCTCTCCCGCGGCAAAGCCGGACACAGTTTCCATTTGCCCAGCCATCTCAAGCGTGGCGGAAGCGCCGGCTGGCGCCTCCACTTCCCACACCCGGTATTGCTCGATTTGCTTCATTTGTCATTCCTCCGTATCCATCCAGAAAACCGAGCCGCTGATTCCCGAAGGGCAGACCGGCTGCTTCGGACCAAGGCTCATGTACATGCGCGTCACATCCGGCAGGTCAGCGTTCTCACGCTCCAGGGTTGTAGCAACCTCAATCCGCAGGTCATTGATACCCGTGCGCATATACGGCGTCAGTTCAAAGCGGAAGGGCGGCACGATCTGAATGCCCAGGCTCTTTCCGTTCACGAAAGCCTCCACGCCTTCATGCGCATCGGTGATTACCAGCTGAGCCTGCCGGGGCAGTTTCTGCAATGTGATCTCCCGCTCATAACGGACAACCCCGGAGAACTTTGGCATCTCTTCCGCCAGCGTGTCCGGGAGATCTGTCAGTTTCGCTTCACCAAAGGCAGGATAGTCAATCGCCCTGCAGACGCTACGGCGCCAGTCGCGGTTCAAACGCAGCGCATGTCCCTTCAGTTCCTCTGGCAGCTGAGGAAGCGCCTTCGGGGCTTCGCCGAAAATCAGCACCGTGCTGTGCAGCGGACGCAGCGTGATGCTCAGCCGCGTCCCGCGTTCTGTCCGCGAGGTGGGCGCGGGCAGCCAGCCGTCGCGCCATGCATCATACAGGTAACACGCGCCCGTCGCCGGTAGGTCGATCAGGCCCGACCAAGGTTCGCTTCCTTCGTTGACAAAAATCCAGTAATCACGTTCTCCATGGCCATGCAGCGACCGTACATCAGCGCCGGAAGGAATCAGCTTGGCGTCCTGAATGCCCACGGCCTGCAGGCGGTAAGGAATCATCAGCGGCGCGACCATGCCTGCGTCGATCACGCAAACGCCCTTCTCCCGTAGCGAGGGAAGCACGGCTTCCACACAAGGCGGCAGATGGTTGCAGGCCGGGAGAATCAGCGCCCGATAGCGGCGGCCGTTGACGCACAGACCGTCCGTCAGATCCGTGCCGTATCGCTGCGGACGGGAGAATACATCCGCCGGAATGAAGTCATAGCTGATCTGGCAGCGCGCCAGCGGCTCCGCAATCTCTTCCAAGGGCATGCAACTGCCCATCCAGTCGCTCTCCGCGCTGTATAGAATCGCCGTTTCCGCCACCGGCTGCCCGCTTTTCAGCAACGCGCACATACGGTTCATGTACGCCATGAGCATGCCGAAATGCCTGTACTGCGGATGATGGCCATGGGCGTAAAAGTGGGGCGGGCAATCCGGGTCGGGGTAGTCCTTCATGCTGAACGCATGGGGAACAAAGTGATTCACACCCCGTACCAGGAAGTGATCCGCCAGATACTTCTCCAGGCGAACGCCCTCTTCCCAGCCGTAATTGCCAAAAATCTCGCACATGCAGTCGCCGTGCTTCCGGGGATCAATGGCTGCCAGCGATGCGCCCAGCCGGCCCAGCACGAAATGATAGAACCGACCGTTCCGTACCTCTCCGCTGACGGACCAAGGGCCGTTCCATTCGCCCTGAGGCAGCACCTGACCGCCGATGTCGTCGATACCTGCCATATCCTGTCCGCCCAGCGCCCGGAAATAGTGCCCCAGGCTGCTGCCGGTACGGCTGTGCTGATTGTTGTCCTCAATCACATGGCCGATATACTTCACGCCATGCGCCCTGCACCAGTCGCCGACCTGCTCGGAGAAGTTCTGCTCCACCAGATGGGTAACCGCGTCCATATAGGTCAGGCGAACGCGGGCGCACAGGTCGCTGTCAAAGGGCTGTTCCCACAAAAGCGGCAGATACTTGCTCCATTCCGCCCCAAAGGCTTCGTGCAGTGCTTTCGTCACGCCGTCGCTCCAGGCATGATCCTCCATCTGCCAGATGGCCTTGCCGCTTTCGTAAAGATGCCCATTGCCCAGCTCTGGTTCATCCGAAAAGAATCCAGCAATGGTGGAGCCAAAATAGGACTGATAATGCGCCCAGTGCGGTTCATACACCGCATCGATCAGCCGTCTGCAGGAGGCTGCAGACATCATGTTGATATAATCCCGGTGCGGCCCGCGATTCCGGGTCAGGTGCAGGATATGCAGCTTCCACTTTCCCTCAGGCACCTGGAAACGCAGCGTTTCCTGCCCGAGTGCCTCGTTCAGGTCGACCAGATCCTGCTCGCCTGTACCATGCTCTTTGACGGCGACCAAGCTGATCAGCTGGTCATCATCCCATGTGCGCAGATGGTCGGCATCCAGTGTATATTGCTCCATCATGGAAAGCTGCGCCGGCTGTGCCTTTGCGTAATCCGCCAGGGAAAGCTCCAGCCATTCGCCGCTGGCGGGGCAATCGATCGCCTGACAGACGAGACTCTGCCGGCACAGTTCTGCGGGAGCATTCACCATTGCGCCAGCCGCGTATCCCGTCGGAAAATGGCTGTCATCCAGAATCCACAACTGCATCCCCAATGAACGGGCTTCTTCGAGGATGATATCCATATCATGCCACCACTGTGGCCCGACAAACGCCGGATGAGGACGGCTCTCCACGCAAAACGCATTCAGGCAGCTGTCATGAATAACGCGTACATACTTGCGGAGCGTAGCTTCATCCTCGCCGTGCAGCCAGAGAAACGGAAAAATATAGGACGACGGTTGCTCATTCATTTTGCTTCACCCATAGCTTTTTTTTATACGATACCGAAAATTCAACGAAGGATATATTACAACGTTCCGTTTTTTATCACATATTTCGGTTCATGGTGGCCGTGTGTGCAGCAGAATGTCGTTCTGTGCTATCGCCGTATCCTTGTCAGTGAGGGGGCTCATTCTCAGATGCGGAGGATCCGCCTGATTTCCTTTGGTATGCCCCGACCCATCTCGTTACCCGCAACCATCAATCCGCTGACACACCTGCCGAAAGTGGCAGCGCAGAAGAGGCGTGTCGCAGGATATGCCCGTGTTTCCACCGACAGCGACGAACAGTTCACCAGCTACGAAGCACAGGTGGACCACTACACCAAATTCATACAGTCCAAGCCGGAATGGGACTTCGTAAAAGTATATACGGATGAGGGCATTTTCGGCTGTAACACCAAAAGGCGAAACGGCTTTAACAGCATGGTTTCGGACGCTCTGGCCGGAAAAATAGACCTCATTGTCACAAAGTCGGTCAGCCGATTTGCCAGGAACACCGTGGACAGCCTGGTCACCATCCGCAAGCTGAAGGAAAACGGCGTGGAATGCTACTTTGAAAAAGAAGGTATTTTCACATTTGACGGCAGGTAACAGGCGAGCATTTGCAGATGCTTGGAGAAATTGGGTATAAAAAGAAACTGGACACCAATCAAGATACGCATCGTATCAAAATTGGTGTCCAGTTATGGCAGGGGCAGAAGGACTCGAACCCTCAACAAAGGTTTTGGAGACCCACGTGTTACCATTACACCATGCCCCTATGCGGTTCGTCCGGGATTGCCGGAACGAGATTTAGTTTAGCACTTTTTCGGGCGTTTGTCAAGCGGTTTTGCGAAAAATGTGCCGAATTGGCAGAAAATCGCCCGGTGCTTTACAAAACCCGCGGCGCATGGTATGATGAGGGCAGGAAAGTCGGCGGGAGGGACGCGCGTGCAGTGGGCGAAACGGGTTCGGGCGTATGTGCGGATGCATGGCGCGGGGTACACGCTGCACCGCGCGGGCGAAATGCTGGCGGCACGGGTGCTGCTGCGGGACGAATGGCGATTCCGGCGGGAGAAAGCATCCAAGCGCGAACTGGCGGTACAGTGCGCGCACCCCTTCCCGAACGTGCGCATCAGCGTCGTCGTCCCCGTGTTCAACACGCGCCCGAAATTCCTCCGCGCGCTGGCGGATTCGCTGCTTGCTCAGACGCACGGCGCGTGGGAAGCCTGCCTGTACGATGGCGGCAGCACGTCCGCCGAGACGCGAAAGGCGCTGGAAGCAATCGCCGCGCGGGACAGCCGATTCCACATCGCGTTTGGGGCGGAAAACGCGGGCATATCCGGCAACACGAACCGCGCGATTAAAATGGCGACGGGGGAGTATATCGCCCTGTGCGACCACGACGATGTGCTTGCGCCGGATGCGCTCTGGCGGATTGCGGAAGCCATCGACGCGCACCACCCCGACGTGCTCTACACCGATGAGGATAAGCTGACCGCCCACGGCGCGATTCATGTTGATGCGCACCGCAAGCCGGATTTCTGTCCGGACAATCTGCGTTCCGGCAACTATATCTGCCATTTGTCGGTGATTCGGCGGACGCTGCTGGATGCCATCGGCGGATTACGACCGGCATTCGACGGGTCGCAGGATCACGATTTGATGCTCCGCGCGTGCGAGCGGGCGGACGGCGTCATCCACATTCCACGCGTGCTGTACCACTGGCGGACGCTGCGGGGGTCGATGAGCCACACGAAATTGGCAGTCTGCCTGGACGCGGCGGCGCGGGCGGTGGAGGAAAGTATGCGCCGCACCGGGTTTCCGGGAACGTGCCGGGTGGAGGACGGTGTGCTGCGGCTGCGGTATGATGTGGGGGATTTTACCGTCGCGGCATTGCGGCTTGCGCGGGATGCGTCCGCGGCGGATGTGAACCGTTTGGCGGCGGATGCGTCGGCAGACATGCTGCTGTTCCTGTGGGGAGACACGGCGGAGCCTGATGCGGACGGCTTGCGGGAGATGATGATGTACGCCCAGCGCCCGGATGTGTGCGCGGTGATGCCGCTGGTGGCGGATGCACGCAATCGGGTGCTTCATGCCGGATACGACATTCTGCCGGACGGTACAGTGCGGTCGCGGAATCGCGGCTTGCCGGTGTCGGCGGGTGGATGGCACGGCATGAACCGAACCAGCTACAATGTCACTGCGGTTTCGCCAATGTGCTTTTTGGTGCGGCGGAATGCGTTTGTGCCGATGGCGGAAGGGAATTCGCTGGCGGTGGACTTGGCGCAGTGGTGTATGGCGCGTATGCAGGATGGGATGCGGCATGTGTATACGCCGCACTGCGTGGTGAAGGCGGATGCGGAAAGCGCATTCGAGGGCTTCCGGGTGAAAGTTCCTGCGGGGTGGTATGACCCGTGTGCGACGGGAAGCAAGCGCGCTTGATGGCGCTTTTGGTTTCTTCTACATACTTGAATTTTATTGTTGCAGGGGTTTCGCCTCTGCGGAGGCGACAAGGGGGCAATGGAAACAGACGAAGTCTGCGGTCGCCCCCTTGACCCCTTCGCAGCGCACACCTCCATACTTGAATTTTATTGTTAGTTTTTTAGGGCACCACCGCACAATTCGGCGGCGCGTCTGGCGATGTCTTTTCCGCCATCTGCGGCATGCAAATTTCTCG
>OCHN01000309.1_pt1 | contig 53343 bp, 53 predicted proteins | sample 1538911 | NCBI WGS metagenome assembly OCHN01 (sample SAMN04571736, study PRJEB22368) | human gut metagenome | biome: human gut; material: stool | host: Homo sapiens | place: Luxembourg | collected 2013-01-11 | reverse complement strand
AGCAGCGGACTGAAAATCCGCGTGTCGTTGGTTCGACTCCGACCGGAGGCACCATGGTGCTGGAATACCGGCGCCATACGCGGGCGTAGCTCATCTGGTAGAGCGCGACCTTGCCAAGGTCGAGGTAGCGAGTTCGAGCCTCGTCGCCCGCTCCAAACAGAGAAACGGCCTGAAAAAGCCGTTTCTCTTATATGGTGACATAGCCAAGTGGTAAGGCAAGGGTCTGCAAAACCCTCATTCCCCAGTTCAAATCTGGGTGTCACCTCCATAATGTCAGGGTTCTGAGCAGAGATGCTTGGAACCCTTTCTTTTGGTCGACTTTGTAAACCAATACGATAAAAGGGAGAGCGTGATCGCTCTCCCCTTTCCTATATCTACCACTATATCTATTATATCCGGGATACCAGCATCAACTCTCCGGCTGGTTGGAAACGATGAAATAGGGCTGCGGGCTCTGTCCGTCCTGCGTGGGGCGCAGGGTGATATAGCCGCCGGAATAGTATAGCTTCAGCAGGCCATCGTCCGTGCGCTCACCACCGGTCAGCGTCACCGTATTCAGGCCCGTATCCGTGTGGGTGGCGTACCAGGCGTCGGCCTCTTCCCAATAGAGCAGGTTATCCAGCCCCATTTTCCGGGTATCGTCCAGGGAGATGTCAAAATACTGCCGGAGAATGTCATCCATGGCCGCCCGGGGCGCCCGGAAAATGGCATAATTCTCTGCCGCAGGTTTCTGCTCCAGCACCCAGTCCCGCTCCCGATCGGTCACATAGCACTGTCCATAGATCAGTCCCGCGTAGCCGATGCCATCGTAGAACAGACGGCGCAGATTCACGGCCTCCGCCCCTTCATAGTAGCTGGTGCAGGCCTGGGCATACCAGCTGCCCGGGGCAAACAGCTCCTGGAGCTCCTGAAGCTCCGCCTCCGTCAGCTTGTTGGACTCCGCCTCCGTCAGCTTGTTGGACTCCGGCCCCGCATGGGCCGTACAGCCCATCAGCATCACCATACACAGCAGGGCCGCAAGCAGGGGAAATAAATGCTTTTTCATCTTTATTTACCTTCCTTTTCTAATCGAGATCATACCGGAAAAGGGATACTCTGCAATCTCGTTGCTCCGGGTATATTTGTTGATGACCGCAGGCGCTACATTGATAATATTGGCTTTAAATCAGTTAATCATAAGCAGCCCCCCCAATTTTCTTATAGTATATCACGCAAAATGTAGTGAAGTCAACTACAAAATAGCTCGCAAATTTGTAGTCCTACACTGCCCTTACCCAAAAACTCGGAATCGTGCTTGCAAAACCGGCAGAACTTGGGTATAATAGTTTGGATAAACTGCGGTATTATGCCGCCTGAGGTAAAGAGGAACAACACATGAGCACCATCATCACCTCCGTGGACCGGCACAGTCCGGCGGAGCGGGCCGGGATCACCCCCGGGGAGCAGCTGCTGACCATCAACGGGCACCAGATCATCGACGTGCTGGACTATCGCTTTTACGGCTACGATACCGACTGCTGCCTGGAGCTGCGGGAGCCTGCGGGTACCGTGCGCACCGTGTCCCTGCGCAAGCCCGAGGGCCGGGACCTGGGCCTGAATTTTGACACCGTCCTCATGGACGATATGCGCTCCTGCGCCAACCACTGCATCTTCTGCTTCGTGGACCAGATGCCTCCCGGTATGCGCAAGACCCTGTATTTCAAGGACGACGACGCCCGGCTCAGCTTCCTCCAGGGGAACTACATCACCCTGACCAACCTGACGGACCGGGAGGCCCAGCGGATCATCGACCTGCGCATCAGCCCCATCAACGTCTCCGTCCACACCACGGACCCTCAGCTCCACTGCACCATGCTGGGCAACAAAAACGCCCTGCGCTCCCTGGACTATATCCGGGCCTTCTGCAAGGCGGGGATCGTGATGAACGGGCAGATCGTGGTCTGCCCCGGCTGGAACGACGGGGACCAGCTGCGCCGCACCCTCCGGGACCTGACGGAGATGCAGTTTTCCAGCTGCTCCCTGGTGCCGGTGGGCATCACCAAATACCGCCAGGGCCTGGCTAAGCTCCGGCCCGTGGATGCGGCCACCGCCGCCGAGATCATCGACATCGCCGACGAATACGGCCGGGAGAATCTGGAGCGCTTCGGCACCCGGCGCTTCTTCTGCGCCGACGAGCTGTACCTGCGGGCAGGCCGTCCCCTGCCACAGGCAGAGTATTACGAGGGCTACCGTCAGCTGGAAAACGGCGTGGGCCTCATGCGCTCTCTGGAGGATGATTTCCTGGCGGGCCTTGCCACTGTGGACGTGCCCGTTCGCTTCTCCCCCTTCACCATCGCCACCGGCACGGCGGCGGCCCCCTTTCTCCGGGGCCTGGTGCAGCGGGCCATGGGGGACTATCCCGGCCTGCGGGGGCAGGTCATCGCCGTGGAAAACGACTTCTTCGGCCACACCATCGACGTGGCGGGCCTGCTTACCGGGCAGGATATCTCCGCCCAGCTGCGGGGACGGGACCTGGGGGATCGGGTGCTGATCCCCATCCACATGATGCGCCACGGCGAGACCGTGTTTCTGGACGACTACACCGTGGAGCGTCTGAGCCGGGAGCTGGGCGTTCCCGTCCAGGTGGTGGACGAGGACGGCTTCGCCCTGGTGGACGCCATGTTCGCGGCGGAATGACCGCCGCATCCAAATAGAAGGAGGTAAACCCTTATGTCCAAGCCCCTGATTGCCATCGTGGGCCGGCCCAACGTGGGCAAGTCCATGCTGTTCAACAAGATCATCGGGCGGCGTCTTTCCATTGTGGAGGACACCCCCGGCGTCACCCGGGACCGCATTTACGGTGAATCCGACTGGAACGGCCGCAAGTTCACCCTGGTGGACACCGGCGGCATCGAGCCCAACACCGACAACCAGATCCTGGCCTTCATGCGCCAACAGGCCCAGATCGCCATCGACAACGCCACTGTCATTGTCCTGGTAACGGACATCAAGACCGGTATGACCGCCGCCGACCAGGAGGTGGCCGGAATGCTCCAGCGGTCCAAAAAGCCCATCGTTCTGGCAGTGAACAAGATGGACTCCACCGGCGTCACGGACCCGGAGTTCTATGAGTTTTACAACCTGGGTCTGGGCGACCCCATCGCCGTGTCCGCCGTCCATGGTCACGGCACCGGCGACCTGCTGGACGCCTGTCTGCAATACTTCCCCCCGGAAACGGACGAGGAGGAGGACAGCGACGTGGTCCAGGTGGCCATCATCGGCAAGCCCAACGTGGGCAAGTCCAGCCTCACCAACCGGATCCTGGGCGAGCAGCGGGTCATCGTCAGCGACGTGGCCGGTACCACCCGGGACGCCATCGACAGCTACTTTGAAAACGCCACCGGCAAGTATAACTTCATCGACACCGCCGGTATGCGAAAGAAGTCCAAGGTGGACGACGCCATCGAGAAATACAGCGTTCTCCGGGCCACCATGGCCATCGAGCGCAGCGACGTGTGCCTCATTATGATCGACGCCCAGGACGGCGTCACCGAGCAGGACACCAAGGTGGCGGGCCTGGCCCACGACGCCGGAAAGGCCTGCATCATCGTGGTGAACAAGTGGGACCTGGTGGAAAAGGACGGCAAGACCATGGACCGTATGCGGGAGGACATCCGCCGGGACCTGAGCTATATGCCCTACGCCCCCATTGTGTTCATCTCCGCCATGACCGGTCAGCGGGTCAGCCGGCTGTTTGAGCTCATCAACTATGTCCGGGAGCAGGCGTCCATGCGCATCACCACCGGAATGCTCAACTCCGTCCTGGCCGATGCCCAGACCCGGGTCCAGCCCCCCACAGACAAGGGCCGCCGCCTGAAGATCTACTATATGACCCAGGTGGGCATCCGTCCCCCCCATTTCGTGGTGTTCTGCAACGACAAGAAGCTCTTCCACTTTTCCTACCGCCGGTATCTGGAAAATCAGATCCGCAGCGTGTTCGGCCTGGAGGGCACCCCCATCATCATGACCGTGCGCCAGAAGGGCGAGGAGGACAGCTGACGTGTCTGTGGTATTTACCGTGGCCCTGACGCTGCTGGTGTCGTATCTGCTGGGCTGCTTCAACGGGTCGGTGATGACCTCCCATTTCATCATCCGGGACGATGTCCGCCAGCACGGCAGCGGCAACGCGGGCCTGACGAACTTCTACCGGACCTACGGCGCCCGGTATGCCCTGTGCGTCATCATCTGCGACATGGGGAAAACCGTGCTGGCCTGCCTCATCGGCGGATACCTGATGCACTGGGTGGTAGGCGACTGGACCCTGGGCCTGCTGATTGCAGGCATCGGCTGCGAGCTGGGGCACATGTTCCCGGTGTTCTTCGGCCTGCGGGGCGGCAAGGGCATCCTCTCCGGCGGCGTGCTGGTGCTGCTGCTGGACTGGCGGGTGGCTCTGATCGCCTGGGGCCTGTTTGCGGTGCTGTGGCTGACCACCCGCTATGTGTCCCTGGGCTCCGTGGCCGCCACGGCCAGCATGCCGGTATCCGTGTTTTTCCTGCTGGGCCATAACTGGCTGTATACCGTCCTGTCGGCGGCGGTGGCGGCCCTTGTGATCTGGTGCCACCGGGGCAACATCCAGCGGCTGCTGTCCGGCACCGAAAAGAAGTTTCATTGGCACGTCGATGCCCCGGCCGGGGGCGAGGACGGCCCGCAAGCATAAGAAGAAAGAGAGAGAGCATTCGTATGAAAAACAATCAGCTTCGCCAGGTGGTATTTCCCATTCTGGCGGCCTTTATCTGGGGCACGGCCTTCGTGGCCCAGGACGTCTGCGCCGACGCCATGGGCGCGTTTACCTTCAACGGCACCCGGTATTACATCGCCGTGCTGTCCCTGCTGGTGGTTCTGGCCGTTTCAAGCGGCTTCAGGAAGGACCGGCCCCAGCTCTCCCCTGCGGAGAAGAAGGCCCAGCGCAGGCAGCTGTGGCTGGGCGGCTTCTGCTGCGGCACGGTGCTGGCCATTGCCTCCAACTTCCAGCAGGCAGGCCTTGTGGCCGGTACCGACGGCGGCAAGGCCGGGTTCATCACCGCCCTGTATGTGGTGCTGGTGCCGGTGTTCGGCCTGTTCTTCCGGCGGAGGGTCAGCCTGCCGGTGTGGATCGCCGTGGCCCTGTCCGTGGGCGCTCTGTACCTGCTGTGTATCAAGGGCAGCTTCTCCCTGGCCCCCGGCGACCTGCTGGTGCTGGTATGTGCCATATGCTTTTCCGTACATATCCTGGTGATCGACCATTTCACCGCCACCTGTGACGGTGTGAAGCTCAGCTGCCTGCAATTCCTGTTTGCCGGCACCTGGTCCACCCTTCTGGCCCTGTTTTTCGACACCATCAGCTTCCAGGTGCTGCTGGACTGCATCTGGCCCCTGCTGTATGTGGGCGTGTTCTCCTGCGGCGTGGGCTACACCCTGCAAATCCTGGCTCAGAAGGGCTCCAATCCCACAGTGGTCACCATTCTGCTGAGCCTGGAGAGCGTGTTCGCCGTCATCGCCGGCGCCGTTGTCCTGCACCAGCAGATGACCGCCCGGGAATATCTGGGCTGCGTGCTGATGTTTGCGGCCGTGATCCTGGCCCAGATCCCCATGCCCCAGAAAAAGAAGGCCAAGGCGGAATAACCGTCTTTCTATCGACACAAAGCGCCCCCTGGAACCGGAGAAATCGGTTCCAGGGGGCGTATGCTTCTATTCGGCTGCCCTATGCCGTTTTTTTCTTCGCCTTTAACTATTCTTTAGGCTGCCCCCAGCCCGCTCCGGGCCGCGCCTTCTCCCATTCCGCCCCTTGACAGGGGCATTTTTCTCTGTTATAATTAGCAACGCTTGTTGCGCAACATGAGTTTTCATCACGAAGGGAGGAGCATTTGTGCCGCCGAAGGTCAAATTTACCCGGGAGGAGATCATCCGGGCTGCTCTGGATATTGTCCGGGAGACGGGGCCGGAGGGCCTTACCGCCCGGAGTCTGGCCGCCCGGCTGGGCTGCTCCGTCAAGCCTATTTTCGGTCTGTTCCGGAGCATGGAGGAGGTGCAGCAGGAGGTTCTGGCCGCCGGATACCGGCTGTACGGCCAAACCATCGCCCAGGCCATGGAGGCCGGGAAATATCCCCCCTACAAGGCCTCCGGCATGGCCTACATTGCCTTTGCCCAGCAGGAAAAGCCCCTGTTCCGGCTGCTGTTTATGCGGGACCGCAGCCACGAGGACGCGTCTCCCCGTCTGGGAGACGATGTGGAGCCCCTGCTGGACCTGATCCAGCAGGCCGCCGGCATCAGCCGGGAAAGCGCCCGGATGTTCCACCTGGAGATGTGGATCTATGTCCATGGCATCGCCGCCATGGCGGCCACGTCGTTTCTGGACTGGGACACGGAGCTCATCAGCGCGTCGCTGACCGACGCCTATAGGGGTCTGCTGGCTCGATTCAAGGAAAAGGAGGCGCAGGAATGAACGCCGTTGAAATACAGGGTCTCACCAAACGCTATGGGGCCATCACCGCCGTGGACAGCCTGGACCTGACGGTCCGTCAGGGGGAGCTGTTCGCCCTGCTGGGCGTCAACGGCGCAGGCAAGACCACCACCATCAAAATGCTGTCGTGCCTGACCCGGCCCGACGGCGGCGACGCCCGGCTGCTGGGCCGCAGCATTGTGTCGGATGCCGCCGGGGTAAAGCGCTGCATCGGCGTATCTCCCCAGGAGACCGCCGTGGCCCCCAACCTCACCGCCCGGGAGAATCTGGCGCTGCTGTGCGGCGTCCACGGTCTGTCCCGGCAGGAGACCGCCGCCCGCACAGAGGAGCTGTCCCGGGCCCTGGGGCTGGAGCCCATTCTGGCCCGCCGGGCCGGGAAGCTCTCCGGCGGCTGGCAGCGGCGGCTGAGCATCGCCATGGCTCTGATCGCCCGGCCGGAAATCCTGTTTCTGGATGAGCCCACCCTGGGGCTGGACGTGCTGGCCCGGGCGGAGCTGTGGGACGTGGTCCGGCAGCTGAAGGGCCGGATCACCGTGATCCTCACCACCCACTACCTGGAGGAGGCCGAGGCCCTGTCCGACCGGGTGGGCATTATGAAGGACGGCCGGCTGCTGGCCCTGGGCACGCCGGAGGAGCTGAAGCGCCAAGCCGGCTGTGACAGATTTGAGGACGCGTTTATCGCCATGGTAAGGGAGGCGGGAAGATGAAGCTGCGCGCACTTTGCCGCCGCACCACGCTGGAGCTGGTGCGGGATCCGCTGACGCTGGGCTTCGGCCTGGGCTTTCCCCTGGTGCTGCTGCTTCTGCTCAGCGCCATCCAGGCCAACATCCCCGTAAGCCTGTTTGAGATCGACCGCCTGACCCCGGGCATCACCGTGTTCGGTCTGGCGTTTGTGGCCCTGTTCTCCGCCACTCTGGTGTCCCGTGACCGGGAGAGCGCCCTTTTGCAGCGGCTGTACACCACGCCCCTTACTGCCGGGGACTTCATCTTCGGCTATGTGCTGCCGCTGCTGCCTATGGCGGCGGTGCAGGTGGCAGTCTGCTACCTGGCGGCCATTCCCCTGGGACTGACGGTATCGGTGCGGATGCTGTGGGCGGTGCTGCTGGACCTGCCGGCGGCGCTGCTGTTCATCGGCCTGGGCCTGCTGTGCGGCAGTGTGCTGAACGTCAAGCAGGCAGGCGGCATCTGCGGCGCTCTGCTGACCAATCTGACGGCCTGGCTGTCGGGCACCTGGTTCGATCTGGAGCTGGTAGGCGGCGCCTTCAAGCGCATTGCCTATGCCCTGCCCTTTGTCCACGCGGTGGAGCTGGACCGGGCGGCTCTGGCCGGAGACTGGGCGGGGCTCACGCCTCATCTGTGGTGGGTGCTGGCCTATACCGCCGCAGCCCTGGCCGCCGCCGTGCTGCTGTTCCTGCGTCAAATGAAAAAGCAATAGAAAGCAATCGCAAAAAAGCACCGATGCCGCGCATCGGTGCTTTTCCTATGCAGAACTCATGCAGGACTCAGAACAGGCGCTGCTTCCGGGCAATGACCTGGCCGTCCACCCGCAGCAGCTGCTTGCCGGTGGGAGTGAACTCCGTTTCCACATCGTGACCGCTCACCCGGGCGCGGATGGTATAGCCGGTTTCCACGACGCCCTCCTGCCGTCCGTAGACCCTTCCGTCCACGATCAGCTCCGTCAGGCCATAGCTGCGGCGGACCTCGATCTCATGGCTGCCGTATGCGGCGGTCAGCAGAGTCCGGTGCTTCCCCTCCGCCGGCTGGCCCAGAGAGGGACTGTTGGGCCGTTCCCCCATGGACGCGTCGTAAAACTCCGTATTCTGGGGCAGCGGCTCCGGCGTCTCCCTCTGCCCCTCCGGCTCCTCCATGGCCTCCCGGCCCCGGCGGACGCCCATGGCCAGATACCACAGCAGCAGGCCGTGGAACACCACATCCAGGATGCTGGACGCCTCGAAGGCCGTCACCAGGCCCGCCACCAGCGCCGCCGTATCCACGGAGAACAGCACCAGCGCCGCCGTCAGCCAGCCCCGCCGCTTTTTGGACAGCAGCCAGCACAGGAAATACACCGCCATCACCAGCACCGCGCCTGCCGCGCCCAGCACCAGCCACTTGGCCTCCCCGGTAAAGTCATAAAAGCCCCGGGCAAACACCGCCCAGATGTAGGCGGCAAAATCCGTGAACAGATAGTATCTGTCCGACCCCGTCAGGGCCAGAAGGGTATTTACCGCCGTCAGGATCAGCATCGCCAGCAGATTGCCCCGTGCGGTCTTGTATGCCGCCCCCGCAGTTTTGCTTTTCATCTCTCGTCTCCTTTTATTCTCTCTGTATTTACAAAGCACGCCAGCTCTCCGGCCGCAGGCCGTGTCCCATAAGTCCCTCCTGCACCTGCTGCCGCAGAGCAGGCAGGTCCCGGTTCAGGGTTCCCTTCAGGGTCAGATAGTTGGATGCATGGTTCATCCGGAACACACTGCCCGGGCTGTCCATATGGTCCAGCAGCAGGGCCGTCTCCTGCAAAATTTCCGCCGGACCCAGCACCTGGAAGCTGCCCTCCCGGACCCAGCGCTCCAGCGGCGTTCCCGGCTCCACCATCAGCGTCAGCAGGCCGATGTATTCCGGGTTCATGGCGCTGAGGGCCCGGGCGGTATCCACGGCGTGCTCCCGGAGCAGCTCCCGGCTGCCCAGGCCCGAAATGGCCGTCACCGACAGGGCAAGTCCCGCCCGCCGGGCCTTCTGCCCTGCCGCCACGATGGCCGCGGCCGTGTGTCCCTTCTGCATCCGCTCCAGCACCGCGTCACAGCCGGATTCCAGGCCCATATACACCATTTTCAGGCCGCTCTCCCGCAGCCGCCGCAGCTCCTCCTCCGTCTTGACCTGAAGACTCCGGGGCGAGGCATAGCAGGTGACCCGCTGGCACTCGGGAAACAGGCTGTACACCATGGCCAGAATTTCCAGCAGCTCGTCGGTTTTCCGCATCAGGGCGTCGCCGTCGGCCAGAAAGACCCGCTCCACCCGGCGGTATACCTGCCGGGCCAGGCGGAAATCCTCCCGGATCTCCTCCATAGGCCGCAGGGCAAACCGCTTATCGTCATACATATCGCAGAAGGCGCAGCGGTTATGGCTGCACCCATAAGTCACCTGGATGATGAGGCTGTATGCCTCGCTGGGGGGACGGTAGACCTTTCCCTTGTATCGCATGGGCAATTCCTCCTTTTCCCCGCTATTATCGCATACTTTTCCCGGTTTGAAAAGAGCCAGGGCCGCCAAAGAACAAAAAATCCTCCTCCATCGGAAAGGAAGATAGTTACGAAAGAAACCCATCAGGGGTGTCTTTCGTTTGCAATCACAGGTTTTTCAGAACTTTTTAAGTTCTGAAAAACCGCACGAGGCTTGTCAAAAAGACTTTTTGACAAGCCTCAGGGTCTATTTCGCCCTCCGGCGGCATAAGCTGGACCAGCTTCAACAAACGAGGAGGAATTTTATGGACAACAATTTCAACCGTGTGCGCCTGTGCGGCCGGGCCGCCGGGGAGCCTGCCCTGTCCCATATAAACCACGGCGAGCACTTTTACCGCTTTCCCCTGTCGGTGGAGCGGCTGTCGGGCCAGGAGGACCGGCTGCCGGTGATTCTGCCCCGGCGGCTGCTGGAGGAGCACCCCGTACATACCGGCGACACGCTGACCCTCACCGGTCAGCTGCGCTCCTTCAACAACCGCAGCGGCCAGGGTCCCCGGCTGGTGATCTCCGTGTTTGTCCGGGAGCTGACTCCCGGCGGCGCGGCCCCCTTTAACCAGATTCAGCTCTCCGGCGTGCTGTGCAAGGCCCCCTCCCTGCGGCGGACGCCCTTGGGCCGGGAGATCTGCGACCTGATCCTGGCGGTGAACCGCCGGTACGGGCGGGCGGACTATCTGCCCTGCATCGCCTGGGGGGCCATCGCCCAGCAGACGGCCCGGCTTCCGGTGGGTTCCCGCCTGACAGTGGAGGGCCGGGTCCAGAGCCGGGGCTATACGAAAACCGTGGACGGCGTGGGCCAGGAGCGCACCGCCTATGAGGTATCCATCATGCGTCCGGCGGAGCCGGAGGAATTTTTCCTGTAAGGCAGGCTTCCCCCCGGGGGGACGGTTGATTTCCCCGGGAAATGGTGTTATCCTATTATAAAAAGAGAGAGAACTGAGGAACTGCACTTATGATATTCAGCCATCATCACGCCCACGCCCCTGCCCGTCGGGACGTGGACATGACCCAGGGCAGCATCACCCGCCACCTGGTGGAGTTCGCCCTGCCGCTGCTGGCCGGCAACGTGTTTCAGCAGCTGTACAACATGGTGGACACCTGGGTGGTGGGCAACTTCGTGTCCAACGAGGCGTTCTCCGCCGTGGGCACCGTGGGGCCCATCATCAACATGCTCATTGGCTTTTTCATGGGCCTGTCCAGCGGCGCAGGCGTGGTCATCAGTCAGTATTACGGGGCCCATAAGCCGGACAGAGTCCGGGACACCGTCCACACGGCCATGGTGCTGACGCTGGTGCTGTGCGGGGCGTTCACGGCCCTGGGTCTGGCCCTGATCCCGGCCATGCTGGCCCTGATGAACACCCCGGCGGAGGTGCTGCCGGAGTCCACGGCCTATCTGTCCATCTATTTTTCCGGCATTACGGGGCTGCTCATCTACAACATGGGCTCCGGCATTCTCCGGGCAGTGGGCGACTCCCGGCGTCCCTTCTACTTTCTGGTGGTGTCGGCGGGGCTGAACACGATGCTGGACCTGGTGTTCGTGATCCGCTTCCGCATGGGCGTTGCAGGCGTTGCCTGGGCCACCATCATCGCCCAGGCGGCGTCGGCGGTGCTGGTGCTGGCAGTGCTGCTGCGGACGGACAGCTGCGTGCGCCTGGAGCTGCGGCGGCTGCGGGTCCATTGGGACATGCTGGGCAAGATCATGCAGGTAGGCATCCCGGCGGCTCTGCAAATGGCCGTCACCGCCTTCTCCAACGTCTTTGTCCAGTCCTATATCAACCGCTTCGGCGCAGACTGCATGTCCGGCTGGACGGCGTATACCAAGATCGACCAGCTGATGTTCCTGCCCATGCAGTCCCTGGCCCTGTCTGCCACCACCTTCGTGGGGCAGAATCTGGGAGCCGGGAACGCCCAGCGGGCCCACCAGGGCACCCGTCGTGCACTGGCGATCTCCCTGGCGGTAACGGCGGTGCTGATGGTGCCGGTGCTGGTGTTTGCGCCCCAGCTGACGGCCTTCTTCAACCGCAAGGCGGAGGTGGTGGCCTACGGCACCCTGCTGCTGCGGTACATTTCGCCCTTCTACCTGCTGTGCTGCATCAACCAGATCTATTCCGGCGCGCTGCGGGGCGCAGGCAACAGCCAGGTGCCCATGGTCATCATGCTGGGCTCCTTCGTGGTATTCCGCCAGATCTATTTGTACATCATGTCCCACTATATCAGCAATGCCCTGCTGCCTCTGGCCATGGGCTATCCCGCCGGATGGCTGGTGTGCAGCGCCGCCACCCTGCTGTATTACCGCAGGGCCGCCCTGGGCCGGCGGCGGCTGGTGGAGGACAACTGACCGGCAAAGGAGCGAATGGTCTATGCAACAAATCACGGTATCTCTGGGGCAGCGGTCCTACCCCATTGAGATCGGCCCGGGCCTGCTGCGGGAAGCCCGCCGCCGGCTGGAGGCTCTGCCGGTTAAGCGGTGGGCCGTTATCGCCGACGAGAACACCGCCGCCCTGTACGCCGGGGCCCTGGACCTGCCGGTATACACCTTCCCCGCCGGAGAGGGCAGCAAGCGTCTGGCGGTGTATGAGGACCTGTGCCGCCGGCTGCTGGCGGACGGCTTCACCCGGCAGGACGGCATCGCGGCCCTGGGCGGCGGCGTCACCGGTGACCTGGCGGGCTTTATAGCCGGTACCCTGCTGCGGGGCGTGGCTCTGGCCCAGCTGCCCACCTCCCTGCTGGCCCAGGTGGACAGCAGCGTCGGCGGCAAGACCGGTCTGGACCTGCCGGAGGGGAAAAACCTCATCGGCTGCTTTTACCAGCCCCGGCTGGTGCTGGCGGATACGGCGTGCCTGGCCACCCTGCCCCGGCGGCAGCTGTCCTCAGGCATGGCGGAGGTCATCAAGTGCGGCGTCATCGGCGACGAGGCCATTTTGCACCACCTGGAAACGGCGGAGGAGCCGAATCTTCCCTGGCTGGTGGCGCGCTGCTGCCGGTATAAGGCGGCGGTGGTGTCCCGGGACGAGCGGGACGGCGGCGGGCGCCGGGTGCTGAACTTCGGCCATACCTTCGGCCACGCCTATGAGGCCGCCGGAGGATACGACACCCGGACCCACGGCGAGGCCGTGGCCGCCGGGATGATGCATATGCTGCGCTGGCAGGTGCGGCACGGTCTGGGCGGCGGGCAGCTGCTGGAGCGGCTGACCCCCCTGCTGCGGCGGTGGGACCTGCCCACCCGGCTGCCCTGGGACGGGGCGGCGGACTATCTGGCCCGGGACAAAAAGCGCGGCGGCGACGGCATTACCGTCGCCGTGGCGGAGCGGGCCGGCCAGGGCCGTCTGCTGACGGTACCCCTGGCGGCCCTGATGGAGGACGTATGATGGACGTGCGCTTGCTTCCGGCCCCGCTGCGGGGGGCGGTGACGCCGCCGCCGTCCAAAAGCCTGCTGCACCGGCAGCTGATCTGTCTGGCCCAGGCGGGAGAGTTTCCCTGCCCGCCGGACCCCTCCGACGATGTGGAGGCCACGGTCCGGGGGCTGTGGGCCTTGTATCACGAAAAGGCCCCCGTCATCGACTGCGGGGCCAGCGGCAGCACCCTGCGGTTTCTGCTGCCCCTGGCCATGGCCCGGGGCCAGGTGGGCACGGTGTTCACCGGCACGGAGCGGCTGCTGGAGCGGCCCCTGCCGGGGGACTGGGGCCTTGCGGCCACGGCGGGCGGTCTGCGGGTGACCCGGGCGCTGTCCGGCGGGCAGATTCCGGTGGACGGGACCCGGACGTCTCAGCTGCTCTCCGGGCTGCTGATGGCCCTGCCCGGTCTGGCGGCAGACTCGGAGCTGGCGCTGACCGGCCCCCTGGCCTCCCGCCCCTATGTAGACCTGACGCTGGCGGTGCTGCGTCGCTGCGGCGTGCACATCGGCCAAACGGATTGCGGCTTCACGATACCGGGTGGGCAGCGGTTCCGGACCGTGCCCCTGGACGCGGAGCCGGACTGGTCCGCAGCGGCCTTCTGGCTGGCGGTAAGGGCCCTGGGCTGTGCTGTGGCCGTCACGGGCCTGCGCCGGGACTCCCTCCAGGGGGACCGGGCGGCGGCGGCCCTGTGCCGTTGTCTGCCGGAGGAGGTAGACCTGACGGATATCCCGGACCTGCTGCCGCCGCTGGCCCTGCTGGCGGCGCTGCGGCCGGGAACGGAAACCCGCTTCACCGGCGCGGCCCGGCTGCGGGATAAGGAGAGCGACCGCCTGGCGTCGGTTTCGGCGGCGCTGACCGCCCTGGGAGGCCGTGTCCGGCAGGAGCCGGAGGGCCTCACCGTATGGGGCGTGGAGCGGCTCTCCGGCGGAGAAGCCGACAGCTGCGGCGACCACCGCATCGCCATGCTGTGCGCCTGCGCCGCCCCCTTCTGCACCGGCCCGGTGGTTCTGCGGAACGCCGGATGCACCGCCAAATCCTATCCCGGCTTCTGGGCGGACTACCGCCGCCTGGGCGGGCAATTCGAGGTATTGTAACATGCTGGATTACACCATATTCGGAGAGTCCCACGGCCCCGCCGTGGGCGTTCTGGTCACCGGCGCGGCCCCGGGCCTGCCGGTGGACCGGGAGCTCATCGCCCGGGAGCTTCAGCGCCGGGCCCCCCATGGCCCCCTGGCCACCGCCCGGCGGGAGCCGGACCGGCTCCGCATTCTCAGCGGCGTATACAATGGGCACACCACCGGGGACCCCATCTGCCTGATTCTGGAAAACCGGGATGTCCGCTCCGGCGACTACGCTGCTCTGGCGGACAAGCCCCGCCCCGGCCACGCCGATTACGCCGCCCATGTCCGCAGCCGTGGCTGCAACGACCCCCGGGGCGGCGGGCCCTATTCCGGCCGCCTGACCGCGCCCCTGGTGGCGGCGGGAGCCATGGTAAAGAGCTGGCTGAAAGCACAGGATATTGAAATAAAAGCGCAGCTTATTGATGAAAAAGAGCTGCGGCAGCAGGCGGAGGCGGCCAAGGCCGCCGGAGATTCCGTGGGTGGTCAGGTGCGCTGCACCGTCACGGGCCTTCCGGCGGGACTGGGCGGTCCCGGCTGGCGGGAGGCGGTGGAATCGGAGCTGGCCCGTCACCTGTTCGCCATCCCGGCGGTGAAGGCCCTGGGCTTCGGCGACGGCGCGGCCCTGGCCGCCCTGCGGGGCAGTCAGGCCAACGATGCCCTGCGCACCGACGGGACCCGGGTGTGGACCGTCACCAATCACAACGGCGGCATCAACGGCGGCGTCACCAACGGCATGCCGGTGACCTTCACCGTGACCTTCAAGCCCACCCCCTCCATCGCCATCCCTCAGGACACCGTGGACCTGGCCCGCATGGAAAACTGCACCGTAACGGTTCAGGGCCGCCACGATCCCTGCATTGCCCTGCGGGCGGCCCCCATTGTGGAGGCGGCTGCGGCCCTGGCCCTGTGGCGGGTGCTGGACCCCCAGGCGGGCGATCTGGACACCCTGCGGCTGCGGCTGGACGGCATAGACCGGCAGCTGGTGCAGCTGTTTGTCCGGCGGCAGGAGCTGTCCCGCGACATCGGAGCCTATAAGGCCGCCTGCGGCCTGCCGGTGCAGGACCCGGAGCGGGAGGCCCAGGTGCTGCGCAGCCGGGGTGACCTGGCCCCGGAGCGCCGGGAGCAGGTGGAGCGGCTGTATGAAACGCTGATGGCCCTGAGCCGGGAGGAGCAGTCGTGAGAAACCTGATTTTCGTGGGCCTGCCCGGCAGCGGCAAAAGCACCGTGGGCAGGCTGGCGGCCAGGACCCTGGGGCTTCCCTTCGTGGACGCGGACAAGGCCCTGGAGCAGGCGGAGGGCCGCAGCATACCGGACATTTTCGCCGCCGGCGGCGAGTCATATTTCCGCACTCTGGAGACCCGGGTGCTGACGGACCTGTGCCGCCGGGAGGGCATGGTCCTGGCCACCGGCGGCGGGGCGGTGCTGCGTCGGGAGAACCGAACGCTGCTGAAGGGCAGCGGCCTGGTGATCTTTCTGGACCGCTCCCCCTGGGCCATCCGCCGGACCCTGCGGCGGCAGGGCCGCCCCCTGCTGACGGATGATAACGCCATCTTCCGCCTGTATCGCCAGCGGCGGGGCCTGTACCGGGCCGCCGCCCACCATGCCGTCAACAAGCCCACAGCCCGTCAGGCGGCGGAGGAGGCCGTCCGGCTGTGGAGAGAGGAGCAGCAATGAAATTTCTTGTTCTCAACGGTCCCAATCTGAACCTGCTGGGCAAGCGGGAGCCCGGCGTCTACGGTACCGGCACCTACGCCGGCCTCTGCGCGGAGATCGCGGCCTATGCCGCCGCCCGGGGGATTCGGGCGGATATCCGCCAGAGCAACCATGAAGGGGTGCTCATCGACGAAATTCAGGCCGCTGACGGAGTGTATGACGGCATCGTCATCAACCCCGGGGCCTATACCCATTACAGCTACGCCATTTACGATGCCCTGCTGGCAGTCCGTGTTCCGGCGGTGGAGGTGCACATCAGCGACATCAGCCGCCGTGAGGCGTTCCGCCGGACGTCCGTCACCGCCCCGGCCTGCCGGGGCCAGATCGTGGGCCACGGCTTCCGGGGCTACCTGGAGGCCATGGAGTTATTGGAAAACATACACAAGGGGGATATGAAATGAAGCTCTGTGTGATCGGCGACCCGGTGGGTCACAGCATGTCCCCGGTGCTGCACCGGCGCATGCTGGCCCTTTCGGGGATCGAAGGCGACTATCAGGCCGTCACCGTCACCCGGGAGACGCTGCCGGACTTTATGGCGGCAGGCCGGGCCGGGGAATGGGACGGCTGCAACGTCACCATGCCCTTAAAGCAGGAGGTCATCCGCTATCTGGACCAGCTGAGCCCGGAGGCGGAGGCCTGCGGCGCGGTAAATACGGTGTGCTTCCGGAACGGGCACACCGTGGGCTATAATACCGACGCCCCCGGCATCCGGGCAGGCTTTGCCGCCCGGGGCGCCGCCCCCACAGGCCGGGCCCTGGTCATCGGCAACGGCGGCGCGGCCCGGGCGGCCCGGTGGGCCCTGGCAGACCGGGGCGTCATCACCGCCGCCCGCCGCGGCGGCGACGTGACCATGGACCAGCTGCCCCAGGCCGCCCGGCAGTGCCGGGTGGTGGTCAATGCCACCCCCCTGGGCATGGAGGGCTTCCCGCCGTTTGCGGATCTGTCCTTCCTGGGCAGCCTTCCCGCCGGCGCGGCGGTGTTTGACCTGATCTACGCCCCCCGGAAAACGGAGCTGTATCAGGCGGCCAGGGCCCGGGGCCTCATCGCCATCACCGGCATGGAGCTGCTGGTGCAGCAGGCCATTCTGGCCTTCAACCATTTCACCGGCGCGGGGCTGGAGCAGGAGGCCACCCGCCGTGAGCTGCTGGCCCTGGTAAACGAGACATAAAAACACACGCCGCGATCAAGCTGATCGCGGCGTGTTTGCGTGCGTGTAAGCACAAGCCTGCGGGGCCGTGGGGGCCGCGTTATAACCTGCACCGATTCAGCAGGTGGGTTGTCTCCAGCGTGCTTCGTAGCTTCCAACTTCCAGCCGCAGACGGCAGCCGGGAGGCCTGCTGTTCACATACTGATCCGACATCCCCTATAACAAAATGTGAGGATAAAAAAGGCCCGTCACACCCGCAGGGAGCCGTCTCTCGACGACACCCATAGTATAACAGACCCGACGGGAAAATAAAAGGGGAATCGCGCAGATTTTCCCTTCCATTTTCCGGAAGCCGCCTCCCCTGTTCAGCATTTTCACGAAGCCGCTCTGCGTTGCACAAAACCCTTCTCAAAGCGCAAAAGACGCCCTCACAGGGCGTCTTTTGTATGCGTTATGCCGGATGGGGGCACCATAGACCGGGGATCGGGTCAGGAATTTTCGTCATCCTCATCCATCAGCTGCTCCATAAACAGGTCATACACCCGCTGCAGCTCCTGGTCGCTATCCAGGGTGGTCAGCAGCTCCTCGCCGTTTTCCATCACGGACTTCAGGATCACCAGGCCGAAATCCTCGGCGGCTGCCTCGTCGGTCTCGTCGTCCACTGTGGGGAAAAATGCCATATACGTCTGGCCGTTGTCCTCCAGGGCGTCCACATATTCCAGCTCGATGTCGTTGCCGTCCTCATCGGTGAGGGTAATGAAATTGGGGCCGAATTCTTCGCTCATTGCCGTTTACCTCCTGATTGGTATAGCTTTCCTTTGTATCATACCCGATTCCGCCGGAAAAAGCAAGGGGCGGCGCGGTCTTTTGCCGTCCGTCGTTTTGCACCGCTCAAATACAGTTTTTTGGCATTTCTTCCTCTATTTCCATGCAAAATCGGTGCAAAAGTTTTGTTTTCCGGCAAAACAGAGCTTTTCAGCAGTTGACAGGTATGGTACAATAGTTTTTATTATGGAATAAAATGTTTTTTTATCTGCCGCCACCGGTGCGGCGCATATATTCCAGTAACAGAGAAAGGAAGGTGCCCTGTCCATGAACAAAGACCATCAGCCCAAAAAGACAGAGCAGAGCGCCAGAACAGGGAAAAAACCCGGAAAGGGCCGCCGCATCGGGCGGACCGTCGGTATTGTCCTGGGAACCATCCTGCTGGTCATCGTGCTGACCTCCTCCATTTTCGTGGGGATCTTCATGACCTACGTCAACACGTCCCTGAAGGGGCATGTGGAGGTGGACATGTCCGAGTATGACCAGAAGGTGTCCACGGAGCTGTACTATCAGGACCCCGAGACCAAGCAAACGGTCATGTACCAGACCCTGTTCGGCGATGAAAACCGCATTTGGGTGGACTTCGACTCCATCCCCAAGGTCCTGCGTGACGCCACCATTTCCATTGAGGACAAGCGCTTCGAGACCCACCACGGCGTGGACTGGCACGGCACCCTGCGGGCCGTGTTCAGCACCCTCACCAACGGCAATACCCAGGGCGGCTCCACCATCACCCAGCAGCTCATCAAGAACGTCACCGGCAATAACGAGAACACCGTCAAGCGCAAGGTGACCGAGGTGTACCGGGCCCTGGCCCTGGAGAAGGACTACAGCAAGGACGAGATCCTGGAGATGTACCTGAACACCATCTATCTGGGCAACCAGTGCTACGGTGTGCAGACGGCGTCCCGGATGTACTTCCACAAGGACGTGTCCGAGCTGAACCTGGCTGAGGCCGCCTGTCTTATCAGCATCACCAACAACCCCTCTCAGTATGACCCCCTGCGCAGCGACTGGACCCGGGAGCAGAACCGCAACCGCCAGCTGGACGTGCTGGACGCCATGCTGGCCCAGGAAAAGATCGACCAGGCCGCCTATGACACCGCCAAGGCCCAGGAGGTGGTGTTCACCAACGGCTACACCAATCTGGGCAACTATGCCGGCCCCCAGGAGGAGGACGACAAAAAGCCCGCCGTGGTCAGCACCGCCAACAACTCCTATTTCACCGACGAGGTCATCACCGACGTGGCGGAGAAGTTTGTGGAGCTCTTCGGCCTCACCGACGACCCCGCAGACGCCGACGGCTACGTCCGCACCGCCTTTGAAAAGGCCGTCAGCAAGGTTTATAACGGCGGGTACAAGATCTACACCACCCAGAATCCCAAGATCCAGGATATTACGGAGTCCGTGTTTGAAAACACCAACTATGCGAGCTACACCGACTCCAAGGGCGAGCCCCTCCAGGCCGCCATCACCATTGTGGACCCCTATAGCGGCGACGTGGTGGCCATGGTAGGCGGCACCGGCGCCAAGGAAGTGGACCGGGGCTGGAACTGGGCCACCTCTGCCCGGCAGCCGGGCTCCGCCACCAAGCCCGTGTCCGTATACGCCCCGGCTCTGGATGACGGCACCATCACTGCCGCCTCCGCCATCGACGACTATCCCGTCCGGGACCTGCCCGGCTACGGCGCGTGGCCCTCCAACTCCGGCAGCGGCTTCCGGGGCCTGACCACGTTCTACACCGCCCTGGTCCGCTCGCTGAACACCTGCGCCGTGCGCACGGTGGAGCAATACGGCACCTATAAATCCTATACCTTTATGGTGGAGAAGCTGGGCTTCACCACCCTGACCCAGGCCGACAGCCAGCAATCCGGCAACATGGGCCTGGGCGGCTACGAATACGGCGTCACCACCGAGGAGATGGCCGCGGCCTATGGGGCCTTCGTCAACGACGGCGTGTATACCCCGCCCCGGACCTTCTACCGGGTGGAGGATTCCCAGGGCAACCTGGTGTGTGAGAACAACAAGGAATCCCATGTGGCCATGAAGCAGACCACCGCCTACATCATCCGTCAGACCCTCAAGAGCGTCATCACCAGCGGTACCGGCGGCGAGGCCCGGTTCTCCGGCATGACCATCGCCGGCAAGACCGGTACCACCGACGAAAACCGCGACCGCTATTTCGCGGGCTTCTCCCCCTATTACAGCGCCGCCGTGTGGACGGGCTATAAGTCCAACGAGCGGTTCTCCGAGTCCCTGGGCAACCCCTCCGCTGTTCTGTGGCGCGAGGTCATGCGCCGCATCCACGACGGGCTGGAGAACAAGGATTTCAACAGCTGCTCCGGCCTGACCCAGGTCACCGTGTGCCAGGACAGCGGCCTGCTGGCCACCGAGGCCTGCACCCACGATCTGCGCGGCAATCGCGTCACCACCGTCACCGTGGCGGCGGACACCGCCCCCACCCAGAGCTGCAACGTCCACAAGATGGTGCGCTACTGCAAGGATGGCAAGCACCTGGCCACGGAATACTGCCCTGCCAGCAGCGTGGTGGAGATCGCCGCCCTGGATTGGAACCGCGAGATCATCAAGAACATCAAGGCCCAGGACGACGAATATCTGCTCCAGACCCTCACCGGCAAGGACGGCGAGCTGTGCCCGGTCCATAACAAAAAGCCGTCCATCTTCCCCATCCCCGGCGGAGACGACGATGACGACAGTGGCTTCGGCTCCTGGCAGGACTGGTGGGACAAGCTCCGCCCGTAAAGCGGCATAAAATCCCAGCCTGCCGGAAATGGACGCTCCAGGCAGGCCGCTGTAAAGCTCCATGCCGCGGATACGGAAGCAGTCCATCGTCAGCAGACACGAAATGTAGGAAGCCACCGGTTCTGTTGGGAACAGAACCGGTGGCTTCCGCTTGCCAACGAGACCTTCTTCCGGTTGCAGGCCGGAGAAAAATCGTGTATGATAAAGGGGAACGACAAAGAAGCGAGGTACTTCCCATGAAGATCATGGCCATTGACTACGGCGACGCCCACACCGGCATCGCCATATCCGACGCCACCGGCACGCTGGCCGGGTTTTCCACGGTCATCAACAGCCGCCGGGCGGAGACGGTGGCCCAGGAGATCTGCGCCCTGATCCCCCAGCACGGGGTCACGGAGCTGGTGCTGGGCTATCCCAAGAACATGGACGGCACTGTGGGTCCCCGGGCAGAGAAGGCCGCCGCCTTCGGCCAGACGCTGCGTCAGCTGACGGGGCTGCCGGTGACCCTGTGGGACGAGCGGCGCACCACCGTCGACGCCCACAACATTCTGTTCAACAACGGGCAGAACGCCAAAAAGCGGAAGAAAACCGTGGATGCCGTGGCGGCGGCCCTGATGCTGGAGGGCTATCTCACCCGGAAGCGGCTGGAGGCGGAGAGATGACCGTGCTGATTATCGGCGGCGGTGCGTCGGGCATGGCGGCGGCCCTGACGGCGGCCCGGGCAGGCCACCAGGTGGTGCTGGCGGAGCGGCAGGCCCGGGTGGGTCGGAAGCTGCTGGCCACCGGCAACGGCCGCTGCAACCTCACCAACGAAAACGCCCGGCCGGACCGGTATCACGGAGAGGATCCGGATTTCTGCCGGTTCGCCCTGGAGCAGCAGGAGCTTTCAGCGGCGGGAACGCTGGCCTTTTTCCGGCGTCTGGGCCTGGTCACCGTCACGGAGCCCGGTGGCCGGGTGTACCCTCTGAGCAATGCGGCGGCATCGGTGCTGGATGTGCTGCGGTTCGCCCTGGAGCAGCAGGAGAATATCCGGGTGCGCACCGGCTGCGTCATCCGCCAGCTGAAGCGCCGGGAGGGACAGTTCCTGGCCCGGACGGAGGAGGGCGACACCATCACGGCCCAGCGGTGCATCCTGGCCGCCGGCGGCGCTGCCGGAGGAAAGCTGGGCGGCGGCATGGACGGCTATCAGCTGGCCCGGCAGCTGGGCCACCACCGGACGGCTCTGTATCCCTCCCTGGTGCAGGTGTGCACCGACCCCACCTATCCCCGGGGCCTCAAGGGCGTGAAGGCCCAGGCTGCCCTGACTCTGACCCGGGAGGGTGAGACGCTGACCGCCGGTCAGGGAGAGGTGCTGTTTACGGAATACGGCGTCAGCGGCCCGGCGGTGTTCGACCTGTCCCGCCGGATTTCCACCGGCGGCGACGGCATCGCCCTGCACCTGGATTTTCTGCCCGGGTGGAGCCGGGAGGATACCATGGCCTGGCTGCATAGCCGGCGGACGGCCCTGTCCCGGCAGGAGGCCGGTGCGCTGCTGACCGGCAGCGTCCATCCCCGGCTGGGACGGGTGCTGTGCAAGGCGGCGGGCATCAATGGCGGCGCGGCGATATCGGAGGTAACGGACCGCCAGCTGGAGGCGCTCTGCCGCCGGGTGCGGGACCTTGCCCTGCCCGTCACCGGCACCTGCGGCTTTGACCAGGCCCAGGTCACCGCCGGCGGCCTGCGCACCGGGGAGTTTGACCCCCGGACCATGGAAAGCCGATTGACGCCGGGATTTTACGCCTGCGGCGAGGTGCTGGACGTAGACGGCGACTGCGGGGGCTTCAACCTGCAATGGGCCTGGGCCTCGGGCCGTCTGGCAGGCCGCCTTCTGTCAAACACATCACTATAACAGGAATATAGGAGAATTTGCCTATGCAGCGCCAAGCGCTATGGAATAGACTGTACCTGTCCGGCATCGACGGCCGGGCGGCGGACCTGGCCCGGGAAAACGGGCTGGGCCTGGAGATCGCGGCGTTCTGCTATGCCCCCAATCTGGAGGACCCGGCGGTGCTGTCCGCCGTCCGGGCGGATATGGCGGGGCTTCACCGCTTCTGGCTCCACGCGCCCTTTGCCGAGCTGTGCCCCTGCGCCATTGATCCTCTGGTGCGGCAGGTAACGGCCCGGCGGTACCGCCAGGCCATCGCCCTGGCCCGGGACCTGGGCGTCCGGCAGCTGGTGATCCACGGGGGCTTCGTGCCCCAGGTGTACTTTCCGGAGTGGTACGTGGAGCAGTCGGTCCTCTTTTGGCGGGAGCTTCTGGCGGAGCTGCCGCCGGATATGACCATCGCCCTGGAAAACGTCATGGAGCCGGAACCCCGGCTGCTGGCGGACATTGCCCGCCAGGTGGACGATCCCCGGCTGGGCCTGTGCCTGGACGTGGGCCATGCCAACACCTTCGTCAGCCGGGTGCCGCCTCTGGAATGGGTGGCCCCCATGGCCCCGTGGCTGCGGCACGTCCACCTGCACAACAACGCGGGGCGCAATGACCTCCACGACCCCCTGGGCCAGGGGACCCTGGCTATGGAGCAGGTGCTGGACACGGTGCTGACCCTGTGCCCCGCGGCCACGTTCACATTGGAAAATCAGGACTGCGGCCCGTCTCTCGACTGGCTGCGGCAGCACGGATACGGAGCGAACACATGACAAGGCAAGAATTGACAGCATATATAGAGTCCATTCTCCCGGCAGACCGGGAGGCCATGGACGCCGCCCGGCGGCGGCAGGCGGAGCTGGCCAAGCCCCCGGGAAGCCTGGGGGCCCTGGAGGACATGTCCATCCGGCTGGCCGGGGTCCGGCGAACGCCCCGGCCCCGGATCGACCGGTGCCGGGTAACGGTGCTGGCGGCGGACAACGGCGTGGTGGCGGAGGGCGTATCCTGCGCCCCCCAGTCGGTGACGGTGCAGCAGGCGGTGAACATGACCCGGCACAAAACCGGCATGTCCGCCCTGGCGGCGTACTTCGGCGACCAGGTGCAGGTGGTGGACGTAGGCATCTGCGTGCCGGTGTCCTGCCCCCAGGTGCTGGACCGGAAGGTCCGCTTCTCCACCGGCGACATTGCCGCAGAGCCCGCCATGACGGAGCAGGAGGCCCTCCGGGCCCTGTCCGTGGGCCTTGACCTGGCCCACATGGCCAAGGAGGAGGGCATAGACGCCGTGGGCGTGGGGGAAATGGGCATCGGCAACACCACCACCTCCGCCGCCGTGCTGGCGGCCCTGACCGGGGCCTCCGTGGAGGAGGTGGCAGGCCGGGGCGGCGGCCTGACGGATGGGGGCTTCGTCACGAAAAAGCGGGTGCTGCGGCAGGCCCTGGCCCTGCATCATCCGGACCCCGGCGACCCGGTGGCCGTTCTGGCGGCAGTAGGCGGCCTGGACCTGGCCGCTATGACGGGGCTGTTTCTGGGCTGCGCCCATGAGGGGCTGGCGGCGGCGGTGGACGGATATATCTCCATCGTGGCGGCCCTGTGCGCCGTGCGGCTGTGTCCCCGGGTGCGGGATTATCTGTTTTTGTCCCACGCCTCCTACGAGATCGGCTACCGGCTGGCAGCCCGGGAGCTGGAGCTGGAGCCGTGTCTGCTGCTGGGCATGCGCCTGGGCGAGGGCAGCGGGTGTCCCCTGCTGTTCCGGATATTGCAGGGGGCCTGCGCGGTGCTGGACGGGATGGCCACCTTCCCGGAGGCAGCCATTGAGGACGAATATCTGACCACCATCCGGCAGGGGGACGCATTTACGGTGGACAAATCATGAGGATTTTACTTCTTGGCGGCAGCAAAAGCGGAAAGAGTATGCTGGGCCAGCGGCTGGCCCGGCAGCTGGCCGATGGCGGCCCCATGATCTATTGGGCCACCCTGGAGCCCCGGGACGGCGAGGACCGGGCCATCGTCCGCCGCCATCTGGCGGAGCGGGAGGGCTGGGGCTTCCAGACCCTGGAGCGGGGCCGGGAGCTGCCCCGGGGGCTGGCGGCGGTGCCGCCGGAGAGCGCCGTGCTGTTCGACAGCGTCACGGCGTGTCTGGCCTGCCAGATGTTCTCCGGCCCATCGCCGGACGCCGCTGCTCCGGAGCGAACGGCGGAGGAGCTGCTGGCCGTCAGCCGGCGCGTCCGGCACCTGGTGTGCGTGTGCGACGAGATCTGGCGGGACGGCGTGACCTACGAGACCTGGACCGAGACGTATCGCCGGGGCCTGGCGGCGGTGTGCCGGACTCTGGCGGCGGAATTTGACGCCGTGGCGGAGCTGAGTGCAGGCTGCGTGCGGATATGGAAGGGAGAGCTGCCGGATGCGTGACTGGGTATACGGATTTTTCATGGCCTGGGGAATGTTTCTGGCCATCCCCTGCCCCAAAAAGCTATGGAGCGAAACGGCCCGCCGGAAAATGCTGGTGTGCCTGCCGCTGGTGGGCCTGCTGGTGGGCGGCATATGGGCCGGTGCGTGGCTGCTGCTGCGGGGCGCGCCGGGGCCGGTACGGGCGGCGGTGTGCGCCGCCGTGCCGTGGCTGGTCACGGGGTTCATGCACCTGGACGGATACATGGATGTGTGCGACGCGGTGCTGTCCCGGCGGGACCTGCCCACCCGCCGGCGCATTCTGAAGGACTCCCACTGCGGGGCCTTCGCCGTGATCTGCCTGGTGCTGCTGGCCCTGGGCCAGTGGAGCCTGTTCCTGTCGGCGGAGAGCATTGTCTGGCAGGCGCTGCTGCTGATCCCGGCGGCAGCGCGGGCCTGCGCCGGGCTGGCAGTGCTGGGCCTGCGGCCCATGGACACCAGTCAATACGCCGCCATGGGCGCGTCCCGGGGCGGCTATCTGGCGGCTCTTGCGGTGCTGCTGGTGCTGTCGGCGGGACTGCCCCTGTGGCTGTGGGGCAGCTTCGCCCCCCTGGCGGCGGCAGCGGGCTATGGCCTGGCGGTGTGGTACGGCTACCGGAATCTGGACGGCATGTCCGGGGATATCTCCGGCTTTGCCCTGACGCTCGGCGAGCTGTGCGGCTGCGCGGCAGCCATTCTGTGGAGGTGACGGCATGGATCTGATCATCGGCGGCGCGTACCAGGGAAAGTGTACGTTTGCCGCGGAAAAATACCGCCTGACGGCGGCGGACATCTGCGACCTGGCAGCAGACGCTCCCGCCCCTGCCCGGTGCTATGTCCACCTGGAGGCCCTGACCCGGCGCGGCCAGGCGGCGGAGGCCCTGCCCCTGCTGCTGGCGGCGGAGGTGGTGGTGGCCCGGGAGATCGGCAGCGGCGTGGTGCCCATAGACGCCGGAGAGCGGGCGTGGCGGGAGCGCCACGGGCGGCTGCTGCGGCAGCTGGCGGAAAGCGCCGGTCATGTGTACCGGGTATTTTGCGGATTGACGGAGGAATTGAAATGAAGCTGACCCTTCTGCGCCACGGGGAGACCGACGGCAGCCGCCGGGACCTGTACTACGGCGCGGCGGATATTCCGGCCCTGCCGGAGTCCCTGGCGGCCCTGCACGAAAACGCGGCGGCCTATCCCCGGGCCGCCCGGTACTATACCAGCGGCCTGCTGCGGACGGAGCAGACCCTGGCGGCGCTGTACGGCGACGTACCCCATGTGCAGCTGCCGGGCCTGCGGGAGATGGACTTCGGCGACTTTGAGATGAAAAGCTATCAGCAGCTGAAGGACACGCCGGCGTATCAGGCGTGGATCGCCGACGTGGAGCACAACCCCTGCCCCCACGGGGAAAGCGCCCCCCAGGTGCTGGCCCGGAACCGGGCCGCCATGGACCGGGTGCTGGCAGCCGGGGAGGATGCGGTGTGCGTCATTCACGGCGGCGTCACGGCGGGGCTGATGATGACCTGGTTCGGCGGTGGGCGGTATGACTACTCCGTAAAGCCCGGCACGGGCTTCACCGTCACATTTGAAAACGGCCGCCCTGTGTCCTACATCCGTGTGCCGGAATAACAACCAAAACCTCCGGCCAAATGCGGGTGGTCGTAAGACAGTTTCAGTCCCGGCAGTAATGTCTGCCGGGACTGCTATTGCATATTTCAAAGCCACATGATAGAATCAAACAAAGTAATAAGTCGGAACGATGCGGTAAACTCCAATTTGCCGAACTGATAAAAGCGCACTTCTATACACCTTTCGGTGTACCGTGCGAGCATCCCTTGCCTCTCCCTTTGGGAGAGGTGGCCGAGCGTAGCGAGGACGGAGAGGGCAACCAATGACCATACCAAAAGACAATGCTCAATTAGAAAATGCCCGGCGGCTTCGCAGGGAGATGACACCCCACGAACGACAGGGATTTCCGTAATGTGTGCACACAAATTGATCTTATCATTCGAAAAAGGCTGCAAGACCCTCTCAGTCACCTGCGGTGACAGCTCTCCCAAAGGGAGAGCCAAGGGGCTGCGCCCCATTACATAGTATGTTGACATGAGAAATGGAGCGTATCTGTATCGATACGCTCCATTGACTGTTTTACGAACACCCATCCAAGCCGGAGGTTTTGATTTCGGGGTAGGCCCAAACCCATTGGACAACCGACAATGTGTCATACTCTCCTAAGTCTTTGCCCCATTGCGGTTTGCTTTCTTCTCCTCCCGCTTCACGCGCCAGACGGCAAATGTGCGCACAAGCAAAACATTGACCAGCGCCAAACGCCCATAGCTGTACAGAACGCTGAGGAAGGAATGCAGGGAGAAATCGCTGTCGTTGTGCAGATTATCTCTCCACAGTGGCATGATGCCGTAGCTCATCAAAAGCGGAAGCACAACCAGCGTAGCAAGCCATCCGGCAATAAGCCATGTGACCTCTTTTTTCGTCGCGGGCAGCCGAAGCGTCCGGTAGGAGCGCATCGTGCAGACGATCATCAGGACCATGACGAGGAACTGCGCCCACGCGATGGCAAGGCGCACATAGTTCAGCTCCGCCGTCCAGAAGCGCGTCACGAAGATGGCCATCCATGAAAGACCGGTCGCACAGCGAAGGTATAAATCCACGCAGAGATAGACCGCCCACCCGCAGTAGAGACCAGTGTGCCGCTTCACCGCAAGGAAGATGATGCCGCAGATGAGAAACGGTGACGCGAACATCAGTCCCGTCAGCAGATCACCGGTGAGCAGCAGCCAGAGAACCAAAATGACCGCACCGGTACACAATAAAGCTGTTCCGGCGATGGTATGGCGCTTTTCCCGCTTGGGTGCCGCCTGGGGTGCAGAGGACGCAGGCACAGATTCTGTCTCCGGCGCGTCTTCGCCGCGCACCAGCTGGTCAAGTGTCACGCCGAAAAGCTCCGAGAGCTTTATGAGCTTTTCCAGTTCGGGGATCGAGGTGTCGGTCTCCCATTTGGAAATGCTCTGGCGCGAGATGCCCAGTGCGTCGGCAAGGTCGCCCTGCGACCAGTCTTTCTGTGTGCGCAGGCGTGCGATATTCTCTCCAAGTGTCATGGGGGGATCCTCCTTCGCAGATTTTCTGTGTTCAGTTTACCAAATGGGGCACGAAAAGTCCACCAAGCGGGGTTGAAAAGTTAGCAACCAGCGGTTGCACCTCATCAAGGAGACTGTGAAATAGTCGTTTGATGCAAAAACGGATTGCCGCGGCCAGTCTGCGGACTGGTCGCCCAATGACAAATTTTTATGCTCTCTTTGCTTCAGCGTCAGGTCGTCGCTATCGGTGGCGATGATCGGCACCGGCAGCGGAGAAAATCAGAATTTTTCTCCGGAAGCTTCACGCATAAAGAATACATCCTGTATGAATATGCCCCTATGATAACATCCTGTATTGGAAATAGCAAGTCCCATCTCTCCCCGCCCCTTGCAAATCCCGGGCAAATAGGATATACTGACCTTGAAATTCAAACAAAGGAGCATGCATTATGGTCGTTTTGAATCATCTGGAGCCTCAGCGTGTCTTTCACTTCTTCGAGGAACTGTGCGCCATTCCCCACGGTTCCGGCAACACCAAGGCCGTCAGCGACTGGCTGGTGGACTTTGCCAAGGCCCGGGGCCTGCGGTATGTCCAGGATCAGCTGAACAATGTGGTGATCTTCCAGGATGCCGCCCCCGGCTATGAGTCGGCGGAGCCGGTGATCCTCCAGGGTCACATGGACATGGTCTGCGAAAAGGAGCCCGGCTGCACCAAGGACATGGCCGTCGAGGGCCTGGACCTGGTGCTGGAGGGCGACACCGTTTCCGCCAAGGGCACCACCCTGGGCGGCGACGACGGCATCGCCGTGGCCATGGCCCTGGCCATCCTGGACGATACCTCCCTGTCCCACCCGGCCATCGAGGCCATCTTCACCGTGGACGAGGAAACCGGCATGTACGGCGCCGAGGGGCTGGACGTCTCCGTGCTGAAGGGCCGCCGGATGCTGAATATGGACTCCGAGGACGAGGGAGTTTTCACCGTCAGCTGTGCCGGCGGCGCCCGGGCTGACTGCTGCCTGCCCATCCGCCGCCAGCAGTTCGGCGCCCCGGTGCAGGAGATCGCCGTCACCGGCCTGGTGGGCGGTCACTCCGGCGCGGAGATCGACAAGGGCCGCGCCAACAGCAGCATGCTGCTGGGCCGGGTCCTGTGCGCCCTGGAGCAGAAAACGCCCCTGCGGGTGATCTCCGTCAGCGGCGGCCTGAAGGACAACGCCATCCCCACCGCCTCCGTGGCCCTGGTGGCCGCCGACGCCGGCGCCGTCCAGGCCGTCTGCGCCGAAATGGACGCCGCCTTCAAAAAGGAATACCGGGTCAACGACCCCGCCATCACCGTTTCCACCCGTCCGGCGGAGTCCTCTCTGCTGCCCATGGACGAGGCCTCCAGCCGCAGCGCCGTGTGCCTGCTTGCCTGCCTGCCCAACGGCATTCAGGCCATGAGCGCCGACATGCCCGGCCTGGTCCAGACCTCTCTGAATCTGGGCATCCTCACCACCGGTGACGATGCGGTCCACGCCTCCTTCAGCGTCCGCAGCAGCGTCGCCACCCAGAAGCAGATGCTCATCGACCGCCTCCGCTGCCTGACGGAAAGCCTGGGCGGCTCCGTCAGCACCCACGGCGAATACCCCGGCTGGGAGTTTATGCCCCAGTCCCCCCTGCGGGACCTGATGGTCCAGGTGTTCACCGACCAGTACGGCTACGCACCCAAGGTGGAGGCCATCCATGCCGGTCTGGAGTGCGGTCTGTTCTCCGCCAAGCTGCCGGGTCTGGACTGCGTGTCCTTCGGCCCCGACCTGAAGGAGATCCACACCTTCCGGGAGTCCCTGTCCGTGTCCTCCGTGCAGCGGGTATACGCCATGGTGGTGGAAACGCTGAAGCGCATGCACTGACCCGCCCTTGTCCCGGCCTGTCCCGGCGCTTTACCGGGACAGGAGCGGGACATCCCGCCGTGTATCGGGACAATTTTTACGATATTTGAGGTAATATTATGTTCTCTATCTGGTGGCCCGCATATATCTTTCCGTGTATCATGGTGCTGTGCGGCCTTGCGGGGCGGCTGCTGCCGGGCCGCAAGTACCGCAGCCCCCTGGGTCCGCTGACGAAAGAACGCCAGGAATTTGCCGACCGTCTGCTGCTGAAGCTGCTGTGGCAGTTCGGCTTTGCCTTTGCGGCCCTGTCGTTTATGATTATGCATTCCGTGCGGCTGATGGGAAGCAGCGGCCAGCAGATCCTGCTGTACATCGCCATTGTTCTGCAAATAATCGGGGCATTTGCCTTGATTTTGCCGGTGGAACGCAATATGAAGGTATATTTTGACGAACAGGAGGACGAATGATGGGCATCACCGAGCTGGCTCCGGCCAAGCTGAACCTGACCCTGGACGTGGGAGCCCGCCGCCCGGACGGGTACCACGACATCACCTCCATCATGCAGAGCGCCGCCCTGTATGACGTTGTGTCGCTGGATTTCTCCAAAGCAGGTGGTATTGCGATAGAATGCCCGGGCACGGATCTGCCCACCGGCCCCGACAACCTGGCCTGGAAAGCGGCGGATGTCTTTTTCCGGGAGACGAATATCCCCCGCACAGGGATTTCTATCCGATTGGAGAAAAAAATCCCCTCCCAGGCCGGTCTTGGCGGCGGCAGCAGCGACGCAGCCGCCGTGCTGCGGGGAATGCGTCGTTTGTTTCACGCGGATGTGTCCGACAAGTCGTTAGAGTCCATGGCCGCCCGGGTGGGCAGTGATGTTCCCTACTGCATCCGGGGCGGTACGGCTCTGGCCCAGGGCCGGGGCGAACGGCTTACCGTTCTTCCGGCACTGCCTATGTGCTGGTTCGTTATCGTGAAGCCCCCGGTGGCCAACTCTACCGCCGCCATGTATCGGAAGCTGGACGAAATTTCCATCTCTGGACGCCCAGATTCCGATAAAATGGTGGACGCGCTGAAAAACGGCGACCTGGCGCAAATCTGCCGCCTGGTGGGGAATGTATTTGAACAGGCCCTGCCGCCGGACAGTGAGGTTTTCGCCATCCGCCGCCAGCTTTCGGAGCTGGGTGCCGACGCAGCGTGTATGACTGGCTCCGGCTCGGCGGTCATGGCCCTGTTCCGCCAGGAGGAAACCGCCCGTCTGGCGGCCCGGGAGCTGCAAAAGGCCTATCCCCTGACCTTTTTTGCCCCCCGGCTGTAAATCCCGGTATAAAAATAAAAAACGCCGTCTAAACTGTAGGAAACCAAAGAAAAATCTACAGTCTGGACGGTGTTTACTTATGAAAAATGCGAAAAATACAAGACTCCACGTCTGGGAGCTGGCTTTGCTGCTGGCGTTGGCCGCCGCCATTTTGTGGGGCGCGGCGTCCCTGAGCCGCCAGGAGGATCTGGGGCGAAAGGTCATCCGGCTCCATGTGATCGCCAATTCCGACAGCCCGGAGGATCAGGCCCTGAAGCTGCGGGTCCGGGACCGGGTGCTGGCCCGGGCCCAGGAGCTCCTGGAGCAGTCGGCGGACATGTCCCAGGCCCGGGAGGTCCTGACCTCCGCCCTGCCGGAGCTGACCCGGGAAGCCCAACAGGTCCTGGCGGCGGCGGGCTGCGGCGACGGCGTCCGGGCCCGGCTGGAGCCGGCGGAATTCCCCACCAAGGACTATGACGGCTTCTCTCTGCCCGCCGGGAAATACCTGGCCCTGCGGGTCATCATCGGGGAGGGCCGGGGACAGAACTGGTGGTGCGTGGTGTTTCCGCCGCTGTGCACCGCCGCCGCCTGCGATTGGCAGGACGCCGGACGGGACGCCGGGCTGGCGGAGGACGACCTGTCCCTGATGGCGGAGGAGGACCAGGGCTATCAGCTCCGGTTCCGGTCCGTGGAGCTGTGGGAAAAGCTGCGCCAATGGCTGGGAAAATAAGCGGAATCCTGAACAAGGCCCGCAGGCAAAAGCCTGCGGGCCTTGTTCGCTTGTCAAAAAGCGGGATCGTCTCCGCCTTCGGAAAGGAAGATAGTTACGAAAGAAACCCATCAGGGGTGTCTTTCGTTTTCAATCACCGCATTTTCAGAACTTTCATGAAAGTTTTGAAAATGCTTTTCAGCTTGTCAAAAAAGGGCGGCGCCCTTTTTTGACAAGCTGAAAGTCATTCTGCGAAAATTTCTCCCGCCAGGCTCAGCACGGCCCGGCCGCCTACCCGAACGGCGGCGTTTCCGTTCTGCACCGTCAGGCGGCTGCGTATTTCCGAGGGGCGGCGCATATGCTCCCCCTGGAGGAACACGTTTTCCCGGTCCGGCTGCACCAGGCCGCAGCGGTACAGATAATACGTCAGGGCTCCGTTGGAGGTGCCGGTGGCGCACTCCTCCGGAATGTCATACAGCGGGGCGAAATTGCTGCACCAGGCGGTGCAGGTGTCGTCCCCCAGGCAGAACATGTGCACCCCCGTGACCTTCTGCCGCCGGGACAGCTCCGCCACCAGCGTCTCGTTCTGCCGGGCCCGCAGCAGCGTCTCCCGGTCCCGCACCGGCATCATGATATCCGCCAGGCCCGTGGACACGATCTGGGGCGTCAGGTCCCGGGGCCGGTCCGCACCGGTCAGGCCAAAGGCCCGGTACAGGGGTTCCCACTCCACCCGGGTCAGCTCCCCCAGCCACCGGGGCGGGGCCATGTCCATCCACACCACGTCGCCGTCCACGGAGATCTGCAGCTCCCCGGCCTTGGTGCGGGCAATATGGCGTCCGTCGGACAGCCGCCCCAGCCGCCGCAGCAGGGCAAAGGCGGCAATGGTGGCGTGGCCGCACAGCTCCACCTCTCCTGCCGGGGTGAAATAGCGCAGGTCCACGCTGCCGTCCTCCCGCGGGCGGACGAAGGCCGTCTCCGAATGCTTCATCTCGGCGGCGATCAGGCGCATGGTCTCGTCGCTGACGTCCCCCTCCGGCAGGGCTACCCCTGCCTGGTTGCCGCCAAACAGCTTGGCGGCGAATGCATCCATGACATATATTTTCACGGCAAAAACCTCCCCAAACTCTCTTTTTATTTATTATACTAAACTCTGCGCCGGTTTTCAAGCGTCCCGGGACTTGACTGGCTGGAAAATTTCGGATATAATGGCAGTAGAATTTGCGGTACGCCGCTGAAAGGAAAGGAAAATCATCCAAAATGCTGAACAAGCGCAGTCTGCTCTCCCAGTTCCTCCACTTCTCCGCCGCCACGGTGGCCTCTCTGATGGTGTTCTCCCTGTACTCCATTGTAGACGGCCTGTTCGTGGCCAAGGGCGTGGGCGAATACGCCATGAGCGCTGTCAATCTGGCCGTTCCCTTTATGAATGTCATGTTCTCCATTGCCGTGCTGTTCGCCGTGGGCACCAGCACCATCATCGCCATCTATCTGGGCGAGGGCCGCCGGGAAAACGCCAACCGTCTGTTTTCCCAGAATCTGGCGGTGCTGGTGGTTATCGGCCTGGTGATCACCGGGCTGGTACTGGTGTTTCTGGAGCCCTTCGCCATGCTGCTGGGCGCCAAGGACGTAACGCTGGAGTACACCAAGGACTATCTGCGGGGACTGGCGCCCTTCGCCGTATGCTTCATCGTGTCGTACAACATGGAGATCCTGGTGAAAACCGACGGACGGCCTACCCTGGCCATCGTCACGGTGATCACCGGGTGCCTGACCAACTGTGTGCTGGACTATGTGGCCATCTTCGTGCTGGACTGGGGCGCCTGGGGCGCGGCCTTTGCCACGGGTCTTTCCCAGCTGCTGACCTGCGTCATGTATCTGACCCACTTTCTGGGAAAGCACACCACCTTCCACCTGGTGCGCTTCCGGCCGGACCGGCATATTTACCGCCGGCTGCTGCCCATCGGCGTGGCCGACGGGGCCACGGAGCTGTGCAACGGCCTGATGATCTTCCTGTTCAACCGCACCATCCTGCGCTGCATCGGCCAGGACGGTCTGGTGAGCTATACCATCATTGCTTACATCAATACACTGATCCTGAACATCATGCTGGGCGTGTCCCAGGGATCTCAGCCGCTGGTCAGCTATCACTACGGGCAGCGGGACCGGAAGGGCTGCCGCCGCCTGCTGCAATACGGCCTGGTGACGCTGGCGGGTATGACGGCGCTGTGCTTCGGCGCGGTGCAGCTGTTCGCCCCGCAGATCGTCCACATCTTCCTGGGCGACAACAACGCCGCTCTCAGCGACGTGTCCGTGGGCGCTCTGCGGCGGTACGGCCTGTGCTATCTGCTGGTTGGCTTCAACGTGCTGATGGGCGGATTCCTGACGGCGGTGGAGCAGCCCCGTCCGGCTATCTGCATCTCCACCGGCCGGGGGCTGGTGCTGCAGGCCGGAGCCCTGCTGGCGCTGGCCGCCCTGTGGGGCGGCGAGGCCATCTGGTTTGCACCGGTGATCTCCGAGGCGGTGTGTCTGGTCATGGCGCTGGCGTTCATGGTACGCTTCTGGAAATCCAACCGGACGCTGGCTGCGGCGTGATACAATTTATCAAATGAGCGAGGCCGCCGGGAAAATATCCTCCCGGCGGCCTCTTTTGTTGCATTTGCAGCTGCAAACTGTCTTGTCATACTATATATTGTAGGTGACAGAGGGGTCAATACTCCCATATCTTGTGTCCATTGTACAGAATGGACAAAATATCCCGGGGATTTTCGTCAGGCATTTTCCCCATATTTAGGGCTTTGGGCTTGCATCAGCACAGGATATGGTATATGATTAAGAGGCTGATTGACCGCTGCCCATTGAGGCAGCTTTTCCTGTGGAGAGAGAAAAATCTGAGGAGAGGGAGGACGTTACACATGAAGATCATCAAGCGCAACGGAGCGGAGGTTGCTTTTGACATTCAGAAGATCGAGCGGGCCATCACCAAGGCCAACAACTCTGTGACCGAGGCGGACCGCATGACTCCCGTGCAGATCGGGCGTATCGCCGAGTCCGTGGAGCTGCAGTGCCAGAAGATGAACCGCGCTCCCACGGTGGAGGAGATCCAGGATATGGTGGAGCACCACATCATGGCCCACGGGGCCTTTGAGGTGGCCAAGCACTACATCACCTACCGCTATACCCGGTCCCTGGTGCGCAGGGCCAACACCACCGACGACAAGATCCTCTCCCTCATCGAGTGCAACAATGAGGAGGCCAAGCAGGAGAACTCCAATAAGAATCCCGTGGTGAACTCCACCCAGCGGGATTATATGGCCGGCGAGGTGTCCCGGGATATCACCAACCGTCTGCTGCTGCCCCAGGATATTGTGGAGGCCCATGAGGAGGGCATCATCCATTTCCACGACACCGACTATTTCGCCCAGCATATGCACAACTGCGACCTGGTGAATCTGGAGGACATGCTGCAAAACGGCACCGTTATCACCGGCACCATGATCGAAAAGCCCCATTCCTTCGCCACTGCCTGCAACATCGCCACCCAGATCGTGGCCCAGGTGGCCTCCAACCAATACGGCGGCCAGTCCATCAGTCTGACCCACCTGGCCCCCTTTGTGGAGGTCAGCCGCCAGAAGATCCGCCGCATCGTCCTGGCGGAGATGGCGTCCATCGGCGTGGATCCCGGCGAGGAGAAAATCCATGAACTGGTGGAGGCCCGTCTGCGGGAGGAGATCCGCCGGGGCGTGCAGACCATCCAGTATCAGGTGGTGACCCTGCTGACCACCAACGGACAGGCCCCCTTCATCACCGTGTTCATGTATCTGAACGAGGCCCGGGACGAGCGGGAGAAGAAGGACCTGGCCATGATCATCGAGGAGATGCTCCTTCAGCGCTATCAGGGCGTGAAGAATGAGCAGGGCGTGTGGGTGACCCCCGCCTTCCCCAAGCTGATCTATACCCTGGAGGAGGACAACATCCATGAGGACTCCCCCTATTGGTACCTGACGGAGCTGGCCGCCAAATGCACCGCCCGCCGCATGGTGCCGGACTATATCTCCGAAAAGAAGATGAAGGAGCTCAAGGGCGACGTGTACACCTGCATGGGGTGCCGCTCCTTCCTGACCCCGGACCGTTTTACCGACGCCGGGATCGGCAACGTTGCCAACGCCGGGAATTACGAGCCCGGCAAGCACAAATACTATGGCCGGTTCAATCAGGGCGTGGTCACCATCAATCTGCCGGACGTGGCCCTGTCCTCCGGCGGAAATATGGACAGGTTCTGGCAGATCTTCGAGGAGCGGCTGGAGCTGTGCCACCGGGCGCTGCGGTGCCGCCATGAGCGTCTGCTGGGCACCACGTCGGACGCCGCCCCCATCCTGTGGCAATACGGCGCGCTGGCCCGGCTGAAAAAGGGCGAAACCATCGACAAGCTGCTGTATAACGGCTATTCCACCATCTCCCTGGGCTATGCGGGCCTGTATGAGTGCGTGAAATACATGACCGGCAAGAGCCACACGGACCCCGCCGCCACTCCCTTTGCCCTGGACATCATGCAGAAGATGAACGACAAGTGCAAGGAGTGGAAAACCGCCGAGAACATCGACTATTCCCTGTACGGCACGCCTCTGGAGTCCACCACCTATAAGTTTGCCAAGTGCCTGCAAAAGCGCTTCGGCGTCATCAAGGGCATCACCGACAAGGGCTATATCACCAACAGCTATCATGTCAATGTCACCGAGGAGATCGACGCCTTCACCAAGCTGGAGTTTGAGGCCCAGTTCCAGCACCTGTCCCCCGGCGGCGCCATCAGCTATGTGGAGGTGCCGGACATGCAGAACAACATCCCCGCGGTGCTGGAGGTCATGAAGTTCATTTATGACCACATCATCTACGCCGAGCTGAACACCAAAAGCGACTATTGTCAGGTCTGCGGCTGGGACGGTGAGATCCAGATCGTGGAGGAGGACGGCAAGCTCATCTGGAAGTGTCCCCAGTGCGGCAATACCGACCAGGACAAGATGAACGTGGCCCGCCGCACCTGCGGCTATATCGGGACCCAGTTCTGGAATCAAGGCCGGACCCAGGAGATCAAGGACCGGGTGCTGCACCTGTAAGAGGTTCCCGCTTCGGTCGCTGTTTGGTAGTATATATTACCCAAAAGGAGCAATATCGTGTACTATGGCAACCTGAAAAAATGTGATATTGCCAACGGCATCGGGGTGCGGGTGACGCTGTTTGTGTCCGGCTGCACCAACCACTGCCCCGACTGCTTCCAGCCCCAGACCTGGGACTTCCACTTCGGCAGGCCCTTCACCGCCGACACGGAGCGGGAGATTTTCGCCGAGCTGGACAAGTCCTATGTGGACGGGCTGACGGTGCTGGGGGGCGAGCCCTTCGAGCCGGAAAACCAGAGGGACCTGCTGCCCTTTCTGCGGGAGGTCCGGCGGCGGTACCCGGGAAAGACCATCTGGTGCTTCACCGGCTTCCGGCTGGAGGATGAGCTGCTGCGGGAGGGGTCCCATCCCCGGTGTGCCGTGACGGACGACCTGCTCTCCTGCATCGACGTGCTGGTGGACGGACGGTTCGTGGCGGCGGAAAAGGACATCAGTCTGCAATTCCGGGGCAGCCGGAACCAGCGGGTGCTGGACCTGCCGAAAACCCTGGCCGCCGGGCAGCCGGTGATCTGGGAAAAGCTGAAAAAATGACAAGAGCATGCCCTGGGCGTTGTGCCCAGGGCATGTTTCAGCTTGTCAAAAAAATTTTTGACAAGCTGAAAAGCATTTTCAAAACTTTCATAAAAGTTCTGAAAATGCGATGATTGAAAACGAAAGACACCCCTGATGGGTTTCTTTCGTAACTATCTTCCTTTCCGAAGGCGGGAGTAATCCTACTTTTTTGACAGACTGGCATGCCCTGGGCGTTGTGCCCAGGGCATGCTTTATTATGGGGAAGTTACAGCTTTTCGGCCAGGCGCTCCAGCGCCTCGGTCATGGCCTCCTCGAAGGAGGGGTGGGGACGCATGACGGCCAGCAGCTGGCGCACCGTCAGACCGTTGACCAGGGCGGCGCTGAGCTGGCTGATGATGTCGCTGGCGTGCTGGCACATCAGCTGCGCGCCGATGAGTCGTCCGGTATCCCGGTCGGCCACCAGCTTCATGAAGCAGCGGCCCGGGTCCTCAATGACCGTGCGGGCATTGCCGAACATGGTGCACTTGCCGGACACGGCGTTGATGCCCTGCTCCTTGGCCTCGGCCTCGGTGAGGCCCACCACGGCGATCTCGGGGCTGCTGTAAATGCAGCTGGGCACCACGTTCAGATCCGTGGCGGAGGCCGCGCCGCACAGGCGGTCCACGCAGGCAATGCCCTGGGCGGCGGCCACATGGGCCAGCTGGATCACGGCGGACACGTCGCCGATGGCGTATACGCCGGGGATGCTGGTCTGGAAATCCTCGTCCACCCGGAGGCTGCGGCCCCGGGTCTCAGGCGTCAGGTCCGGGACAAACAGCCCGTCCCAGCAGGGACGGCGGCCAATGGCGCACAGGACCTTTTCGCCGGTGACGGCCTTTTCCTTGCCCTTCTGGTCAATATGGACGGTCAGGCCCTGGGGAGCCTGCTCCACGCTTTGGACCATGGCGGAGGTCAGCACCTCCACCCCCTGCTTTTTCAGGATCTGGCCCAGATTCTGGCCCAGCTCCCGGTCCATGGTGGGCAGCAGCCGGTCCATGCCCTCGATGAGGGTGACCCGGCAACCCAGGTTGGCATAAAACGTGGCAAACTCCACGCCGATGACGCCCCCGCCCATGATGACCAGGGACTCATACAGGGTGTCGCTGCCCTCCAGCAGCTGGTCGGAGGTCATGACCCCCGGCAGGTCCAGCCCCGGAATCGGCGGGCGCACCGGCACGGAGCCGGTGGCGATCAGGAGGCGGTCGGCGGTGTAGGCAGTCTCCCCTGCCGGGCCGGTGACGGTGACCCGGCCCGGAGCGTCAATGCGGGCGGTCCCCTCCAGCATGTCCACCCTGGCCCCCTTCAGCAGGGCGTGGATACCCCCCCGGAGCTTTTCGGAGACGCCGCGCTTATAGGCGAACATCTCCGCCAGGTCAAAGGTGATGTCTCCGGCGTGGACCCCGGCAGGAGCTCCGTCCACGGCGTCCCGGTACACCTGGGAGGCGTGGAGCAGGGTCTTGGTGGGGATGCAGCCCCGGTTCAGGCAGGTGCCGCCCACCTCCCGGCGCTCCACCACGGCGGTGTGCAGGCCGCGCTTGGCCGCCTGCAGGGCGGCGGTGTAGCCCCCGGGCCCCGCGCCGATGACAATGAGCTGATAATCGGACATTGGTCCATCCTCCGTTATTCGTTATAGGTTTTGGCTGCGGATCAGGCCGCAGAGATCCCCGGCTACGTCCGCAGGCAGGTCCGCAGACTCCGCCGCGCCGCACAACGCCGCGCCGGAGAAGGCGCAGCCCTCCAGCTTCCGGGTCAGAACATCGAACAGGTGGGCGTCCATGGCGTCGGTATACACCGCCGCCTGGCGGCAAATGCCCTGCTCCACCCGCAGCTGGATGCTGACCTCGCCCCAGGGGAACTTTTCGGTGCAGGAAAAATCAAAGGGGAACGTGGCCCCGTATACCCAGTCACGGCTGCTGAACTGCCTGTACAGCGTCTCCAGGGCCTCTTGGTCAAAATCCTTCTCCTCCAGGGGCTGGGCCGTCAGGCCGTATACCTGCTGGAAGGCCCGGTTCATGGCGTCGGTCATGCCCGCCACCGTCAGACCGGGGCACAGCTCCCGCAGATTCACCACCCGGGACGCCACGGACGCCACGCCCTTGCTGGCGATCTTGGCCGGGGACGGGCTGAGATAGCGGCCCATTTTGGTCATGTCCGCGTCGATGAGCAGGGTGCCGTTGTGGAAGGAGCGGCCGCCATGATTGTAGAAGGAGTTGCCGGAGAATTTCCGGCCCTGGGCCAGCAGGTCGTTGCGGCCGGACAGCTCCGCCTGGATGCCCAGCAGACGGCAGGCCTCCAGGATCACCCGCTGCTGGCGGGGCAGGTCATAATTCTCGGTGGACACGGAGAAGGTGAAGTTCAGATTCCCCATGTCGTGGAACACCGCACCGCCGCCGGACAAACGGCGGGCCAGGGTGCCTCCCTCCTGCTCCAGCAGGCCGGTGCGGCACTCCTGCCAGGCGTTCTGGTTGCGGCCGATGACCACGGTGTTCTGGTTCTGCCACAGGTAGAGGATGCAGGCGTCGTCCGCCACATGCTCCGTCAGGTATTGCTCCAGGGCCAGGTTGCGATAGGGATCGGTTCCGTTGCCGGAATAGGTATACAGGTGCTTGATCATGGTTTCCTCCAACGCAGAATCGGGTGTCGGGCGGCCTTTACCTCGTCGGGACGGCCGATGGGCATATGGTGGGGTGCATCGTGCATGGCTTCGGGGTCATCGTAGGCCCGCTGGTACAGCATCCGCAGCACCTCCGCCGCCTGGTCCAGGACCTCGGGGCCCTCGGTCTCCGTGGGCTCCAGCATCAGGGCCTCATGGACGATCAGGGGGAAGTACATGGTGGGCGGATGAATGCCCTCGTCAATCAGGGACTTGGCCACATCCAGGGCGGAGACGCCGGTCTCCTTCTTCAGGCCGCTGAGATCCAGCACGAACTCGTGCATACAGATGCGGTCATAGGCCGGCTGGAAGGTGCCCCGGAGCTTCTCCTGCAGGTAGTTGGCATTGAGCACGGCGTTCTGCGCCGCCTCGGGGATGCCCTGGCGGCCCAGGGTCAGCAGGTATGTCAGCGCCCGGACCACCACCAGGAAGTTGCCCATGAAGCTGCGGACCTGGATATGGCCGGGCTCCTCCGCCAGGGCGGAATGGGGCAGATAGGGGATCAGGAAATCCTTGCAGCCCACGGCGCCTGCGCCGGGACCGCCGCCGCCATGAGGCGTGGCGAAGGTCTTGTGCAGGTTCATGTGGATGCAGTCAAAGCCCATGTCGCCGGGGCGGACGATGCCCATAACGGCGTTGAGGTTGGCCCCGTCGTAGTAGCACAGGCCGCCGGCCTCATGGACCAGACGCGTGATCTCCAGGATGTTTTTGTCGAAGATGCCCACGGTGTTGGGGTTGGTGAGCATCAGACCGGCGGTATCGTCCCCCAGGGCAGAGCGCAGGCTGTCCAGGTCCACGCAGCCGTCGGGGCCGGAGGCGATGTTCACCACCTCATAGCCGCACATAGCCGCCGTGGCGGGGTTGGTGCCATGGGCCGAGTCGGGCACGATGATCTTGGTGCGCTTGTGGTCGCCCCGGGCATCGTGGTACTGCTTGATCAGCAGGACGCCGGTGAACTCGCCGTGGGCTCCGGCGGCAGGCTGGAAGGTCATGCCGTCCATGCCGGTGATCTGGCACAGGTACTCCTGCGCGGTGTCCAGCACATGGCGCATACCCGCCAGGGACTCCCGGGGGGCCAGGGGGTGGCAGCCGGTGAAGCCAGGCAGGGCTGCCATCTCCTCGTCGATGCGGGGATTGTACTTCATGGTGCAGGAGCCCAGGGGGTAGAAGCCGCAGTTGACACCGTGTACCTGGTGGCACAGCTCCGTATAGTGGCGGGAGATGTCGGTCTCGCTGAGCTGGGGCAGGTCGGGCTTCGTCTCCCGGCGCAGGGACTCCGGCAGGGAGACGGCGTCCACGTCGCAGGGGGGCAGGATGGTACACCGGCGGCCGGGCACGCTCTTTTCAAAAATCAGCTTCATTTGTCCAGCACCTCCTTGACGATGGATACGGCTTCGTCCAGCTCCCGGCGGCTGACCTTCTCCGTGGCGCACCACAGGACCCGGTCGTCGCCCAGAGGCAGACCGCCCAGGATGCCCCGGCGGTCCAGGGCCTCCAGCAGCTCCTGGCTGCGGGGCATTTTCAGGACAAACTCGTGGAAATACGCACCGCCGTATACCGGCTCCACCCCGGGCAGGGCGCACAGGGCCTTTTCCAGATAATGAGCCTTGGCCATGGACTGCTCCGCAGCCTCCGCCATGCCGTCGGGGCCCATGGTGGCCATGTACAGCCCGGCGGTCAGGGCGCACAGCGCCTCGTTGGAGCAGATGTTGCTGCTGGCCTTCTCCCGGCGGATGTGCTGCTCCCGGGCCTGGAGGCTCAGGACGTAGGCCCGGCGGCCCTGATGGTCGGTGGTCTCGCCCACGATGCGGCCGGGGAGCTTGCGCATGAGCTTATCGGTGGCGGCCATATAGCCCAGATACGGGCCGCCGCAGCCCAGGGGCAGACCCAAGGGCTGCCCCTCGCCCACGGCGATGTCCGCTCCGCAGTCCCGGGGCGTTTTCATAACGGCCAGGGCAATGGGGTTGCAGCCCATGATGTACCTGGCCCCGGCCTGGTGGACGGCCTGGCCCAGGGCCTCGGCGTCCTCGAACAGGCCGAAGAAGTTGGGCTGCTGGACGTAGAAGGAGGCAACCTCCTCATCCAGCATGGAGGCCAGGGCCTCCAGGTCGGTTTTGCCGTCCTTCGCCGGCACCACGCGCAGCTCGTCGCCGGTGCCGTAGCAATAGGTGCGGACGGTGTTGATGGTGTCGGGGTGGGCCGCGCCGGAAATGAGGGTCACCCGGCGCTTGCGCTCGCGGCACATGGCCGCCGCCTCGGCGGCGGCAGTGGCCCCATCGTACACAGAGGCGTTGGACACGTCCATGCCGGTGAGCTCACAGATCATGGTCTGATACTCGAAGATGGATTGCAGCAGACCCTGGCTCATTTCCGCCTGATAGGGGGTGTAGGCCGTGAGGAACTCCTCCTTGGCGGGGATATATTTGACGATGGAGGGGATGTAGTGGTCATAGGCCCCTGCGCCCCGGAGAACGGTGGCGTAGGTGCGGTTTTCGGCGGCCATGGCGGACACCGCCCGGCTTGCCTCCAGCTCGCTCATGCCGTCGGGGATGTTCAGGGGCTTCCGCAGGAGCATCTGCTCCGGCACATCCCGGTACAGATCCATGATGTTTTCCAGCCCCACGGCCCGAAGCATCTGCTCCCGCTGGGCCTGGGTGGAGGGGACATAGCTGCCCATGCTCAGCCCTCCTCGGCGCAGAATGCCTCGTAAGCGGCGGCGTCCAGCAGCTCCTCGGTGTCGGTGATGTTCTCCACCTTGATGATCCAGGCGTCATAGGGCTTCTTGTTCAGCAGCTCGGGCTGGTCCAGCAGCTCCTCGTTGACGGCGCAGACGGCGCCGGTGACGGGGCACACCAGGTCGGACACGGCCTTGACGGACTCCACATCGCCGAAGGCCTCGCCGGCGGTGACGTCGTCGCCCTCGCCGGGCAGGTTCACGAACACCACATCGCCCAGAGCGTCCTGTGCAAAGTCGGAAATGCCGATGACGGCCACGCCGTCCTCCATCTTCACCCACTCGTGGGACTTGGAATACTTCAGATCAGTCGGATACAGCATTGTGATTTACCTCCAAATTTAATATGTTTTGTTGTTTGTTCAAATGTCCAGCTTGCCGGCCAGCTGCTCCAGCGCGTCGTTGATGGCGGCATCGTCGAAGCAGTAGCGCATTTCGGTGTGACGGGCCCGGAGCTGCTCCACATCGGCCTTGATCTCGCGGCCCCGGAGGATGCAGTCGGCCATCAGGGAGGCCAGCTGGTCGAAGTCCTTCTCCTCGAAGCCGAAGCGGGTCATCTCGCTGACGCCCATACGCAGGGCGCCGGAGGCGGTGAAGCCCTCCTCGTCGGGGGTGGCCTGGTAGTTGACGATGACGTTGTTCTGCTCCAGGCGCTCGGCGATCTCCGCGCCCTCGCCGTAGCCCACGGAGACGATGACCTGGTGGGTCTCGGTGTAGTCGATGGCGGGATCGCCCACCACGTCCAGGCCATAGCTTCTGAGGCTGCGGGCGAAGGACTTGGCGTTGCGGATAATGGCGCTCTGATACGCGTCGCGGAACTGGTTCATTTCATAGGCCGCCATGAGCATACCCAGCTGGGTGCCCAGGTGGTGGTTGGATACGCTGCCGGGGAAGGTGCGGCTTTCGATGGTCTTCCACAGGCCGTATTTCAGGTCCTCCTCCTTATAGTTGACGCCGATGACGCCGCGCTGGGGGCCGAAGAAGGTCTTGTGGGTGGAGCCGGTGACGATCTCCGCGCCCTCCTGGAAGGGGTTCTGGAAATGGTCGCCGATGAGGCCCAGCACATGGGCCATATCGTACATAATGGTGGTGGGAATCTTCTGCTCGTCCACAAAGCGGCGGATCTGGGCCACAGGCTCCTTATGCAGAACCATGGACTTGCCGAAGATGATGAGCTCGGGACGGTAGCGGTCGATGAGCTTCTTGGTCTCCTCCACGTCCATCTTATAGGGGTTGTCCCGGCAGACGGGGAAGTTTACCACGGCGGGCTTTTCGGTGACGGGGTCCACGGCGATATAGTCGTGGAGGGCGCCCATGGGCTGGGCAGACAGGTGACCGCCCTTGATGATGTGGTTGTTCATGACGTAGCCCAGGCGCTTGGCATCCTTCTTGCGGTCGAAGCGGTTCTTCCAGTCCGTCAGGGCGGAGAACACCGCCATGTTGGACATCTGACCGCTGAGGGTGCGGGTCTCCACCTCGGTGCAGCCGAAGTAGGCGCGCATTTCCTCGGTGAGCATCCGCTCCACCTGGTCGATGAACTTGGTGCCCTGGTAATAGAACACCTCCTTCTCATAAAAGGCCAGGATCTTCTTGTGCTCGGCATAGCGGCAGGCCGGGTCGCTGCCGGACAGCAGGCGCACGGCCCGGCTGGGGGTATTCTCGGAGGGAATCAGGTTCACGCACTGCTCCTGACGCCAGACGTGGTTCTCGATGGCCTTGTGCAGCAGGGTCAGGGCCTTGCCGGTGCGGTCGCCGCCGGCCACGGTGCGGACCTCCTCCTGCTCACCGTACAGCAGCGGGCGGGCAAAGGGAGGTGCGCCCACGCTCATGTGGCGGGCAGGGATGACGGCCTTCAGCCGCTTGCCCCGGACATCCACCTCCACGGTGTCGTCCACCAGAACGTCGCTGTCGATATAGCACAGGCCGATGGCACGCTTGCCGCTGGCCTCCAGGATCACGGTGGACAGGCCCTCACCCTGGGTCTTGAAATAGGGCACCATGGTGCCGCTGGTGACCCAGCCCACCAGCTTATCACCCTTGTAGATCTCCATTCCGGCCCGCATAACGCCGCGGTCCAGCAGGGCGATGGGGGCGATCCTCCGGGGCAGGGCGGACATGTCGGAGAAGTCCCGGTCCATGTGGCGGATAAATGCCTGGTGCTGACGCTCCAGAGCGGCGCGGCCGATGAAATCCCCCTTCTGGGCGGAGAAGCTCACGGCAAACTTGGCCAGAGGCACGGCGAAGATGGGGATCTCGGTGCCGTCGGGGGCAATGCCCATCTCGTGGCCGTACAGGGGGAAGGACGCCTCCATCCGCAGGGTATCCCGTGCGCCCAGGCCGGCAGGCCGCGCGCCCAGCTCCACCAGACGGTTCCACAGCCACACCACGTCCTGGCTGCGGACGTATACCTCGTAGCCCAGAGGCTCGCCGGTGTAGCCGGTCTTGGCGATGCGGGCCTGGCGGCCCTCCAGGGACACGGTGCCCAGGGAGTTCTTGGTGGGCTCCTTGGTGGGGGACTCGCCGCCGGAGAGGGTCATGAGCATTTCCTTGCTCTTGGGGCCCTGGACGGCGATGGAGGCCCATTCGGCGCTGATGTTGGTGATGGTGCAGTCGAAGCCGGACAGGGCCCGGTTCAGATGCTCCAGATCCTTGTCGATGTTGGCGGCGTTGACCACCAGCAGATAGCTGTCCTCCTGGAACAGGTACAGATACGCGTCGTCCACGGCGCCGCCGTTCTCGTTGGGGATGATGCAGTACTGGGCCATGTTCAGGTCCAGAGCGCTGACGTTGCTGGTCAGCACATGCTGGAGAAATTCCTTGCGCTGGGGGCCCTCAATCAGCAGGCGGCCCATGTGGGACACGTCGAACAGGCCGCACACCTGGCGGGTGTACAGATGCTCGGCGATGATGCCGGACGGATACTGGATGGGCATTTCCCACCCGCCGAAGTCCACCATGGTGGCCCCGGCGGAAACATGCACGTCGTACAGCTGCGTGCGCTTCAGTTCGCTCATTTTCTAAGCTCCTCCTTCAAAGTTGTTCCTTCCTGTTTTTGGGCAGCAAAAAAGGGCGCAAAGCCGTTGCCTTGCGCCCCCGTATCCTAACCTGAGAGATTCCCCGCCCCGGATGAGGCGAGTTGCACCTTCGGTGGCCGGACATATCCGGCCTTTTCGGAGTATCGTCCGGACCCGGTCCCTTTTGCCTGAGAGCTTCTGCGTTCCCCTTCGGCGCCGCGCAGAGCGCGGTCTCTCCCGAGTCCATCCACCGATGATCCCTATTCCGTTGTCGTGTCCATTCTATCACGGGGCGGGAAATGGTGTCAACGCGAAACATCGGGCCCGGGTAACATTTGGATAAATGGTAAAAAACGGAGGTCCGTCTTTGGGCTATCTGACCAAGTGGAGGTCGTGAAGCACGGCGTCCGCCATGACGCGGCTGCCCAGGCGGCTGGGGTGCATGCCGTCGCGCTGGTACAGGTCCGCCGTGTTCCCGGCGGCGTCGAAGGCCGCGCCGAAATCCACCCGCCGCAGGGAGATGGCGTCCGTCAGCCTGCGCAGCCACCGGACGTATTCCGCCGAGGCCTCAAGAGCCCGGTCCATGTCGCACACCGGCTGCCACTGGGCCGGGATGGTGCGCACGGGATATGGAATACCCACCACCGGCCGGACCCCGGCGGCCACGCACTGGTGGACCATGGCCATGACGGCGGACTTGGCCTGGTCGGCGGAGCCGGTGAGCATCATGTCGTTGTCGCCGCCCATAAACAGGACCATATCCGGCTTCTGGGGCAGGGCCTGGCTCTGGAGCCGGACCAGGAGGCCGGTGGAGGTATCGCCGGCCACGCCGGCGTTGACCCACAGATGGGGCGTCTCCCGGTTCAGCAGGTCCACCCAGCCTTCTCCGGGGGCCAGGTTGTATCCCGTGGTCAGGCTGTCGCCCAGGCATACGATCTTCATGGCTTCCTCCTCTGTTATACGGAAATCTTGCGGACGCCGGGGTTTTCCCTGAGAAAACGCAGGGCCTCCTCATGGGTAATGGGGTCCGGCAGCCGGATGGACACCTCCAGGCAGAGCATGCTGTCCTCCCGGGTCAGGGTGCTGTCGGTGATCTTGCCCCGGTGCTCCCGGACCAGGCAGTCAAAGGCCTGCATCAGGCCGTCGCTGTCCGTCATGTGCACCGTGACCTCCTGGGTGATCTCCGCATCGCCGCCCACCCGGAACCGGTGCAGCACCAGCTGGATCACCACCAGCACCACAGCCTCCATCAGGCCCAGCCAGTACATACCCGCGCCGATGGCCATGCCCACGGCGGCGGTGCCCCACATACCGGCGGCAGTGGTCAGGCCACGGATGGAGCTGCCGTTTTTGAAGATGACGCCGGCGCCCAGAAAGGAAATGCCGCTGACCACCTGGGCGGCAATGCGGGCGGTGTCCGCCCCCCGGGAGCCGTCCAGAGCGGCAGTGTCGATGAATGCGTATTTGGACAGGATCATGAACACCGCCGAGGCGCAGGCAATGATGCAGTGGGTCCGCACCCCCGCCTCCTTCTGGCGCTTGGTACGCTCCAGGCCAATGGCCGCGCCCAGGGCAGCGGACAGCAGGATCCGGAACAGAAATTCCAGGTTATCGTATAGGGTCAAGGTTGACTCCGGCAAAAAGCCCGTCAGACCGGTCAGCATAGAATTCTCCCCCTTTTATCACATTTTCTCCAGCTCCGGCCGGAGCATAGCCCGGGCCTTTTTCCGGGCCCGGGTCAGGGCCATGCGGACGCTGGTGGGCTTTACGCCCATCTCCCGGGCCAGCTCGCTGTCCGAATAGTCCAGAATGTACCGGGCCTCCAGCAGCCAGCGGGTGTCCTCATCCAGCCGGGGCCACACCCGGGCCAGGGCATTCAGCTCCACCCGGCGGGACAGCAGCTCATCCATGTCCGGCGCGGACGACGCCTCCGGCGCGTCCTCCAGCGGCACCTGGGGGTGGCGGCGGTTATGGCGGAGCACGTTGTACGCCGTGTGGCGGCAGGCGGCGGCGATATACCCCGGCAGCTTGCTCTCGTCCAGCTGCCGCACAACGTCTATCCGGTCGATGAGCCGCAGCAGCGTCGTCTGGACGGCATCCTCCGTGGCCCATTTGTCGTCCAGCACCTCATATGTACACTGATACATCAGGCGATGATACTGCACAAACAGGCGGGACATATACGCGCGGTCGTCCTCATCCTGGATGGTAAGGATGCAAATCGGCAGCATATGGTCCCCCCTTTCGCGCAGTCGGCAAGATGTTCAAAGGATTCAACATTCCACATTATAATAGTTTTTTTGAAAAAAACAAGAAAAACGAAAAAAATCGGTTGCATTTTGCGGATTTCGGTGTTACGTATATAGATACGTCTGTAAAAAGGGCAAACTTGCGAAAAGGAGGGGTGCACCGTGCAGGAGAGGAATAGCAGGCAGGAGGAGGCCCTGTTTACGCTGCTGATGGACCAGGTCGCGCGGCAGGAAAACCAACAGGCCCGGGAGGCCATGGAGCGCCTGGCCCGTGACCCGTCGGCTGCGGTGCCTGCGCTTTCGCAGCGGCGGTGCATGCAGACCATTCAGCGGGGCCTTCTGCGCCGGGATCTGCGCTCCGCCGGACGGGTGCTGCGGCGGCTGGCGGGCCGGGCAGCGGTGATTCTGGCAGTGGCGGCGCTGTGCTTCTCGGTAGCCTTTGCCGTGTCCCCGACCCTGCGGTCCCAGACGGTTCGCTGGGTGGTGGAAACCTTCGACACCCATACCCTGCTGCGCCCCGGGTCCCGGACGGACCGCAGCGGCGGGTCCTCCCTCCCCTCCGGGCTGACGGTGAGCCGGCTGCCTACCGGGGTGACCCTGACGGAAACAAACCTGAGCCAGGGGATCTGGTTTTACCGCTATGACGACGGCGACGGCTGCTGGCTGGAGATCAGGCTGATGGCTTTCAGCGGCGATGGCGTCATGTGCGTGGACACGGAGGACGCCGGTATGCACCGGCTGACCATCAACGGCTATCCCGCATTCACCACCCACAAAAACGGGATGTCCACCGTCGTGTGCACGCTGGATGACTGGAGCTCCGTTCTGACCGTCACCGGCAAGGGCTTCTCCGTGGACGACCTGGCCCAGGTGGCAGAGGGGGTTCAGGTGCGGTAAGGAGGGGCGCTTTTCCTACCGGACCGGTGCGTTTATATCTTGACAAAGATCACCGGGCATGATAAAATCTTATCACAATCCAAGGGGTGCTGGCGCAAGCCGGCTGAGATGCGACGTATTGCCGTCCGGTCCCTCAGACCTGATCCGGGTAATGCCGGCGTAGGAATGCGACCATACCGCTTTGTATCCGCATTGCGACGCCTGCGCGGCCCGCGATGCGGATATTTTTTTCACGGAGGAGAAAAACACATGAAAGTCAGCAAAACACGCATGATCTGTGAGGCTGCCATCTTCATCGCCATGGCAGAGATCCTCAGCCTCATCAAGCTCTATGAGTTCCCCAACGGCGGCTCCATCACCCTGGAGATGCTGCCCATCATCCTGTTCGCCGCCCGGTACGGCTGCGGCTGGGGCTCTCTGGCGGGCCTGGTGTACGGCACCATCACCTACCTCATCGGCAACAAGTTCTCCATTGACTGGACCACCATCATCTGCGACTACTTCCTGGCCTTTGTGGCCCTGGGCTTCGGCGCGGGCCTGCTGTCCCGCCGGAAGTGGAGCGTCTATTACGGCACCATCATCGGCGGCGTGCTGCGCTTCCTGGCCCACTACCTCATCGGCGTGTTCGTCTGGGGCAAGTGGATGCCCGACGAGTTCTTCGGCATGACCATGACCAGCCCCTGGTTCTATTCCCTGCTGTACAACGGAAGCTACATGCTGCCCAGCATCGTCCTGTGCCTGGTGGTGTTCGCTCTGCTGTATAAGCCCCTGCGCAAGTATTTCACGTCGGCCGACCTGCTGGCGGCCTGACGCTGTCCCCTCCCCTTTCCCTCCAGGGCCGGCGTGTGCCGGCCCTGGAAAATTTTTTCCAGGAGAGCAAAAAAAGTGTTGACAAACGCCGGAAAGCGAGTATAATAAATCTTGTTCGTCGGGAACATAGCGGGATTGTGTAAAGGTAGCACAGCGGACTCTGACTCCGTATGTGAGGGTTCGAATCCTTCTCCCGCTGCCATAAGAACCGCCGTAATTCTGATAGGATTACGGTGGTTTTCCGTTTGTCAAAAAGGCTTTTTGACAAACTGAACAGCCCTGCAGAAGCGATTCTGCAGGGCTGTTTTCATTTGTACATTTCTCTCTGTCTCTGTGGTGCACCCTCGGAGTAAATTGGCGTAAGTTGTGGCGTAAGCACCGACAATTTTGGGGCAATCAATAGAGCTTTGCGCCGGCGGGGATGTGGGGATCCACCATCAGCAGATGGAGCTTTTCTTCGCCGTTTTCGTGATGCACGGCAGAGATGAGCATACCGCAGGAATCAATGCCCATCATCGGGCGGGGCGGCAGGTTCGTGATAGCGATGCAGGTCTTACCGACCAGCTCCTCCGGCTCATAATACTCGTGAATTCCGCTCAAAATGACCCGATCTGTGCCGGTTCCGTCGTCCAAAACGAACTTTAAGAGCTTTTTGGACTTCTTCACGGCTTCGCATTCCTTGACCTTTACGGCACGGAAATCAGACTTGGAGAAGGTGTCAAAATCCACCTGATCCTGGAACAGAGGCTCGACCTGAACATTGGAGAAGTCGATAGCTTCTTCGACCACAGGAGCAGCCTCAACAGGCTTTTCTTCCTCCTTGGTCTCGGCCTTTTCGGTCTTATCCTTGTCCAAAGGTTTCATTGTCGGGACGATTTAGGACATCGTTTCAATTCTTGCTATAACCCAACATAGTTCAAAATAAGTCGCAAATCAGATTTTTTCAAAATCCTACTTTACTTTATTTTCGATTAGTTTCGTGGGGGCTTTGTGTAAGAATTGATGTAAATGATGTAAATGCTTTTATCCACCAACTATGAAGTCCGTATCAATTTAATCTGTCAAACCGACACTTTATTATACTCATTTTTGAAGTAGGAGTCAAGACCTTCAAATTCGGACTTCCTCAGCTCCTTTGTTACATCGGTATAGATGTTGAGCGTAGTTGAAATATCCTTATGACCGAGCGTGTCCTGAATGACCTTAACATTTACCCCTGCTTCGCACATTCTTGTTGTGAAAGTATGCCTTAAAGAATGGCAGCTAAAATGCGGGAGCAATACTTCTGCATTTTCATCTTTCAACAACTGCTCATCGTTACAGTCACGAATAATACGGCGAATTGCTTTGTTGAGGGTTGCCTGATGTTGCGGCTGTCCGAAACGGTTGATGAAGATAAAATCGGTGTATCCGTCAACAGTCGCTTCACAATGAAGGTCAAGTAATTCCTGTCTTTCTTTTTCCATTAAAAATGCTTCTTTGACGAAACCGAGCATAGGCACTTTTCTTCTTCCTGCCGGGGTTTTGGTCGTATTAACATTGAAGTAACAGCCACGCTTACTGCCCTCGGTACGATGGTCATAGTAAACCAGCGTGTGGTTCACATCAATGATACCTTCTTCCAAATCAATATCGCACCATCTTAACCCTGTAACCTCTCCAACACGAAGTCCCGTACCAATCATAACCGCAAACACCGGATACCAATACTTTGATGTCGGAGAGTTTTTCAAATAGTCAAGAAACAACTCTTGCTCCGGCTTTGTTAAGGCTCTACGCTTCTCGGTCTGAAAACAATGGGACTGTTTCAACTCTTTGAGCACATTGTTTGACGGGTTATTCCTGATGTAGTCATCATCGACCGCCATATCCAAAATCTGATGGAGAACCGTATGAATATTATCAATGGTCGCCGGCTTCAGATGGCGTTCGTCTGCAAGGTAATTATAGAACCTCTTTATATCTGTTTTTCTCAGAGAAGATACAGTCTTTGAACCTATCTGATGACGGACAAAGGTCTCATACATATACTTATAGTTTTCAAAGGTGTTGTTTTTCAGACCTCGCTTCAAATCCTTCCAAAGCTCATAAATGTCATTGACCGTTGTGTATCGAGCTTCTGCCTTAATGCCATCGCTCTTGTCTTTTGCGATTTGTTCCTCTTTGTATCGCAGTTCATCAAGTGTCTTGGCATACACATAACGCCTTTTGTGGTTGGCGTCCGTCCAACTGAAATGGTATGTACCATCGGCTCTCTGTGATTCGCCTGTACGAAGCACTACTCTTGATTTGTCTTTTCTTTTTGTTCTTGGCATAACTTTTTCCTCCCTTAAATACTAAATTGCTTATCAAGATACAGTTCCTCCAAAGACTCTCGCCAATCATCAAGGTCAAGGCTAATATCGCTCCAAATGATATGGCGGTCATTCTGTTCCTGCCTGCTCATCAGTGCCACCTCCCAAATAAGAGAACAGCTTATTGGCTTTGGTCTGCTTCTGAAGCTCGATAATCAGGCTCATATCCGGAATAGTGATACCGGGAATTTTCAAAATGCTCTCCATATCAAGCTGCTGCAATTTCTTTTCGGTATTGCAGCCTGCGTCAAACAGTTTCGTCAGAAGCTTTGTCTTTTGCTGAAAAGTGAAATTTTCCTTCATTGCTTTGTCCTCCTTATCGTTCTTTGTCTTTGTTTCGCTTCTTGTTTGAAAGCTCCTGTGCCTTTTCCTTTGCCCATTCAGGCAGACGCTCAGGCTTTACCTCGCCCATAACATCCATTCTTTCATATCGGGTTGATTTGCCGGTATGAAGATTGGTACAAAACACGGCGCTTCCACGGCTGTTTGCCGACGCACCGAAACCACCTGTAACATAGTAGAGCTGTCTGTCGGCTCTCTGAAATTCGGGCTTTAATACCTTGGGGTCAATAGCTATGATTTTGCCGTTGATGTCTTTGGAATAGTGGTCGGGGATACAATCGGCTTCCGTTATGAGTGTGATTGGAATATCCAGCTTTTCGACCTGTTCCTTGAAAAGCTCCGCTTCATTCGCCACACGGCTACCGAAAAGGTGTACGATTTCGATATAGTCATCGCTTACCATACATTCCGAACACAGTTCAAACAGGTCGTTTCGCTCTGCAAAGCCGCACATATATTTATCGCCGTTTGTGCTTTGCTCATTGGAAGCCAAGATAACTTCCTTTTCGCCCACATTGACCGAGCAAAGAACAGTGTATTCACCGATTTTTCTTTTTCCCTCGTTCATATCCACACCTCAGCTTACTTCAATCACAATTCTGATGTTTCCGCA